>ERZ772946.83-NODE-83-length-49742-cov-5.6355_pt1 | contig 49742 bp, 39 predicted proteins | sample MGYA00511680_ERZ772946 | MGnify/ENA primary metagenome ERZ772946 (study PRJEB29015, sample SAMEA2737918) | human oral metagenome | biome: human oral; feature: human-associated habitat; material: dental | place: China | collected 2016 ... | reverse complement strand
CTTCTGAATGCAAAAAACTCTTCTGAATAGGCTTGGGGCAGCAGACAAGGATAATGGCAAAGGTTAACGGTGATAGCGAGAGGCACGGGGGAAGCCGCAGAACCTACGGGCGGGCAGCAAAACGCTCGATCAGCTCCACTTGCCCCGAGACGATAAGAATATCCCGAGAGTGAATGCGTGTGGAGGGGTCTGCGTAGGTGAATTCCTCCCCGGGGGATTTAATGCCCACCACAGACACCCCGTATTTGGCGCGGATATCCGACTCCGCTAGGGTGAACCCGTGAGTTTCCTTCGGCGGGCGCATCTTAGCGATGGCGAAATCGTCGTCGAACTCAATGTAGTCCAATAGCCGCCCAGACACCAGGTGTGCGGCGCGGCGGCCCGCATCCGCCTCCGGGTAGACCACATGGTGCGCACCGATACGCTCCAGGATTTTGCCGTGTGAAGGGGTGATTGCTTTCGCCCAGATACGTTCAACCCCCAGGTCAACGAGGTTCGCGGTGATAAGCACGGACGCCTCAATCGAGGTGCCGACGCCCACAACCGCGGACCCGAAGTCGTTTGCGCCCAGCTGCCTGAGCGTATCAATGTCGGCGGCATCGGCGGCTACCACGTGGGTGAGCAGGCCCGACCATTTCTGCACCAGCTCGGGGTCTTTTTCAACGGCGAGCACCTCCTGGTTCTGGGCGTGCAGCTGCGCGGCGGTTGAGGCACCAAACCGGCCCAAACCGATCACGAGCACGGGCGCATTGTGTGTATTAGCCAATGATGGGCCTTTCTTCGGGGAACTTGTAAAGGCGGCGGCGGGAGCGCAACGCCAAGGCGGTGGCGGCGGTGATGGTGCCAATACGCCCAATGAACATGAGCGCGCTGAGCGTGTAAATACCGGCGGGTGACAGCTCGGCAGAGAGGCCGTCTGAGAGTCCGCACGTGGCGTAGGCTGAGATCACCTCAAACAGCACCCTGCTCAGGGGCTGGTCGGTGAGCATCAGAATAACACCAGCCCCGGCAACCACGATACCGGCGCTCATCATGGTCACCGAGATGGCGATGCGCAGCACCGTGTCAGGGATAGTGCGGTTGAACGCCACCACAAACTGGTCGCCGCGCGCTTCCGCCATAATCGCCAGCATAATCACTGCAATGGTGGTGACTTTAATACCGCCAGCTGTTGAGGCTGAGCCACCACCAATAAACATGAGCACGTCGGTAATGAGGCTGGTCACGGGGCGGATATCGTTCATATCAACCAGGTTGAAACCGCCTGAACGGGTCATGACGGAAGCAAAGAGCGCGCTGAGTATTTTATCCCCCGGGTTGTTCCCTCCGATAGTGCGTGGGTTATTCCATTCGGCCGCACCCCACGCGGCAGCGCCCAGTACGAAAAGCACGCTGGTGGTGACGAGTGTGAGCTTCGCGGTGAGCGTCCACCGGCTGGGTTTAAGCGGGTGCTGCTGCAACGCCATGAGCACCGGGAACCCCATAGCCCCCAGAAATACGGCGATACACACGGGGATAATCACAAAAAAGTCGTGGCCGTACGGCACTATCCCGTCGGAATGCGGCGTAAACCCGGCGTTATTAAACGCCGAGATCGCGTAGAAAATACCGTACCACAGGCTGGTGAGCGGGTCTTCGCCCAGCATCAGAAAACGCGGGGTCAGCAGTAACGCTATGAACGCCTCAATACTGGCGGAGGTGTAGGCGACGGTGCGTACCACGCTACCGACCTCACCTAGCCGCCCAATATTGAGTTCTTCTTGGGCGATGAGCTTGGACCGCAGCCCCATTTTCCGCCCGGTTGCCAGGGCCAGCAGCGAGGTGAGGGTAAGGGTTCCCAAGCCACCAATCTGGCAGGCGCACAGGATAATGACCTGCCCAAACATCGACCACTGTTCGGCAGTTGAGACGGTGGTGAGGCCGGTGACGGTCACGGCGCTGGTGGCGGTGAAAAATGCGTGATGCAGCGGTGCCATTTGCCCGTCATTTGAGGCGATCGGCAGTAAGAGCATGAGCGTGAAGAACACGATAACCAGCAGGAAGGTGCTGATGGCGGTTCGTGCGGGGGAGGAGAGCACTTTCGCGTCGATAAAATCGCGCAGGTTCTCGTAGGTGCGGGCATCAAGCAGTCGCGGCTGGTGCGTGCTTGCCCCCGGTGCGGACGCCTCAACGGTGAGTGCCCCGCGCCGGGCGGTGCCGGTGTGGGTGCTGCGCGCATCTGTGGTTTTTCGGCCCGGCAGCAGACTATCGAACAGACCGTGTTTTGGGGGCGCGGGGGTGGTACGGGAACTGGGTGCGCCGGTGAACGGGGTGATGTCGCTGCTGTTCTGCTTGGGCAGGCGCCACCTGCGTAGGGTGTGCTGGCGTTTGAAGAACTCACGGGAGGTGCGCAGGGCCTCGCGTTTACGGTGGCGTTTGCGCCAGTGTGCGCGGATGCGCCGGGCGAGGCGTCCCATGGGTTCCTCCCTTCATGGTGTGGGTGGGTGCCGGTGTTAGGTGCGGGGTTTGGTCCGTGTAGTTTATGTGGTTGGTGCAGGCCCCTGAACGTGATGGTACGGCCTCCTCTAGTGTATCCCCGATGGTGGTATTCGGTGGTGGTGTGGGGCGGTTTTTTCGCCCGCAACCTTCAACATGCAGTAAAACACATATTCTGTTTCAAGAATTTAATGGGCCGGGGTTGATAATGTCCAGTTAAGTGTGTGGTTTGGCGGCTATTGGGAACTGGCAAACTAGCGTATATATGACATAATCGATATATGCATGCAGATGTTTTTTCAGTGATTGCGGATTCGACCCGCCGCCGCATCGTGCGGCTGCTCGCCGAACAGACCCACACTGTTGGTGCGGTTGTCGAAAAACTGGGCATGAGTCAGCCAACTATTTCTAAGCACCTGAAAGTGCTGCGTGAGGCCGGTGTGGTGTCGGCCGTGGTTGAGGGGCAGCGCCGACTGTATTCGCTGAACCCCGAGGTTTTCACGGAGATTACAGACTGGGTGGATGAGATTTTGGAGGCTGCCCGCGCCTCAGCGGCAGCTCACGCCCCTGTTGCGCTTCCCGGCGGGGAGAGCTTTTCCCCCGCGTTCCCGGGCAGTTCCGTGGTGGTGGGCGGATTTACTGGTGCGCACCAGCATGAGGTGGTTGAATCCAGTGAGAAACTCGACATTCCAGCCGAACTGCACATCCCATCCGATGCTGAGGAAGACAATGATAAGGAACCCAGTGCGGAAGATAATGACGATACTGCCGCAGGCGGAAGTGAAGAGCTTCAGCGCTGCGTTGTGCCGTTGAGCTCGAATAACCCCAATACCCCGGCTGAGGACGAGCCCGCTGTGGAAGAAGGTGCTGACTCGCACCCCGATCCGGCTGTGGGTGTTGTGCTCAGCGCGAAAGCCCCCGAAGAGCCTGCCGAAACGGCAGAATCTGAGGGCCTGGATGAAGAGTTGGCCGGGAGCGAACAGAACGCCAGTGCCACATTTGCTGGTACTGGTGAAGTGAGCGAAGGCGTGGTGCCGATGCGCCCCTTCACCCCCTCCGCCTTTGCCTCTGACGAGGTGCCGCAATCTGATGAGGATAAAACACCTGTTGAAACTGCTGCGAAGGATTCCGCGAACGAGACCCAGTCGGTGGCTCCTATGGGGCAGGGTGAAGACGATGAGGCAACTGAGTCCTCTGCTGGCGTGAGCCCCTGGAGTTTGGCAGGTGACGCCTCAGCCAAGCCTGCTGTATCGAATGGGCCTGCCCGCGGTAAGCATGAGGCTATTGACACTGACCCCGCCAATGAGCAGCCTGCCAAGAGTGAGCCTGTAAACGTTGAGTCTCAGGATGCCGTATCGGCGGCAGCTGACATGACCTCCACCACCGAGGATGCGCCCACGAAGAAGGAGCGTCACCACACGGGTGAGGACACGGCTGCCAGTGCCACCGAGTCTCGGGGTGAGCAGAAGACCGCTGGGCTATCCGAGGTAAAAACCGGGCAGGATGCTGCCGATAGCCCGCGTACCGAGGCATCAACGGCGAAGGCAGACCGGGATGCCGCATCCGTAGAAGCTGCCGCCGTGTCTAAAACTGCGAAGAGCGATGAAACAGCCCTGACGGCGGACCCCGCTGACGGCCCGGACGCTGATGAGGATGTTGCAGCTCACGCGGATGATGCTGAACCCAAGAAGACTTACGCGGAGGGGAAGGGTACCGACCCCGAAGCGTCTGAGGATACCGAGGCAGCCGACACCGACGGCGCCTCAGTAACCGATACAGCCGATGCGGGTGCTGAACCCGAAACGGCCCAGACCGTAGAGCTCAAGGAGGCTCCCGAACCCACTGAGGAGCCGGTGTTCCGGCCGATCCCTCAGCCTGCACCGTATGAGCAGGTGACCGTTAAGGAGGAACCTCGTGGCCTTCTGGCGCGTGTCTTTGGTCGCCGACGATAGCGTGCCGCACCGGCGGCGCGCGGAGAGATAGCGAATGGGGCGGGGCGTGCGCCCGTGTTCGCTTGATCATCAACTCATACACCTACCCTGATAAACCCTAATTTCCCGAAAGACGGAATCTACGTTGGCTATTCACCGTAAAATCCTCCGCTGGCTCGAGAACGAGCTCACTGAGGGCAACCTGCAGCTTGGCCAGGACTTGCCCGACGATCAGCGTATTGCCCGCGCGATTGGCTTGGGAAGAAGCCGTACCCGCGAGGGCTTGAAGACCCTCGAAGACATGGATCTGGTGCGCCTATACTCCGGTAAGGGCAAAGAGATCATCGCTCACCTGAACGAGGAGCCGGCGATGGCGGCAGCCGAGCCTCTGCGCCTGCACATGGCTGTTTCGCGCTACCCGAAACGTGACCTGGTGCAGACCCATATGCTTCTTGAAGGCTGGAGTGTTGCCAATATTGACCCCGGCGTCGCTGATTTCGGTGAAGTGGATGAGCTGCTGGAGGAGATGCAGGAGGGCGGGCACCCTATCCGGGAGTTCCTTGACCTGTACCTGGACTTCCACCTGGAGCTGAGCCGCCTTGCCAATAACGAGCTGATTGCTGGGCTGCTGATCGCTATCCGTCAGCCGACCTTCGATGCTCTGCTGTCGCTGGCGGGGCGTGTGCCGCTGTGGAGCAGCACCATGGAGCGCCTGAACGCTGAGAACCGCGCGGTTCTTGAGGCCGTGAAGGACGCCGATTCCGCGACCGCCCGCAACCTGATGATGAACCAGATGCGCGGCCTGTTCGATGAGGCCGGGGTGGATTTGGACGAGTCGGCGGTGGCGCTTACGGGCATGCCCGGGACTTCGGATCTGCGCATGTTTGAGCCGGTTGATATTGAGGACGATTTCGGCCCGTTCCCGGAGGAAGGCCCCAGTTTCGGGTGGGGCTTCGGTGCGGAGCGGTTCGGTAACGCCCCCGGTGGCGCGCCGGTGCCTTCGTCTGGCTCTCAGCAGGCTCGCCGTGATACTTCGCAGCAGTCTCAGCAGCGCTATGACGGGCAGCAGGGTCAACAAGAGCAGCAGTCTAATCTGCCGTTGAGCTTTGGTACAGCCTCCGGCCGTGCGGCGGCGGCGTTTACCCGCCCGTCTGAGGGTGCCCCCGCTGCTCAGGGCGGTAACAATGGCGCTTCGCAGCACCCCGAGAACGCATCTGGGCAACCGTATGAGGTTGATAATGCTGCCTCTGCACAGGCGTCTGACCAGTCAATGCAGCACGGCCCTGTGCCGGGTGGTGAGGAGCAGGGCGCAGCTCAGCCTACACCCGCCCAGGAGGTGCTGATTCAGGCCACCTCCGCGCTTCCGCTTCCGATTCAGCCGTTGCCGGTCGATCCTGATGCGTCTCAGCCGCTGCGTTTGACCGATGATGAGCCGCTGATTCAGGCCACGGCCGCTATTCCGCTGGATATGCGGGTGATTCCTGCTCAGGGTCTGCCCGAGAAGAAGCCTCAGCCCGCGGCGTCGGGTGAGGACGCCTCGACGGGTTCCGCTAAGCCCGGCGAGACGCCCGCAAAGGCTGAAGGTGAACAGGCCGATAAGGTATCTGAGGATTCCCAGGAGCAGGGGTCTGCGACGAAGGATGCGGGCAAGAAAGACGCCGAGGACGCTCAAGCTCAAAAGGCTAAGGGCGGGGCGCAGCCCGCAGCCGGTGATACTCCGGCTCAGCCTACCCCCGGTGAGGACAAACACGCCGAGGGGCAGAGCGGTAAGGACCAGCAGGCCCAAGATCAACAGTCTCAGGAGCAAGACCAGGCTAAGCAGCCCCAGGGTAAGCAGGCTGGCGGCAAGCCGGGCGGCTCACCTTCGGGTCCCGGGCAGAAGACCGGTGTCGCTAAGGACGAGCAGAAGAGCTCGGCTGAAGCTGGCCAGTCGCAGCCTGCACAGGGCGAGCAGAAGGGGCAGGGCAAACAGTCTGCCGAATCCTTGTCGCAGGGCCAGAAGAACCAGTCTGACGGTGCGCAGCAGGCTGATAGTTCCGCGCCGCTCAAGGATGGTGACGCGCCCAAGGACGCAAAGGCTTCGGCGGCCCAAAAATCCGCTCAGCCCGATGCCCAGAAACCTGATGCTCAGACGTCTGAGACTCAAAAGGCCGAAGCGAAGTCCCCCAAGCAGGGTGCTCAGGACGATCAGCAGAAGGCCCAGGACGCTCAGAAGCAGGGCGGTTCCGTCCCCTCTAAGGGTAAGGACGGGCAGAACGGTCAGCAGGCAGCCGACAATTCAGGCGGTTCGTCTGCTGCGCAGCAGAACTCTAAAGGGCCTGGTGCCGCGCAGAAAACACCGCAGCCGGATGCTTCAGGGGTGAACGGCTCCGCCGGTAAGGAGGCTGCTTCCCCCAAGAGCGGCGAGCAGAAGGCCGAGAAGGCAGGCGAGAAGGCCCGGGGAACTTCAGTGCAGGAAAGCTCAGCACAGGAGAACCCGGCACAGCAGAAAGAGCCAGCGCAGAAAGATTCGGTGCAGAATGAGCAGGACGCTAAATCTGCACCCCAGAAGCCTGCCGGACAGGAACCTGACGCGCAGGGGCCTAATAGTGCCGCACCAAAAACTGATAATGGTGCGGGCGACAACCGTGCAGATACTGCCGCCCAGAACGGTGTGAAGCACAACCCCGGCCCGCACGATGATCAGGGCAGTGCCGAAAAGACTGGTGCTGCACAAACTGATGCCGCTCAGGCTAATACTGCGCAGGGCAGCTCTTCACCGCAGGGCTCCGCCCAACAGGGCGGTCAGGCCCAAGGGCCGCAGTCCGCTCAGCCTGCTCAGGCCGGAAATCCTGACGGGAAGCCGCAGGAGTCTGCCTCGGGTAGTGCCCAGCCTGCATCCTCACCTGCTGAAGGCCCGAACGGGCACGCTGGTTACGCAGGCACGGCTAATACCCAAGGGCCCGCTGCGAACGAGCAGACCGGGCCGCACCCTGTAGCGGGTCAGGGCACAGCGCAGGAGCAGCCTCAGCAGGAGGTGCTGGGGGCTGTGCAGTCGCTTGATGGGCAGCAGGCGCGCCCCATTTCGTCGCTGGAGAATCCGCAGGCTATACCCGCCGCACCGGATAACGGTAACGGGCAGGCTCAGCCGGATGTGCCGCAGCAGGTGCAAAACCATGCCCCCGTTCAGGAGGTACAGGGCCAGGAAACCGCACCGGACGCGCACAACCCACAGAATCACTGGGATAGTGCTGCCCCGCGCACCGGTTCCACACCCGCCCAGCAGCCCCATAGTGGGCCTCACACCGGGCAGTTTGGGGTAAGCGGGCCTGCCTCGGCTGGTATCCCTATTCAGGGGCGTACCGGTCTGAAACCCAAGCTTCCCGAAAACCCCGTGGAACGTAAGGATGCTGAGCAGCGCCGAGTGGCTGAGGAAAACTTGGCGCGCGCCGCTGAGGAGCGGGTGAAGGTGATTCGTGCCCATTCGCCCTCCGGGGCGGGCCGCCGTCACGGCCAGATCATCACGCCGGTGCGTGCTGCTGTGGCGTCTCCCTTTAGCCGCCCGGCCACCGGGCTGCAGTACCCGAGTGCGGTATCGTCACAACCGCAACCGCAACCGCAGCCTCAACCCCAGCCTGGCCCCGCAGCTCCGGCTGCTGCCGACACCGGTAATGCTGAGGCCCCGAACGGCGCCGTGAACAGCACGCCAACTGATGCTCTTGGCGTTGAGCACGCCCCGGAGGCTCTGGCGGAGCGGCCGCTGCCGCCAGTTGAGGTGCTGGCGACCACTCCGATTCGTATCGTTCCCGCGAATACGAGCGGAACCCCTATGGTGGTCAAGGATGAGCGATCCACGGATGAGCGTGCGCCCGAGGAGCACGCCAGCGCTGAACGTAAGCAGGGCTGGCTTAGCCGCATGACCCGCTATTTGGGGTTGAGCTCGCGCGAGCAGGAGCAGGCTCTTCAGCAGCAGAATAACCCGCAGGATTCGGCGCATCAGCAGAACACTGCGAACCACAATCAGCAGGTGTCTGCCTCCCCGCAGGAGGCTGCGGCAGATAACTCTGAAGGCGGCACCTCAGATGCCGCTAACCCTGCTGATGCGAGCCAGCACAGCCAGCAGTAGCTGGCGCAGGCAATAACGCAAACACGCGGGCGTACCCTCAAACTGGGTGCGCCCGCGCAGCGCGTTAATGCCCGGGCATACCGGCATATTCTGGGGGAGGTGCGGGCGTGCAGGAAAATCTTCTTGCGTGTGTGCAGGGGGGTGTTACCGCCTCTGCGGGGTCTTTGGGGGATGGCTCCTCTTCTTTGGGTGCGTCGGAATGGTGCAATGCGGTGTTTCCTAGTACTCTAGGAAGGTAGCGTTCTCAAAACGCTGGGGCACTGCTGTGCCTAAAATGCCTTTTAGAGCGTTTATACCGGTATAAACACCCCGGGTAGCTACCGCACCGAATGGGTGCGGCCGGGTCTAGCAAAGTGAGGAAATCCTATGGGTTCCGTTATTAAGAAGCGCCGCAAGCGCATGTCCAAGAAGAAGCACCGTAAACTGCTTCGTAAGACTCGCCACCAGCGCCGCAATAAGAAGTAAACAGTAGCTTCTGTGCCCCGTGCCCGGTAAGGGTTGCGGGGCATTGTGCGTTAATGAGGGCTGACGTGGGCTATTAGCGGCGGCTGTTGAACGCTAGTAGACTGGGAGCCATGTCCCCAGCTACACCTGAACCACCCGTTATTGAGCTTTTGACCCGCCCCGGCTGCCACCTGTGCGATGCTGCACGGCACACGGTGGCGCAGGTATGCACCGAATTTGGGGTGCCCTACACCGAGCTGAACATTGAGCTGTACCCGCAGCTGCTGCAGCGGCACGCCACCGAAATCCCGGTGCTGCGCATTGACGGGCAGGCGAAGGATTTCTGGCGTATTAACCCTAAACGGATGCGTAAGCTCATTGCCGCACGCATGCCTTAGTGCCAGCCGCCCCCGCTTCTGGCGAATTAGGGGCTATATGCGGCGCCCCTCGTTTTGGGGTAGCGTAGAAAATTTGAGAGACTGAGAGAATGACTACATCGGCTAAGGTCACGGTTCACCTGATGCGCCACGGCGAGGTGCATAACCCCGACCGCATCGTCTACGGGCGGCTACCCAACTACCACCTTTCGGAGAAGGGGCAGCAGATGGTGCGCATGAGCGCCCAGGAGTTTGCCCGGCGTCGGGGTGAAGGCGCGAACATTGTGCACCTGGTATGCTCCCCGCTGACCCGCACCCGCGAATCGGCCGAGCCGATCACTGAGCTTCTGGGGCTTCAAGCGCACCCCGATGCGCGCGTGGTTGAGGCCGATAACTATTTTGAGGGCCTGCACGTGAACCGGCAGGAGCTTCTGAACAACCCGCGCCACTGGACGAAACTGTACAACCCGCTGCGCCCATCCTGGGGCGAGCCGTACATTGTGCAGGTGCGCCGCATGGCTCAGGCCATTAAGGACGCCGCCCGCACCGCGTACCGGCAGGGCGGGGACGGGGCCGAGGCCATCATTGTTTCGCACCAGCTGCCCATCTGGGTGACTCGCCTGGCGCTTGAAGGTAAGCTATTGCAGCACGATCCGCGTGCGCGCGAATGCAACCTGGCGTCGATTACTTCGCTCACTTTCGATAACCTGTTATCGGGGAACCCGCCGCAGGTGAGCGGCTACACGGAACCCGCATCGCCCCTGTATTCGGGAGTGATTCAGCTGCCCGGCAGCTAAGACGCGGGTGTCTGCCGTTCAGCACCCCCTTCGCACACACCACCGGAAGGAACGCATGACTCCCACCCATAACCACACCCGCCGCACCGCCCTGCGTGCGGGTATTGCGCTGTGCGCGTCAGCGGCCGGGGCGGGCCTGCTCGCTGCGTGCTCTGAAGACACCTCCCTGTCAAAACAGGCGAATTCGGGTGATAATAAAGGCTACATTGCCGGGGACGGGTCGGTGACCGAGTACCAGGAGGCTGAGCGCGGCGAGCCCGTTGCGTTCACCGGTGAACTATTCGACGGCACCAGCGTGAACGCTGAGTCGTTGCGCGGCAAACCTACGCTCTTGAACTTCTGGTACGCCGGGTGCTCTCCCTGCCGTGCCGAGGCCAAAGACCTGCAGAAGCTCTACACCGACTATAAGGACAAGCTGGGGTTCTACGGTGTGAACGTGCGGGATGAGAAAAGCACCGCCGAGGCGTTTGAGCGCAGCTTTGAGATCACCTACCCCTCGTTTAAGGACGCCTCGGGTAAGGTGCTGCTGTCATTGAGTAAGTATGTGCCCGCTCAGGCGGTACCGACCACCGTAATCCTGGATTCGCACGGTAGAGTGGCGGCACGCATTCTGGGTCAGGCGAACCCGTCGGTGCTGAAAACCCTGATTGAGACCGCTGTGAAGGGTGCCTAGCGTGCCTGCTGGAACCGGTATGATGCTCACCCCCGCCGCTGCGGCTGCCACGGCGGGCGCTGCGCCGTTGGCGAGTATCAGCTCAACCGTGCTGGATGGTTCCCTGTGGCTCTCCATCCCGTTGGCGGCGCTGGCGGGGCTGGTGTCGTTCGCTTCACCGTGTGTGCTGCCGCTGGTGCCTGGCTACCTGGGGTATGTGGCGGGTCTTGCAGGTTCGCAGCCGCAGGCACCCGAGGGCTCCGCGACAGCCGCATTGTTCCAGGGGAAGAAAACGGCGGTGGCGGCACATAACCCCGCACCCCAAGAAGCCGCAGAAAACACCAAAAACCCGCCCGAGGCAACATCGGGGGTGGCTGTGGCGGATGCCCCCACCGACCCGAAAACCCCAGGTTCGCAGCCCGGTAAGGGGCGCCTTCGCACGCAGCAGACCCGCCGTCACACCCGCCGGATGCTCGCCGGGGTGGCCCTGTTCGTGCTCGGGTTCTCCGCAGTTTTCGTCACCCTATCGGTGCTGCTGGCCCAGGTGGGTGCCGCCCCCTGGCTGAAAGGGCAGGCGTGGGTGAATATTCTGCTGGGTGCACTCGTGATCCTCATGGGTGTTGTGTTCATGGGGCGGCTGAGCATCCTGCAGGTCGATAAACGGTTCCACACCCGCCCCGGCACGGGCCTGTGGGGTGCGCCGGTGCTGGGAGTCACCTTCGGGCTGGGGTGGGCGCCGTGCATTGGACCCACCTTCGCTGCGGTGCAAACCCTCGTGTTCACTGGCGGGGCCGCAACCTTCAAGGCTGTGGTGCTCACCTTCGCCTACTGCCTGGGTTTGGGTGTGCCGTTCCTACTGGTCGCCTATTTCGCGGCGCGCGGGGTGAACACCACCGGGTGGGCGAGCACGCATAAACGCGGGATTCAGCGTGCGGGCGGGGCGATGCTCATCCTGATCGGCATCCTTATTTTGACTGGCGCCTGGAACCACCTCATGGCCTGGGTTCAGGCGGCGCTACCGGTTTACGAACTACCAATCTGACGGGGTACATATGGCACGCACACACACTGACGCCCCGGCGCTGGGAATCACCGGGATGCTCCGCTGGGGCTGGACGCAACTGACGAAAATGAACACCGCCTTGCTGCTGCTTCTGCTGCTAGCGGTTGCGGCAGTTCCCGGGTCGATGTTTCCGCAGCGCATTCAAGACCCCGCGAAGGTGACGGACTATATTAAAACCCACCCCGGCTGGGGCGAGTTCGCCGATAAGATACAGCTGTTTGATGTTTTCTCCTCCGGGTGGTTCTCGGCCATCTACCTGCTGCTGTTTATTTCCCTGATCGGGTGCGTTACACCGCGCGCTATTAAACATGCCAAAGACTGGCGTAAACCGCCCGCGCGCACCCCCAAGAACCTTTCCCGCATGCCCGTGCACCGCACGATCGATATTGACGCGGATGCGCTCACCCCCCAGGCCGCGATAGAGGACGCCGCGGCGATCCTTCGTAAACGCCGCTACCGGGTGCAGATCCGGGAGGAAGGAGACGGGCAGTACTCGGTGGGTGCCGAACGCGGCTACCTGCGTGAGGTGGGGAACATCCTGTTCCATGTGGCGATGATCGGCATCCTGGTTGGGGTGGCGGTCGGCTCGCTTTTTGGGTACCGTGGCCAAAAGATCCTGGTGGAGGGGGAGACGTTCGTAAACTCCCTGATCGGCTACGACTCGTTCACCCCAGGCACGAACTATAACCCCGACTGGCTGAGCCCGTACGCCGTGACGCTCAATAACTTTCAGGTGCGCTACGACAGGCAGCGCGACAGCCACACCTACGGGCAGGATCTGGACTATAACGCCCAGCTGACCGTTCAGAACCCCGGCAGCAGCCCCGAGCAGAAAACCCTCAAAGTGAACGAACCGGTTGATGTGGGCGGCACCAGCGTGTTCCTCTCCGGCAACGGGTACGCCCCCATTGTGAAGGTGACTGACGGTGAGGGGAAAGTTGCGTATGAAGGCCCCGTGGTGGCCCTGCCAACTGACGGGAAGTACACCTCGTCGGTGGTGCTGAAGGTGCCCGATGCCCGCCCGGCCCAGCTGGGGTTTGTGGGCATGTTCCTGCCCACCGGCAGCTATGAGCGTGGGGCGGGCATCCCGCATTCGGTGGATTCAGCCCCGGCGAACCCTATGCTGGTGTTGCAGTCCTATTCGGGGGATTTGGGTTTGAACTCAGGCCAGCCGCAGAACGTGTACGTGCTGGACACCTCTAAGCTGACCGCGTTGAACAGCATGGCGAACCAGAACGGTATTGTGCTGGATGCGCAGCACCGCACCGCCACCCTGCCGGAAGGCAACGGCACCATTGAGTTCATGGGGTATAAGCGGTACGTGGGGATGGAGGTGCGCCACGACCCGGGGCAGAATATTGTGCTGTACTCGTTCGTGGTAGCTTTCGTGGGGCTGATTGTGTCCCTGTTTGTGGCGCGCCGCCGCGTGTGGGTGCGTGCCAGCACCGATGAGGGGGTGCTCACCGTAGAGTACGGTCTGCTTGCGCGCGGGGAGGACCCGCGTCTTGCCGCCGAGGCTGAGCGTATTACGGATGCTTTCGCCGCCCGGTGGGGGCTGGAATTTGCTGAGGAGCCCTCATCCGAGGAGCCGACTGAGAAAACCGAGGGGAAGTAGCCCATGCTGAACGAGACATTAGCGCGCTACAGTGAGCTATTCATGTATATTGCCGCGCTGATTTACACCGTGGTGTTCGTGGCGTTCACCTGGGATGTGGTGAAGAATTCGCGGGTAACCCGCCGCCTAGAGGGTGCCGCGGCGCCTCGTGAGGCGGAGTTAGAGGGAGAACAGGCGGCTGAGCCTGTTACCGCGGGCGCGGCCAGCTCCGTTGCGGGGGCGGAGAAAACCGGCGGGAAAACCGCCGCGAAGTCGTCGGTTAAGATGAGCGCGAAAGCCACCCGTGTTGAACGCACCGGCGGCGCTGAGACCGGCACGGGCGAGCGGGGCGCCGGGTACCGGGGCGCGGCGGCACGCGCGCTTGAGGGCCACGTGGCGGACTCTTCGATGCTGTACACGGGCCAGAGCCGCCCGGCGGCGCGCATCGCCGTGATCGTTATGCTGATGGGGGCGCTGGTGCACGCGGCGGCGGTTATTATGCGCGGCGTGGCTGCGCAGCGTGTGCCCTGGGGGAACATGTACGAGTTCTGCACCACGGGCGCGCTGGTGGTGGTGACCGTGTACCTGGTGGCGCTGATTTTCCGTGACCTGCGGTTCGTGGGCACGCTCGTGTCTGGGCTGGCGCTGATTATGATGTGCGCCGCCACCATTAGTTTCGCCACCCCCGTGGGGCACCTGAAACCGGCGTTGCAGAGCTACTGGCTGGTGATTCACGTGTCGATTGCGGTGCTTGCCTCCGGGGTGTTTACGATTACGTTCGCGATGGCGGTGCTGCAGCTGGTGCAGACCCGCCGCGAACAGCGCATCCTGAACGGTAAATCGGGCGGGTGGGCGTTTATGCGCCTAGTTCCGAGCGCCCAGGCTCTTGAGAATTTTGCGTTCCGCCTGAACGCTTTGGCGTTTGTGATGTGGACGTTCACGCTTGCCGCTGGCGCTATTTGGGCGAGCCAGGCGTGGGGCCGCTACTGGGGCTGGGACACTAAAGAGGTGTGGACCTTCGTGATCTGGGTGGTGTACGCGGCGTATCTGCATGCGCGTGCAACCCGCGGCTGGGCTGGCCCGCGTTCGGCGTGGCTGTCTATTATCGGCTATTTGTGCATTATTTTTAATTTCACGGTGGTGAATATTTTCTTCTCGGGCCTGCACTCGTATTCGGGGCTGTAAACCCGCCCCGTAGAACTGCCTGCGTCCCTGTGCCTGTGCGCGCCGCAGCGGCCTAAAGCCTAACACGCAGCCACAAACGGTTCAGCCATAAACATGTGCTGGTGCAGCCAGCTCAGGGAACGTGACGATAGGGGGCCGCACACAGCATGTAGACGCTTTCCCGCCAGGGGAGCGAGGGCAAGCGCACACAGCGGGGGAGTGCCTGAGGTTACCCGGGGTGCTGCCCAGTGGTTGATGGTGTCTGCCTGGCCGGGGCTATTTTTCGCCGTCAGTGTCGTCTGTGGCGTCGTCGCGGGGTTCTTGCCGCTGCCTGTCTCGTTTTTGCCGTTCTGCTTTGGCTTTGAGCCAGCGCAGGTACTCTTCATCGTCGTCGGGGGCTTTCGGTGCGGGAGGCACAGTACCCCGCCTGCCTTTCAAACCCCGGCCCGTGTCCGCAGCGGGCGGCTGCTCGGCTGTACTTTTTGCGCTGCGGGCCCTGCCGAAGAACAGCCAGAAAACCGGCCCCACAACGGGGAAGAAGATGATGATAATAATCCACAGCCACTTGGGGAGGGTGCGCGCATCGGCGGCCGGTGTGCGGGCGGCATCCAGCAGGGTGTACAGGCTCAACCCAATCACCAGCGCGAACGCGCCGATTATCATCATCGCTCGTGTCATGCTCTAAGTCTGCCACAGGAATCTTGGGGGCGCATCCATGCTGCGGCTAGACTGGTGGGTATGAACTTCTTCAAGTACACCCTAGTGCGTTTCGGTTTGCTCGTGTTCTTCTTCTACCTGTATGAGCTGCTGGGGGCTGGGATTCTCGTCTCGGGGGGTTGCGCGATTGTTTCGGCTTTTGCGGTGGCGTATATTTTCTTTCCGCGTCTGCACGCGGCCGCCAGCCAGGATACGGCCCGGTTTTTTAAGCGCACCCCCAAGGTGAAAAATAAGGAAGAAGAGGAAAACCGCGCCATTGAAGATGAGCTGGTGGAGTCACAGAAAAAAGAATCTGGGGAAGACTTCTAAACAGCTCCCGGCGCCTGCGTCTGTACACGTGATGGGCGGGAGCCTCCGTGTTCTTGCCAGCAGGTAGTGTGTACCCGCTGCTGCGCCCAGTCCACAGCACACGCAGAAGGCTAGGTCTCTTTATCCTGCTTAGAGATCCTAGCCTTCTGCGGACGGTGCGCCAGCTTACCCCTGTGCCAGGTATTCCAAGAACTGGTGGGTCAGCTGTGGATCGTGCGCCAGGGCGGTCCCATTAAGCCGTGTGACGGGTGCGAGCAGCCGCACCGAGGATGAGAGCCACACCCCGTCAGATTCAAAGAGGTCCTGCGGGTACAGCGGGCCGTAGCCCAGCTCCCAGCCGTCGCGCCTGGCCGCCTCAAAAATAGCGCCCTGTGTGGTGCCGGGCAGTATCCCGTGGTTCGGTTCGGGGGTGTACAGCATTTTCTTCCCGTGCTCAATGCGCGCCATGAGCACCGATGAGGTTGCCCCCTCCAGAATGCGGCGGTTGTCGGTCATAAAAATCGCGTCGTCCGCGCCGTGGGAGTGAACGTACCGCAGCACCGCCATATTCACCGCGTATGAGAGGGTTTTCGCGCCCGCCAGCAGCCACGGGTATGCGGTGTTGTCGGCGGGGTCGTGCCCGCGCGGCAGCAGCATGGCCTTCACGCCGTTCTGCCGCTGGTTCACGGTAGTTTCGGGTACCGGGGATGCGATTAGCAGCGTGTACGGCCCGGCGGGCATTCCCGCAGAGGCATGCGGCAGCCCGCGCGAGATAATGATTTTGACGATATGCTCTTCGCCGAGTTCCGTGTGGGCGCCGGGCACGGCCTGGTCGAGGAGGCCCGCCAGCGCATCCCGCAGCTGGTGCAGGTCAGGTTCGGGCAGGTCGAGCATACGCGCCGAAGATTCGAGTCGGGTGAGGTGCATATCAAGTTTTCGCACCCGCCGATTGACGGCGAGCATGGTCTCAAAAACGCCGTCACCACGGGTAAATCCTTGGTCTTCCACGCCGATAAGCGGCTGGGCGGGGTCTACAGCAACGCCTTGCGGGTTCTCTGAATTTAGGAGTATCACGGAACTAGTCATGTTTCCAGTGTAGTGGCTCACGTGCCTTCACAGCAGTGTACGCCGAGCGGGCCCAGCTCCCAGGTGGCGTTTTCGGCGATAAAGTATATGTCTGCTTCGGCGATGTCCTCGAAGGTTTCGGGGTTGTCGTTGTCCCCCTCGATGTCGAGCCCGATTTTGCCGTCCCGTTCGAGAACATGAACTCCGCTGCATATGCTGATGAACGGGCCTTGCACCCGGTAGTCCGAAATATCTTCCAGGGTTACGGTGACGTACCGCCAGACGTCGTCGGTAGCGGCCTTCTCCCAGCCGCCGTCTACATGGTTCCGGTCCACCGCGCAGAATCGCAGACGAACAGCTGTTCCCTTTGCATAGGTTATGGTGATCGAATCCAGCCAGCAGTCGTAGAAGTGGTTGAACCGTTTGATGATCTCTGCACTTGTGAGGTTTTCGTTAGTGCTCACGGTCAGCCTCCTTAAAAATCTTAGGATTTATCAGGATACCAGCAGCTAGGGTGATTACGAGGAGAAGCGGATTTTCGCTCGAAAAGGTGATATTTTCTCATCTTCTCGGCAAAACCCGCTTCTCACGCATCAGCGTGTTAACACGTGCAATGTAAGGAGAGGGCTAGTGCCCGCCCGCGCCGCCGTCTGCCGCGTAGTCGGAGTCTTTGCGCGGGGTTGAAAAGAGTGTGATCCTGGTCAGTACCGCAAACCCCAGAATTGAGAACGCCATCGGCAGGTAGGCGCCCTCACCGCCGAGGGACACCAGAGGGGCTGCAACCCCGCCCAGAAGCGCCTGAATAGTGCCCATGACGGCGGATGCGCTGCCCGCCATGTGGCGTGCCTCGTTCAGTGCCAGGGCCGAGGCGTTACCGAAGATCAGGCCCACCGAGCAGGTGAGGCAGAACAGCAGAATCAGGGTGGGCCACAGCGAAATCCCGATGAGGAACGAACCGGTGAGCAGCACCGAAACAACCAGCAGAGCGCTCACACCAACATTCACGATGGTGCGCTGGGCGACCTTCCCCACCAGGGCGGTCGCCAGCGAGCTCATGGCCACAATGCCCAGGGAGTTCACGCCGAACGCGAGAGTATACTGCCCGGCGTCAAGCCCCAGGATTTTCTGCAGCACAAAGGTTGAGCCCGAAATGTACGAGAAGAGCGCCCCGAACGCGAAGCACATGGTCAGTGAGAACCCCATGTACCGGCGGATCCTGAACACTTTCGGAATCTCGGAGTACACGCTCAGCGCGGTGCCTTGGTAGCGTTTTTCGGCGGGCAGGGTTTCCCGCAGAATGAAGATGACGGCGAGCATAAGGGCACCGGTAATGACGGTCAGCACGTTAAACACTGAACGCCACGTACCCCATGAGAGCACCCACCCGCCGAAGAGCGGCGCCAGCACGGGGGCGAACCCGTTAATCATCATCATGATGCCCATGAGCTTGGCGGTGGCCAGCCCCTTCGTGGTGTCGGCGACGATGGAGCGGGCCAGTACCGCGCCAACTGAGCCGCTGAAGCCCATCAGAAAACGTGCCGCAATGAACACCTCAATAGTGGGGGAGAAGGCGCATAGCGCCGTGGCGGCGAAGCACACGGCTGAGCCGATCAGCAGCGGGGTGCGGCGCCCGGTTTTGTCGGAGAGCGGGCCGATTATAAGCTGCCCGAGCGCCATGCCTATCATGAAGGCGCTGAGGGTCATGGAGGCGGCGGCCTCGGTGGTGTGCAGCTCCTCGGCAATGGTCGGCAGCGAGGCGATATACATGTCGATGCCCAGCGGGGCGATGGCGGTGAGCGCCGCCAGGGTGACAATAGTTGCCGGGGAAAGCCCGAATGAGGGCTTCGCGTGGCTGGGGTGCTGAGTATTGGTCTGTGACGTAGACACTGGTGTACTGTATGCTTTCTAAATTTTGGGGATGCGTAACGGCGCCGGGCCTGCCTGCTGCTTCGTGGGGCGGGCGGGTGCACCCGGCTAGAAACGCACTCATCCAGTCTAGCGGCGGTCACTCACGCACCGTAAGCCAGTGGATGCGTGACCTGCACCTCTTCCGGTGTGGTGGGGTTTAGAGAGCGGAACCAGCCTAAGCCGGTTCGCTACCCGGTGCGGTACACCCAGTTGGGCCCCTCAGGCCAGCCGGGGCTGGTGGTGTAGTACGAGCCGTAATCCTCGAATAGTTGCTCTTCTTGCGCGGCCCACATGTCCCAGTAGGGCCGGTAGGTTTCCCCGTCGCGCGCCATCGCCCGCTCATACCGCACTCCGGTACCGGCCTGCACCAGCACACCGTATTTGAACGCCCCGCAGAGCGCCCCCACCCCTTCGCATACGATCACCGGCGCGGCATCCGGGGGCACAGTGACTGGTGGAGCCGGGCGGTTCTGCTCCCAATCCCAGGGGGTGTAGCTGCCGGGCGTGTGAGTGGCCAGGCTGGCACTGAGCCGCACCCACTGCTCCACACCGGCCTCCAGACCGTCCCAGCCGGGGTACATGTTCTCAAGGGATAGCTCCAGCACCGTCAGCGGCCCGCCCTGCACCGGGTGCTGCCGCAGGGTGGCGGCAAGGCGCCGCGCGAGAGTGGTTTTACCGCTGCCGCTGCGCCCGTCCACAGCAATAATGTACGGGCGCGGGCCGCTGATAATGCGGGGCAGCAAATCATCCGTGAGGCCCCGGAACTGGTCGCTCACGCGGCGTCGCCCTCGGCGGCAAGACCCGCGATCAGCGCCCGCGCCGCGGTGTCGATGAGTTCGGTCGTGTACTCGAAGTCGCGCATCTGCCCGTACCAGGGGTCGTAGATGCCCAGCTCGTCCAGGTTTTTGCCCGCCATTGCGGGGTCGAAGGAGCGCATCATGCGGATTTTGGCTTTGTCGTCCTCGGTGCGCGCAAGCTGTTTCAGGTGCAGGTAGTGCGGGGTGTCCATCGCCAGAATCAGGTCGTAGCGGTCGAAGTCTTCGGCAACGAATCTGGATGCGCGGTGCCCGCTGGGGTCGATGCCGCGCGCGGTGAGTATGCGGCCGGCGCGGGTGTCGATGGGGTTGCCGATCTCGTAGTCCGTGATGGCGGAGGACGCGACCTCAACCTCAAGCCCCGCCTGGCGCGCGTGCTCACGAATCAGGTACTCGCCCACGGGGGAGCGGCAAATATTTCCGGTGCAGACAGTCATGATGCGGTACATGGTTTTAAGTGTATGCCAGCGGCACCGGAAAGGCAGCGGTATGAGGGTTGCCAGCTGAAGCGTCGTTTCTATTCAGAAGAGTTTTTTGCATTCAGAAGAGCTTATCGCTTCTGAATGCAAAAAACTCTTCTAGATAGGCAGGCAAGTTTTGGCTGTTACACCTCAAAACGGGTTTTAGCTTCGCGCAAGTACGCCTCCCACAGAGCATAGAGTCTGTCGATGTTCTCTTGGCGAGTGTACGCTGAGGGATCGTAATCGGTTGCGGGCATGTATCGCACGAACGGGGTCACATCCTCGGGGTAGCCAAAATCAGCGTGAAGAATTTCCACCTCGCCCAGCGGGTCGTCAAAGTTCTTGCGGTGCTCATACACATGTTTGAGCAGCAGGTACAGCCAGAGCGCGTGGCTGGGATCGGGGCTTCCGGGTTCAGGGTCGGTAAGTTCAGGGGAGTCTTCGTGCCGCGCGAGTTCGGCCAGAATCCCATCAACCCGGTAGGTGTGTTCGGGTTTGCACTGGTAGAGCTCGTATTCCAGGTCGCTGGAGTCTTCCTTCAGCCGGTCAGAGGCATACCGCAGAATATCCGCGCGGCTAATGTACCCCTGCGCGAGCCCCCAGCGTAAACCCTGCCAGGTGAGGACACTCTTCCTGATGCCTTCGTAGCCTATGTAGTACGTGCCTAGCATCATAGCGTTCACCTCCTATCTTTGTAGTCCCACGAATAACACAGCTTAGAGCGTGCGTATTGCGTGCTCCTTGGGGATAGATGATACGACTTAATCTGCATTATTCAAGGTAGTTTTACTTGTCGGCAAGATCCTCTTAGCTAGAAGGATCGTCAGGGTCAAAGAGTTCTGTGCCCTTAGGGATGATGAACTTAACGCCGTTATACTCTTGTTCTTCGGTCTCAATTTTGTAGAGGCTCTCAGACGAAACTTTGAATTTATAATCTTCTGGAGCGGCCTTACATGAAAACCTCGCTTTATTATCTAGATTATCTAGAGTGAATATTGGTTTGGACTGGAAGGTTGTCTCGGAGAAGTCAGCGTACCCGGTGAATTCTGTCCAGGTGAATTCCGCCCCGGTGAATTTCGCCCCGGTGAAGTTAGCGTTCTGGGTGAATTCCGCCCCGGTGAATTTAGCGTACCCGGTGAATTCTGTCCAGGTGAAGTCAGCGTTCTGGGTGAATTTCGCCCCGGTGAAGTCCGCCTCGGTGAATTTCGCCCCGGTGAAGGCCGCCTCGGTGAATTTCGCCCCGGTGAATTTAGCGTACCCGGTGAATTCCGCCCCGGTGAATTTAGCGTACCCGGTGAATTCCGCCTCGAAGAAATCAGCCTCGGTGAGTTTCGCCTCGGAGAAGTCAACGGACCAGTAGAAATCAGTGCCCTTGGTGAATTTCGCCCCGGTGAATTCCGCCCCGGAGAAGTTCGCCTCGGTGAATTCCGCCCCGGTGAATTTAGCGTACCCGGTGAATTCCGCCCCGGAGAAGTCAGCGCCCTTGGTAAAGGACGCCTCCCGGAAGTCAGTGCGTTGAATGAAGGTCGTCTGAATAAAATTTGACGAAGCGTTGAAATAACTATTTCTGAAATCAATCGAGTAGAAGAAAATTGTGTTTGAAAAGTCATAATCGAAATCTGACCAAGGACCTTTTAAAAGTTTCTTATTTCCGTCTTCTTCAGTAATAATACCGTCATTGAGCCGAGTCTTGATCGCGTCCAGAATTGTTAGTCGCAGTTCTTTTTCTTCACGGAACCTTGCCTGATCTTTGACGAATTGTTGCACTCCACCCTCATAATTTTCAGGTATTTGATCCTGAGACAGCACTATGGTCTTTGACGCAAGATCAAATGGTGAGCGGATGTAGGCACATAGGCTATTAATGATTGCTTGGCCTTCTTCCCGGCGTTCTTCTTCGTTAGGAAGAGTCTTCTCGTCAGCTAACCACTCGTCAACCAGCTTGACCAGAGTATAGACCCCGCCAAGACGAATGGGTGCTTTCTCGTCGGCAAGCTGTTCGATTGCTGTAGCATAACGGCTACGCCGTTCTGCATGTACCTGTCGCATGTGCTCTTGATCGTTTTTACGGCGATTTTCCCACAGAGTAAGGATTGCGAGAACGCCACCCGTGGCAGCAAGAATAGTCTGGCGTAGGATTGGAAGACTATCACCAGAACCATACGAGGTGATAAACGGAGGAATAAAAAATGCGCACCCTCCACCGACGAGGGCTACAGTAATAAGAACTGTATAAAACAAATTTTTGTTCCGCTGCGTATTATCTCTATTAAAGAGTTGGAATTCTTTTGCTTTCTCAACCATGTCTAAGATTCTCCTTTGTAAAGGTAAGGAAGGTTTCTTTATCCAGAAGAAATATAATCTGTCATTTTATGCGGTGTACCGTTAGCTGTCGTCGTTGTTCTCCTGTGCGGAAGGTTCGTCGGGGTCGAAGAGTTCTGCATCCTTGGGGATTATGAATTTAGTTCCATTGTATTCTTTTTCTTCGGTCTCAATCTTGTAGCAACTACCACGTGAAACTTCGAAATTATAATTTCGTGGATCTGCCTTATTTGAGAACTTTGCTTTATTGTCTAGAGTGATTTCAAATATTGGCTTGGACTGGAAAGCTGCCATGGAGAAGTTGATGTTCCCAATGAATTTCGCCTCGGAAAAGTTGGCATTCCCAGTGAATTTTGCTCTGAAGAAGTCAGCGTACCCGGTAAATTCTGCTCTGGAGAAGTTGATGTTCCCAGTGAATTTCGCCTCGGAGAAGTTGGCGTACTTGGTGAATTTTACTCCGAGGAAGTGGGCGTTCTTGATGAATTCTGTCTTGGAGAAGTTGGCGTACTTGGTGAATTTTACTCCGAGGAAGTGGGCGTTCTTGATGAATTCTGCCTCGGAGAAGTTGGCGTTCTCGGTGAATTTCACCCTAGAGAAATTAGCATACTCGGTAAATTCTGCCCTGAAAAAGTTGGCGTTCTCGGTGAATTTCGCCTCGGAGAAGTTGGCGTTCTCGGTGAATTTCACCCTAGAGAAATTAGCATACTCGGTAAATTCTGCCCTAGAGAAATTTGAGGAAGCGCCAAAATAGCTGTTGCTACAATCAACAGGGTAGAAGAAAATTGTGTTTGAGAAATTATAATTAAATCCTGACCAGGTCTCTTTTAAGAGTTTCTCAGTGCTGTTTTCTTGACTAATGGTACCACCATTGAGTCGGGTTTTGATTGCGTCTAGAACTGCTAGCCGCACTTCTTTCTCGCCGTAGAAATAAGCTTTTTCATTCATAAACTCTTTACGTGATTTCAAGGGTTGAGAATTATCAAGATTCTTTTTAAATCTCTGTTCGTATTTTTCGTAACTCAGTGTTAGCTCGTAATAGCGTTCTGCCAAATCAAAAGGTGAACGGATGTAAGCGCATAGGTTATTGATGATGACCTGACCTTCTTTGCGACGTTCCTCATGACTAGGGGTAGTTTTTTCGTCTGCTAACCATTCATCAACTAACCCTACGAGAGTGTAGACACCGCCAAGACGAATAGAAGCTTTATCGCTGGACAGTTGCTCGATTGCTGTGGTGTAGCGGCTGCGCCGTTCGGCATGTACCTGTCGAATATGGTCCTGGTCATTCTTATGTTTTTCAAGAGTGTTTTTGCGATGTGTTTCGCCCAAGGTGGTGAGAGCTAAAACACCACCAGTGATGTAGAGAAGGTGTAGACGGAGCTGATTGCCATCTGCGTTTAGTCCATCAAATTTTTGGCTTAAAGCAAGAGGTAAGAAGAGTGCCCAAAATCCTCCTAGAGTAGATAATCCTATGAGCCAAACATAGAACCACTTCTCGTGTCTAGGCTTATTAGGGCGACCGTTACTATCTTTCTTTTTGCTATCCCAGGCGGGGTACTTGCAAAGTAAGGTTATGGAAATAGTAGCTGTAATGATTGCAAGAAGTATCCATGAGATACATGAGGTAACAGACAATTTGTACTCCTTAGCCTCAACCAAACACTCACCCTCCATCGTAAGGTGAGGAAGGGCTTACACGGTGGATTTCCCGTTGTTAACCTCACGCACTGCGTAGGGTAGAGGCAGGGCAGTCTCTGGCGATTGTGCAGATTATCACCCGCAAATCCCTTAGTTTTCGTGTCTTTTCGGCCCAAAACCATCAGCATCTCACCCCTTGCCGCCCACTCCTAACTCCCCTCCACTTCAAAAAGTTGAGTCTTTTTCACTCAAGTCTGTTGACATCCTTCCAACCATGTGTAAAACTTGAGTACATGAGGCTCAAGGGGTTACCCGCTGGGCAGCAATCCAAGCACACTTTCTACCGTGCATGCGCTCGACCTAAAACCCCTCACGCCCCGAAAATCTAACCAAGGAACCCGCCTCGCCAAGAAGCGGGGCATAACACTAAGGAGTACAAAAACATGGCACGTGCAGTCGGTATTGACCTCGGCACCACCAACTCGGTCGTATCCACCCTCGAAGGCGGCGACCCCGTAGTTATTGCAAACGCTGAAGGCGCCCGCACCACCCCCTCCGTGGTCGCATTTTCCAAGGATGGCGACGTTCTGGTCGGTAGCGTGGCAAAGCGCCAGGCAGTCACCAACGTTGACCGCACCATCTCGTCCGTCAAGCGCCACATGGGCACCGACTGGACGACGGAAATCGACGGCAAGAAATACACCCCGCAGGAAATTTCTGCACGTATTCTGCAGAAGCTCAAGGGTGACGCCGAATCCTACCTGAACGACAAGGTGACTGATGCGGTTATCACCGTTCCCGCATACTTCAACGACGCTGAGCGCCAGGCCACCAAGGAAGCCGGTGAAATCGCAGGTCTGAACGTTCTGCGTATCGTGAACGAGCCCACCGCAGCAGCACTGGCTTACGGTCTGGATAAGGGTAAAGAAGACGAACTGATTCTGGTCTTCGACCTCGGCGGCGGTACCTTCGACGTCTCCCTGCTTGAAGTTGGCAAGGACGAAGACGGCTTCTCCACCATTCAGGTGCGCGCAACCAGCGGCGACAACCGCCTGGGCGGCGACGACTGGGATCAGCGCGTTGTGGATTGGCTGCTTGAGCAGGTCAAGTCCAAGACCGGTGCAGACCTCTCCAAAGACAAGATCGCCCTGCAGCGTCTGCAGGAGGCAGCTGAGCAGGCTAAGAAGGAGCTCTCCAGCGCATCCAGCACCAACATTTCGCTGCAGTACCTCTCAGTAACCCCCGAAGGCCCCATTCACCTGGACGAGAAGCTCACTCGCGCAAAGTTTGAGGACCTCACCAGCGACCTGCTGGCACGCACCAAGAAGCCCTTCCAGGACGTTATTGCGGAAGCAGGCATTAAGGTGTCGGACATTTCCGAGGTTGTGCTCGTGGGTGGCTCCACCCGTATGCCCGCCGTGGCTGAGCTGGTGAAGGAACTCACCGGCCGCGAGCCCAACAAGGGTGTTAACCCCGATGAGGTTGTGGCAATGGGGGCGGCCCTGCAGGCTGGTGTGCTCAAGGGCGACCGCAAGGACGTTCTGCTGATCGACGTGACCCCGCTGTCCCTCGGTATCGAAACTAAGGGTGGCGTGATGACCAAGCTGATCGAGCGCAACACCGCTATTCCGACTAAGCGTTCTGAGACCTTCACGACCGCTGAAGACAACCAGCCTTCCGTGTCGATTCAGGTGTTCCAGGGTGAGCGCGAATTCACCCGCGACAACAAGAACCTGGGTACCTTCGAGCTGACCGGTATTGCCCCCGCACCGCGTGGCGTACCCCAGATTGAGGTCACCTTCGATATTGACGCCAACGGCATTGTGCACGTCTCCGCAAAGGACAAGGGCACCGGTGCTGAGCAGTCCATGACCATCACCGGCGGCACCTCCCTCTCGAAGGACGACATTGACCGCATGGTCAAGGATGCCGAGGCTCACGCAGAGCAGGATAAGGCACGCCGCGAGGCAGCCGACACCCGCAACGCCGCCGAGTCCGTGGCATATTCCGTCGATAAGCTGCTGAAGGAGAACGGCGAGAAGCTGCCCGAAGACGTCAAGACTGAGGTTCAGGGTGATGTCGATGCTCTCAAGAAGGCTCTTGAAGGCGATGATGACGATGCCGTGAAGTCCGCTCTTGAGAAGCTGCAGGCATCCCAGACCAAGCTGGGCGAGGCCCTGTACGCTTCCGCACAGGCAGAGGCTAACGCAGACTCCGCTTCTTCCTCCAAGGATGATGAGGACGTTGTAGACGCCGAAGTTATCGACGAGGACGAAGACGAGAAGAAGTAATCATGGCTGAACACGAAAACACTGCGGGCGACCCGCTGGAGGAGGCATTCAACGCCCCCGCCGCCCAAGGTCACCCCGAGGCCGAGGAAGCCCCTGCCGCAACCGATCAGGCTGCGGCGGGGGAAACCCCCGAACCGAGCGAGGAAACACCCTCAGAGGATGCGAAACTCGCGGCAGAACGCCTGGACAGCCTGCTTCGCCTGCAGGCGGAGTTCACGAACTTCAAGAACCGTGCCGCCCGCGAGAAAGAGCAGCTTCGGGAGTTTGTGGCGAGCGATATTGTGAGTCTGCTTCTGCCGGTGCTCGACGATATTGATGCCGCACGCAAGCACGGCGACCTGAAGGAAGGCCCCTTCGCTGCGATCGCCACCAAGCTTGAGGATTCTCTCAAAAAGGAAGGCGTGGAACGCTTCGGTGAGGTGGGCGAGCCCTTCGACCCGAATATTCACGAGGCGGTCATGCAGCAGCCGACCAGCGAGGTAGAACCGGACCACATTTCGATGGTTCTGCGCTATGGTTACCGCGTGAAAGAGCGCGTGGTACGCACCGCCCAGGTTGCGGTGGCTGCCGCCGAATAAACACTCCGTAGAGCACACAACGGGCGGGTTCTTGAGAAATTGAGAACCCGCCCGTTTGCCGCATATTTCCGCGGATTTTCTGGGATTTCTCTTCCAAAATTGAGTCTAGTAGACTAAACTTTATATAGGATTAAAAACTAAGGTTGTGCCCCTTTGAGCGGGGCGTTACAAGAACCCCGGACGACGGGAAAGGAGAACTACATGGCAAGCGAAAACTGGCTGTCAGAAGACTTTTATAAAACCCTCGGCGTGAAAGAAGACGCCTCCGACTCCGATATTAAAAAGGCCTACCGCAAACTCTCGCGCAAATACCACCCGGACCTGAACCCCGGGAACGAGACAGCCGAGAAGAAATTCAAGGAAGTCTCCGAAGCCTACGACGTGCTTTCGGATAAGAAGCAGCGCGAAGAATACGACCAGATCCGCAAATACGGTGCCGCAGGGTTCGGCGGCAGCGGTTTCGGAGGCGGCGCATCCGGGTTCGGTGGCGCTGGCGGCGGCTTCGGCGGCCAAAACGTGCATTTCACCACCGGCGGCGGTGGCGAAGGCATCAACATTGAAGACCTGCTCGGCGGGCTCTTCGGTGGTGGTGCTGGCGGCGCGGGCGGTTCACGCCGTACCGCAGGGTTCACGAGCGCCGACTTCAGCGATGCCGGGTTTGGCGGCGGTGGCTTCGGTGGTGGTGGGCGCAAACGCGCCCCGCAGGACAACAACCTTTCCACCAGCACGCGCATTACCCTGCCGCAGTCATACACAGGCACCACCGCGACCGTGTTCCTGCCGGACGGTACGAGCACTGAGGCGCGTATCCCGGCGGGTGTGAAGGACGGGCAGAAAGTGCGTGTGCGTGGTAAGGGACGCCCCGGCACCGGCGGCGATCTGATGGTGACCGTGCGCGTCTCGGATGACCCGCACTACAGCCGCGAAGGAAACAACCTGGTGCTGCGCGCCCCCGTCACCCTGGATGAGGCAGTCAACGGCGGTGTGCTGGAGGTGCCCGTACCCGGCGGTAAAACCGTCAAACTGCGGCTGACCCCCGGCAGTGTGGGCCGTAAACTGCGTGCGAAAGGACGCGGGTTCACAACCAAATCGGGCACCGGCGACCTGCTGGTGATCCCCGAGGTGCACCTGCCGCAGAACCTGAGCGATGAGGCGAAGGAAGCCTTCGAGAAATTCATTGCTCTGGCGCCACAGGAGAACCCCCGTGAGGACCTTTTGAAGAAAGTTAGGTAGCTTATGAGTGCCCATAATAAGCAGTCGTCGACATCTGCCTACAGTGCTGACCGGCCGGTTTTTGTGATTTCGGTGGCGGCGGAGCTGGCGGGTATGCACCCGCAGACGCTCCGCCAATACGACCGCCTGGGGCTGGTGCAGCCTTCGCGTGCGCCGGGTAAGGCCAGGCGCTATTCGCAGCGCGACGTTGATTTACTTCAGCGTATTCAGCAGCTCTCGCAGGAAGGCGTTTCGCTGGAGGGAATCCGCCGGATTATTGAACTTGAAGAGATGGTGGAGGAACACCAGGAGCACATCGCCCGCCTGCAAGCCCAGCTTGAGGATGCGCACGCCAAACTGGGCCTGGCGGAACGGGTGTTCGCGGCCAGCACCCGCGGGGATGTGGTGAACATCCAGCGGGGGCAGCGCCCGGCACCGCGCAAACGCTCCTCGGCGGTGGTGCTGTACCGGCAGAAATAACTCTCAGGAACTCAAGAAACGCATGATATATCCCTTTTGCTGGTTAGACGAGAGCCGATAGGCTCTATAGTCCACCGAGCAATTTATACGCGTGTGGGTGACTACAGCATCAACCGGATCTGTGCTCTGGACCGAAGTGAGAAATGACACGAAAATGCGTATTGGGCGGTATAGCTTGATATGGTTGATATAGCTCATCAGCCAAGATGCTGAAGGAGTATCTGGAACCGTTTGCTAGGCAAGCGGTTCTTGCTTTATCTCCCTAGCTTTATTCGATGGTGTCGCCAGAAGTTGTCATGCTCTTTCCTGAGCTTGTTTCGCCGATGATTGTGTTCAACGTAGAAAGCTGTCACCAGGAGAGCATAATCTGCACGCTCATCAATAACAATGAGGTAATCATAGTTCGCAGTGGTGATACTATAACGCTTACCAGCGTTATTTCTGCGTATAGATTCCCACCAACGAATATCATTATTCTCTGATTCTGGAAAACAAGAATTTGTACTCCGAATCAGTGGTGCAATCCAATGGAGACGGGCGCATCGGTCAGGCGATAAGGGTCTATTAGCTTCACTGCTGAACTGGCCAATATCGCTGTCAGTAATAATATGATGAAAGATTGCATGACGCCCATTAATGGGTACATGCCAGCGCATTTTCAACGGTTTATTGTGCCACATCGGTTGAGAATCTATGAGGTCATTACAAAATCTCTCGTATAGTTTCTCTATGATTTTCTCTTCTGGAATCTTCCCAAATGGCGGGGTGATGGGATACAAATCCATTGCGTTTAACCCCTGGGAGTCCATCGGAAAAGATTAAATTTGGCTTCATTAGGTAGCGTCGACTTCGTGAGAGTAGACCGGTCCGCCCGTTCCTTAATACGAGCGATAAGCCGAATCTTGGCCTTGCTTGTGTGAAGCCCCCGGTTTTCGTAATTAATGGCGCCAATAAGTAGATCAGCCACCTGTAAGAGGTTTACATGATGTGATTCTACAATCTGCAGCCGTCGTACTTTTTGGCGGTCAAAGTCGTATTGGCTGTTAGCCAATATCTCCTGTAAACGCCTAACCTTCTCGCCGCCCAATGTGTCTTTCTTATCAATGTAGATATAGGATTTATCTTTGCCGGGCAGGGTATTACGGATAAGGTAAAACATCATCTTGTAGTACCAATCGTCATGTGTTTGACTGAACCTATCATGGGAGAGTCCCTCTTTAGGCGCGATGACCGACCTAAAAGATAAATCATCATCGTCAAAAAAATAGTCCACAATATCTATATAAAACTCTAATTTTGCAGGGGACACGCTCGTCCACTTGATTTCAAGACGAGGAGGCAACCCATGTTTTGCGCGTATCTCGGCGATACGTCGTGAGGCTTCTTCCACTTTATCTTTCGGACAACAGAGAGCACCCAGAACCATATAGGGGTGCCCATCATGCGGTAGGTGGGTGCTCTCATCACAGTAGATACAGATATTCGACATTGGCTTTTATTTCCTGCTACTGAGTGGTGTACTACTTGGTCTTACGCCTATACGTCAGGTCGTGGGCGCGCCTTCCCGCCTCCCGGGCCTTCCTCTCAAAGCTGGTCAGGATGCGCCCCTCCCAGCGCGGCGCCCAACCGCCGACGGGGTCGTCCTCGGTAGCGCCTTCACCGGCATGCAGATTCTCGAAATCGGGGTGCGCCTCCATAACATCGCGCATCACGTGGGCGTATTCTTCCCAGTCGGTGGCGAGGCGCCAGATCCCGCCGGGTTTGAGCACACGCGCAACCTTGTCGGCAAAAGCGGGGGAGACCAGGCGGCGTTTATGGTGGCGTGACTTGTGCCAGGGGTCGGGGAAGAAAACCCAGAGCTCATCAACCGAGTTTTCGTCCAGCATGTTATCGAGCAGTTCGGGGGCGTTGGCCTGAGCGACGCGCACATTCTCAACCCCGGCCTGCCCCATCTTAAGCAGCAGATCCGCAATGCCGGGGGTGTAGACCTCAACGGCAAGGAAGTTTGCCTCGGGCATTTCACAGGCGCGGTGCACGATTGCTTCACCCAGCCCGGAACCGATCTCGACCACCTGGTAGGCTTCGCGCCCGTAGATTGTGACCGGGTCGAAGGCGGCTTCAGGGGCTACAGAGGTATCTGCCCGCAGCCGGGGTATGTCGAGCACATGGGTGGGGGAGTAGGTGTCCCATGCTTTTTGGCGGCGCGAGGTCAGGCGGTCGCCGCGGCGCACGAAGGAGTAAGGCTGGCGGAAGAACTCGGGTGGAACCTGCTTCTTACCGGGATCCTGCGAAGTTTCGGGTTCTAGCGATGCGCCTGCGGAGGTGTTCTGCTCTTGAGATGACATACCTATCAGGATAACGTAGCAGCGCGCGGCGGCGGGCACTGTTAAAAATTCTGGGGACTAAAAGTTTCGGGGGCAGTTTCTTCATGCGAATGAAGAAACTGCCCCCGTTTGGCCTTTACGACCGCACATTCGCCGTGCAGGCTACTTCTTCTTGCCGGAGAACAGCAGTGCCAGACCCGCGCCGAGCATCACGATGTTGTTGGCCAGCTGCTGCCCGTCCTGGGTGGGGCGGAAGGCTTTATCGTGCATGTCCGGGTTGCGGAAATACATGGTCATGAGGTTTGCGCTGAAAGCAGTCAGCCCGGCACCCGCCAGGCGGCTGGGGATGAAAGGGGTCAGCGGTGCAGATGAAAATGAAGGCGCAGCCAGCGTATTGCTGTCGGCAGTACCGTGTATGGGTGCTGGGGCTAACTCCCGAACCAGCCATTAGGTTGAAGTTATCCCAAGAAAGTGTATTATTATTCTGATGAACGAATGAATATTTTTAAGTGTGCCGCAGGTTAGCGTATCATGTGAACCTTCCACTTGAATGTCTAATGTATCTCAATGTGTGGAATTACCTCAGGGTCCCCTTGCTTTTCGCGGCACTAAAGGCTGTCTGTGAAATCCTTGCCATGACTTGCGACACCCCGCATCGTACCGTGTATGATATAAGACATAGATTTATAACACTCAACTTAAAAATAACTACTACATGCCGAATTAGTTATGTAGAATATATATTCAAAACATTTGGTAGTTTCCTACACATCATGGGTTGTAACACCAAAGTTTGCCCCGAAAGTCGGGGCTGTCCCACGCCGAACCGGGATCCAACCACGAAAGAGGAACTGTGATGCAGCAACCTCACGAAAACGCCGCACCGGCGGCAGAGAGTACGGGCCAAGCTGAAGAACTGCACCGCGGGCTGAGCAACCGGCATATTCAGCTCATCGCCATTGGTGGTGCCATCGGTACCGGCCTATTCATGGGCTCGGGCAAGGCAATCTCCAAAGCCGGGCCCTCTATCCTGCTGGTCTACATTGTTATTGGCGCCGCCATTTTCCTTGTGCTGCGCGCGATGGGCGAGATTCTTCTCTCGAACCTCAAGTACAAATCATTCTCCGACTTCACCGCCGACCTCGTGGGGCGACCAGCAGGGTTCTTCCTCGGCTGGTCGTACTGGTTTATGTGGGTGGTTACGGCGGTGGCGGATATTATCGCTATCGTAGATTACAGCCAATTGTGGTGGCCTAATTTACCTAAAGCAGTACCTGCACTTATCGTCATTATCGCGCTGCTGGCACTGAACCTGCCCTCGGTGAAGAACTTCGGTGAGATCGAGTTCTGGTTCGCCATGATTAAGATCGTCGCTATCTGTGCACTCATACTGGTTGGTATCGTGATGGTAACCACCAGCTTTACCGCGCCCAACGGTTCTCACGCACAGATCGCTAACCTGTGGGAGCACGGCGGGTTCTTCCCCAACGGAGTCTTCGGCTTCCTCGGCGCCTTCCAGATCGCTATCTTCGCGTTCATGGGCTCGGAGCTAGTGGGCACCACCGCCGCAGAAACCCAGAACCCCACCGTAACCCTGCCCAAAGCCATTAACTCGGTTCCGGTACGTATCATTATCTTCTACGTGGGTGCACTTCTGGTGATCCTCATGGTGAACCCCTGGAACGAGATTGATCCTGCGAAAAGCCCCTTCGTGACCATGTTCAGCCTAGCTGGGATCGGCATCGCCGCCCACATAGTGAACGCTGTGGTGCTCACCTCGGCAACCTCATCGGCGAACTCGGGTATTTTCTCCACCTCACGCATGGTGTACGGCCTGGCGCAGGAAGGCGACGCCCCCAAGTCACTGGGTGTTCTCTCAGCCCAAGGCGTGCCCCGCAACGCGCTATTCCTCACCTCCACGCTGCTGCTCTCAAGTATCGTGCTGCTCTACGCGGGCGACTCCATTATTGGGGCGTTCACGCTGGTGACCACTATGGCGGCTGTGCTCGTGATCTTCGTATGGTCCATGATCCTCATTAGCTACCTGTGCTACCGCCGTAAACGCCCCCAGCTGCACGCCAAGAGCGTGTACCGCATGCCCGGCGGCGTGGTGATGTGCTGGGTTGTGCTGGCGTTCTTCGCATTCTCCGTCTGCATTCTGGCAACCGCCGAAGATACCCGCGCGGGGCTTATGCTAATGCCCATCTGGTTCGGCGGGCTCGCGATCGGTTGGTTCGTGAAGAACAAGCTGCACCCGGAGGTTCCCGAGACCAGTATCACCCAGTCCAACCCGATCGTGGATCTGAAACAGACTTCAGACGACAAGAAATAGGGTTATAGCGCTCAAACGCTCATAATGGCGGGGCTCCCGCACCCATCAAGGGATGCGCTGGCCCCGCTATTGGTGTGCTCTGCAGCCGCCACTTACCCCCGGTACACAGCAGAAACACGCCGAACACGCCGCCTCAAGTGGCAGAGAACCCCGCGACGGTGCGAAACTAAAAGAATGAGCGCACAACGCCCCCATCCGAAACCCGCAAACAGCAGCAACCGTGACGGTGATGCCGCACCCCGGCCCGCACCTCACAACCCGGCGGACGGGCAGGGGACAGCATCGGCACCAGCACCGGGGAACCGCAGCCACGCGCACAGCCCCCACCCACACAGCCCCCAGTCCCGCAACGGCACCCTGAACACATCCGGGGCAGGGGAAGAAGCGGAAAGCATCGCCGCAGAACTGCACCTCGCCCCAACGAACGTTAACGCCGTTATTGCCCTGCTCGACTCCGGCGCCAGCGTGCCCTTCATTGCCCGCTACCGTAAAGAAGTCACCGGCGGCATGAGCGACACGAACCTGCGGGCCCTTCATACGCGCCTCACCCAGCTGCGCGCACTCAACCAGCGGCGAGAAGCCGTCCGCGCCGCCCTCACCGAACGCTACACCGAAGGGGCTATAGACCCGCTCACCTACGAGCAGCTGCTCGCCGGGCTTCGCGCAGCCTGCACCAAAACCGAGCTGGAAAACCTCTACGCCCCCTACCGCAGCCAGCGCATCACCAAAGCCCAGCAGGCACGCGCCGCCGGGCTGGACGCACTCGTTGAAGACCTGCTGGAGGTGCCCCTCGCCGGTGTGTACGATATTGCCGCCGCCTACGTGAACGAAACCGGGAAGGGCGAAGAATACGCCATTACCACCGTTGAAGAGGCGCTTGAAGGGGCACGCGCCATTCTGATCGACCGCGCCGCCACAGACCCCGCACTCACCGGGCAGCTCTACGACAAGCTAGTCGCCACCGGCACCATCTCAACCCGGCTCATCGCCGGTAAAGACAGTGAAGGCGCAAAATTCGCCGACTACTTCGACTTCTCAGACCGCATCCGCAGCATCCGCTCCCACCGTGTGCTTGCGCTGCTGCGCGCACGCCAGGCGGGAATCGTGAAACTCAGTATTGACGCAGCCACACCCCCGCCGCCGCTCAGCCACCTCAAAGGCGAACAGCGTGAAGCCGCCCGTGCAGCCGCCGAAAACTACAAGAACGCACGTTCGGTATATGAGCGGGAAATAGCCGCAGCCCTGCGCATCCCCGTGCAGGTGCTCAACACCGTCGACAGCGAAGACCGCGTGCTCGGCTGGCTCGCCGCCACTGTACGCGCCGCCTGGCGCAAACGCCTGCACCCACGCCTGGCCGAGCGCATCCGTGAAAACCTTTTTGAAACCGCAGAACGTGAAGCCATCGATGTATTCACCTCAAACCTGCGCGACATTCTGCTTGCCGCACCCGCCGGGCAGCGCACCACCCTGGGCCTAGACCCTGGCCTGAAACACGGCGTTAAATGCGCCGTCATTAATGGCACCGGGAAAGTGCTTGACGCTTTCACCATCTACCCGCACGCACCCCGCCACGACTGGGATGCTGCGCTCACCCGGCTTGAAAACGCCGTGCGCACCCACGGGGTTGAGCTTATTGCCATCGGTAACGGCACCGCCTCACGCGAGACGGACAAACTTGCTGCTGAGCTGCTGGTGCGCCTGCGTGCTGGCGGGTACGAGAAAGCACAAAAAATCACTGTCTCTGAGGCGGGCGCATCCGTCTACTCGGCCTCCGCAACCGCCAGCGAAGAACTCCCCGAACTGGATGTGACCTTACGCGGCGCCGTCTCTATCGCCCGGCGCTTACAAGACCCGCTCGCTGAACTCGTCAAAATCGACCCGCAATCCATCGGCGTGGGCCAATACCAGCATGATGTGAGCGTTACCGCCCTGCGCCGGGGGCTTGATGCGACCGTCGAAGACTGCGTGAACGCCGTGGGCGTGAACCTCAATAGTGCCTCAGTCCCGCTGCTGGCGCGCGTAGCCGGGCTGAACCGAACCGTCGCCGAAAACATTGTTGCCTACCGCAACGAGAACGGCCCCTTTACTTCCCGAACCGAGCTGCTTAACGTGCCCCGCCTGGGCCCTAAAGCCTACGAGCAGGCGGCCGGGTTCGTGCGTATCACAGGCGGGGTGGAGCCCCTGGACGCCTCCGCCGTGCACCCCGAATCGTACCCCATTGCGCGGCGCATTATTGCGGATGCCCGCGCCCGCAACGGCGCCGTGTGGGCCGCCGGGGCGCTCACCGTGCCAGGAACATCAGAGAACGAGAAAGCGCTGATGGGGCTGCGCCCTGCCGACTACATCACTGATACAGCGGGCGACTACACGGTGCGTGATATTTTTGCGGAGCTGCTACGCCCCGGCCGTGACCCCCGCCCGGAATTCCGCACCGCACAGTTCTCAGAAGCCATCTCACGTATCGAAGACCTCGCTCCGGGCATGGTACTTGAGGGCGTGGTCTCTAACGTGGCGGCATTCGGCGCGTTCGTCGATATTGGGGTGCACCAAGACGGGCTGGTGCATATTTCGCAGATGAGCCGCCGCCGCGTGCACAACACCCATGATGTGGTGCGCAGTGGCGACATTGTGCAGGTTCGTGTGGTTGAGGTGGATGCGCCCCGCAAACGCATCTCGCTCTCGCTGCTGGTGGACGATACCCCAGATACCGAACCCGGCAGGCAGAAACAGAAAAAGAATAAGCGTTCTCGATAGGGTGGGTTTTGCCGCAGGGGTGCGGGCTGTCTCCAAAGCAGAAGGTTCCCTTGCTGTGAGAGGCCATGTACCCTCTCAGCGCAAAGGAACCTTCTACATGGGTGCGATCATTGGGGCTGCTAACCCCACCTGCTAAAACTCAGGGTTCTGCGGGTCGGGGCCTATGCGACCATCCGCCCGGGTAAGCCCATCAATCGCCGCAATGTCTGCCGCATCCAGGATGACATTAGCGGCCGCAAAGTTCTCGGCAATGCGCGCAGGAGTCACCGACTTCGGAATCGCCACAATCCCCTTCGCCAGATGCCAGGCGAGCACAACCTGCGCCGGGGAAACGCCGTGCTTACCCGCAATCTCAACGATCACCGGGTCTTTCAGAAGCTCACCGCCCTGACCGAGCGGCGACCAAGCCTCGGTCACAATACCAAACTCACTGTGCACCGCGCGCATATCTTCCTGCGAGAAATACGGGTGCAGCTCAATCTGGTGAATCGCCGGGGTCACGCCGGTATCGGCGATAATTTCGCGCAGCTGAGCCTGCGGAAAATTAGAAACACCAATCGAACGCACCTTACCCTGCTTCTTCAGCTCAATGAGCGCCCGCCACGACTCCAGGTAGGTGCCCTGCTGCGGTTTAGCCCAGTGAATCAGATACAAATCTACGTAGTCGGTGCCGAGCCGCTCTAACGAGGCATCAAGCGCGGCAATAGCCTTCTCAAAACCCTGATCCGAGTTCCACAGCTTGGTGGTGAGAAAAATATCCTCACGCGGCACGGAGCTGGTCGCAATACCGCGCCCCACCCCAACCTCGTTCCCATAGATGGACGCAGTATCGATGTGGCGGTACCCTGCTTCGAGGGCCGTGCCCACAGCATCGGCGGCACCATTATCTTCAATCTGCCACACGCCATACCCCAGCTGAGGGATGCTGTTGCCGTCGTTGAACGTGATGTTTTTGACCATTACTTCTCCTGAAATTTAATGGGACTGACGCTTTCAACGGTACTCCCGGATGCGCTCGCACGCTAGAGCAGTGGGCGAATCCAGCCCAGCGCGAAACTGGGAATCCCCTCCCAGGAGCGTAAAAAGAGCCTTTATGTGAATAAAGCGTGAAAAATCCCGCTTTATTCACATAAAGAGCCTTTTTAGTGAGGGGAAATTAGGAGCCGGTCGGGGAGAACAGCTGGCGCACCTGCTCAGCGCTGACCTTCGTTGAAGCAAACGAGCCGTCATTGACGACCGCCTCAAATAGGGCGGCCTTTGACTCTTTCAAATCCATGACCTTCTCCTCAATGGTGCCCTGCGCCACCAGCCGGTGCACGTGCACGTCACGTTCCTGCCCAATACGGTGGATACGGTCCACCGCCTGCTGCTCTGCCGCCGGGTTCCACCACGGGTCCATAATGAAGCAGTGATCTGCCTCCGTCAGGTTCAGCCCGAACCCGCCCGCCTTGAGCGAAATGAGGAACACCGGCGCCACACCGTCAGCAAAATCCTTCAAAACCTGCGGGCGGTTGCGGGTGGCCCCATCCAGGTACAGGTGCTTTATGCCTTCATCCTCAAGCCGCTGCGAGATAGTGCGCAAATACCCCGTGAACTGGCTGAACACCAGCACCCGGTGCCCTCCCGTCAGCAGGTCGGGCAGCTGCCCCAGCAGGTACTCCAGTTTGGCCGACCCCACCCCCTCATACTCCACCGGGTCGATCAGTGCAGCGTCCAACGCCAGCCGCCGCAGCAGCGTGAGCGACTGAAAAATAGTGAACCGGTTTTTATCCATGTCCTCCAGCAGGCCCAGCACCTTCTGCCGCTCACGCTGAAGCCGCGTATCGTAAATACGCCGGTGCGTGGGATTCAACGGAATATCAATGCGCACATCGTTCTTCTGCGGCAGCTCAGCAGCCACCACCTCCTTGGTGCGCCGCAGCATGAGCGGGCCCACCCGGCGGCGCAGGCGCGGCACCGCGTCGGTGTCCTCCCCAGACTCGGCCGGGCGTGCGTACAGGTCACGGAACGCCCGGGCGGACGGGAACAGCCCGTCTGCCACAATCGCCAGGATCGCCCAGAGCTCCATGAGGTTGTTCTCCATGGGGGTGCCGGTGATCGCCAGCTTAAAGTCGGCTGGAAGTGCCCGCGCCGCCTTCCACGCGCGGGTGGCTGCGTTCTTCACAAACTGCGCCTCATCCAAAACCAGCGCGCCCCACCCGGCGGGCGGCACGCTGGCGGTTTCTTCGGTGGCAGCCTGCCCGCTGCGTTCCTGCAAGAGCTGCCCGTACTCGGTGTAGCCCGCCTCATCAATCCGAAAGAGGGCGTAACTGGTGACCACCAGGTGCGCACCAGCAACCATTTCAGCGATGCTTTTCCCGCTTTTCGCGGTGGACGCGCTCACCACTGCAACCTTCGCGTCGGGAACGAACCGTGCCGCCTCATTCGCCCAGTTACCCACCACGGAGGTGGGCGCAACCACCAGGAACGGTGCGAACGGCGGCTGCTCGCCATCCTGCGACCGGCCTGCCGTGGCCTGTTCGGCGTGCTCCTGCATGGCGTGGGCTAAAAGCGCGAGGGTCTGCACGGTCTTGCCAAGGCCCATCTCGTCCGCCAGGATGCCGCCGAGGCGGTGCTGCCGCAAGAACGCGAGCCACCGGAACCCCTCCAGCTGGTAGGGGCGCAGGGTTGCCTCCAACCCGGCGGGTGCCTGAAGGTTCAGCGCCGAGAAGGCGTATTCCCGCACCGCCCCGGGTGCAGAATGCTCATTCTTTTTCTGGCTGTTCCGTGCTGTTTTTTCAGGGTTTTCCGCCCCGGAGAGGTCTTCTGGTGTATCCGTTTGGGCCTCGTCTAGAAGGCTGAGCAGGTTACGCACCTGCGCATCCCAGGAAGCCACCGTATTCACATGCGACGCCAGGGACTCAAGCTCATCCCACAACCCCACCTGGCGGCGGTTAATGCGCAGCTCAGTGCCGGAATCGTTGAGGGTGCGTGCCTCAGCAATGAGTGCCCGCAGCGTCGTGAACTCCGGGCGGTTCAGCGAAAAATAGGTGCCGTTACCCAGAAGAATCCTGTCTTGGGCACGATCGAGCGCCTCAAAAACCTGCGAGAACGGAACATGCCAGTCATTCACGCGGATAGCGATACCCAGCCCGAACCAGTCCCGTGAATTCCCCTCGGTCACATTCACCTCAATGAGCGCGTCGGTGGCCTCCGTAAACTTGGGCACGGTGCCCAGCAGCCGCACCCGAACCCCGGAAATCCGCCGCAGGGCGGGCAGTACGCGGGTGAGAACATCGCGGGTTTCCCAGCCCTCGGTACGTCCGCGCGTCAGCTCAATAGTGCCGGGCAGCGAGCGCACCTTACGCAGCACCCGCGCCTCAAACCGGGCGTCACGAATGTCCCCACCGGGTTCACCCGCGTAGCCAAACACCGGCAGGCGCGTGTACTGTTCACTGGTGCCCGTTTCACTATCGGGCTCATCTTCGGCGGTGGGGGTGCCGAGCGGGTTCAGTGGGTATTCCCAGTACCAGTCGGTGGTTGCATCGTGTGCCACCTGCTCATTAAAGGCCATCTCAAACACCAGGTGAGGCGAACGCACCTGCGGCAGGTTCAGCGCCGGGTCCGGGGTCAGCACCGGTACTGTACGCGCTAGGGCGGGCAGGTATTCGCGGTGAAAATCTTCACGGGAAGCCCCGGGAACCTCAATAGCGCCGGTGGTGATGAACGAGTCGGTGGCGGCATCCAGCGGCTCAGTGAGGGGGATGAAGGCCAGCTGCAGTCCGTCTGGAATCTGCGGTATGTCGTCGTGGTGCTCCGCAGGTGCGGCACCGGCAAGCTCGGGGATCAGCTCACCCGGGGTGGGGCTACCTGCCTGTGATTGTTCCGCCGCCGCAGGCTGCTCCGCCCCGGCGGCTGCGAATTCGGCGCGGCACACGCGGTCGAGTGCGCCCTCGCGGGTTGTTTTCCACCGCACCTGGGCTGCTGCCTGCTCGTACACCTGCTGCGCCAGCCCGCCAAGGGCGAAGAACCCAATGCAGCAGGTGCCCGCCCCGGCCCCGTTGTAGCCGCTGTTCGGGGTGCCCAGGGGGTGAGAGTTCGCCGCATCCACCCACACCTGCCGGACGCGCCCGTCCTGGCGGGTTTCCCAGCCGAGCGTCGGCTCAAGACGCAGCCCACCCTCCGCCGGGTCGCTCAAGGAGGCGCCGGGCAGCGTTGTGGCACGCATTTTTACGGTGGCAGGCGGCAGTACCGTCAAGTTTATTTCGCGCCCTTCAAGCAGGATCGGCAGCCCGATGCGCTGGGCGCGTGCGAGCACATCCCACAGCAGGGCGCTGCCGGATGCGCTGAGCGAGACCCAATCTCGGTGCGAGGTGTACATGGACTGCCAGGGCCGCACCACCGAGTAGAGCTCAGCAAACCACCGTTCGTGTTCGGGGTATATTTCATGGCGCAGCACCGGCCCGCCTACGGATGAGGCGAAGGTTTCCCAGCTGAGGCCGCCCTTGACCCAGCGCCCCGTGTTGGAGCGCATGAGGGGGCGGGCCAGCAGGTTAATACGGGCGGCGGTTTCTGTGCTTGAGGGGCCGAAAGACCGGGCGGGTGCCACGCTGAAAGATAGGTCTAACGCCCCGGATACCCGGGCGGAGTCAATACCGGTGGGGGTGCCGCCCGCGGCGAGCACCTGGGAGAGGTCGCGCCTCCAGGCGGGGATGCGTGAGGGTGCGCTCTGCGGGGTGTCGTCAGGGTGAGGGCTGCCGGGGTGCTGTGCCGCCCGACGGGTGTTGCGCTGTGGGGTGCGGCTTTCACCCTTGACGTCGGTTATTTTTTGGTCAGTCTCACCCATTGTGGCTGCGGTGCCCACCTCAAGCCCGAGTCCTTGCAGGTCTCGCACAAGGTCTTTAACCTGCTCGGGCACCTGCGGCTCGTTATCTTCGGGTTCTATCCCCAGGGCGATACGGGATTGTTCCGCCCGGTCAATGGCGGTGAGCATGAGCGCGGCGGCGTGCTTACAGTTGAGGTCTACCGGGCAGGTGCAGTTCGAGACGAAGTGGTTATTGGTGGGGCCTTTGGGTCGGGAGAAGCGAACATATACTTCGTAGGGGGAGGGGGTGTTGCCGTTGACGAGACCGTGCAGTTCGTTGGCGGCCGCGTCGTATTGGTAGCGTACAACCATGCCTTTGGCGGCGTAGGTGCGGGCGCGTTGGAAGGTTCGTCCGCCGACTTGTTCGAGTATCTTGTCTTCGGTGATGGGGATGCTGGGGAAGGGATTCGGCTCGCTCACCGTTCCATTATCTCAAGGGTGTCAAAGCCTTGAAGCTGTTTTCGTCACTGCTGCTTTTCGGGCGGCTGCTTGTGCTGATCTGCCCTGGCCCGCCTGAGCTGTTCTTCCCGTATTTTCTTGTCTTCACGCACGGAGGTAATGATTTTTAGAACTATGGCAGTAACTCCGAATGGAAGGCCAATACTCAGGAAAAAATAGCTGAGATTCTCTGTTGCTCGCACCAGTGGGCTTTTCGCGGTCACAATACCGCGCCATTCAAAAGCGTGGTACTCCACGAGGGCACCCCATTGCATGAGGATATACAGCGTAACGCCAATGCCTAGAAGAACAACGGCTATTGTGCCAATAATACGTAGGGTGAGCTTCATACATAGCACCCAGCTTTCTGCCGAATCTTTACTGAAATAAAGATAGAAATAGTCCCTTAAAATCCCAGCCTATAAGGTGCTGCCCCGTCCGTCCACTATGAAATTTGGAATTCTTAACTGGCGAGAAGACAGTGAAAGTATTGCTTACGGGTGAAATACTTAAAAAGTAAAGTAGGAGAGATAGGTGGCTGTCAGCTTGGGTACTGTGCAACCACAAGAATAGTGTACGCGACCAGTGACCGCCCGTTGGCGCGAAGAGCGGTCCGCACGGACTATCCCATGTGCTTGCTACTCAATATCCTCAATATTCATATTGGCTGACATGATGCCTTCTTGTGTCTCTTTAAATAGCTCACCAGTGTCACTTACAATATAGGACTCTCCCCGTGAATATATTAGATTATAAAGCCCCTCGTAAAACTTACCTCCAACGTAATAAATATCGCCGGAATCGGGGATCTCATAGATTCTTCCCAGCTCATCAATTAAAATATCTCGACCCTCTTTAAAACCAAAATTTCTTATCTTTTTATCAATGAGATGTGGGCAGAAGTAGTCCGAGCTGTTTTCCTCTAATGAGTAATCTATTAATTCTTGGGTTGTTTCCCCAAAAGTATAAACCTCATTGTCAAACATAAACATTTCATATTCAACCGGAATGTACATATCCTTGGCTACTGAGATATACCATATCTCCCGTAAAAATTTCTTCACCAGATCAGGCAGATCTTCCAGGTGAGGCGGTAATTTTTCAAGCAGCACATCTCGTTCAAAATACCAGCCGGAAGATGTCATCTTTTTGAAAAAATCAGAACTTATCTCATACGGTTGCTTCATTCCAATACCTCAAGTCTCCTAATATTATCTATTTACTTTTAGTCTTTCCGGGGTACGGGTGCCCACCCCATATCCGCAGCTGTTTCTGCAAACGTGTGGGGTGATAGAGCTACCAGCCCCTACTCATCATACGGACAGAAAACGGGGGAGAGGGGGCCTCCTCTTGGCGTATAGCAAAAGAAACAGAACACTTTGTATGTAATGTAAATCACTATAGCTTCCTTGGGGTGGTCGTTTACAGCCGCGCGGAATCTGCTGTAAGCTGTACTCAGCTTCAAGAGTTTCGACTGATAAGCTCCGACTATGGTCGAACGCCAACCCCATGTTCACGGGTGGCTCGGATGACGAAGCGGTTTGTATTCACCGCCCCGCACACGCGGGTCGGCAACCGGTACAGGCAAGAGCAACGCGAAAGGAACGCGCATCGGCGCATGGTTGTCAATGTACAACAGCTCTGCAGCATCTAATCACCTCACCCCCACTCGCACCTACCAGGAAAAACTGCGCGCCGCCGCAGTACCAGCACGCGGAGGGTACACCGCGGTGAGCATCCAAGACTACACGCGTATCTCATCCCAACGCGATGAATTCCTCAACTTTCTGTTGCTGCCCAACCCCGAAGGCATCCCCGCCGTTGAATATGCTGGTTTGCGCGTAGCATAGAGCGTATGAAAACCTCAGGCATACTCCTCGATTCGGATGTGCTCGCCGAAATACGCAAAGCCACCCCAGACCCCAGGGTCGTCGCTTTTCTGCGCCGCCGCGCCTGGAGGCACATGTACATTTCCGTGCTGAGCGTGGGCGAACTTAAAGGCCTCTACCCCTACCCGGAGACCGACCGGTGGATTGCTGAGCTCCTTGAACGATTCGCGGATCACGTGATTAATATTGACGCGAAAGTCAGCCTGGAATGGGCCGGACGTAACGCCCCAATCGGCTACCACAGTGTGGGCAGAGCCGACGCCGCACCGCTGCCAACTGCTGCCTTAGAGGGCCTGATCTGTGCTAGCGCCCGAGCCTATAACCTTGAAATTGTCTCTTCTAAAGCCGAGGTGTACCGCAGGTGGGAAGCGGTCGCCACCAACCCCTGGACCGAGGACTAAGACGGCGGCGAACACACACTGTGCGGGGGCCGGCCCAGACCAGATATAGGGGCGTAATGGGGCTTGACTAAGATTCATGGCATGATTGAAGGATAATGAAAAGCTTCTCCCCCTTCTCACGGTACTCGGTCCCCATGCCCCTGTGGATGCAGGGCGCGGTTGAAATGCTCATCACCGCCCTCATCTCATTCGGTGCGGTATTCGTGCTGCTGCTGGCCGTCTGGCTTAATAACGGTTTCGACAGCGTCGATATTGCGGCGCTTTCCCGCCTGTCGGTGCACCTGTGGCTGCTCATCCACGGGGTTCCGCTGCATCTTTCCCAAGCATTCGGGCCCGCCGCGCCGCACGGGCTCATGACGTTCATACCATTGGGGCTCAGTATCGCCCCGGTGCTGCTGTGCTTCAGGGCGGGGCGGCGGCTGGCCCGCGCCTCCTACGAGGGGGAGTTCTTTATCCCGGTGGGGGCGGGGGCAGCCACCTACAGCCTGCTCTCTGCGGGCGCCTTCGCTTACGCCAGCGCCGAACACAACCCGCTCAGCCTGCTCGCGGCGGCTCTCATACCGTTGGGATTCGTGCTGACGGGGCTTATCTGGGGCGGCTACTATGAGGCGCGGTCACTGGCCCGCATGGTCGGGGTTGATACCGCTGAACAAATCTCCCGCATGAGCCAGTATTCCCGCTGGGCTGGATCCTATGCGTGGGCGGTGGTGCGGGCATCCGCGGTTGCCGTTGTCGCCTTCGTAGCAGGCGGGGCGCTGCTGCTGTTCGCCTCAATTATGGTGAACTGGGCGCGGATTGTGAGCATCTACCAGAGCCTGCACGCCGGGGCGGTGGGGGATTTCGCGGTCACCATGCTGCAGCTGGGGTATATCCCCAATATGGTCATGCACTCCATGGCTTGGTCCACCGGTTCCGGGCTGTCATTCGGGGCGGGAACGAACGTGGGGCTGGCACATTCAACCGTGCAGGCGCTGCCCCTGTTCCCCTCGGTCGGAGCCATACCCCAGAACCTTGGGTTCATCGGGTACGGTGCGCTTATTGTGCCGGTGGGGGCAGGGTTTTTGGCCGGTCTGTGGTTCTTACGTGAAGGTGAAGACCATTTTGACGAGTGGGTGGCCCTCAAAATCCGGGTGCGCGCTCTTTCCCTGCCAGTATCCGCGGCGGGGCTGGGGGTGCTCGTTGGGGTGTTCACCGGCTTCGTATCGTTCATACTGGGCTGGCTGTCCAGCGGGTCGCTGGGGGCCGGGCCGTTCACCGAGATCGGGCCGCACCCCGCTAAATTCGCAATGTACACCATGATCCTGGTTGGTGCCGGTACCGCAGCGGGGAACATGATATCGCGCCTATTTGTCTCTGACAGCAGTCGGGAGCTCTCACGCTTTGCCGACGAGAAACCAGCGGTAAGCGAGCGCGTCAACGCCTACTTCGGGTTTGGGGCGCATAAAACCCGCGACGTAGCCCGGCAGGATTCCGCAGCGGATAGCCACGAGTCGCGCACCGACAACCCGCGCCCGAAAACCCGGCGCAGCTGGGCTCTTTTCGGGGACGAATCTGATACCGATTCCCGCCCCTCTGCCAACGATGAACCTGCTACCGGTGGGCCGTCGGCAGGCAAAGCGGCCAGCACCGGAGAAGAGGTCCCCGAGCAGGAGAGTAAGGCCGCTGCGGCGGTTGAGGACACCACCCCCGAGCCCAGCGCCGAACCCAAGAAAAAACTGTTTGAGGTTGATTATTCGGCTCATGATGCTGCAGAAACAACCGAGGTCATAGAGCCGGTTCGGGACGAAGAGGCCGGTGAATCCGGTGACCAAAACCATCCGCATAGTTCACCGATGGCCGCAATGAACCGCATCTTGGGCCGCCATAAAGACAAGGGTCACCACAAGAGCTAGGCGGGCTCATGGTTCCAATGGTTCTCCGTTCCGGGGGATACCCCAGAAGGAGGCTACGGGGATTGAGTGCCCAGCTGGGTGGCCTGCCGGTAATAGGTGTCCTGGCAGGTCTGCTGGTCGCTAACGGTCAATGACTGGTGCAGACAGTCCCGGTACTCCCAGTACGCGGGGGAGATCAGCATTACCAGGCACATGATGAGCAGGAAAAACTCGGTCAGAATCCCGAAGCTGGCCAGAACATAGAACACAATGGGGGAGCGTGTGAGCGCGGTGCGCACAATCACCATAATATTGAGCGCCAAACCCGCCAGCAGCACCACGGGCGCCAAAAGGAAAAACGGCATGGGGTAGGTCAGGCACACCAGCCCCAGGAAGGTGGAGACAACGGCTAAACCCTGGGCTCGGGCGATGCGCATCACGGTGCGGCGGCGTTCTTCAGGATCTGGCGGCTGAGGCGCCCCCAGACGGTTCGGGTGTTGAGGGGCCGTGGGCTGCTTAGTTGGCTGGGGCGGGTTCTGCATACCCTTAAGGGTACTGCTTCTTCCGGTGGTGTTTTCGCTGGGCGCGTATCCTACATGCCCCTGTGGCGGTGCGCTAAACTATTGCTGTGCGAATTGTGATAATGGTCTCCGGGTCCGGTACTAACCTGCAAGCTATTCTCGATGCCGTGAAGGCGGGCGAGCTGAACGCAGAGATCGCCGCCGTAGGCGCTGATAAGCCCTGTACTGGTCTTGACCGAGCCGCCGCAGCCGGGGTTGAAACCTTTCTGATCGAACCGGCAGACTATGCTGACCGCGAGCAATGGAACCGCGCTCTCGAAGAGAAAATCGCCTCCTACACCCCCGATTACGTTGTATTCGCCGGGTTCATGCGCATTGTGGATGCGCAGCTGGTCGCCCGCTTCGAGAACCGGATTATCAACACTCACCCCGCGTTGCTGCCCTCATTCCCCGGGGCACACGGTGTGCGGGATGCGCTCGCCCACGGCGTTAAAATCACTGGGCTGACGGTTCATTTCGTGGATTCCGGGGTTGATACCGGTACGATTATCGCCCAGGCTACGGTGCCCGTCGAAGCTGGTGACACCGAAGAAAGCCTGCACGAGCGCATCAAGGTGCAGGAACGTCAGCTCTTGGTGCGGACCCTTGCAGAATTTGCTGCCCTCCCCAAAACTCAAAACCCCTAGAACTTCCTGCCCGCATGGTGCCGCATCCTGGTGTATGCGGGCAGTATTGAAACCCCGCCACGGGGTACCACCCATTCACCGAGCAAGAAGCAACGGAGTAATTAGTGTCTATGAAGAAGCTCGATCGTCTGCCCCTGCGCCGCGCCCTCATTTCCGTGTACGACAAGACTAATCTGGCGGAGTTCGCCCGCGGTCTGCACGAGGCAGGCGTGAAGCTGGTGTCTACCGGTTCGACCGCATCCACGATCGCCGCCGCCGGTGTGCCCGTCACCGAAGTCACCGAGGTTACCAACTTCCCCGAGTGCCTGGAGGGCCGCGTGAAGACCCTGCACCCGCGCATCCACGCCGGTATTTTGGCCGACCGCCGTAAGCAGGAGCATATCGACACCCTTAACGAACTCGACGTTGAGCCCTTCGACTTGGTGGTGGTGAACCTGTACCCCTTCGCAGAAACCGTGGCATCCGGCGCCGACCAAGACGCTATTATCGAAAAAATCGATATCGGCGGCCCCTCAATGGTGCGTGCCGCCGCGAAAAATCACGATGCGGTCGCCATCGTGGTAGACCCCAAAGACTACGAGCGCACCGTAACCGCCGCTCAAAACGGCGGGTTTTCCCTGGAGGAGCGCCGCCGCCTGGCTGCTGGCGCCTTCGCCCATACCGCCGCCTACGATACCGCCGTCGCTACCTGGACCGCCGCGCAGTTCCAGCAGGATGAAGACGCCAACTTCTGGCCCCCCTACGCCGGTTTAGGGTTTGAACGCAGCGAGACCCTGCGCTACGGCGAGAATCCGCATCAGCGTGCGGCTCTGTATGTAGACCCCGCAGCAGCCCCCGGTATCGCCCAAGCGGAGCAGATTCACGGCAAGGCAATGAGCTACAACAACTATGTGGATGCCGATGCCGCCCTGCGTGCCGCCTACGATTTTGACGAGCCCGCCGTCGCTATTATTAAGCACAACAACCCCTGCGGTATTGCAATTGCAAGCCCTGACGCCGCAGACCCGATTGCCGATGCGTACGCTAAGGCTCACGCCTGCGATCCGCTGTCCGCCTATGGTGGCGTGATCGCGGCAAACCGCCCGGTCACCAAGGCTATGGCGCAAGCCGTTAAAGATATTTTCACCGAAGTTATCGTGGCGCCCGGATACGAGCCGGAAGCCCTCGAAATTCTGGAAACCAAGAAAAACCTGCGCCTGCTGGTGCTTCCCGAAGGATTCGGGCGTGAAACTATCGAGTACCGCTCGATTTCCGGAGGTGCGCTCTTCCAGGAAGCCGACCGCCTTAACGCCGAGGGTGATAACCCGAAGAATTGGCAGCTGGTCGCCGGTGAACCTGCCGACGAAGCCACTCTGCGCGATCTTGAATTCGCGTGGCGTGCCCTACGTGCCCCTAAATCGAATGCGATTATGCTCGCCGATCACGGTGCCGCCGTGGGTATCGGTATGGGGCAGGTTAACCGCGTGGATTCGTGCAAACTCTCGGTTGAGCGTGCCAATACGCTCGGCGGAGAAGGCCATGAGCGTGCCCGCGGTGCGGTTGCTGCATCCGACGCTTTCTTCCCCTTCGCAGACGGCCTGCAGGTTCTTCTCGACGCCGGTATCCGTGCGGTCGTGCACCCCGGCGGCTCGATCCGTGATGACGAAGTTATTCAGGCCGCGAAGGATGCGGGCGTCACCATGTACCTGACCGGAACCCGCCACTTCTTCCACTAATCTTTGGCGTTTCCCGCGCCATGCTGGGGTAAGAACCGGGTAAAGCCGCAGCAATAACGAAGCGCACTTTATGTGAGTCATATCATATAAAGTGCGCTTTGTGGCGATAACCCACAATGCGCCCTCAGATTCGATAGGATTAAGACGTGCCTAAAGTCAGCGAAGAATACAAAAAGAATCGGCGCTCGCAGATTATTGACGTAGCTCGCGAGTGTTTCATTAAGCATGGCTACCAGAAAACTTCGATGAACGAGATTATCGCCGCCACGGGGCTCTCGGCGGGCGCAATCTATAACCACTTCGGATCTAAAAACGACATTATGCTTGAGGCGGCACGCCTGGATTTAGCCCCCTTCACGCGGGTACGCGCCGATAAACCCTGGGACTATGTGCTGGGGTGTCTGCGGCTGCTGGATGCCACCAAAACCCGCAGGTTCCTGCTGGCCACCTGGGGTGAGGCTGTCTCATCCCCCGATATTTCCGCTGTCGTCACGGAACAGCTCACCGACCTGCGCGATATGGCACTTGACCGCTACCGTGAATGGGGTTCACGCGAACTAGACTTCACCGAAGAAGAACTCGACGGGTGGCTTGATGTTATTGGCGCGGCGGTGCTGTCCGTGCTGACAGGGTATGTGGTGCAAACCCAGCTTCTGGGGAAAGAAAAACGCGACGCATATCTTGAATACGCCTCCGCTATTCTCACCCAGTCATAAACATATTTACCCGGTGCGGGCAGTAAAGCCAGTGCTCACACCTTGAATACACCCGCAATATTGTCTGCTGATGCGCCCGCTATCCGGTACTATGAGAGGCACATCATAAATATCTAGACAGTGGTGCACCGCACCGCACCCCTAGGAGAAAAAGCATGACCGAACGCGCAACCGTGACCCTTGAGGTCCCCCTCGCCGAACTTGACCCTGAGGTCGCCGAAGCACTCGATTTGGAGCGTAAACGCCAGCAAAACACCCTGGAAATGATCGCCTCCGAGAACTTCGTGCCGCGCGCCGTGCTCCAGGGGCAGGGGTCGGTGCTGACCAATAAGTACGCGGAAGGCTACCCGGGCCGCCGCTACTACGGCGGTTGCGAATTCGTCGATATTGTTGAAGACCTGGCTATTAAGCGGGTCAAGGAACTTTTCGGCGCCGAGCACGCCAACGTGCAGCCCCACTCCGGCGCCCAGGCAAATAACGCCGTCATGCACGCCCTGCTGAACCCCGGTGAGAAGATTATGGGCCTTTCACTGGCGCACGGCGGGCACCTCTCACACGGTATGAAACTGAACGTCTCGGGTAAGCTCTACGAAGTTGTCGCCTACGAGGTGGGCGACGACGGCCGGGTTGATATGGAGCAGGTGCGGCAGCTTGCGCTCGCTGAGCGTCCCAAGGTTATTATCGCCGGGTGGTCGGCATACCCCCGCCAGCTGGATTTCGCGAAATTCCGTGAAATCGCCGATGAGGTCGGCGCCTACCTGTGGGTTGATATGGCTCATTTCGCCGGTCTGGTGGCGGCTGGTTTGCACCCCAACCCGGTGCCGCACGCCCACGTGGTTTCCTCGACCGTGCACAAGACCCTAGGCGGCCCCCGC
>ERZ772946.81-NODE-81-length-51207-cov-7.83393_pt1 | contig 51207 bp, 45 predicted proteins | sample MGYA00511680_ERZ772946 | MGnify/ENA primary metagenome ERZ772946 (study PRJEB29015, sample SAMEA2737918) | human oral metagenome | biome: human oral; feature: human-associated habitat; material: dental | place: China | collected 2016 ... | reverse complement strand
CAGTCTAGCCTGATCTGCAACTGGCAGGCGGATAATGGGGTTTTTCGAGGTTCCCTGAAGGCTTGACCCGGTCCGATGCCCTCAGCGCGTTCGCCAGCTTGCCGACCTTGTCCGGAGCGGCAGCTAACCTGGGCACTTGCAGTGTGGTTTGCGTTTCCCACGGTAGCGCCGCACGCTCCGCCGCTAGCCGCAGCACATTGTCACCCGTGACAGGTTTGCTTTGGTCGGCCACCCGCAGGTAGTAGCGGCCGTCGGTTGTCGACGCCACCGCGATGGCCCGGGGAATGGCGAGGTTGATGTATTGACCGCCATTGACTGCGGTAACCACATCCGGAAGCACGGCCACGTTGACGCTGCGCTCGGCAATCTTGCGTCGAATGGTGTCCGGAAGGTCGGTAGGGATCTGTTGGCCTGCGGGTGGCGCGTCTTCTCCGTCCTCGATGCCGAGCAGCAGACGACCACCGGTCGCGTTGGCGAAGGCTATGCAATCCTTGGCCAGCTCGTTCCAGTCGGCGTTCTTGCCGATCACGGACTGTAAGGATTTTTGGTCGAGGAGTTGGCCTTCTTGGCTCAAACAGCGCACTCCTGTAGGCTTCTATTCAAGGATTTTTCCCATCAACCCGACCGGATTTGGGCGGCCGTGGGCAACCACTGTGCGTAAGCTTCGATTTTGCCGACATGGTTTCGGGATGCTATCAGATATGGATAGTATCTATCTATCGCTAGCAGTGATCTTCTGGGCGTACGGGAAACGGGGTAACAGCCGTTGCCATAGCCGCGTCGTTTCCAGAATTATCCCGTTTGCCTCTGGAGCGGAGCACGGCTGGCGCAGGTGCAAGCCGCAAACTTCGTTTTTCACCCTGACGGCAAACGAGCCTGATCGAGAGCGTACTGGTCGGCGACGACGGTCGGGTGGAGCTGATCAAACAGAGAAAAGAGACCGGACAGGCTTGGAACCAGGCTGGTTTGGCCGCGTCGCCACCCGCAGCGAAGCTGCCCCGCAGCCCTCGCGCCACGTGGGGGGCGCAAAGGAAAATGGCCTGGAGACTATCCAGGCCCTGGGTTTTTGGTGGAGCCGGCGGGAATCGAACCCGCGTCCGAAAGTCTTCTGCAGCCAGTTCTACGTGTGTAGTGACGTCATTGAGATCTCGTTGCCGTTACGCCGACGCACAGGCTCAACCAGCAACCAGCCACCTGAGTTTTAGGCCCTGACCAGGTGGCCCGGCCAGGGACGATTCGGTAAGAATGACACTGCTGCCCCTTGTGGGGCCCGGGCTACCGACAACCCGGTGCAGCGGCTAGGCCTTAAGCGGCCAGTGCGAAACGCTCGTCGTTGGCGTTTATTGGTTTTCCGGTGGATTAACGAGGTAACGGACCCTCGACACGCCCTGAGCCGCTTCACTACCCCCGTCGAAACCAGGTCGGCCCCAGACCTTTCAGTATACCCCGGTTGTCAAGGGAAGGGGGCGGCGTGTGGCCGTGGTGCACCGGGAAGGCGGTGCCACCGGAGGCATGGAGGGACGGATGGTGGTGGGGGCAGCGGAGAGAAGGCAATCCCGGAGGGGGGGCGTCGAAAGGAGGGGCACTTCGTGAGGAGGGGGCAGGGGGCGCTCCAGGGGCAGGGGACTCTTCGAGTGCAGGTGGAAGCATCAAGCACCCGGGAAAAGACTTTCAGGATGCTTTCATTTTTTTCAGAAGTAAATGTTAATAAACGAACGTTTTCTATGATTCCGAGTGCATGAACGTTCATGTACGGGTCTGATGACTGGGGCTCTTCTGGGGTTTGCAAGGTGCCCGGCATGGGGTGTTGCTTTCCTGCATACCGGCTGGAGAACGGCTTGCAGCAAGGGTCTTGGCGAGTGTCCGAGTGTTTTTGACAGGTTCCCCGCCAAAAAGAATGCCTCTCATCTGACATGAATCAAACTTTCTTCAGATTAAGTTGAAAAGTTGATGAACGTCAAATGATGGGGGTACCCGTTCCTATAGATTGATCCTTGTTGTGTTTTAGATGTTGACGGTTGTTGTGTACGTCTGACTTCGTCCAATCAGCTCCATTTTTTTCGATCGAGAGGTATCTCCCATGATCGCTTCTGTCATGCGCAAGGCGCTTATCTGCACGGCAGTGAGTTCCTGCCTCGTGGGGACTGCGGCTTTCGCTGCCGATCCCGCTGTCTCCACCACCGGCGGGCTGCCGGGTTACGATGTCATCAAGGCGCCTGCCAGCATTGCGAAGCTGCAGCGCGTGAAGCAAAAGCTGGTCAAGCCTCCGTTTGTTCCTGAGCACAGCCTGACGCCGCCCAAGGCGCCGCGCGTGGTGCAGGTCGAGATGTTCATCGAAGAGAAGGAAATCGAGGTTGAGCCGGGCGTCTTCATGTGGGCGTTCACCTTCAACGGCTCGGTTCCCGGTCCGATGATCATCGTCCACGAGGGGGACTATGTCGAGCTGACGCTGAAGAACCTGGCCAAGAACGAGCTGGTGCACAACATCGACTTCCACGCTTCCACCGGCGCTCTGGGCGCTGGCGAGCTGACCCACGTTCAGCCTGGCCAGGAAGTGGTGATCCGCTGGAAGGCCACCAAGCCGGGTACCTTCGTGTATCACTGCGCCCCGGGCGGCGCGATGATCCCGTGGCACGTGGTGCATGGCATGAACGGCGCCATCACGGTGCTGCCGAAGGAAGGCCTGCGCGACAAGAACGGCAAGAAGCTGCACTACGACCGCGCCTACTACATCGGCGAGCAGGATTTCTACCTGCCCAAGGACGAGAACGGCAACTACAAGCGCTATGAAAGTGCGGCCGAGTCCATGGCGGATGACCGCGAGGTCATGGACAAGCTGATCCCGACGCACATCGTGTTCGGCGAGCGCAAGGGCGCCTACACGGGCGAGAACGCGCTGACGGCCAAGGTGGGCGAGACGGTGATGATCTACCACTCGCAGGCCAACCGCTTCAGCTACCCGCACCTGATCGGTGGTCATGGCGATTACGTCTGGGAGCGTGGCAATCTGGCCGACACCCCGGCACAGAACTTGGAGACCTGGGCCATCGCCGCGGGTTCCACGGGGGCGGCGATGTACACGTTCAAGCAACCTGGCGTGTATGTGTACCTGAACCACAACCTGATCGAGGCCGTGGACTTGGGGGCCTTGGCGCAGATCAAGGTCGACGGCAAGTGGGACAACGGTCTGATGGAGCAGCTCAAGGCTCCGACCGAGTTCAAGGAAGAGAAGAAGTGATCGGCTGAGAGTCGACGGAAATGGCCTGTTCTTCGGGTAGGCCGTTTCCAGTTGCCCGAAGGAGACGTTTGTCCGGTCAGGTATCTGGAAATCATTTTCTGGTGCTTTTCAGTAAATGCCTGACCAGGACGGACAGAGACCATTACCGGGAATCGATTATTACGAAGGCGCACGCACCCGCGTCGTATCATTGACGGCCGATGGCGGCATTTTTCTGCCTTCGGCCGTTTTGTCGGAAAATAACAGATTTCAGGAGAAGATGGTCATGTTGAAGCGGTGGGCAGTGGCAGCCAGTATTGGGCTGCTTGTAGCGGCCGGAAACGGCGTGGCGAAGGAAGGAGGCAACGGTGCGGTCAAGGCCGGACAGCCAGGGGCTGGGCCGGTGGTGGAGGCCGCAGGGCAGCCCGAGGTGGGGCGCGCCATTCATTTCGACCTGGAGCACGTGAAGGGCAGGGTCACTCAGGACTCCTTTCCGGGCAAGTACCTGCTGCTGGCCATCGGCTACACCTCGTGCCCCGACATCTGCCCGACCACGCTGTTCGAGTTCGGCGAGGTGATGCAGGCGCTGAAGAACCCGGACGCCATCGTGCCAGTGTTCGTGACGATCGATCCGGTCAATGACAGCGCGGAGCGGCTGGACCAGTATGTGCGCTTCTTTGATGAGCGCATCGTGGGCCTGACGGGCAGCATGAAGAACATCCGGGCGCTCTCCGACATACTGGGCGCGACGTTCGGCTACCGGCTGGACGGCAAGAAGCTGGAAAACCCGGAACCCGGCGTGCCGTATTCGGTCTACCACAGTGCCCTGATCTACCTGATCGGCCCTGACCGGAAGCTGGCGGATGTCTATGACTACCAGATGGGCCCTGAGGGGCTGACCCAGGAGCTGGACCGTGTGCTGGGCGAACCGGCCAAGGCCCCCGGGAAGAAGCCTGATGCAGACAAGTCGGGCGCCGGTAAGGCAAACGCTGGTGCTTCGGACACCGACAAGTCGGATGCTGGTAAGACCAAGGGCAATACCCCGGCAGAGGGTAGTGCACAGGCTGAGGGCAATGCTCCTGCACAGGGTGACGCCTCGGCACAGGGCGATGATGCTCCGGCCAAGGCCGACGAGGCGAGTGTGGTGCCAGCGGGTGAGACGTCGGCTTCTGCATCTGACCATGGCGGTCTGCTGTCGGCCCGTGTCTGTGTACAGCCATCCGTCTGAGGTGGCTGTTCGTCGGAACGATTCGTTTCTCCGATCGTAGTCGAGAGGTTGCCTTTCGCAGTCATGCAATCAGGTGGTGGTACGGGCCCTCCGACATGTTTCTGTCCTTGTTTTTCCTGGTGGCGACATCCGCCCCGTTCATTTCCCGAAGGAGTTTCATCATGAAGAAGTCGACGGTTCTTTCGATGGCAGCCCTGCTGGCGGCTCCGGCTCTGCTGGTTTCCGGCCAGGCTGGCGCGGCCGAGACGGCCTCGCACACCAAGCTGACGAATTGTGTGATTCAGGAAGTGGTGTCCGGCAAGAACATGACGGGTGCCTTTGTGCACTTCCATCACACGGGGGCGCCGGTGAAGCTGGTGCGTGCCGAGGTGCCTGATGTCAGCGCCCGGGTGGAGCTGCATGAGATGGTTATGAAGAACGGCGTGATGGAGATGGGCCCGCTGAAGGACATGACGCTGAAGGAAGGTGAGCGGGTGTTCAAGAAGGGCGCTGACCATGTGATGCTTTTCGACGTCACCAACAAGCCGAAGGTGGGCAGCAAGCACACCATGACGGTGTTCTTCGACGACGGTACCCAAGCCAGCTGCGAGGCCGTGGTGAAGTCGGTAAAGGAAGTGATGAAGGACGCCGGCATGAAGCATGATGGGCACGGCGCTCATCATGGCAAGCACGGTGGTGCTCATCACGGCAAGCACGGCGATCATTCCCACAAGGCCCACTGACCAGGAGCTTCCAGGCCTCTGACTTGAAGGCCTCTAACGGCCATCTTTCCGGACGGTAGTGACATGAAGCGGCGACAGTTCATTCAGGCGGGGGCATCACTGGGGCTGGCAGCACAGCTGGCTGCCTGGGCCCAGGAAGCTGGTGTAGGCCATGAATCGGCCACGCCGGGAGACCATCCTCCGCCAACTGGCGCCGCCCAGGAGGGCGCGCAGCCAGCTGCTCCTTCCGGGGTCATGCCGTCCGGTCCGATGTCGAAAGGGCTTCATGATCAGCATGAGGCCATGAAGCGCGTGGTGAAGTCCATCTATGCGCCAACACGCTACGTGTTCGTGGCCGACCGCTTCAGCAATTTCATCAGCGTGACGGACATCGTCAGCGGAGAGCACGTCGAGACGCTGGACTTCTCGATGCGGCCCCATGTGATGGAGCTGGCGCGGGACGATGCCATGCTGGCGGTGGGCTCGCCCGAGGTGTCGGCGATCGAGTTCATGAACCTGAGGACGCGCGAGCGGCGCCGGGTCGAGCTGCCGTCGCCGGTCTTCCAGATCTTCTTCGTGCCGCAGACCAATCTGGTGGCGGTGGGGCTGCGCGATCAGGTGGGGATGATCAGCTACAAGGACTTCACGGTACGCATCTTCCCTCGCCGTTTCGATTCGGATCAGCGCCAGACGCTGATCAATACCTATTATTCGCTGCTGTTCAGCTCGTTCAGCCAGTCATTCTGGGTGCTGGACGAGGACAGGCCCTGCATCTACCACCGCTATGGCGGGGCAGAGCCGCTGGATGCCCCTTGGAAGACGATCGACCTGTCCAGACATATCGGTACCGGGTCGGGTCTGGGCATTGGCGTGGCCAGTCCCGAGGATGATCTGCTGGCCATGACGACCGATGACGGCTCGGAAGGGCTGGTGTACTTCCCAGCCCAGGACAAGGTGCTGAGCACGGGTCCGATGCGTACGGTAGGCTCGACCAATGAGCCGATGATCATGCCGTACATCGATGCGTACTCCAAGCATGTGATCTTTGCCGACGTGACGGGCAACGTGGCGCTGTTCGATCTGGTCAACGGCAACGGCAAGCCTGAACGCTTCCGGGTCAATTTCTCGCCGCGTTTCGTTCGCACGGGTTGGTTGGAGAGTACCTGGATCCTGGCGGGGGACAAGGGCATTATGTTCCAGTCGTTCAAGGACCCGTCGGACCGCAAGGTGGTGCGCTTCGTGCCCGAGGTGATGAACATGTGGGTGACGGGCGACAGCAAGACGGCGCTCTACACGCTGGACGAGGGGGCGCCGGCCATCTACCGTTTCGATATCCGAACTCGGGAGCAGTTGCCGCCGATCCGTGTGCGCGGCGTGACGATGGCCAGCATGCTGCGCATGGGCAGCAACAACAGCATCTGCTATTGAGCGTACTGCTGGAGGGAGGCTGCATCCGCCAGATGCTTTCTGGCGGATGGCGGCTTCGGGCAGGTGGGCTGCCTTTAGGTGGGCAGCCGTTTCAGCATGGCCAGGAATTCCTGCGGGGAAGCCACGACGTGGTCGGCCTTCCATTGCGGGATCTCGCTCGGGTTGCCATAGCCATAGGCGGCTGCCACGGCAGGCATGTCCACGGCGTGGGCGGCCTGGATGTCGCGCAGGTCGTCGCCGATGTAGACGCATTGCCGGGCGGTGAGCTCTGTTTCCTGCAGGGCCATCTTGAGCGGATCGGGCCAGGGCTTGGCGCGCGGGGCGGTATCACCACCGTAGGCCAGCGCCACGCGATGGCCAAGGCCCAGCTGTTGCACCAGCTTGTGCACGAGGTATTCCAGCTTGTTGGAGATGACGCCCCAGCGGATGCCGTTGGTTTCCAGCCAGGCCAGCAGTGCAGGCATGCCGTCGAAGAGCCGTGAGTGGACGGCGATCTCCTGTTCGTAGCGGTTCAGGAATTCGGTGCGCAGGGCAGGGTAGTCGGGGTCATCGGTGGTGGCGCCCAGGCCGATGTGCAGCAGGCCCCGTGATCCGGCCGAGGCGAATGGGCGGTATTCTTCCAAGGGCAGCGGTTTGAGGCCCCGGGCCTCACGCATGTGGTTGACTGGGGCGGCCAGGTCGTCGGCTGTGTCGACCAGAGTTCCGTCCAGGTCAAAGAAGACGGCGGCCGGCCGGGTCTTGAGCTGGGGCATGACGAACCTTTTACTGAGGTTTCCGGAACGATGCCATGTAGTTGACGCCGACATCGTGGGGGTTGAGGCGATACTGCTTGGTGATGGGGTTGTAGGTGAGCCCCATGAAGCTTTGCAGTTCCAGGCCAGCCTGACGGGCCATGCGGGCCATTTCGGCGGGGCGGATGAACTTGTCGAAACTGTGGGTGCCGCGCGGCAGCAGTTTCAGGACATATTCGGCGCCGACGATGGCGAACAGGTACGACTTGGGGTTGCGGTTGAGGGTGGAGAGCAGCACGGTGCCGCCGGGCTTGGCAAGATCCGCGCAGGCGCGGATGGCCGAGGCCGGGTCGGGGATGTGTTCGAGCATCTCCATGCAGACGACCACGTCGAAGTGGCCGGGTTGCCGCGCAGCCAGGTCTTCAACGGCGATCTTTTCGTACTTGGCCGGGGCGCCGCTTTCCAGGGCGTGCAGTCGGGCCACCTGAAGTGACTTGTCGGCCAGGTCCACGCCCAGTGTGGTGGCAGCACCTGCCTTGGCCAGTGCTTCGGTGAGGATACCGCCGCCGCAGCCCACGTCCACCACGTTGCAGCCGGACAGGCTGCCGCCGGCCTGCTGGACGATCCATTCCAGGCGCAGCGGGTTGATGTCGTGCAGGGGCTTGAATTCGCTGTCGGGGTCCCACCACCGCGAGGCGAGCGCCTGGAACTTGTCGAGTTCGGCCTGGTCGACGTTGGCAGCGGCGCTGCTGTCGGCGGAGGCCAGAGAGGGAGCGGACGGACTGGTAGACATGGCAGATGGAAGCGTGCTGCAGGGGCGCCCTGCGGGAAGGAGCCGGGAGGGCGCCCTTGCGGGCACGGAACCGGATGATAGTTGCCCCGGGGAAAGTGTGCCGAAAGGCTGCTCTCCTTGGGAGCATGGGGGATTTTAGAGCCTAAGCCGCGCATTGGGGGCTGGGGGCGCGGCCAATAAAAAAGCCACCATGATGAATCATGGTGGCTATTCTGGCCCTGCCAGTGCCCGTCAGGGCGGGCAACTGGCATGCGGCGTGCTGCAGGCTTACTGCATGACCTGGCGGCTGCCGACCACTTCGATTTCCACGCGACGGTTCTTCGCGCGGCCATCTTTGGTCTTGTTGTCGGCGACGGGCTGGGCTTCGCCCTTGCCTTCGGTGTAGACCCGGTTGGCTTCGATGCCCTTGCTGACCAGGTAGGCCTTCACGGCTTCCGCACGGCGGACCGACAGACGCTGATTGTAGGCTTCCGGACCGGCGCTGTCGGTGTGGCCGACGGCAACGATGACTTCCAGAGCGACACCGTCAAGCTGGTTGACGATGTCATCCAGCTTCTGCTTGCCCTCATCCTTCAGCACGGCACGATCGAAACCGAAGAAGGTATCGGCAGCGAAGGTGACTTTTTCACTGGTGGGTTGAGGTGCAGCAGGCGGCGGCGGGGGAGGCGGCGGAGGCGGCGGGGGAGGCGGCGGAGGCGCCTTCGGCACCAGATCCGGATCACATTCCACGATGGCGTGCGAGGCCTTGAAACCCTTGTCGTGGAAGCACTCGCCGAACTTGCCGGTCACCACGCCACCGTCGCGCGACGTGACGTAGCCGGTATCGTTCTGATCGGCGGTGACATCAGGGCCCTTCCCCCCGCTGCCTGTCGCGCAGGCGGCGAGCAGCGCTGTCGCAGCCAATGCGCCAAGCTTGACCGATTTCTTCATGTTTCTCCTCTCGGTGAGACGACTCTCAGCTGAAAAACCAGCACCTTGACAAGGACGGACTGTGGCGTACCACTTACCAGCTGTGACCCTGTGCAAAATGCAGTGAGCTTGCGTAAAGAACAACCTTCGGGCCGTAGCCGTAGGGCTGCTTCCATACGAATACGCTTGACTCATTGTGCCATAGCGCCCCGGCTGTCCGCAGGGGCTTGGGTCCGTTCTGCGACGCCTGCGGGTTGAATTGTCGTTCATTTGCAACATATTCGTGGCGTGGAGTCGGCTTTGGGACAGGGCGCGGCCCGTAAATGCGCCGCTGTGGGGAGGAGGGGGGCGGGCGGCTGATGAGACGGCTGCGGTTTGAATGTCGGGTTCTTGCCGATACGTGAGAGCCGGTTTCAGGCTGTCCGTGAGCCGGAAGCGCGGATAGTCTAAAATTCAAAGGCTTAGCCGGAGCGAGGCATGGCTGGATCATTGATGAGCCTTCAGGGCCCGTCGTGGGGTGGCCGGTGCAGCTTCGGGTCCTGGGGACGTGCTGACCGCAGGGCTTGTTCCGGGGCTGCCTCGTTGCCGGGGCTTCCCCTTTCTTCCTGGCCCGGGCGTGTGCTCGGGGCTCTTTGTTTGCGTGCAGCGGGGTCCTTCGCACGGGGACCATGCGGTGCGTCCCGGATTCCATGGATCAGGATCAATTCGCCAAAGAAACGGTACCGATCAGTCTCGAGCAGGAGATGAAGCGTTCCTTCCTCGATTACGCCATGAGCGTGATCGTAGGGCGTGCGCTGCCCGATGTGCGTGACGGCCTCAAGCCGGTACACCGTCGCGTGCTCTACGCCATGCACGAGCTGAACAACGTCTGGAACCGACCTTACCTGAAGTCGGCCCGCGTGGTGGGCGACGTGATGGGTAAGTATCACCCGCACGGCGACTCGGCCATCTACGACACGGTGGTGCGGATGGCGCAGGACTTCTCGTTGCGCTACACGCTGGTGGACGGCCAGGGCAACTTCGGCTCGGTGGACGGCGACCCGCCGGCGGCGATGCGTTATACCGAGATCCGGCTGCGCAAGATCGCCAGCGAGATGGTGGTCGACATCGAAAAGGATACGGTGGATTTCGGGCCGAACTATGACGGTTCGACCTCCGAACCCCAGGTGCTGCCGGCCAAGATCCCCAATCTGCTCATCAACGGCAGCACGGGTATCGCGGTGGCCATGGCCACCAACATTCCGCCGCACAACCTGCACGAGGTGGTGGCCGCCTGCCTGCTGCTGCTGGAGAACCCGGAGGCCACGATCGACGAGCTGATCGAGAAGGTTCCGGCACCGGACTTCCCCACCGGCGCGCTGATCTACGGAGTGGCGGGCGTGCGCGAGGGCTACCGCACCGGCCGTGGCCGGGTGGTGATGCGCGCCAAGACGCACTTCGAGGACATGGACAAGGCGGGTAACCGCCAGGCGATCATCGTCGACGAGATTCCGTACCAGGTGAACAAGGCGGTGCTGCAGCAGAAGATCGCCGAGCTAGTCAACGAGAAGAAAATCGAGGGCATCTCCGACATCCGCGACGAGTCCGACAAGCAGGGCATGCGGGTGGTAATCGAGCTCAAGCGCGGCGAGAACGCCGAGGTGGTGCTCAACAACCTGTTCAAGCTCACGCAGCTGCAGGACAGCTTCGGCATCAACATGGTGGCGCTGGTCGATGGCCAGCCCCGGTTGCTGAACCTGAAACAGGTGCTGGAAGCGTTCCTGGCGCACCGGCGCGAAGTGGTGACGCGGCGCACCGTCTACGAGCTGAACAAGGCGCGTGATCGGGGCCACCTGCTGGAAGGCCTGGCGGTGGCGGTGGTCAACGTCGACGAGATGATCGAGTTGATCAAGTCCTCGCCCACGCCGCCGGTGGCCAAGGAGCGGCTGCTGGCGCGAACCTGGGCGGCGGGCATCGCAGCCGAGATGGTCGAGCGGGCGGCGGGCGACGTGTCGGCGCTGCGCCCCGAGGGTATCGATCCGAACGCCGGGTTGCAGCCCGATGGCACCTACCAGCTTTCCGAGGTGCAGGCGAGCGAGATCCTGCAGATGCGCCTGCAGCGGCTGACCGGGCTGGAGCAGGAGAAGATCGTCACCGAGTACCGCGAGGTGGTGGACCGCATCCTGGACCTGCTGGACATCCTGGCCAAGCCGGCGCGCATCACGGCCATCATTCGCGACGAGCTGACGGGGGTGGTGGAAGAGTTCGGTGGCCCCGAGAAGGATCCGCGCCGTTCGCAGATCGAGCTCAACGCCAGCGAGATCGACGTCGAGGACCTGATCTCCCCGCAGGACATGGTGGTGACGCTGTCCCACTCGGGTTACATCAAGGCGCAGCCGCTGTCCGAGTACCGGGCGCAGCGCCGCGGCGGCCGGGGCAAGCAGGCGGCCAGCACGAAGGATGACGACTGGGTGGACCAGCTCTTCATCGCCAACACGCATGACACGATCCTGTGCTTCTCCGACCGGGGTCGGGTGTACTGGCTGAAGGTCTGGGAGGTGCCGCAGGGTTCGCGCGCCTCGCGTGGGCGCCCCATCGTCAACATGTTCCCGCTGGCCGAGAACGAGAAGATCACGGTGGTGTTGCCCATCAAGACCTTCGACGATGAGCACTATGTGTTCATGGCCACCAGCCAGGGCACGGTGAAGAAGACGGCGTTGTCGGACTTCTCGAACCCGCGCAAGGCTGGCATCATCGCGGTGGACCTGGACGAGGGCGATTACCTGATCGGCGCGGCCGTAACCGGCGGCCAGCACGACGTGATGCTGTTCTCCGACGCCGGCAAGGCAGTGCGCTTCTCCGAGGGTGATGTGCGGGCCATGGGCCGTACGGCGCGTGGCGTGCGCGGCATGGCGCTGGAGGAAGGCCAGAAGGTGATTGCCATGTTGGTGGCCGAGGATGAGCGCGATTTGGTGCAGACGCGCCGTTCGGTGCTGACCGCCACCGAGAACGGCTACGGCAAGCGCACCCTGCTCATCGAGCACACCCGCCACGGGCGTGGCACCAAGGGCATGATTGCCATCCAGTCGTCCGAGCGCAATGGTCGGATGGTGGCCGCCATCCTGGTGGAAGAGGGTGACGAGATCATGCTGATTACCACCGGTGGCGTGCTGGTGCGCACGCGGGTCGACGAGATCCGTGAGATGGGGCGTGCCACGCAGGGCGTGACGCTGATCGGTGTGGAAGAAGGCGACACGCTGTCGCGCGTTCAGCGCGTGGTGGGCAGTGATTCACCGGAAGTGCTGGCTGCCGTGGGCGAGTCGGCCGAGGGTGAAGCCATGGAGGCCAGCGATGGCCCGGAGGCAGCCGAGGAATCGCCGTCGGGCGATGATGCGGCAGCCGATGGTGAGGCTACTGGGGAGTGATGATTCCCGGAGGCTCTTTGCAGCCTTCCAGGCGGGCAAGGGGCAATGCCCCTGCGGGTCATCGAGATGGCCCGCAGGTATCGGACGGATCGAGTGGAAGAAGGCAGAAGACCGCCCTGCGAATGACCAGGGTGGCCGGCGCGCAAGGCACCCGACCACGGGCAGAGATGGCGACCGTCCTTCGTGGGTGTCCGGGAAGAATCAGACGCTGACGGGGTCGTTACGCCGCTTGATCAGGACGCAGATCATCAGCACCAGGCCGATTAGGCCGTAGGCGACGGAGGGCATGGTGCCTTCATCGACATCGGGCTGCTGGGTGGCAGTAGCCACCGGCGCGGTGACCTGGGCCAGATGGACGCCCGCATGTTCGAGGGCAGACCGGGGTGCAGCCTGCTGCTGGACGGCAAGGGGCTGGGCGGTTTGGATGGCTTCGGTCGGAGCAACATCGTGCGCCTGGACGGTCTGACTGAGGGCCAACAAACCGAAGACGGCAGTGACAAGCAGTGTGTTTTTCATGACAGTCCGCAGGTGGATGTATTCATTGTGTGCCCGCTTGCTGGAAAAGGGTATGAATAACTGCACGACTGGTTATGTCTGTTACAGTTCAGATAAAAATCGCAGCAGAAAGGGTGCGAAGCGGCGGTTGAAATGTGGTGCGTTTGCATCAATGACACCCGAGTTCGCATGGGCGGACGAGCACGAAAGGAGCATGGGAACGAGATGGCGGATGATCAGATCAACCGAGTGCGGCAGGACATCGACGCCCTGGACGAGCAGCTGCTGGCGCTAGTCAACCGGCGGGCATGGCTGGCGCAGCGCATTGGCGAGCTGAAGAGGGGGGCCGATGATGCACCGGTCTACCGTCCTGAGCGGGAGGCGGCCATCATCCGCAAGCTGCAGGCGGCCAACCCCGGACCCTTGCCCGATACGGCGATCCGTTCGTTCTGGCGCGAGCTGATGTCGGCCTGCCGGGGCCTGGAGCGGCCGCTGCGAGTGGCTTTCCTGGGGCCCTGGGGCACGTTTAGCGAACAGGCCATGCGGGCGCGCTTCGGCGATGCCGTGGAAGGGGTGCCCTGCGCTTCTATCGACGATGTGTTCCGGGTGACGGAAGCCGGGACGGTGGATTTCGGTGTGGTGCCGATCGAGAACTCGACCGAGGGGTCGGTGACGCGGACCCAGGACCTGTTCCTGAACACGCCGCTGCGGATCACGGCCGAGATCACGGTGCCGGTGCGGCACGTGCTGATGTCCCGGACCGGCCAGATGGCCGATATCCGGCAGGTGGTGGCGCATCCACAGGCGCTGGCGCAGTGCACGCTGTGGTTGCAGCACAATCTGCCGGGTGTGGAATTGATGCCGGTGCCCAGCAATGGCGAGGGGGCGCGTCGTGCGGCCGAGGATCCGGCGTTGGCCGCCATCGGTAGCGAGACGGCGCTGGCCGTGTATGACCTGCTGTCGGTGGCCCATGCCATTCAGGATGATCCGATGAACCGGACGCGCTTCCTGGTGGTGGGCATGCAGAAGGTGCTGCCGTCGGGGCAGGATCAGACCTCACTGATCCTGGGCGTGCCCGATCGGGTCGGGGCGCTCCATCAGCTGATCGAGCCGCTCTCGCGGCACGGGGTGACGATGAAGCGCTTCGAGTCTCGGCCGGCACGCCAGGGAGGATGGGAATACTATTTCTACATTGACCTGCTGGGGCATCAGGATGACCCGGAGGTGAGCACGGCGCTGGCCGAGCTGCAGCAGCGCGCGGCCTTTTTCCGGCTGATGGGTTCGTACCCGTCGGAAAGCGCCATGGTAGTGTGAGGTGTCGCCCTGGACCGCCGGTTGCATGGTGGCTGGGGGCCCGGGCCTGCTGGACAACGAGACAGGGAGGGAATCCAGATGACGACGGAGGGACAGGGCGTGTCGCCCGCAGGAGGGGCGCCGGCTGGCGTGCGCAGCATTGCACCGTACCGGCCTGGACGGCCCATCGGAGAGGTGGCGCGCGAGCTGGGGCTGGATCCGGCCGGTATCGTGAAGCTGGCGTCCAACGAGAACCCGCTGGGCATGTCGCCCAAGGCGGTGGCTGCGGCCCAGCAGGTGCTGGCCGGTGGTGCGCGCTACCCGGATGCCAACGGCCATGACCTGAAACAGGCGCTGGCGCGGTATTACGGGGTGGATGCTGGCTGGATCACGCTGGGCAACGGCTCCAACGACATCCTGGAGCTGGCGGCGCGGGCGCTGGTGGGACCGGGGCAGGGCATCATCCATTCGCGCTATGCCTTCATCGTCTATCCGCTGGTGGCGCAGGCCATCGGGGCGGTGGGTATCGAGGTGCCCGATGCCGGACTAGGGCATGACCTGGCAGTGATGCTGGCGGCCATCACGCCCGAGACCCGGATGGTGTTCATTGCCAACCCCAACAACCCCACCGGTACCTTCATCCCGGGCGATGCGCTGCTACGCTTCCTGGAGCAGGTGCCGCCCCAGGTGGCTGTGGTGCTGGACGAGGCCTATACCGAATACCTGGCGCCCGAGCAGCGCTACGACGCGCTGGCGTGGGTGAAGCGTTTCCCGAACCTGATCGTGTCGCGCACCTTCTCGAAGGCCTATGGGCTGGCGGGCCTGCGGGTGGGCTTTGCGGTGGCGCAGCCGGCGTTGACCGACCTGATGGGGCGGGTGCGGCAGCCCTTCAACGTCAACAGCGCCGCGCTGGCTGCCGCCGAGGCGGTGCTGGACGACGCCGACTACCTGACGCGCAGCTACCAGATCAACCGTGAGGGACGGGCCCAGCTGGTGCAGGCATTCGAGGCGCTGGGGCTGGAGTACGTGCCGTCCTCGGGCAACTTCGTGCTGGTGAAGGTGGGCGATGCGGCCGGCATCAACGACCAGCTGCTGCGGGCCGGCATCATCGTGCGGCCGGTAGCCAACTATGGCCTGCCGGAATGGCTGCGCGTCTCCGTAGGGCTGCCCGAAGAGAACCGGGCCTTCATCGACGCGCTCACAAAGATCCTGGGCAAGTGATGTTCAGGCAGGTTGCCATCCTGGGGACGGGCCTGATGGGCGGCTCGCTGGCGGCGGCGCTGCGGGCGCGGCTGCCCGGGGTGCGCCTGGGGGGGTTCGGGCGTGAGCCGGACATCTCGCGGGCCATGGAACTGGGGCTCTTCGATGTCCGGGCCGATTTGGTGGCCGACGCGCTGGCCGGGGCCGACCTGGTGGTGCTGGCGGCGCCCATTTCCGTCAACTGCGCGCTGGTGCCCGAGGTGGCGACCCTTCTGCCCCCTGATGCGGTGCTGACTGACCTGTCTAGCGTGAAGGGGCCGGTGGTGACGGTCTGGCGCAGGACGATCGCTGCGATGAGCGATGGTGCCGCGGGGCAGGCCATGCCCGGGCTGGGTGATTTCGTGCCCTGCCATCCCATTGCCGGCAGTGACCGCGGCGGGCCGGATGCGGCTGACCTGGACCTGTTCGTGAGCCGCGAGGTGGTGCTGAGCCCGCTGCCCGGGAATCGGCCGGATTCGGTCGAGCGCCTGCAGACGCTGTGGCAGCAGCTGGGGGCACATGTGACCCGGATGAGCGTGGCCGACCACGACCGCGTGTTTGCACTGGTCTCGCATGCGCCGCACGCGGTGGCCTTTGCTGTGGCAGGGGCCGTGGCAGCCGATGGGGCGAGCCCGGGCAGGCCGGATGCTGCAGGCAAGGATGCCGGCGCGGGCAAGGTAGTGCGGGATGGCGGGGAGGAGGCCTCCATCCGCGCCGGCGACCATGCCGGCCCGGGATTGCTGGACCTGACCCGCATTGCAGGATCGTCCCCCGAACTGTGGGCGGACATCCTGCTTCAGAACCAGATGCCGACGCTGCGGGCCATCGATGCGGTGGACGCGCGGATGCAGGCCATTCGCCATGCGCTGCTGACGGGGGACCGTCAGGCGCTGACCCGGCTGCTGCAGGAGGGGGCGGACTGGCGCCGTACCTGGCAGCGGCACGGGTAGAGACAACACGTTTCATGATGGAAAGATGGATATGCCGGAGGCGACTACGTAGTCCATCCATGAAGAAGGGTAGGCGTAGTTACCAAATCGTTATCGGATGTCACTGCATCAACAGACCTCCATCGACGCAATAGCTGCTGCCGGTCACGTAGCTGGCATCATCAGAGAGCAGAAACAGGGCGACCGCGGCGGCTTCGTGGGGATCTCCGACCCGTTTGAGCAGGACGGTCTCAGCCAGCTTTTCTTCGAACTGCGGACGCAGATCGTCGGGTAGCACCGAGCGGAGATTGCTAGTGATGGGACCGGGCACCAGAGTGTTAACCCGGATGTTCCGGGGCGCCAGCTCTGCTGCCCAGCTGCGTGCCGCTGCCAGGATGGCGGCCTTGGTCGCGGCATACAGCGAGATCTGCGGCTGGCCTTCGTAGACGGCACTGGAAGACGTGACCAGCACTGCACCGCCATTCCGGAGATGGGGTGACAATGCTCCCATTTGCAACATGGGGGCTACAACATTGACTTGGAACTGGGCTTCGATCATGGTGCGGTCCATGTCTTCGACAGGCGCGCCTACTGCGCAGGCAGCATTGAGCCACAGGGCGTCGATAGGACCATGACGTTCGACGACGGGCAGAAGGCGCTCCAAGGTCTTGCCATCGGAGACATCATCGTGCAGGACGATCGCGTGTTCACCAAGCCGTCTGGTCGTGGATTCCACTCGCGCTGGCGTTCTGCCTGTGATGATGACCAGGGCAGCCCTTTCCTGGATGAGCCGTTCGGCTCCCGCCAGCCCGATGCCGCTGGTGCCCCCGGTGATCAGTACGGTTTTGTCCTTGAAGCGTCGTTGCATATGGCGGAACCTCACGAAGTAAAACAGGCAACAGAGAGAAAGTAGGAAATGAAAAGCATCAGGAAGTTGAAGGAAACCTCGAAGGCCTCGGTTTCAGTCCCCTCTTATATGGACCTGTCGAAGTCATCTGCAGAAAGGTGGTGTGCAAAAGTCAGGGTTTTCGAGGTGTTTGAAAGGAAACAGGAGGCAGGCCGACTGTTCAAGGGGCAGATCTACTCTGGTTTCCGGAGGCAGTCGAAGCGCACGATCAGGCTTGACGTGTCCCAGCGGTTGCCACCCAGGGCCTGCACGTCACCATAGAACTGGTCCACCAGTGCCGTGACGGGCAGGGTGACGCCGCTGCGGCGCGCCTGGTCCAGGCAGAGGCCCAGGTCCTTGCGCATCCAGTCCACCGCAAAGCCGAAATCGAACTGGCGGTCAGTCATGGTCTTGCCGCGGTTGTCCATTTGCCAGGACTGGGCCGCGCCCTTGCCGATGACATCCAGCACCTGCTTCATGTCCAGGCCGGATACCTCGCCAAAGTGGATGGCCTCGGCCAGCCCCTGCACCAGGCCGGCGATGCAGATCTGGTTGACCATCTTGGCCAGCTGTCCGGCGCCCACGTTGCCCACGCGGGTGATGGCCTGCGCGTAGGCCATCGAGACGGGGCGCACCCGTTCGACATCGGCCTCGGTGCCGCCGCACATGACGGTGAGGCAGCCTTTCTCGGCGCCTGCCTGCCCGCCCGAGACCGGGGCGTCAACGAAGTGCAGGCCGTGCGCACGCGCCGCGGCATCCAGTTCGCGGCTGACTTCGGCCGAGGCCGTGGTGTGGTCCACGTAGAGTGCGCCGGGCTTCATGCCGACGAAGGCGCCATCCGCACCGAGCACCACGCTGCGCAGGTCGTCGTCGTTGCCCACGCACGAGAACACGATGTCGGCGTCCTGCGCCGCCTCACGTGGGGTGGGTGCCCGGCGGTGGCGACCGGCGGAGGCTTTGTCTTCGATCTCGGCTAGCCAGCGTTCCGCCTTGGCTGTGGTGCGGTTGTACACGCAGACCGCGTGTCCGGCCTGCGCCAGATGGCGTGCCATCGGGTAACCCATCACGCCCAGGCCCAGGAAGGCGACCTTGAGCGATGGCGTGGCGGGTGTGGAGGCGGGCTGGGTGGTGGTGTTCATGAGGGTTGGGTCTCCGGTGTGATCGGGGGCGATGAAGGCTGAGCTATTCTGGTGAAGGCCTGCGCCATGCTCTGGGCATCCGCGATGACTGCGGGATTCCAGGGCGTTTTCGGGAGGCTTGCTCTGGGGCAGATGTTGTTCTTCGGCCTTTGGGCAATGATGCCATAGCTGCTGCCCTGGCTCTGTACAGCGGCTGCTCCGGGCTCTGGTTGGGCGGTTGCCCCAGGCACTGTTTGGGCAGTCGGCGTGGGACGCTCTTGCCGGGGCTGGGATCTTCCGGGCCTGATATGTTGTACCGCCGAATGATGAGCGCATCCAGGCGCTTCCAGGTGTTGCCCAAGGGGAAGCCCCGATTGGCAGAGTAGGGAGCCCCTTCGTTAGAATGCAAGGTTCCTCCACCGGATACCCATGATGAAGTCCGCCGAAATCCGCCAGCAGTACCTGAAGTTCTTCGAGTCCAAGGGCCATACCATCGTCGCGTCCAGCCCGGTGGTGCCGCATGACGATCCCACGCTTCTGTTCGCCAACGCGGGCATGAACCAGTTCAAGGATGTCTTCCTGGGCTTCGACAAGCGTCCTTACAGCCGTGCCACCACGGCCCAGAAGTGCATCCGCGCCGGCGGCAAGCATAACGATCTGGAAAACGTTGGCTATACCGCCCGCCATCACACCTTCTTCGAGATGATGGGCAACTTCTCGTTTGGCGACTACTTCAAGCAGGACGCCATCAAGTTTGCCTGGGAGCTGCTGACCACGGTCTTCAAGCTGCCGCCCGAGAAGCTGCTGGTGACAGTCTATGCCGAGGACGACGAGGCCTACGACATCTGGGCCAAGCAAGTGGGCGTGCCGGCCGAGCGCATCGTGCGCATCGGTGACAACAAGGGCGCGCGCTATGCGTCGGACAACTTCTGGATGATGGGCGACACCGGCCCTTGCGGCCCGTGCACCGAGATCTTCTATGACCACGGTCCCGAGGTCGCTGGCGGCCCTCCGGGCAGCCCCGATGAAGACGGTGACCGCTTCATCGAGATCTGGAACATTGTCTTCATGCAGTACAACCGGGACGAAGTCGGCGAGCTGCATCCGCTGCCGCGCCCCAGCGTGGATACCGGCATGGGCCTGGAGCGGGTGGCGGCCGTGCTGCAGCACGTGCATTCCAACTACGAGATCGACCTGTTCGTGAACCTGCTGGCCGCTGCGGCCAAGGTGGTGCAGGACGCCGGCGGCACACCCGAGACGGGCAGCCCGTCGCTGAAGGTCATCGCCGACCACATCCGTGCCTGCTGCTTCACCATCGTCGACGGGGTGGTGCCGGGCAACGAGGGCCGCGGTTACGTGCTGCGCCGGATCATCCGCCGTGCCGTGCGCCACGGCTACAAGATGGGTGCCCGCCAGCCGTTCCTCCACAGCCTGGTGCCGGCGCTGGTGAAGGAAATGGGTGAGGCCTATCCCGAGCTGAAACGCGATCAGGCCCGCATCGAGGAAGTGCTCAAGGGCGAGGAATCCCGCTTCTTCGAGACCATTGCCAACGGCATGAGCCTGCTGGAAGGGGCGCTGGCCGGACTGAAGGGCAAGAAGGTGCTGGACGGCGAGACCGCCTTCCGCCTGCACGACACCTATGGCTTCCCGCTGGACCTGACGGCCGATGTCTGCCGCGAGCGCGGCGTGACGGTGGACGAGGCCGGCTTCGAGACGGCCATGGCGCACCAGCGCGAGCAGGCGCGTGCCGCCGGCCGCTTCAAGGGCGCTTCGCTGCTGGAATACGACGGTGAAGCCACCCGCTTCGTGGGCTATGACGAGCTGTCGGCCCAGGCCCGCGTGCTGGCGCTGTACCACGACGGCAAGCCGGCGCAGGAACTCAAGGCCGGTGACGAGGGCGTGGTGGTGCTGGACGTGAGCCCGTTCTACGCCGAATCCGGCGGTCAGGTGGGCGACCAGGGCCATCTGCAGGGGCAGGGCCTGCGCTTTGCCGTGTCCGACACGCAGAAGATCCAGGCCGCCGTCTGGGGCCACCATGGTCGCGTGGAAGAGGGCAGCCTGAAAGTGGGCGACACCGTGCAGGCACAGGTCAACACCGCCCTGCGCCAGAAGACCACCCGCAACCACTCGGCCACCCACCTGCTGCACAAGGCACTGCGCCAGGTGCTGGGCGATCATGTGGCGCAGAAGGGTTCGCTGGTCGATCCGGATCACACCCGCTTCGACTTCAGCCACAACAAGCCGATGACGCCGGAAGAGATCCAGGCGGTCGAGGCCATCGTCAACGCCGAGATCCGCAGCAACACGGCCACCGTCATCCGCCAGATGTCGTATGACGAGGCCATCTCCGCCGGTGCCATGGCGCTGTTCGGCGAGAAGTACGGTGACGTGGTGCGCGTGGTGGACGTGGCCGATACCCGCGAGCTGTGCGGCGGTACCCATGTGGCCCGCAGCGGCGAGATCGGCGTGTTCAAGATTGCCTCCGAAGGGGGCGTGGCTGCCGGCATCCGTCGTGTGGACGGCCTGACCGGCGAAGGGGCGCTGGCCTGGATCCAGCAGCAGCTGACCACGCTGGCCGAGGTGGCCGCTGCCGTGCGGGCTCCGGTGGCTGAAGTGCCAGCCCGTGTGGCCCAGCTGCAGACCCAGGTGAAGGATCTGGGCCGCGAGCTGGACCGCGTGAAGGCCAGCGCTGCCAGCAGCCAGGGTCAGAACCTGGCTGCCCAGGCCACGGTGCTGCCGTGCGGTGCCCACCTGCTGGTGACCCGCGTGGATGGCATGGACGCCAAGGCGCTGCGCGCCACGGTCGACCAGCTGAAGGATCAGCTGAAGTCGCTGGTGGTGGTGCTGGCCTCGGTGGAAGGCAACGACAAGATCCAGCTGGTGGCCGGCGTGACGCCCGACCTGGTGAACACGGTGAAGGCCGGCGAGATGCTGGGCCGCGTGGCTGCCCAGGTGGGTGGCAAGGGCGGCGGCAAGCCCGACTTCGCCATGGCTGGTGGCAACGATGTGGCAGCGCTGGAAGGCGTGCTGGGCATGACCCACGAACGCCTGGTGCAGCAGCTGGCCAACCGGAAGTGAGCGCCATCCCGGACCACGTGGATGCCCACGTGGACGCCCGAGGGCTTTCTTGCCCGCTGCCCATCCTGCGGGCCAAGAAGGCCCTGGCCACCCTCCAGAGTGGCCAGGTGCTGCGCGTGGAGGCCACCGACCCTGGCTCGAAACAGGACTTCAGCGCCTTTGCCCGCCAGACGGGCAATGCGCTGCTGGCCCAGGTGGATGACGGGGACGTGACGGTGTTTTATCTGCGGCGGCGGTAATGGAGCATTGACGAGATCTTGCCTTTCGTCGTTTCGGTTATTTCGTTTTTCGTTTGTTTCGAATAGAATGGCCGGACGATGAAGGGGAAGATCATGAAGGCTGCGCTCCGTTCTCATAGCTTGCCCTCCGCCGAGGAGGTCGCCATCGCCCGCGAAAGCGGGCGATTGCTTTCAGCCTGTCTCCAGACCCGTGCAGATTCGCAGCAGATCGAATTGTTCGATGATGCAGGCGTTTCGCACCCGGTGCATCTGCCGGTCTCTGCCTTGCGGTTGCTGGTCGATGTGCTGACCGAGATCGGCAAGGGCAACGCCGTCAGCGTCATTCCGATCCACGCCGAGCTGACGACCCAGGAAGCAGCGGATGTGCTCAATGTGTCCCGTCCTTTCCTGGTGCAGCTGTTGGAGCGAGGCGAGATCCCGTTCCACAGGACAGGCACCCATCGGCGTGTCCGCTATGCCGATGTGATGGCCTACAAGAGCCAGATCGACGCAGAGCGTCAACAGGCGCTGGACGCCTTGGCCGAGCAGGCGCAGGCGCTGGGCATGGGGTACGAATGAGTTCCCATTTCACGGTCGTCTATGACGCCTGTGTGCTGTATCCCGCGCCGCTGCGTGATCTGTTGATGCGCCTTGCGCTGACCGATCTGTATCGTGCCCGTTGGACGGACATGATTCACGATGAATGGACACGCAACCTCAAGAGGCAGCGTCCGGACCTGAAGGACGAGGATCTTGAGCGAACCCGGTCACTGATGAATGCGTGTGTACGTGACTGTCTGGTCACCGGGTTCCAGCCTCTGATACCGGCCATTGAATTGCCCGATCCCGATGATCGACATGTGGTGGCAGCAGCGATCCATTGTGGCGCCAGCCTGATAGTCACCTTCAATCTGAAGGATTTCCCTCCGGAGCGGTTGGAGCGATACAACCTGGTTGCCCAGCATCCGGATGACTTCATCTTCGATCTGCTGGATCTGCATCCTGCTCAGGTATGCGAAGCAGCAGCCAATCAGCGCCGTGCTCTGAAGAACCCGCCGAGGTCGGTGGATGAGTATCTGGATACGCTCATGCGCCAGGGGCTGACGCAGACTGTGGGTGAACTGCGTCGATGGAAAGTGGCCTTATGAGCAGGGATCCGCGGTAATCAGCCCGGATCAGCCTGATAGAGGTACCGGATGTCTTCGTCCTTGCGGGCACCGGTGATGCGCAGCCGCAGTTCGAGCGTGCCGTCGTGCAGTGACAGGCTGCCGTCGTAGTGGTCTGGGGGGCAGGCATAGGGCGCCTGGGCCACTAGGTGAATGCAGCTCGTATCGGGCACCAGCAGCAGGATGTCCTGGAAGCGCTGCTCCCGAAAATGACGGAAGATGATGCCTTCTTCCCCGAAATGCCAGCACTTCCGGTCCTGGCAGGGCAGGCCGTTGTCCAGCGTGAATGCTTCCTGAAAGAAGACATCGGGGCCGTCCACCATCACGTGTACGTGACCGCTGCCCCGATGGTTCCACTCCATCCGTGAGCCAGGGCCGCTTTCCGCCCTGAATTCCAGCTGGGTGATGCGGGTTATCAGGGGAAAGAGGGTGTGGTGCACGGTACGGCGCGGCTGTGGTTTTCTGGTCCCCAAGAGAACATGTGCGGCGTCCCGCCAGCATCAGGACCCGAGCGTGAACATGTGTGGTGTTTGGTCGGCATCAGGGCCGAGAGTGAACGCGCGGCGGCTTGCACCAGGACCCGAGAGAGCATGGGTGCAGCGTTTTCCTGCACCAAGGCCCGAGAAGGGCCCTGATGCTTTTCGGCTGATTCCGGTTTGCCTCAGCTTATCCCGGATTACCCCAGCTTGGCCCGCTGCCCTTGCACCTTCTCCAGCATGGCGCCGAACTGCGCCAGGCGCTGGCGTTCCTGTTCGACCACGGCGGCGGGGGCACGTTCGACGAAGTTGGGGCTGGAGAGCTTGCCGTTGGCCTTGCCGATCTCGGCCTGCAGGCGGGCGATCTCCTTGTCCAGCCGGGCCTTTTCGGCGGCCACGTCGATTTCCACCTTCAGCATGAGGCGGTGGTTGCCGACGACCTGAACAGGAGCCAGGGTGTTCTCGGGCAGGCTGGCCACGCGCTCGGCGCTGGACAGGCGTGCCAGGCCGGGCAGGTAGGGGAGCATCTGGTTGATGCGGGCGTCGTCGCTGGCGATGAGCAGCGGCACGCGCTGCTGCGGGCCCAGGTTCATCTCGCCGCGCAGGGCCCGGCAGGCGTCGATCAGGGCGCGCAGCTCGGTCATCCAGGCGTCAGCGTTCTCGTCGATCTTGGCATCGTTGGCTTGCGGGTAGGGCTGCAGCATGATGGAGTGGCGGCGCTCGGCCAGGGCCTGTTGCAGGGCTTCGCCTTCCAGGGTCTGCACGCCGCCGTCGCCGTAGCTGTGGGTGAGCGGGGCCACCTTCTGCCACAGTTCCTCGGTGATGAACGGGATGAGGGGATGGGCCAGCCGCAGGACGGCTTCCAGCACGCGCAGCAGGGTGTGGCGGGCGCCGCGGCGCTGGGCGGGGTCCTCGTGGTTGAGCTCGACCTTGGCCAGTTCCAGGTACCAGTCGCAGTAGCTGTTCCAGACGAAGCCGTAGATGGCGTTGGCGGCCAGGTCGAAGCGGTACTCGGCCAGGGCCTTGGCCACTTCGGCCTCGGTGCGCTGCAGTTCGGAAACGATCCAGCGGTCGACCGGGCTGAAGTCCATGAACTGGCCGGGGCCGCAGTCCTTCTTGCAGGGCCGGGCGAAGCCGTTGTCATGGCCCTCGACGTTCATCAGCACGAAGCGGGTGGCGTTCCAGAGCTTGTTGCAGAAGTTGCGGTAGCCCTCGCAGCGGCTGATGTCGAAGTTGAGGGTGCGCGAGAAGTTGGCCAGCGAGGCGAAGGTGAAGCGCAGGGCGTCGGTACCGAAGGCGGGGATGCCGTCGGGGAAGTGCTTCTTGACGTACTTCTCGATGCGGGCCTTGTGGTCGGCGCGCATGAGACCGCGCACGGACTTGGCCAGCAGGGCGTCGAGTTCGATGCCGTCGATGAGATCGAGCGGGTCCAGGGTGTTGCCCTTGGACTTGGACATCTTCTGGCCTTCGGAATCGCGCACGATGGCGTTGATGTAGATGTCCTTGAAGGGCACCTTGCCGGTGAAGTACTGGGTCATCATCACCATCCGGGCCACCCAGAAGAAGATGATGTCGTTGCCGGTAACCAGCACGTCGGAGGGCAGGTAGCGGGCCAGGTCGGCGCGGGTCTGGGTGTCGTCGGCGGGCCAGCCCAGCGAGGTGAAGGGCACCAGGGCCGACGAGAACCACGTGTCGAGCACGTCGGGGTCCTGGGTGAGCGGGCCGGTGCAGCCAGCGGCAGCGGCCTTCTGGCGGGCTTCTTCCTCGTTGCGGGCCACGAAGAGCTGCCCATCCTCGCTGTACCAGGCGGGAATCCGGTGGCCCCACCACAGCTGGCGCGAGATGCACCAGTCATGGATGTTGGAGAGCCAGTGGTCGTAGGTGGAGGCCCAGTGTTCGGGAAAGAAGCGGATGCGACCGGAGGTGACGGCTTCCAGGGCGGGGCGGGTGATGGCGGCCATGCCACCGGGGCGGCCGTCGGGCTGCGTCTCGCGGGTCTGGTCCACGAACCACTGGTCGGTCAGCATGGGCTCGACCACTTCGCCGGAACGGCCGCAGACGGGCACCATGTTGCGGTGCTTGACGGTGTCGACCAGCAGGCCGGCGGCGTCCAGGTCGGCGACCATGCGATCGCGGGCCTCGTAGCGGTTCAGGCCCCGGTAGGTCTCGGGCACGGCGTCGCCCGCCATGTTGGCCTGCAGGTCGAGCACGACGATCAGCGGCAGGTTGTGGCGCATGGCCACTTCATAGTCGTTGAAATCGTGGGCGCCGGTGATCTTCACGCAGCCGCTGCCGAACTCGGGATCGACATAGGTGTCGGCAATGATGGGGATCTGACGGCCGGTGAGCGGCAGGGTCAGCATCTTGCCGTGCAGGTGGCGATAGCGCTCGTCATCGGGATGCACAGCCACGGCCACGTCGCCCAGCAGGGTCTCGGGACGGGTGGTGGCCACGGTCAGACCTGCCAGTTCGGTGCCGTCAGCGGCCTTCTGGGGGCCGTCGGCGAAGGGGTAGCGGATGTGCCAGAGGTGGCCATCGCGCTCGGTCATGTCCACTTCCAGGTCGGAGACGGCCGTGCGCAGCACGGGGTCCCAGTTCACCAGCCGCTTGCCGCGGTAGATGAGGCCGGCTTCATACAGGCGCACGAAGACTTCGGCCACGGCCGTGGACAGTTTCGGGTCCATGGTGAAATAGCCGGAATGCGTGCCCAGACTGTCAGCGTATTCCCAGTTGGCCGAGTCGCCCAGCCGGCGCATCTGCTTGCTGATGGCGCCGCCCGATTCGTTCTTCCAGGCCCAGACGCGCTCGATGAACTGCTCGCGTGGCAGGTCGTAGCGCGACTTGCCCTCGGCGGCCAGCTGGCGCTCGACGACGATCTGCGTGGCGATGCCGGCGTGGTCGCTGCCCACCACCCAGTTGGTGTCCTTGCCCAGCATCCGGTGGTAGCGGATGAGCGTGTCCATCAGCGTCTGCTGGAACGCATGGCCCATGTGCAGCGTGCCGGTGACGTTGGGCGGCGGCAGCTGGATGCAGTAGGCGGTGTCGCTGGCCGGCTGGGCGGATGCCGTGCCGGCGGCGTCGGTACCCGGGGCCGGCTGGTTGGCGAAGTAGCCGCGCGATTCCCACAGGGGATACCAGCGCGCCTCGATGGGCGCCGGCTCGAAACTCTTGGGCAGTTGGTCCTGGGCGGAATCCGCAGGGGCAGCAGCGTTGGTCATGAACGTGTCTGGATGGAAGTGATCGGATGAGGGGAATTCTAGAGCGTGTCGGGCGTCATGCCCACGGTGTCGCTCAGGGTTCCCCGCGTCACGATCAGGCACGTTCAAAAGGGCCTGTGTGGGCCCGGTACGGCATCGACGGGGCGCGCACAGCCCCGCCGGATTCAGTCGTCGTGGTTCTGGCGGGCCATCTCGGCGTGCAGCCGGGTGATCTCCTCGTTCACTGCACGGGCCACGATGTCGCGGATCAGGCGGTTGAGGGTGTCGTGCACGTCGCGCGTCATGGTCTCGACGGCACGGGAGATGACCGGGGCCAGCGCGTGATTCATCTGGCCATCCAGCAGGATGTCGCCACGGCGCAGCAGCCGCTCCAGCACGTTCTCGCGTACCTGGCCAGCCAAGTTGCTCCAGTCCACGTCCTCGAAGTTGCGCGGCAGCTGATCGGGGTGATAGCGCTGCACGTTGACGACATCCGTCAGCATCGGGATGGCATCTTCGTCTTCGGGCGTGGGCGTGGATGGGCGCACCGTGGGCGGCACGATGGTCGTGGTGCGCGGTGCGAACGGGGCGGCGTCCGGGCTGCCGGCGGTGGTGGGCAGATCGGGGAAGGGGACAGGGGCAGTGGCGGGGGCAGCCTCATGGGCCGCCGCCGAGGAGATGCCCACATCCAGCAGGCGCATCGAATGCACCAGCTTGTTGATCAGCGCCCGGTCCTCGTCGGTGAGCGGCGGCAGGGTGGCGATGGCGGCGTCCTCGTCCAGCGGGCCGGCCTCGTCCTCCAGGTAGTCGTCGTCGGAGTCGTCGGGAAACTGCGAGCGCGGCCAGCGGGTGGCCTGGCCTGTCGCCGGATGGGTGCCGCCTGCGGTGTGAGTGCCCGTGTCGGGGTGCTTGTCATCGGTTGCCATCTCGTCCCTCCACATCGTGGGTGAGCGGGGTGTAGCCTTGTTCGCGGTAGGAACGGAAGCGGACGCGGGCTGCCTGACGGCTCTGCGCATCAGTGCCTACCAGTTCCACCACCCGGGCGTAGTCGGCGAAGGCGGGCGGCATGCGCTCGCCCAGATTGACCAGCACCTGACGGTGGCTGGCGGGCACGTCGGCGTCGGATGCGGTGAGCAGCACCGGGGTGCGCTCTGCCAGCGGATGCCGGACCGAGACGTGCGGAATGAAGGACAGCGGCGCGAATTCCCACAGCAGACGGTCGAAGCTGGCCAGGCGCCGGGTGTCTTCACAATAGACGACCACCTTGTGCCCGGCCTGCCAGGCCTTGCGCACCAGCCGGCAGCCGTAGCGGCCGGTGTCGGGAACGTTGAAGTGGAAATCCACCTGGGTCATGGGGCTGCGGGAGCTCGTGCCGTGGGAAGGCCGTTCAGCCTGCGCGGTCCATCAGGAAGTGGGTGAGCAGTGCGACCGGACGGCCCGTGGAGCCCTTGTTGGTGCCCGAGCGCCAGGCCACTCCCGCCACGTCCAGGTGCGCCCACGAATAGGCCTTGGCAAAGCGCGACAGGTAGCAGGCGGCGGTGATGGCACCGGCCGGACGGCCGCCGATGTTGCCCATGTCGGCAAAGGGCGAGCGCAGCTGCTCGTTGTAGGCGTCGTCCATCGGCATGGGCCAGCAGGTGTCGCCGGAATCGTCGCCAGCGGCCTGGATCTGCGCCGACAGGGCATCGTCATTCGAGAAAAGGCCCGCCCGCTGATGGCCCAGGGCGATGACGCAGGCACCGGTGAGCGTGGCCACGTCGATGACCGCTGCCGGCTTGAAGCGCTCGGCGTAGGTGAGGGCGTCGCACAGCACCAGCCGGCCTTCGGCGTCGGTGTTGAGGATCTCGACCGTCTGGCCCGACATCGTGGTGACGATGTCGCCCGGGCGGGCGGCCGAACCCGAAGGCATGTTCTCGGCAGCTGCGATGATCACCGTCAGGTTGATCTTGAGCTTCATCTGCGCCACGGCCTGCAGGGTGCCAAAGACCGAACCTGCGCCGGACATGTCGTACTTCATCTCGTCCATGTCGGCAGCCGGCTTGAGCGAGATGCCACCGGTGTCGAAGGTGATGCCCTTGCCCACCAGCACGACCGGGGCCTGGCGTGCGCCGGCACCCCGGTAGTGCATGACGATGAGCTTGGGTGGCTGCGCCGAGCCCTGCGCCACGGCCAGCAGGGCCCCCATGCCCAGCGAAGCCATCTGCTTCTGATCCAGCACCTCGACCTTGAGCTTGAGCTGGCGGCCCAGCTTCTGGGCCTGGTTGGCCAGGAAGGACGGGTGGCAGACGTTGGGCGGCTGATTGCCCAGGTTGCGGGCGGTGTCGATGCCATCGGCCAGGTCGGACATCCGCGCCACGCGGGGCGTCAGGGCCTTCTGGTCGGCGGCGCTTTCCACGCCCAGCACCACGTCCTTCAGGGTCGGGGCGGCTTCGGGCTTGCTCTTGTAGTCGTCAAAGCGGTAGCGCACCTCACGAGCTGCCAGCACGATCTGGCCGACACGCCAGGGCAGCTCGCGCAGTTCGACGTGGGCCTCGTGCAGGCAGCAGAAGGCGTCGGTGGCGGGCGAGGCCAGCACGGCGCGGAAGGCGCCGCGCACGGCCTCGACAAAGCGGGGGGCCTTGACGGTGTCTTCCTCGCCCATCGAGACCAGCAGGATGCGCGGCAGACCCTTGACGCTGGTGGGCACCAGCTGCGTGGCTCCGGGCTTCTTGCCCAGGTCGCCGGCCTTCAGGATGGCCGAGAGTGCGTTGTCCAGGCGGGCGTCGATGGCCGCGCCGGTGGGCGTGAGCCTGCCGGCCTGCACGGGCAGCACCAGGCACTGGGTGCGGAGTTTCTCGGCAGCGGTGGTCTTGAGGGAGAACTGCAGCGTCATCAGGAATCTCGATTGGGTGAAGCGGGCCAGAATGGCAAACGCCCATTATAGGACGGGGCTCAGTGCCCCTTGCAGCGACGGCCGGCCAGACGGCCGACGGCATGTTCCCACAGGTTGAGGGTGATCTGCCGACCCGGACGCAGGGCATGGGTCCGGGTCGGCAGATGTCGGGATGTCTGCACACGCACCACAGGCGGTGAAAGTGTGCTCACGCCCCCCGGAAAGTGGGGGTAACCCGGGTAAACTAGCACGATGATCTTCCGTCAGTCGTTGCGCCGCGACCTGAACAGCGTCGCCGGCGTCATGTTCGCCACGCTGTTCACCATTCTGGTCACCACGTCGCTGATCCGGTTTCTCAACCGTGCCACCAGCGACCGGATCGCCAGTTCCGACATCCTGCCGCTGATCGCCTTCAACGCCATCGGCTTCATCCCGGTGCTGCTGGTGCTGACGGTCTTCCTGTCGGTGCTGATGGTGCTGGCACGCGCCTGGCGCGACTCGGAGATGGTCATCTGGTTTGCCAGCGGTCAGAGCCTGACGGCCTGGATCCGCCCGGTGATGATGTTCGTGCTGCCCTATGCGGCGGTGGTGGCAGCCGTCACCTTCGTGCTGTCGCCCTGGGCCAACCAGCAGATTGCCGAGCTGCGCGAGCGCTTCAACCAGCGCGAGGATGTGTCCATGGTAGCGCCGGGGCAGTTCCGCGAATCCACCTCGTCCAATCGGGTGTTCTTCGTGGAATCGATGAGCCCCGACAAGAGCACCGTCTCCAACGTCTTCGTGGTGCAGCACAACGGCCCGCGCATGGTGGTGGTGGCCTCGCGCGGTGGCCACGTGAAGATCGAGGAGAACGGCGATCGCTTCCTGGTGCTGGAGGACGGCCGCCGCTACGACGGCACCTGGGGCACGCCCGAATATTCGCTGATGGAGTTCCTGCGCTACGGCGTGCGGCTCGATCCCAAGCCTGTCAATACCCAGATCGAGAGCGTGCGCGGCATGGCCACGCCAGACCTGCTGCAGCTCTCGTCGTCCGCCGCCCGGGGTGAACTGGCCTACCGGGTCGGTCTGCCCATCTCGGTCTTCGTCATCGCGCTGCTGGCCATCCCGCTCTCGTTCGTCAACCCGCGGCTGGGCAGCTCCGTCAACCTCGTCATCGGCGTGCTCATCTACTTCACCTATTCCAACCTCAACAGCGTCGTCCGATCCTGGATCACCCAGGAGAAACTGAGCTTCGGGGTGGGCGTGTGGCTGACCCACGCCCTGGTGCTGGGCCTGGCGCTCTACATGTTCCGCAAGCGGCTCACGCTGCCGCGCTTCAGCTTCAGCAAGCTGGTGGCCCGCCTGCGGGGAGGCAAGACGGCATGAAGCTGATGGCCCGCTACCTCACCCGCGAGATCGCCGGCGGCATCATGGCCGTGCTGCTGGGCTTTCTGGGGCTCTTTGCCTTCTTCGACCTCATCAACGAACTGGACGACATCGGCCAGGGCGGCTACCGGCTGCCGCAGGCCGTGCTGTACGTGCTGTTGGGCCTGCCCAGCCACATCTACGAGCTGATGCCCGTGGCTGCACTAATCGGCTGCATCTACGCGCTGGCCCAGTTTGCCCAGAACTCCGAGTTCACCGCCATGCGTGCGGCTGGCATGAGCCGTCAGCTGGCGCTGCGCGGCGTGCTGGTGCTGGGTGTGCTGCTGGCCGTGCTGACTGCCGTGGCCGGCGAATGGATCGCCCCGATGGCCGAACAGCGTGCCCAGCAGCTGCGCATGGACGTGCTAGGCAAGGGCTCAGGCGTGGGGGCCTTCCGCTCCGGCCTGTGGCTGAAGGACAGCGTGCGTGGCCCCGATGGTCAGCGGCAGCAGACCCGCTTCGTCAACATCGGCACCCTGGAGGCCGACGGCGGCCTGAGCAAGGTGGCCATCCACGAATTCGACACCGATTTCCGGCTGACGGCCGTCATTCACGCCGAACACGGCCGCTACCAGCCTGCGCACAACGGTCAGGCCAGCAGCTGGCGGCTGGAAGGCGTGGAGACCACCCGCTTCAACGTGTCCCGCACCCAAACGGGCTACGACGCCCTGCATGCCGCCGTGGAGCGCCGGCCGGAGACCGTCTGGGTTTCGGATCTGAACCCGGCACTGCTGTCGGTGCTGGCCATCGCCCCCGACCGCATGTCGGCCCTGGCTCTGTGGCGCTATACCTCGCACCTGAAGGAAAACGCCCAGAACGCCAACCGCTACGAACTGGCCCTGTGGAAGAAAGTGGTCTACCCGCTGGCCATCATCGTCATGCTGATGCTGGCACTGCCCTTCGGCTACCTGCAGGTCCGCGCCGGCGGCATCGGCCTGAAGCTCTTCTTCGGCATCTCGCTGGGCGTGGGCTTCTACATCATGAATGGCCTCTTTTCCAACCTGGGTCTCATCAACACCTGGCCACCCTGGCTGGCCGTCAGCATTCCGTCCATCCTGTTCCTGGCGCTGGCCCTAGTGATGCTGAACCGCGTGGGACGGACCTGACACGAGGCGGATGCGCCGGGCCGGATGGGGCTGTCAGTACCTTCCGGCAGCCCGTTCCGGAGAGATTTTCAGGGTTAGTCCCGATGTGCTCCCTAGGGTTAGCCCTAGGGCCAGGTACCGGCAATTCACCTGTGAACGGGGTAATATCCTCATCACCAAAGGGGACGCTGATTGGTGTCAGGCACCGATCCCCCTGTTGAGGAGGAGGAGAGGCAGCCTAGGCTGCCACCATTGAGGCGCACCTGTTCTGCCGATCAGGTGCGCCTTTTTTCTCGCTACACCATGTGTGGCTATCGATATGATTCAATAAATAAATTTGTTATATCGATAGAGCGTGCCTATACTGCTTCCCATCGTGCAGGACAGCCCGGACCCGCCGGAAGGCAGAGGGCATTGGGACTGGAAGCACTGCATGGCAACCCTCCCTATTCTTGACAGGAGTTCAAACATGGGCATCAACATCGGCATGACCGACAAGCAACGTGAAACCGTGGCCAAGGGCCTGTCCAAACTGCTGGCAGACTCCTATAGCCTGTACCTGAAGACCCACAACTACCACTGGAACGTCACCGGCCCGCAGTTCAACTCGCTGCACGCCATGTTCGAGGCCCAATACACCGAACTGGCCGCCGCCGTGGACGAGATCGCCGAGCGCATCCGCGCCCTGGGTCACCTGGCTCCGGGTTCGTACACCGAGTTTGCCAAGCTCTCCAGCATCAAGGACGGCAACAACACCAAGTCCGCCAACGAGATGATCAAGGACTTGGTGGAAGGCCAGGAAGCCGTGGTGCGCACCTGCCGCGAAATCTTCCCGGCGGCAGATGAAGCCTCCGACGAACCCACCGCCGACCTGCTGACCACCCGCATGCAGCTGCACGAAAAGAACGCCTGGATGCTGCGTTCGCTGCTGGCATAAGGCTGATCCAGGGCATGGAGCGGGGAAAGGGCGTCGCTGCGCCCATGAACCTTCCCTGACCCTGCAGAGTCATCCGGGAAACCGGGTGGCCCTGTTTGCATCATGGGGTGGCTCATGGCGCAGACGGGTGTTGCATTTGCAGCGGCGCCACTGCCGCTCGTCCGGTAGCCGGCGGGGCTGCCGGTTTGGGATTGACCAAAGCGGTGGTATCATCCACCCGACTGTGGGGACGTAGCTCAGCTGGGAGAGCGCGGCGTTCGCAATGCCGAGGTCGGGAGTTCGATCCTCCTCGTCTCCACCATCCCATTCCAAAGGGCCGGCTTTATGCCGGCCCTTTTCGTTTGGTGCGCCCAGCATGGGCGCACGCCTGCGGATACAAGGCACTGCCCGGCAGGGCGAGCGGGCCAATGACCGCAAAGCTCGCAGGTCGTGCAGCAGCTGCGCAGCCACCTGCCGGGCTGGAAGAGCGACTACCGGTTGGCACAGACGCCGCGGGTCTGGTAGGAGCTGGGCCTTCCCCGACTCTGCTGAGCTCAACTTCTTGAACCGCCCGGTGTGGACCCACATGCCGGGTGGTGTGGCAGGGGTGCAGCCTCGGGGCTGCTGCCCCCTATGCCGATCCGGGCTGCTGTGATGACAGGAAGGCCGGAAGCGCAACCCACTGGCGTACGAGTCCGGTGGTCGTTTAACCTGATCGTAAGGCAGCGCAGTGACAACAGATTGAATCGCGAGTTCCTCTTGGAAGGGACGAGAGCAGCGTGCTCTTGCTGACATCCAGCGGTCTGGATTCGGGCGGATGTCATGGACGTGCGGGCGGCCGATGCCAGGCCATGGTCGACCAACCGGATCCGGTAGGTACTGCGCCCGACCGGCCACAATCTGCTCTCCTACAATAGCTCCTTCCTTGATTTGTATCCGATTCCTGTCTTTCTATCATGACAACTGTTTCAGAGGACTCTGCGCCTATGTCTGCTGCTTCTGTTGTTTCGAGCACAACTTCTGCTGCGACGGCCGCGGCCGACATTTCTTCTTGGTCGCCCGAGAGCTGGCGCACGCATCCGGCCCGACAGATGCCGACCTATCCGGACCAGGGCCGGCTGGATGCAGTGTGCGCGCAGCTGCGCGCCTTTCCGCCACTGATCTTTGCGGGTGAGGTGCAGGCGTTGCGGGCGCAGCTGGCCGAGGTGGCGGCGGGGCGAGCCTTCCTGCTGCAGGGAGGTGACTGTGCCGAGAGCTTCGACATGCTGGATGGCGAGGCGGCGCGTGAGACCTTCCGGGTACTGCTGCAGATGTCGGTGGTGCTGACGTATGCAGCGGCACAGGCGGTGGTGAAGGTGGGGCGCATTGCGGGGCAGTATGCCAAGCCGCGTTCGGCCGATACCGAGACGCGGGACGGGGTGACACTGCCCAGCTATCGCGGCGACATCGTCAATGGCGGAGAGTTCACTGAGGTGGACCGGGTGCCACAGCCCGAGCGGCTACTGCGTGCGTATTCGGCCAGTGCGGCCACGCTGAATCTGTTGCGGGCGTTGGCTAGCGGCGGCTTTGCCGACCTGCACCAGCTGCACGCCTGGACGGCGGATTTCGTGCGGGAGAGCCCGCAGGGGCAGCGCTATCAGGAGCTGGCCGACCGGATCGGTGAGGCATTGGCCTTCATGCGGGCCTGTGGGATCTCCGACGAGGCCGACTCGTCGCTGAATCGGGTGAATTTCTACACGTCGCACGAGGCATTGCTGCTGCCGTATGAAGAGGCACTGACGCGGCCGGGCGAGGGGCCGCATCAGGGGCGCTGGTTCGGGGCCTCGGCTCACATGCTGTGGCTGGGCGAGCGCACGCGCCAGCTGGATGGGGCACATATCGAATACCTGCGCGGCATTCACAACCCCATTGGCGTGAAGGTGGGCCCCACGGCCGCTCCCGATGAAGTGCTGGGGCTGATGCAGGCGCTGGATCCGAACCAGGAGCCAGGCCGGCTGGTGCTGATCACGCGCATGGGGGCTGGCAAACTGCCGAAGCACCTGCCGGCGCTGGTGCGGGCGGTGAAGGCCAGCGGTCGTCCGGTGATCTGGAGTTGCGACCCGATGCATGGCAATACCGTGACCAGCTCCAACGGGCTGAAGACGCGCGACTTCGGCAACGTGGTGCAAGAGGTGCGCGAGTTCTTCGGGGTGCACGAAGCCGAAGGCACGATGGCCGGTGGCCTGCACGTGGAGCTGACCGGCCAAGACGTGACCGAGTGCCGGGGCGGCGGGCAGAACCTGACGGACGAGAGCCTGCAGGAGCGTTACACCAGCGCCTGCGATCCGCGGCTCAATGGTTCGCAGAGCCTGGAGCTGGCTTTCCTAGTGGCGGATTTGCTGAAGGCGCAGCGGCGCTGAGGCGCACATCTTTCCCCGTTAATGGCGGCCAGGATGATAGGGGCTGCCGTCGTTGACACCCTGTACGCCCCTGCTTTCTGGGCACGTCCGATTGTCGGGGCAGCCGGCCAGCGCGATCATGGTGTGGGTGGCGTGGCCGGGCCGATCGGTATCATCCGGGCGGTGGCAGCCCTGTTGTGCAGCTGCCTGATGATGGACGTGTCCGATGAAAGAGCTGTTCGATGCCATTCTGTTCGCCGTGGGCGTGACCCTGCCCAGCGTGCTGTTGCTGGGCTTTGGCGTGGTGATGCGCCGCACGGGGCAGGTGGATGCGGCTTTTGCGGCGAAAGCGTCCCGGCTGGTCTTCAACTACGGGTTGCCGTGTCTGCTGTTCCACGAGCTGATGAGCAGCGAGATTCGTTACGGCGAGGAAGCCGTCATGCTGGCCGCGGGCGTCAGTACCACCCTGCTGCTGTATCTGGGGGCGGAGCTGTATGCATGGCGTTTCGTGCCGGAGGTGCGCGACAAGGGCGTGTTCGTGCAGGGGGTGTTTCGCAGCAACATGGCGATCATGGGGCTGGCCTTCGTGCAGAATGCCTACGGCAATGCTGGTCTACCGTCGGGGGCGGTCTATGTGGGCGTGGTCACGCTGCTCTACAACATGCTGTCGGTGATCACGCTCAGTCGTTCGGGCGCGCGGGCGGGTCGCCGTCGCTGGCTGGACATCGGTCGCAACATCGTCACCAACCCGCTGATCGTGGCCATCGTGTCGGCGTTGCTGCTGCAGCGCCTGAACATCGATCTCCCCAGGCCCATCATGCAGACGGCGCGATACATGGCCAACATTGCGCTACCCATGGCGCTGATCTGCGCCGGTGCCACCTTTGATGTCCGCTCGGTGATGGATACCTCCGGTATCTCGCTGCAGGCCAGCATCGGCCGGTTGGTGGTGGCGCCGTTGATGGCAGTGGCGGTGGGGCTGGCCTTCGGGCTGCAAGGCATCCCGATGGGGGTGCTATTCCTGATGTGTGCGATGCCGGTGGCGGCGGCCAGCTATGTGATGGCCAAGGCCATGGGTGGCAATGACGTGGCAGCTGCCAACATCGTGGGCATCACCACGTTTGGCGCTATGTTCTCGGCGGCGATCGGCATCACGGTGCTGCGCAGCACGGGGCTGATGTAAGGGGTACGAAGGCAGGCACGAGTCGCGCGCTTTACAGGAGCGTGCTTGGCGGCTCGTGCATGGCCCATGTCGGGCGCCGTTCGTTCAGTGGGTCACTGCAGGCTGTCCGCCGGTGGACATCACGTCCACTTCCACCGTGATGTGCACCAGCTCGGGATGCGCGCTCAGCAGTCGGCGGAAGTAGTCGGGGGCAGGGCGGGGCTGCCAGCCGGCGTCGGTGCCGTGATGCTGCCCGCCTTCCGTCGTGGATCCGGTGGCATCCTGCGGGCAGCAGTCTTTGGCAGGGACATCCGCCACGGGAGGAGGCGTCGTCACTGTGGGGGACGCTACCTGCAGGGCCACGATGCAGGCGTATTTGTCGTTGGCGACCCGCCACAGGTGCAGGTCCTGCACTTTCACGGGCATGGCGGCCCTGGTCAGCGTGCGGGCGATACGCTCGGTCAGTGGATTGTCCATCTCGGCATCCAGCAGCACACGGGCACAGTCGCGCAGCAGCCCCTTGGCCCAGACGCCCACCAGCACGGCGCCGACGATGCCCATCAGCGGATCCAGCCAGCTGGCGCCCCACCATTTGCCGCCGAACAGGGCCAGAATGGCTAGAATGGAGGTGGCCGCATCGGCCAGCACGTGGACGTAGGCGGCGCGCAGGTTCAGGTCGGCGTGGGCGCCATGGGCGTGGTTATCGTGTCTGTGGCTGGTTATGTGTGCGTGGTCATGGCTGTGGACGTCGGCATCGGCATGTCCGTGGTCGCTGTGCCGATGGTCGGAGCTGTGGGCATGGGCGTTGGCGGGGCTGTGCGCATGATGATCATGGTCGTGCGCCGCCTGTCCGGCTGACGCGCTGTTTTCATGCGTGTGTGCATGTCCGTGTGCGTGCCCGTGGTGGTGATGGTCGTCCTTCAGCATCCAGGCGCTTACCAGGTTCACGGCCAGGCCCAGCACGGCGGTGGCGATGGCCTGGTCATAGCCGATGGGCAGGGGGTTGACCATGCGCTCCACCGATTCCACCAGCATGGTGATGGTCACGCCCACCAGCAGCAGCGCGCTGGTGTAGCCCCCCAGAATCTCCATCTTCCAGGTGCCGAAGGCAAAGCGCCGGTCCCGGGCGTAACGGGCCGCCATGCGGTAGGCAAAGACGGTCAGCCCCAGGGCGAAGGCGTGGGAGCTCATGTGCCAGCCGTCGGCCATCAGCGCCATGGAGTTGAAGATCCAGCCGCCGGCGATTTCCAGCACCATCACCACCAGCGTCAGCCACATCACCCAGCGGGTGCGTCGCTCGGCCACAGGATTGCCCTGGGTGAAGGAATGGATGACTTCGCAGTTGGCGGGGGCGGGCGAAGAGGTTTCGGTCGGTTTCATGCGTCTTCTCATTGAACGCTTTATACTATACCCCAGTATAGATAACCCTACTCACGGTGCTCTGATTCATGTCCCACACCATTCGAGACAAGAAGGCCCTGCTGACGCGTGTGCGCCGTATCGCCGGCCAGGCCGCCGCGCTGGAAAAGGCGCTGGAGCAGGAAAGCGAGTGCGCTGCCATCCTGCAGCAGATCGCGGCCATTCGCGGGGCGGTCAACGGGCTGATGGGCCAGGTGCTGGAGCACCATATCCGCGAGCATCTTGGGGCGACCGACAGCACGCCCCAGGAGCGGCAGCAGGACCTGGACGTGGTGGTGATGGCGCTGCGTTCGTATCTGAAATGAGTGGTGGCGTGGCTGCGCGTGCCGTTGAGGCAGAAGGGCAGCTCGAGTAAGACGGGGTGAGACGACCGGCCCCTGATCTTTCGTGTTGTCGCCGAGGTTCTTCGGGGATGACCCTGTCGGGCACTGCGGCGCTCGCTATCATGTCAGGATGAAGATCCTGAATGCTCTCTGGCCGATCCTGCTGGCCCTGGCCGCAGGGGTCGTGTTCGGTCGGCTGGCGCCCCAGGCGCTCTGCCGCCGGCTCATCGGCATGATTGCTCCTCTCATCTGGCTGATGCTCTTTCTCATCGGCCACGAGTTCGGCGAGGTGCTTTTCTCGTCGGGGTCGGTGGGGCGCATCCTGGGCATTTCGTTGCTCTTCGCGCTGGCCACCACCCTGGTTCCCGGTCTGCTCGTGCTGGCTTCGCGACGCTGGCTGACCCGTTGGCGCCAGCGCCTGTCGGTGCTGAATCCTGCACGTCCTCCGAAAGTGCGGGCAGGTGATGAGGGGGGCCAGGGCAGGACTGCCGCCGAGCTTTCCGTGCCGAGCAGGCTGCCCGCAGGAGCTGCTTTGCAGGCAGCGAAAGCTGCCCCCAAGGCCGGAGCACGACATGCCGCTGAAGGCGGCGCCGGGGCAGACCCCGGGAGCGCGGGTGCCGCCGGCCGGCGGCGTGAGCGCCTGTCGCTGGTCCAGCAGCTGCGCCTGGCCTGGCCACCACTGCGTGAAGCGTTGATTGCACTGGGCATGGTGGTGCTGGGGGCCTTGCTCTTTCTGGCGCAGCAGCGCTTTGGCCTGGAACCGCTTGTCCTGCCGTCCAGCAATACCTTCCTGCTGCTGATGATCGGTATCATCGGGGCTGACCTGGCCCAGATCCGCCTGAGCCGCCAATGGGTCTCGCCTGCCATGCTGGCGCTGCCCGGGCTGGTGGTCGTGGGGTCGGTGCTGGGCGGTGTTCTGGTCGCGTGGCTGGCCGATGTGCCCCTGAAGGCGGGGCTGGCGCTGTCCAGCGGCTACGGCTGGTTCTCGCTGTCCAGCGTGATGGTGGCCGAGGCGCTGGGCAAGGCCTACGGCACCATGGCCCTGAGCATCGATCTGCTGCGTGAGTTGCTGGCGTTCGTCATCCTGTATGCGGTGGGCCGCTGGTGGCCGGTGGTGGGGCTGGCCGCTGCCGGTGCAACGGCCATGGATTCGTCCCTGCCTATCATCAAGCAGGTCTGTTCGCCTTCCGTCATTCCGATGGCCATGGTCAGCGGCTTTCTGCTGACGCTGCTGGCGCCGTTCATGATGAGCCTGTTCCTGGCCTGAGTGAAGGGGAATGCTGGGGTCAGGCGTTTCCTCGGCCAGGCGCCCGGGTTCTCGTCATGCTCATGCTCCGGGGTATCCTTGATACATGTGAGCGACATGAACTCACATTGTCGATACAAAGGCCTGATGGTGGAAAGTCCGGTGACGGAATCGTACCGGATATGACGGTGGCTCATGATACACATCGGTCGGATATTGTTCTGATGGTGTAGGATGGAAGCAGATGGCAAGCGGATTGGTGGCGGCCATCCAGAATAATCCGGGTGCGGACGAGGCGTGACGCCGTCCGTATGGTCAATGACCAAACCGAAGTACAAAGAGACCATGGAAATCGATCTAGATCCCAAATATCAGGCCCTTCTGGAAGAGGCGGAACGTCAGGATCTTGCCGACCAGGACAGCATGCGTGTCTGTGCGCAGACGCTGACGCTGGCGGCAATGATCGATCGGCGTCGCGCGGCGGCGCTGGCTCCCCAGGGGCTGTCGGAAGGGCGCTTCGTCCTGCTGTTCCTGCTGGAAGGCCACAAGAGCGGCCTGCCGCCGCACGTGCTGGCCGATCAGGCCGGGGTGGCGCGCGCCACCATCACCGGGCTGGTCGATGGCATGGTGCGCGACGGGCTGGTGGAGCGGCACGGCAACCCGGATGACCGCCGTTCCAACTTGGTGGTGCTTACTCGCAAGGGACGCACGCTGAGCAAGCGGGTCTTCCCGGGGCAGGCTGAAGCGCTGGCTGAAGCCTTTGCCTCGCTGTCGGTCAACGACCGCCGCCAGCTCTCGCGTCTGCTGGCCAAGGTGTCGGCAAACCTGGTCGAGGACAAGGACGCCTGACGCACCCGGCATGAGGACGCCTGGCCTGCTGCCTTGGCGGCAGGAGGAACGGGCGTCGTTGGGTGGTTTCCGTATTGCCGCCGGGTCCGGTGGACCTTCGCGGCACGCAGCATGGGGGTTTTCCGGGATTCATCCCCGGGCGCACATGCCGTTCAATGAGGGCTGGCCAGACACTGGCGACAGTTGCCCTTGATCTCCAGACCGTGGGCCTGGAAGCCGTGCAGTGCGTGGATGTGCGCCAGGGAGGTCCGCAGGGATTCATGTACCTCGGGGTCGCTGATCTCCATGGCCCGGCCGCACTGCTCGCAGATCAGCATCACAGGTGCGCCGTGCTCATGGTGGTCGTGGTGGCCGTGCTCGCAGACGATGAAGCTGCTGGTGGCGTCCACCTTGTGCACCAGACCGGATGCCACCAGGAAGTCCAGTGTGCGGTAGATGCTCATGGGCGCAATGCCGGGCTTGATGCTCTGCAGGTTGGAGAGCAGGTCGTAGGCCTTGATGCCGCCCGGATGCTGGCGCAGGTGCAGCAGGACCTCAATGCGCAGGGGCGTGAGGCGGCTGCCGCTTTGCTGGCAATGGCGTCGCGCTTCGGCAATGAAGACCTGTTCCTCGGGCGTGCGGGCCAGTTCTGCCGCTTTGGGTAGGTCTGGTCGGCCGGAGAGGGAGGCAGTGTGCTTGGCAGGAGACATCGCGCTGCAGAAAGGGAAAGACTCGGTACTTTCAGTTTACCTTGATTTTTGACAATGAAGGGATGCCATGCCGAATGCCTTCAATTTCTCGGTCTCGCCCTTCGACTGCCTGGACGCCTCGGAGCAGCGGCTGGTTCGTGATCAGGTGAACGTGGCGTACTTCCGGCCCGGCGAAGTGCTGCTGGATGCCGGTGATGTGCCGCAGCACCTGTTCGTGCTGATCAAGGGCTATGTGCAGCAATTCGATGGAAGCGAGCTGCTGGCCACCTATGGACCGGATGACAGCTTCGACGGACGGGCGCTGGTGGCCGGGCGTGCCGGCAGCCGTTTCGTGGCGGTGGACGAGGTTCTGGCCTACGAGCTGTCCCACGAGGCGGTGAATGCGCTGATTGCGTCCAACGACACCTTCAGTGCGCTGCTGTTCTCGGCACTCGGACAGAAGGTGCAGGCGGTTGCCGGCCGCAACGCCGAACGGGAGATGCAGTCGCTGCACATGGCCCGTGTGGACGAGGCGCTGCTGAGCCCACCCCATGCCGTGCCGGCCGACATGGACATCGTTTCGGTGGTTCGGCTGTTTCAGGCGGAAAAGACCAGCAACGTGCTGGTGCGTGACGATGTCGCACAGCCGCCACGATGGGGGATCTTCACCACCAGCGGGTTGCAGCGTGCCATTCTGGATGGCCGCCCGCTGGACAGGCTTCCGGTGGGTGAGCTGGCCAGCTGGGAGCTGATCACGGTGCGTCCCGATGATCAGGTGGGCGAGGCTCTGGTGCTGATGCAGCGCCATGGCGTGCACCGGGTGGTGGTGCAGGATGACGGAAAGATCCTGGGCTTGCTGGAATCACTGGATCTGTTTGGTTTCCTGTCGAATCATTCCATGCTGATCGATCGGCGCTTGCGTGCTGCCACCGATCTCGATGCGCTGGCGCGTGCGGCTGCGCAGATGAACGACATGATTCGCCGGCAGTATCGGGGGGGCACGCGGGTGGCGCTGCTGGCACGACTTGTTCAGGATCTGAACGGCCGTCTCTTCGAGCAGGCCTGGCAATTGATTGCTCCGCCGGAGTTGGTGCAGAACAGCTGTCTGCTGGTGATGGGTAGCGAAGGACGGGGCGAGCAGCTGCTGAAGACCGACCAGGACAACGCGTTGCTGTTGCGAGACGGCTATGTGCCGCCGGATGATCTGCCCGCGATCTGCGCACGTTTTTCCGAGGCATTGGCGCGTTTCGGCTATCCGCCCTGTCCGGGCCATGTGATGCTGAGCAATGCCACCTGGCGCGGCACGGTGCAGGATTTTGCGCGACGTGTCCGGAAGTGGCTGGTGTTGCCCGAGGCCGACAGCCTGATCAATCTGGCAGTCTTCATGGATGCGCACGCCGTGTGCGGCGACGCGGGGCTGCTGGCGTCGCTGCGCCGGCAGGTGTTCGGCATGCTGGCCGACGATGATGCCATGATGTCGCGCTTTGCCGCCGTAGTGGATGCCTTCGGAGACGGAACGCGCTGGTGGCGCCGGATGCTGGGGGGCGGTGAGGCCAATCTGAACGTGAAGAAGGCGGGGATGTTCCCGCTGGTGCATGGGGTGCGCAGCATGGCGCTGGCCGAGCGCATCGACGCCACCAGCACCGAGGCCCGCATCCGGGCGCTGCACGAAGCCGGTGCGCTGGATGCCGAGACGGCCCAGGAGCTGACAGAGAGCCTGCATTTCTTCATGGGCCTGCGGCTGAAGGCCGGTCTGGACGAGATGGACCGGGGGCAGCCCGTGAGCGGCAAGGTGGATCTGGCCGGCCTGACGCCGCTGGAGCGCGACCTGCTGAAGGATGCGCTGGCCGCGGTGCGGCGCTTCCGTGCCCAGCTGCGGCTGCGTTTCCGGCTGGGGGCCGTGTCGTGATGTGCATCACATCGTGACAGGAGCAGTGTCATGGATGGAAGCCCCGGGGAGACGACATCATGAGCGGTCGCAGTGTGGTGCAGACGTTGCCGGCCTGGTTGCAGCGGCGTCTGTTTGAGTGGCGGCGCGACTGGCAGCGCCGGCATCTGAAGGACCCGCGCTGGGCCTTCCTGTTCGAGCCGCCGCCGCCCGATGAATGGGTGGCGCTGGACTGCGAGACCACCGGCCTGAACGTGCGGCAGGACGAGATCATTGCCATTGGAGCGACGCGGATCGTGGGGCGTCGCCTCATGACGCGCGAACGGCTGGAGCTGCTGGTGCGCCCGGAGCGCGAGGTGAGTCCCGACAGCGTGGCAGTGCATCGGCTGCGGGCTCAGGATGTGGCCGATGGGCTTCCGCTGTGCGAGGCGATGGAGCGACTGCTGATGTTCATCGGCAGCCGGCCGCTGGTGGGCTATTACCTGGAATTCGACGTGGCGATGATCGACCGGGCGCTGAAGCGCTGCTTCGGTCTGACGTTGCCGCAGCAGAAGATCGAGGTGTCGGCGATGTACTACGACTGGCGCTTCCGCCAATTGCCGCCTTACCAGCAGCACGACAATGCCGACATCGACCTGCGCTTTGCCACCATCCTGCAGACGCTGGACCTGCCGATGCGCGACGCCCACGATGCACTGAACGACGCCGTGATGGCGGCGCTGGCCTTCATCCGGCTGCGGGAGTTGCGGGGAGAGGCGGAGGCTGCGTCCTGAATGGAAGCAGCCTTTGCCTGATGGAGGTCAGCCTCGCTTGAGATCCCGATAGAAGTTCTCGTGTGGGCCCACGGCCTCCAGATAGATAAGTCGTATGCCGTCATCGACGGTGTAGCCCAGCAGATAGAGCTGGTTCTGGCTGCGGAATTTGTAGACAAAGAGGTCGGACAGGTCGCCTTTCTTGCGCTCCCCCAGCTGTGGATTGTCAGCCACGGCCAAGGCGGCGGCATCGACATCGCAGGCCACGTTGTCGTGAAGCTTCTTGTAGGTGCGGGCAAAGCGCCGGGTCTGGCGCAGGGCGTAGGCGCTCATGGGCGCTGGCTGCGGGGAACGAACGGGGTTGTGTCCTCGCGGGCCTCATCCATCGAGGCCAGGGATTCAGCAATGAAGGTGACGGGCAGGTCGGGGTTGTCGAGGGCTGCACGACCCACCCGTGCCCAGTATTCGACCTGACCACTGATGGTGCGGTGCTCGGCACGGGCGTCGTTGCGAGCCTGGTCGTATAGCTGGCGGTCGATACGGATGGCGATGGAGGCGGTCATGGCTGAGGCAGACTATGAAAGGCAGTTTTACTACAATTGTAGTATTGCGAAAGAAGGCGTCAAGGGAGCGCGAACAGAAAGCCCGCCGGGCGCGATGGCCGGGCGGGCTGGGTGATGGTGGGCAGGCTGGCAGGTAATGGTGCGGTGTGATGCACGTATCCTGGGCCGTGAGGCCCCGGGCCGGGGATCGGACCCGTACCCGGGGATGGCCTGCGGGGTGTTGCCTCAGTGTGCCGAGGCCTTGGCGGCGCCGTAGCCGGTCTCGGAACGGACCTGCTGGGCCTCGAAGGCGTCACGCTCCTGTGCGGCGGTGGCGCTGTTGTCGAGCAGCGAGAACAGCCAGACCCCCAGGAAGCCGACGATCATCGAGAAGGCTGCCGGCGAGGTGTAGGGGAAGGGGGCGCTGCCCACGGGGTTGCCGAAGGTGGCTTCCCAGACCGACGGCGACAGGATGGTGAGCAGTACCGAGGCGATGAGGCCCAGGAAGCCACCGATGACGGCGCCGCGGGTGGTGGTGCCCTTCCAGAACACCGACAGGAACAGGACCGGGAAGTTGGCCGAGGCCGCCACGGCAAAGGCCAGCGACACCATGAAGGCCACGTTCTGCTTCTCGAACAGGATGCCCAGCAGCACGGCGATGACGCCAAGCACCAGGGTGGTGATGCGCGAGACACGCAGTTCGGAGGCGCTGTCGGCCTTGCCCTGCTTGATGACGGTGGCGTAGAGGTCGTGCGAGACGGCCGAGGCGCCCGACAGGGTGAGACCGGCAACGACGGCCAGGATGGTGGCGAAGGCCACGGCCGAGATGAAGCCGTAGAACAGGTTGCCGCCCACGGATTTGGCCAGCAGCACGGCGGCCATGTTGGCGGTGCCGGCACCGCCATGGATGACACCGGTGGCGGTATTGGCGAACTCGGGGTTGGTGAGCACGATGGTGATGGCACCGAAGCCGATGATGAAGATCAGCAGGTAGAAGTAGCCGATCCAGGTCGTGGCCCAGAACACCGATTTGCGGGCTTCACGGGCATCGGGCACGGTGAAGAAGCGCATCAGGATGTGGGGCAGGCCGGCGGTACCGAACATCAGCGCCATGCCGAAGGACAGGGCGGAGATGGGATCCTTGATGAAGCCGCCGGGGCTCATCAGGGCCAGTCCGTGCTGGTGGGCTTCTTCAGGGCTGGCACCGCCCTGGGCGGCGATGTTGGCCTTGACGCGCACGGCATCGGCAAACAGCGCTTCCAGGCTGAAGCCATAGTGCTTCATGACCATGAAGCCCATGAAGGAGACGCCGAAGAGCAGCAGCACGGCCTTGATGATCTGCACCCAGGTGGTGGCCGTCATGCCGCCGAAGAGCACGTAGACCATCATCAGCACGCCGACGATGACGACGGCGACCCAGTAGTCGAGTCCGAAGAGCAGCTTGATGAGCTGGCCCGCACCGACCATCTGGGCGATGAGGTAGAAGGCGACGGTCACGAGCGTGCCGGCAGCGGCAAACATCCGGATGGGCTTCTGCTGGAAGCGGTAGCCGGCCACGTCGGCAAAGGTGAACTTGCCGAGGTTGCGCAGGCGTTCGGCCAGCAGGAAGGTGAGGATGGGCCAGCCGACCAGGAAGCCAAGTGCGTAGAGCAGGCCATCATAGCCGCTGGCCATGACGGCTGCGGAGATGCCCAGGAAGGAGGCAGCGGACATGAAGTCGCCGGCGATGGCCAGGCCGTTCTGGAAGCCGGTGATGCCGCCACCGGCGGTGTAGAAGTCGGCGGCGGAGCGGGTGCGTCCGGCGGCCCATTTGGTGATCCAGAGCGTGGCGCCCACGAAGGCGGTGAACAGGATGATGGCCGTCCAGTTGGTGGCCTGGCGGGTGACTTCGCCGACGTCGACGCCGGCGGCATGGGCAGGGTCGGCCATCATCAGGCCGAAGGCGGCCAGGGCGGCGCCGAAGGCAAGGGCTTGGCGGTTCATTGCGTGGTCTCCTTCAGGATGTCGCGGGTCATGGCGTCGTAGCGGCTGTTGGCACGGTGGACGTAGAAGCCGGTGATGAGGATGGTGAAGACGATCACGCCCAGGGCGATGGGGATGCCGATGGTGGTGACGCCGTCAGCGCTGAGCGGCTGGGCCAGGAACTGGCGGTCGAAGGCAATCAGTCCGATGAAGCCGTAGAAGACGATCAACATCAGGATGGTGAGTGTCCATCCGAGGCGGCTGCGCTCCGTCTTCAGGCGCGGGTACTGGGGGTGTTGCCGGATTCGTTCGACGATGGGATCGGCCATGGTTGTCTCCTTGTGGTTGCCCCGCTCTTGCCGGCCGCTCTGGGGCGGTGTTCATGGGGCAAGGGCGTGGGAGGAGACTTTGCGGGGCCGACGGGGTTTTCGCAAGGTGGGAAAGTACCCATCGGGTTTGTACGGAATCCCGTGGGGTTCGGGGAGGGAGGGCCTCTGATGAAGGGGAGTGCCTTCGCTGGGGAGCGCCCCGTGAGCCGGGTACCTTCCTCGGCTCATGCTGTCCGCTGCGCTCCCAGAAATCGCGCTGCGGAGGCACCCGGCTCCCGGGGCTTTCAGGGGGGGGCGGGTTCGGGTGCCCTGGCTGGCGAGAGATGCTTCGGGAGGTGATGGCTGTGCCTTGGTTGGAGGATGTGCCTTCGATGGGGAGCGCCCCTGGAGCCGGGTGCCTTCCTCGGCTCATGCTGTCCGCTTCGCTCCCAGAAATCGCGCTGCGGAGGCACCCGGCTCCCGGGGCTTTCAGAAGGCGGGGGCTCTCCGAATTGTGGGGTCAGCGGAACACGACGGTCTTGTGGCCGTTCAGCATGATGCGGTGTTCGGCGTGCCATTTGACGGCGCGGGCGAGCACAACGTTCTCGACGTCACCGCCCAGGGCGGTGAGGGTGTCGACGGTCATGGTGTGGTCGACGCGTTCGACGTCCTGTTCGATGATGGGGCCTTCGTCGAGTTCGGCGGTGACGTAGTGGGCGGTGGCGCCGATGATCTTCACGCCGCGGTCATGGGCCTGGTAGTAGGGGCGGGCGCCCTTGAAGCTGGGCAGGAAGGAGTGGTGGATGTTGATGGCACGGCCCTGGAGCTGGCGGCAGAGGTTGTCGGACAGGATCTGCATGTAGCGTGCGAGGACAACCAGTTCGGCGCCGGATGATTCGATGATTTCCAGTTGTCGGGCTTCGGCGGCTTCGCGGGTGGCGGCGCTGACGGGGACGTGGTGGAAGGGGATGCCCTGGGCTTCGACCTGGGGACGGAAGTCTTCGTGGTTGGAGATGATGGCGCGAATGTCGATGGGTAGCATGCCGGCGCGGGTCCGGAAGAGCAGGTCGTTGAGGCAGTGGCCCAGTTTCGAGACGAGGATGACGGTGGGCATGCGCCGGCCGTTCTCGGCCAGGTTCCAGCGCAGCGAGAGGTCGCTGGCGGCGGCCTGCAGGGCATCGCGCAGGGTGGTGGGGGCGGCGGGGCTGGTGAACTGCACCCGCATGAAGAAGAGGCCGGTGTCGGGGTCGTTGTACTGGGCGGCTTCGGTGATGTTGCCGCCGTGCACGAGCAGCAGGCCGGTGATGGTGTGAACGATGCCGGCGCGGTCAGGGCAGGCGAGGGTGAGGATGTACTCGGGGCGGGTTGTGGTGTTCACGGTGAGGGAGCGAAGCGGGAAAGGTGTGGTGATCAGGGATGCTGCGCCGATGCGGTACGCCGGAGACGGCCCGTGGCGGCCATGCGGCGAACGCGGCACATGCGGCACATGCGGCACATGCGGCATGGCGCGGTGCGCGGCATTTTCCGGTCGATCTTAGCACCGGCGTTCCATCGGCTCCGGACGACGGATGTCGGACTGTCACCCTGCCGTGGCGCCATGGGCTAATATCAGGGGTGTGATGGGGCGTGTTGTATGAGGCCCTTTCTGGAATATGACGTTATTTGTCAGGAGATGACACAATGTATTCTGGTTTTACGCGCAAGATGACGGCTGCCCGTGTGGCGGTTGCTCTGGCGGCAGTCGGCGGCTGCGGGCTCGCAGCTGCGCCAGCCATGGCGGCAAGTGACTACGCCAACACGCTGCAGGCGCTGCAGCAACAGGAGTTCCGCGAGCTGTCCAAGGAACTGGGCGGTGCCGTGGCCTTCAAGGGTGTGGTTCCGGCGGAAGGGCTGGGCGTGCTGGGCTTCGACATCAGCGCCTCGGCCACGGGCTTCAAGCTGAAGGACCGTTCGCTGTGGAGCCGGGCATCCAATGGGTCGAAGGTTGACCAGTACGTGGCCATGGGCGGCATCCGGGCTCACAAGGGTCTGCCCAACAACATCGACCTGGATGCGTTCTACAACAAGGCGACGAACAACATCGGTGTCTGGGGTGCAGGTGTGCGCTGGGCCTTCATCGAGGGCAGCACCGTGATGCCGGCAGTGGCCATCCGGGGTTCGTACTCGGCGCTGTCGGGCGTGGACCAGCTGAAGATGAACACGACCGGTGTGGACCTTTCGATCTCGAAGGGCATCCTGATGTTCACGCCGTATGCGGGCGTGGGCAAGGTGTGGGTGCGCAGCACGCCGAAGGACGTGCCGGGGTTGAAGCGCGAGTCCTTCTCGCTGAACCGTGCGTTTGCCGGCGTCAACATCAACCTGGGCATCAACCTGGCGGCTGAGGTGGATCGCACCGGCGACACGACCAGCTACAGCGTGAAGGCCGGGATCCGGTTCTGATCGACTAGGTCATAGTGACTGTGCCATGGGCCCCTTTTTGGGGCCCATGGTCATCATGGAATGCCAGGGTTCATGCCTGGTTGGGAACAGGTGTGCTCTTTCGACCACGCCTCCTGTTGATTCGACCTGCCATCAGCTATTTTCTGCAGCCTGCTTTTACAGGCCAGTGTCAGGCTTCCCATATCAGAAGCGGCCTGCAATCAGAATCCGGCTGCAGACCATCTATCGTGGCGTGTCTTCGGGTCTGGTCTGATGGCCCTCGACAAGAATGGTCGCCTTGCATTGCACGGGAAAATTCAAGGAATTTGCGATGAAGCAGGCCTTGTGAGCGTCTTCGTGCAGCTTCATTGCCAGGGAAGTGTCCGACTTTTCGTCGACAAGAATCGTGGGGGACAATGTGATCGAGACAATTCTTCCCTCCTTGTCGCCATGGCCTTCTTCCATGGCCGCCTCGCAGGTGTCTTCGTAAGAGACCACGGAGATTCCGTTCACGGCACACAGGTGCAGATACCAGAGTTTGTGACAGGCTGATGTGGCGGCCAGGAGCAGTTCCTCGGGGTTCCAGCGCTTTGCGTCTCCTCGAAAGGCCGGGTCAGCGGAACCCGGGATCGCGGAGTCATGATCATCGGATCTGACGAGGAAGTTTCTTGAATAGGCGGAGTAGCTCTGGGTTCCTTTCCCCAGATTCCCTTCCCATTCCACGCAGACTTTATAGTGATGAAGTTTCATGGTTTACCTTTTGATGGGAGGTAAGTCTTGTGGACTTCCACGCATTCTTGATCAGATGATGGCCTGCAAGCCTTTGTCGGCGATGATGTTCAGAAGCTTGAGTGCAGGGCCTGTAGGGTGGGTTTCGCCCTGTTCCCATTTGCGTATGGTGGATGCGGATGTGTGCAGGTGAAGTGCAAACACGGGTTGGCTGAACCTGAGACTTTCACGCAGACGCTTGATATCGGCGGCCTGGAAGTCCCTTACTGGAGGGGGGCAGATCGCATCGAACTCGCGCATTGTCACCTTGTCGATGGCTCCGGCTTCGTGAAGCGTTTCGAGATCCTCGCGCAGCGATTCAATGATCTTGCTCACAATGTACCTCAATCAAAACACCGTCGGTTGGATTAGGTTGAGTAGCGCTTGTCGCTGACGTTCTTACCAGGATAGCGGTCTGGCCTGGCCGCAACACCCCGGAGTGGGGTGCCTCCACAGGCGATTTCTGGGAGCGTAGCGGACAGCATGAGCCGAGGAAGGTACCCCACTCCGGGGTGTCCTCAGCGAAGTTGCGAACCAACAGGGCAAACTCCGCGTTTTCTTCGGTCAAGGGAGGAGACCATGATGGCCAGTCAAGTCTCTAAATAAAAAGCGCCCATGACGGGCGCTTCTTTTTGAGTGCGCCCCGAAGGGCGCACGGTTCACGCTGCGTCAGCCGCGGAAGTAGCCGAGCAGGGCACGGGTGGACGGGTCCAGCGCGCTGGCGTCGCCACCGGCCAGGGCGGATTCGACCGATTTGGCCATCACCTTGCCGTATTCGACACCGAACTGGTCGAAGGCGTTGATGCCCAGGACCACGCTGGCCACGAAGGTGGCGTGCTCATAGGCGGCCAGCAGGGCGCCGACGGAGCGGGCGTCGATGGCGGGCAGCAGGATGAGGGTGCTGGGCCGGTTGCCCGGGAAGGCCTTGTGCCAGTCTTCGCCGTTGGCTTCGTTGGGCAGCGGTTTGCCCAGGGCCAGTGCGGCGCTCTGGGCCAGGCAGTTGGCCACGAGGATCTGGTGGCGCTGGTCATCCGGGCCGCCCAGGGTGGCGGGATCTGCCTTGCGGGCGATGATGAAGTCCACCGGCACGGTGTCGGGGCCTTGGTGCAGCTGCTGGAAGAAGGAGTGCTGGGCGTTGGTGCCCGAGACGCCCCAGATGACCGGGCTGCTGAGCAGGCCGAGGTGGCTGCCGTTGACGCGGGCGGACTTGCCGTTGCTCTCCATGATGAGCTGCTGCAGGTAGTTGGGCAGCAGGCGCAGCCGTTCGCTGTAGGGGATGATGGCCTGGCTGGCGCAGTCCAGGATGTCGCGGTTCCAGATGCTGATGAGGCCCAGCCAGACGGGCAGGTTGCTCTTGAACGGGGCGCTCTGGAAGTGTTCGTCCATGGCGCGGGCGCCGTCCAGCAGTTGCTCGAAGACTTCAGGGCCACAGGCGATGGCGATGGAGACGCCGGCGGCGGACCACAGCGAGTAGCGGCCGCCCACCCAGTCCCAGAAGCGCAGGATCTGCGTGGCGGGCACGCCGTAGCGTTCGGCGGCTTCGGGGTGGGCGGTGACGCCGATGAACTGCCGCAGGGCGGCTTCGCGCGGGATGCCGGCGTGGATGAGCCAGTGCAGGGCGGCTTCGGCGTTGGCCAGGGTCTCGCGGGTGGTGAAGGTCTTGGAGACGACCAGGAAGGCGGTGGTGGCGGGATCGAGGCCGACGAGGTTGCGGGCCAGGTCGGCCGGGTCGACGTTGGCCACG
>ERZ772946.80-NODE-80-length-51496-cov-63.7991_pt1 | contig 51496 bp, 40 predicted proteins | sample MGYA00511680_ERZ772946 | MGnify/ENA primary metagenome ERZ772946 (study PRJEB29015, sample SAMEA2737918) | human oral metagenome | biome: human oral; feature: human-associated habitat; material: dental | place: China | collected 2016 ... | reverse complement strand
ACTTGCGTTCAACCTTGTAACTGTATCTGTGTGCTACTGGTTCTATGTGCGTAAAAGCGCAAACATGAACGTATAAGGGTATAACAGAAACTATAATTCACAACCAAATAAGGTAATAAAAGACTCCCTCAACAATCCTCCATGCGAATTAGTTCTGCGGCCATAGGCCTTGAACCCGCAAGTCGGATTTTATGAGGGAGTTCTTTTATTGAAAATTAGATATGTATTAGCATTTTAGCGTAAGGTGAATTATAGTTTCTGTTATCTAAGTGGGAAGAAAGAACCTCGTAAGTCGGATTGATGCGGGGTTCTCTTTTATAAAAATATAGCCATGAATAAGATAATCGAATATAGTGAATTATATTTTACACAGTACAGTGCGTACAGCAAATTTTCTATTCAAAATTATAGCCTTCATTTTGAGGGAAGAAAAATGGACTGCTAAGCAGTCCATTCATTCTAATTTGACGATATATATCTTTATCTCTATAATATAAATAGATAGTCAGACGAGTAGGAACGTCAGGCGCATCTCAAAAACAAAACATATAGGAAATGGCCTTTCTGTTTATCTAATTACACTGGGTAACGGAGGGCTATTTGCTTTTTGAGAGACCCAACCTCGCCGACTACCTTAAGAGCATTATAAATCGAACGAATATACGATACAATAAGCAGTTATTTATCGATATATATGAATTAAATAATAACAAAAGGGACTGCCAAGCAGTCCCTTTTTTATTATCCAAAGATTTCTTCTAGTAGTGCGTCGTCAATGATGGTACCAACATAGAAGTCGCTGAAGATGCCGTATTTTGCACTGGCTACTTCGAAGCGCATATCGTATACGATTTTTTTGAATTGGATGTCGTCATTACTAAAGATGGTAATGCCCCATTCCCAGTCGTCTAGGCCACAGCCACCTGTAGTGAATTCAGATAAAACGTCTAAATATGTTTTACCAAGTTCGCCATGAGATTTCATTAATGCACCACGTTCTTGAGGAGGTAGCATGAACCAGTTATCATCACCTTCGCGTTTTTTAGACATATTATAGAAACAGATATATTTATCGCGAGGTACATGAGGATATAGTTTTTGGTTAACTTCCTCTGTATCGAGTTTAGCCTTAACATAGGTGCTTACTTCTGTTACAGATGTATAAGAGTATGTTTGTACTAATACGCTTGCAATGGCAAGACGGCGGAATTTACGTTCTACTTGAGCCAAGTATTCAAGGGATGGGCCGAGAATCCATAGAATTAAATCCCCTTTTGCTCCATTACAATCATAGAATGCATAGCTACCTTCTTTAGCTTGATGTTTAGCTTCAAGGTCAGCTAAGAATGCTTTTAATTCATTGCGCGCTGCTACTTTTTCATCCTCTGTAAAACAGTTCCATGCGCTGAAATCCATGGCGAATACCATGTGTTGGCTATGCCAACCTTCTACTGTAGGGATTGCTTTTCCCATTATGATCACTCCTATCTATGGTGATTATATCAAAATAATAATGTATATCTATAATTACGGAAATCAAAAGACTCCACTTATTATTATAGCATATAGAGTCTTTTCAATTTAGTTTCTATTGAGATTTTTTATTAGTATATTCTTTAGTTAAGACTAAACTACTGCTTTTAGGCTAAGATAATCCTATGCCTCTTAATACTATACTAACTCTTTTAAGCAAGTCACTATCTTACTTGTCATTCACAAGTTTTTCTACGAGTTCTTTTGCTTGTTTTACACCATCAGGAATACCAATGCCATCAAATGGCGTACCGATGAGGTGTAAATTTGGATAATGTTCCGCCACATGTTCACGGACTGCTTTAATCCCTGCACGATGGCCTACATTATATTGCGGCATGCAGTGAATGAGACGATTGATACGTACCCATTCAGGTTTGACAGAAAAACCCATGATATGTTGAATTTCTTTGACTGCCAATTCTGAAAGTTCCTCTTCGCTGAGTCGTTCTACCACATCATTACCAGGCTTACCGATGAAGACGCGCAACACTACCTTATCATCAGGCGTAGTTTGTGGCCATTTTTGATTAAGAATGGTACACGCTGTGAGAGGTGTATTCGTGTTACGAGTAATGAGAAGACCTGATCCCTTTAAATCACCATCAAAGGTGCTTTTATCAAAAGACATGATAGCAATGGCGCAACTAGATTGCTCCATGGAACGCAAGAAATCAAAACCCGCATCATCCTTGAACCATTGAGTATATGTTGCCGGCGGTGTAGTGATAATCACATGGTCTGCCGTAGATTGACAGCCACAAGAATCGTTACACGACTCCACTACATCAATTGCATATACACCATCAATATATCGAATATCAGAAACTAGTGCACCTGTATGCAAATGTACATTACTAGGCATAGCCTCAACGATAGCGGTAATCACGCTTTCAAGGCCGCCTGTCAATTGACGGAACATACCAGATTGAGCAGCAGTACCCTTTCTACTTTCCATATCCGCTTGCGCCTTTGCAGACTGATGATTAGAACTAGTCTTTGTCACATGGCTAGAGCCGTTTACACTATTACTAGCAGCACTATCTTGACTAGTCTTAGCTTCGTGACTTTCAAATTGACGGTCCGTCATGGTTCCTTTACCAGCTCGAGGCACATCACCTTCAGTAACAGCCCCTTTGGCGGCCTTAGAGACACCGGCTTTGGAGTGACTCATCTTAGCAGCCATCATACCTTTCACCATGTTCCCATATTTTTGTTCTACTTGAATAAAATGAGGGAATGTCGACAATAGGCTAATTTTATAAATATCGCCACCATAGATGCCAGCTAATAGGGGCTCGATGAGTTTATCCATCATTTCTTGTCCTAAGTGGTATTTGAAGAAATGACCAATGGATACATCCCCATTTTCATCGAGTTGGTATGGTTTCTTAAAATAATCTAAGCCAGCACGCAATTTACCAGGCCAGGAAATGAGCGTTGCTTTCACAAAGGGCATCATTTCCGTAGGAATGCCCATGATGGAACCGCCCGGAATTGGGTGGATAGAGCCCTTATCATATACAAAGGCTTGACCTGTTTCATTAGACACAAGGGTACCACCTAGTCCAAGATCATGCACAAGATCTGTCATTTCGGTTTTACGACCCAAATAGGAGTCAGGACCGAGTTCCACTACGAAGTCATCCACACGTTGCGTTTGTATTTTCCCACCAAATCGTGGTGCTTGTTCGAAAAGAGTAATGGTCCATTCCGGCTTTGCATGGCCTAAATAATAAGCCGCTGTTAGCCCTGTTAAGCCACCGCCCACAATTGTTACGTTCACGAATGAATCCTTTCTATTATTGCACTCGCCATTGCTTGTAAAAATGTTTCATTACAATTTGGCATGGGTGCACGCATATATGTTGCGCCCTTTGCTTCAACGAGTTCTTTACACTCCACATCATTATCGTACAGTACCTCAACGTGATTGCTTACAAATCCAAATGGTACAAAAGCAATGCGAGTAGCACCAGTTTGTAAAGCTTCATTGATTGCATCCTCTACGGTAGGTTCCAACCATTGGCCATGAGGAGCCGCACTTTGCCATGCCACAGTCCAGTTCGGTAATTTACAATATTCAGCAATCTCTTTAGCGCTTTCCTCTAAAGCTAACGCATACGAATCGCCATCATGATTATTGATAAGAGGTATACTGTGCGCACTAAAAATAACGAATACATCTTTAGCATTATGCACACACTCTGAAAGTGCTTTTACCCAGTATTCCTTGAAAGTTGGTTGGTCCCACCAGGAACGGATAAAGTCGAATGTCACATTATCATAATTTGAAATAGCTGCTTGTACTTGTTTTTCATAAGCTCCAGTACCGAGAGCGGTGAAGAATGGAGCCGTTACAATAGCGATAATATGCTCCACTCCTTGCTGGACTAAGGAGTCAACCGCATCTGCAATGGATGGTTTCATGTGTAAAAAACCAATAGCGGAAGGCATAGTTGGCAACAGAGTAAGCAGTGCTTTATATTGGCACTCTGCCATAGTTTGAAGCTCAATATTTTCCCATTGACCGATTGTATCATAACGCTTAGTGAGATTTGTAAGCTCTGCTTCCGTTGGTACACGGCCACGACGAATGCTCGTCATATAGGGTACTAAATCATCCTTACTTGAAGGGCTACCATAAGACAGGAATAATAATCCTTTTTTTTCTACTTTCACTAATTTACCTCTCTTGAGTCCAAATCTCACGACTACGTTCATGCACATAGTCCGTTAGCCAATGGAGTTTTTGAGGATTTGCCTCTGGGAATACGCCATGACCTAAATTAAAGATATGGCGCCCATAGCGAACGCCGTCGAGCAAGATGCGATCGACTTCGCGGGCCAATGTTTTTTCGTCTCCGAACAAATACGCCGGATCTAAGTTACCTTGTACCGTTTGTGTTACGCCGCGCTCGTTTGCCATAACGATGGAACTACGCCAATCAAGGGCAATGACATCTAAAGGCAAGTGAGACCAAATAGACACCAAATGATCCGTACCAACACCATTCATGGCCATTGGCAAATGAGGATATTTAGCTTTCACAGTCTTTATGATCCGCTCCATATGAGGGTAAATCCCTTGTTTATACTGGTCTGCATTAACAGCACCTACCCAAGAGTCAAAGATTTGAAGTGCATTAGCACCCGCTTCGGCTTGCATGGATAAGTACGCAATGGACATGTCCGCCAGTTTTGTCATCAATGCATTCCACATATCTGGAGCACCGATGAGCATACCGCGAGTCTTATTGTAGTTTTTCGTTGGTCCCCCTTCGATAAGGTAGGACGCTATGGTAAACGGTGCCCCGCAGAAACCAATGAGAGGCACGTCGAGCATACCAGAAGTTAATAATGTAATCGTTTTCGCAATATAATCTACCTTTGTAGGATCAAAGGTTTCTAATTTATCCACATCAGCCATAGAGCGGATAGGCGTGCTAAATACAGGCCCCACACCAGCCTTGAGCTCTACATTTACATTCATAGCCACCATGGGGCTCATAATATCTTTGTAGAGAATCGCCGCATCGACGCCATATTCCTTAACAGGTAATTCCGTAACGCGAGCACATAGCTCAGGCTCTTTTGTAATTTCAAATAAAGTATATTTTTCTTTGATTTTGCGGTATTCCGCTTGGCTACGGCCCGCTTGACGCATATACCACACAGGCGTTACACCCGGGTTCTTCCCTTGGATCATGTCCAAATAAGCTGTATTCAAGTACTCAACCCCTTTCATTCTAAATGTATACTAACACACTATGGTAACCAAAACAGTTACTTTAGTTACAATCACTTACATTATTTATTCTTTAATAATCCCTAATAATCCCTGTGAAAGCATATGCCTCCACAGGGATTATTATTTCATTACCACTTTAATTTGACTGAGTCTTTAATTCAAGTCTGAAATTCATTTAGCTACGACTCAATCTATGGCAATCGATGCCCATAATAGATTGAGCCATATCATATACGGAGCGTTGACAAGTAAAGAGCCAAATCTGTTGATTTTTCCCAAGCTCAGCCAATAATTCTAAAGCACTACGTTGACGATTTTCGTCAAAGCGCACAAGAATATCGTCCAAGATAATCGGTAAGGACTCCACTTGATAAGAGAATACCTTAGCTAGGGCGAGTCGTAATGACAAGTACACTTGATCAGCTAAGCCACTAGACCAAAATTTAAGCTCTAGTCGTTCTCCATTATTGTTGATAAGTGCTACCCCTTTATTGATGCCTAGAATATCAAGCGTATACCTCTCACCAGTTAGTTTTTCAACATAAGAGGAGGCAAGCTCTAACATATGAGGTTGTTTTTCTTGTTCATACGATTGTTGAGCCTTATCCATACAATGGCTTATCAATACTTGTGTAGCCCAATCTTCTAGTGCAGACTCTAATTCACTTTGTAAAGCCTCTCGTTCTTGCAACATTTGGTGTTGCTCCTGGTCAGATCCAAGTGTACGCATTGCTTCAACGATTTGACCACGGCGCTCGTACAAGGTAGCCAATTTATCTTCAATAGAGGCTATTTCACGCTCAGAGTGAGCCAATTCATCTAACCAGTTATCTTTGTTGCCTTCTCGCAAACGACGATAGAACAGGTCTTTATTCTCCGCATCAGGAGCAAGTAAATCCAGCTGAACCTGACTTTGCTTGTAGATAGTTTGCCACTGTTTATATTGGTCCTCATCGATAAGATGTTGACGATACTCGTTGGAACTTTCCATACCAGCTTTATGGAGTAATTCTTTTTGGCGAAGGAGTAGTTCTTTTTCCTTGCGGTGCCAATTATCGTATTCATTACGGAAACTTTTACGTTGTGCTTCCTTTTGTTCCCATACGACTTTGTTTTGCTGAAAGTTTTTATATTGGTTATAAATGCGTTTTAGCTCTGTTGGAGATACTGGCGCCTCTACACCAAGGTTATACCACAAGGTCATCGCTTGGTCTTCAATAATGCGTAGACCTTCTTTATGCTCCGCTAAACGTTTTTCATAACCTTCAATAGTACGTAACTGTTCATGATATTGATCATACTCTTGCTTAAGGCCGAAGAAATCATCTTCGTTGAGGCTCTTAGCCGCCCCTCGGGGTAACCAGTTTTGCCATGCTGCGAGGGCTTCATCATAAATACCTTGTAAGGTATGCCCTTCCTGAATCCAACGCTCAAGATGTGCCTCTCCTTCTAAGGATGGTATAGGGCTCACTGTAGGTGTAGCAGCCTTGATCAAAGCCTCTAGCTGATGTTCTACATCAGATTTACGGGAAGATAAAATTTGTAACTCATAGTTTAATTTAGACACATCAGAGTTACCATTATGAAGCCTCCAGGTAGCATACCAGAATAGCCCCATAGATAGAATCAAGAAAATAAAACCACCTATAGTATATAATGCAGATTCAAGAACCAACAGGCCTGCTAATACTACCAATACAGCTATAACAGCACCTATACCACTAATGCGTTGTAGCCATTTTGGCAGAATTGTGGGCTGTGCGTCTGAACCATAACTATTCCGTCTAGCCTCTAGTCTAGCCTCTACTTGATCTATATCCATTAAGATACGATCTAATTCACGTTCTAAATATTCTTTTTTAGCTAATTCTTCTTCACTAAAGTTAGGTAAAGTTGCACCTTCAAGGTTCGCCGTCGGCACCTCATCGGTAGCCTCTGCAGGTTTGCGGTCTTGCCAATGTAAAAGTTGTTCTTTTGCGGTGCGCAAACGACTTGCCAAACGTTCTCCATCAAACCAATTAATGTCTTCTGCCATTGGCTCATCGTGACGCCACGCAGAATGTAAGGTGCGTGAAAACTCTAATTGTTCTCTAACCTTACGGATGTACGCATCGCCTTCTTCGCACTCACGGCGTAATTGCTCCCATTTAGCACCTTGTTGAATGAGGTCTTCAATATCTTGGCCGTAAGTTCCAAATGGGCTATCAGGACTAAAGTTAGCGGGCATCAATGCCGCTTCCTTTTCCTGCCATAATTGCATATTGTCACGAGCCCGTTTTATTTCTTCATCAAGACGTAGGAACTCATCACGACTCAAGGCGAGCTCACTATTATACTGCTGCATGTGCATACGCGCCTCTTCACTGCGACGATATGTATCCCACGCACGCAATACTACATCGATACCATCCCGATATTCCTTCCATTCTTTCAACTGATTTTGCAATTCCATTTCGGTTTGCTCCGTACTGTGAAAGACGGTTTGTAATTCCACATATTGTGCTTCATGCTCCGCCAACTGACTCAACTTTTGACGGTTTTCTTTAAGCTCATCCATCAATACATTGATGCGACGTTTACCATTCGAGGATGCTACAAGTAGGTCTGTAGCCCCTTTTTCAACATCCTTAACAGCTCCACCTAAGTGTTCTCCCCCTTCGGCGCCAAAGAATCGAGAACGAACCTCTACCTCTTGTAATACATCAAGGCCTTGTAAATCGTCTAATGTTAACGCAAATATGCGGTTATATGTTTTTTTATCGATGCCATGCCACCAATGTTGAGCCGGCTCTTCATGGATGGCAGGATGACCAGGGCTGTAAAAGTCTAACTGCTTACCCTTACGACCGATATAGTAACTTTCACCATTACGGTCCACATCAAGGGCCCCCGTCATAGGGCCATAAGCCTTATGAGTACCGCCAAATAACAAGGTGCGCATCCCTTCGAGCAAGGATGTTTTACCACTTTCATTAGGGCCATACATGAGTTGAACCCCATTGTCACCCGTGGTGAAAGACCAGTCGCGATACGGGCCAAATTCATCAAATCGTATGCGTTTAATGTTCATCATTAGCCCCCATCAATACAGTAACACCTTCAATTTCACAACGTTTCAAAGCTCGTGCCAATAATTCATCACTCAATAAATCGGCATATGCGCCTAAGCGCTTAAATTCAGGACGATCAGCCATGATTTGACGCGCAATCTGTATCGCATCTCCATCTACCATATCGTCATAAGCACGCAAGTAATCACCTACTACATCTGTTAATAAACGTCGTTCAACTAGATTAATACTAGGTCGTGTATTAGAAATAATACGGTAAGGCATAACGAATATAGATTTGCCTTTCTCTTCATTTTGAGACTCTTGCAACCATAGTTTTCGAATCTCCTCTTGCGTACATAGGCGATGTAGAGGTCCCGTTCCGGACAAAACGAGGGACAACAAGATGTTTTTCTTATGTTGCTTTCGCAAGTTTTCTTTTTTACGCCGCAAAATCTCTAAGAAATCTGTTTCATTTTGCATGCCAGCAATATCGATTTTGATTTCCTCAAATCGAACTGCACAAGTGTCGATAAATCGCAAATCACAATGACCATTATGAGATACGGATACAAGATAACATCCTTTAGGTCCATGTTCTTTACGATGCAATCCTTGCGAATTACCCGCATAAACTACGAGAGGTTCCTCGCTAAGAACTTGAGATTTATGAATATGGCCCAATGCCCAATAATCCATGGCAGCCTCTGTTAAATCAGTTAAGTTACAAGGTCCTGTTACATTATGATTTTCAGAGCCTACACTAGAACCTACAGTACCATGCATGACAGCAAGGGAAAACTCATCCCGTTCAAAAGCTCTGTATTGACGAGCATAGTTGTCGCTTTCATTACCATGACCACAACTAATGCCATATACGCCACCAATTTCTATATTGTTAACGATGAGCGGAAAGCGTTGCACTTGCTCGCTAGAAAATACATGTACATTATCTGGCATCTGCAGTTGTGCTTTCCAGCTTTCAGCAGGATCATGATTACCTTGTACCATATAGACATCAATACGATGCTCAGCCAAGCGATACATGGCGCGCACAAAACGGACTTGAGCCTCTAAATTATGGTCTTCGCTATTATAAATATCCCCAGCTATTACGACAGCATGCACATGTTCTGTAATAGCAGTATCAATAATTTTATCTAAGGCTACATAGGTTGCTTCACTTACGGCGCGATCAACAGCATTGCTAATACCTGTAGCATATTGAAAGGGTGCCCCTAAATGCAGATCACCACAGTGTATAAATCGAAACGGCTGCATCTATATCCACTCCTCCATTAATATTCTTATTATAGTTATATATAGTAATTACAATAGTTTATTATACTACAAAACCTTAAAGATAAGTTAAAAATAACTATCATTTAGCATCAAAAAGATATAGTTAAACTAAACTTCTCTTAACTATTAATAAATATAAATTATAAGATAAGCTCAGATTCTTTCATCATAAGATATGAACCATAACATGTTATTATTTTTGTTAACCAATTCATGTATTAAGTTGACAATTTATACGTGAACGTTTACAATCAAATTGTCAATATATTATGTTTTTATTAAGTTAACAATTTACCGGAGGCTATTATGGCTTTGCCTATAGATCAACAACCATCCCAAGTGGGTACATACGAAAAAATTCTTACCATTGCAAACCGCATCATGAACGGCGGCGAAATTACAAAAGAAGAAGCAATCGAGCTGATTCATACTTCAGATGATGATACCATGATTCTACTCGCTATGGCTGATAAAATTCGCCAACATTTCAATGATAATTCTGTGGATGTATGTGCCATTGTTAATGCTCGGTCCGGCAAATGTCCTGAAAACTGTAAATTCTGTGCTCAATCCGCACACCATAACACAGGCGTTCAGGAGTATCCTTTCATGGATGAAGAAAGCATTCTCCAAGCAGCACGTAAAGCTAAAGAGGCTGGTGCAATTCGTTTTTCCATCGTAACAAGTGGTCGTAATACTAATAACCCTGATGAATTTGATCAAATCATCCATGTATTAGGCCGTATCAAAAATGAAATTGGTCTTGAAATCTGCTGTTCCCTTGGGTTGTTAACTTACGAACAAGCACTCAAATTAAAAGAAGTTGGCGTTACTCGATACCACTCCAATATCGAAACCGCACCTAGTCACTTCCCAGATATTTGTACTACACATTCCTACGAAGACAAAATGTTTACCATAGATAATGCACAAAAAGCAGGCATCCGTGTTTGCTCTGGCGGCATTCTTGGTCTTAACGAAACATTAGAACAACGCGTTGAAATGGCGTTCGAACTTAAACGTTTACATATTGACTCCGTGCCATTAAACATTTTGAATCCTGTTAAAGGGACTCCATTTGAAAGCAACGAAGCTTTACGTCCATTGGATATCTTACGTACCTTCGCTGTATTCCGTTTCATCTTGCCAAACGCATTGATACGGACTGCAGGTGGCCGCGAAGTAAATCTACGAGACTTACAAGCTTATGCTCTAAAAGGTGGCCTAAACGGTATCATGGTTGGTGGCTACTTAACTACTGGCGGTCGTTCACCTCAAGACGATCTCCAAATGATTCAAGACTTGGAGTTGACTCGCAATACAGCTCAAGTCTAAAAACCTTATATATACCATTCTCTACATCAGTAGAGAATGTAGTATATAAAATATTCCCTAATGCTTTATAAATATTTTACACATAAAAAGAACCATCTAGTTTGCTGTACTAGATGGTTCTTTTATTTCCATAATAAAATATAAATGGCTTGACCATTTGTGTTCCCTGCAATGGGCTCAGGATTCTCATTAAATTCTACATTCTCATACGGCGTCCCGTCTGACATGTACGCATCTACCTTCAATGTTTCCATAGTTCGATTATATCTACTGATATAAACTTTATATCGCAATTCGTCGCCACCCAGTTCATTAACTCGCAGCCACAAAAGCGCATCGTAATCACTCTTCTGTACACTGTCATTGTCAATAAATAATTGGTTTCCTGATGCATCTGGTCCAACATAGTACCAGTCCGTTGCGTTAGTAGTCCCCCCTATACTGAGTAGCCACAAAAGTGTTAATATGGTGAATATTTTACTCATATGACTGCCCCTCTCATGCTATCGAGCTGTATATTTTATAAAAGCTTAATGTGGATAAACCTTTATAAAATATACAACTTCTCCTTTATATAATACCAAAATTGTCCCATATTTATCAACAATAATTAAAATTAATTACTATGTTTTTTACAAATATAAGAAACTTAAAGAAATTTATTAAATTTCTTCATTTTTAACTCATTTATCCTTCCTATAATAATAATGTCAAATGATAGATAGAGGTAACAATTCCCTGGTTGCCGTACGTGTATTTATCTCCCGACAAGTAATACTAACCCCAAACCTACTACTTGTTTAAATACATGTTTCATTTGATATTAATACTAACACTCCCCTTACATGAAAAAAGGACTCCCAATGGAGTCCTTTTTTCGTTGTCTAAATAAAATTATAAGATATAAAAATACATGAGTATACATACTATTTACTTTGTAACCCACGATAAGCAAATTCGAAAATAATACGCTGAGCTTCTAACCACTGATCACTCTGAGACCACTTATATTGTTTATTAACAGCATATAGTCCGTGTACTAAAAACAAAAAAATAGATACGCCCACATCAAATGAAACCCCAAGTGCTTCTGCCATAACGAGCCCTTGTCGATCCTTTTCACACTGTATAATGCGTTTTAATACATATTCTGAAATTTGTTCATCCAAAAATAAAGGTAAATATTTTTTTCGTCGTATAATACGCTGACATAACGGTAGTCTATCAAAAATAGAATCGTATGCTTCTCTCAATGACACAGAATCAGAAGCAGATGATAAGGTTCTAGCTATAGTTTGTAAATTGTTGTTATCTACCATTCCTGGCTTTGAATAAGCGATTGCATCATCCACTAAATCATCAACAATTTCCATGATATTACTATAGTGTAAATAAAAAGTAGAACGAGTTATACCTGACGTTTTACACAACAATGTTACTGTTATAGACTCAAAAGAATGGTTCTTTAAACAACTAAGCAACCCTTCTTTTAACAACATACGTGTCATTTCTTTTCGAGTTATCATAAAACCTCCAATATAGACACTTTTATACAATATGTCTATTAATAAACAGAGTGTTAATTATTGTTGAGACTAGTATAACAAAACAAGGTACACTAATTCTAGAGATTACAAATAATAATCTATTCAATTAAATCAATAATAATTCAATTAAGGAGATAACTATGACACAATATACTCACATTCGAAATGCAACGGGAAAATTAACAATAAAAAACACAACATTTCTTATTGATCCATTCTTAGCACCAAAAGATACTTATCCTGGCTTTGAAGGAACATTTAACTATCAACAAAGAATGCCTATGGTTGATTTACCTCTATCAATGGACGATTTATTAAGCAATGTAACTGCAGTAGTAGTTACACATACACATCTCGATCATTGGGATGATACGGCAATTAATTCTATTCCAAAATCACTTCCTATTTTTGTACAAAATACAGCGGACAAAGAACTTATTACGTCACAAGGCTTTAATGATGTACGCATCATTTTTGAAAGTCTAGAGTTTAATGGTATCACATTGAGAAAAACAGGTGGCTCTCACGGCACTGTAGAAATGTATGCAAATCCAATTCTCGCACCATTAGCAGGCGATGCGATGGGAGTTATTTTTGAAGCACAGGACGAACCAACAGTTTACCTTGTAGGCGATACGGTGTGGACAAGCGATGTAGAAAAGGCACTACTTCGTTTTGACCCTAACGTTATTATTATGAATACAGGATATGCTCAAATTTTAGGCTTTGAAGATAGTATTATTATGGGTACAAAAGATATTGGCCGCATGGTGGTACGCAAACCAGAGGCTAAAATCATCGCTGTTCACATGGATACAGTTAATCATACAGCAATAAGCCGTAAGGATGTGCACAAATTTATCAAAGGCAACAACATTGAAAGCCATGTAGCAGTGCCTGAAGATGGTGAAACCATCACACTTTAATAGGTCTAAAACAATTAGTACATTATACTACGGCTAATACAAGACTAGTAAAAAATCTATCTACAAACAATAAAAAACACCCTCTTATTCTAATAGTCATAATAACTATAAGATCTATAGAGGGTGTTTTTATACTTAACTACAAATTATTTTTATCAAAAGATAAACTATTTTACTTCAGCCCAACCTAAAGCAGCACGTTTAGCATCGATATCAGCTAAGATTTTCTCAGCTACTTTAGCAGGATCAGTATTTACATACATAACAGAACCTAAGATATCCTTAGTGTCTTCTTTAAGCCATTTTGTAACGGCATCAGAGCCTTGTGTAGGTGGCTCAACACAGTGGTAAGAGTTAATCCCCATCAAGCGGAAGCCAAGGGATGCATCAATCCCCTTTTCATTAGACCATTCAGGGCTAGACATAGCAAATGGCAATTGTGGTAAATTAAGGCCGAGCTCTGCAGCAATACCACCGAAGATGCCGGAGGAACGTGCATTATCTACACATTCGCCCACATGCCATACTGGTGGTTGATCATCACCCAAGAACTCTTGCAATGCAGGGCTACATTTTTTGTTAGCATCTGTATTGCAATAGCCAAGTTTCATCAATGGGAAGGATGCACAACCGTTTGTAAGGATGATACAGCCATTTTTAATAAGTGTATCAACGATATCTACAGTTGCTTTTTCGTAGATAACGCGAGGGTTGGAACAACCTACTACGTTAACGATACCGCGAACTTTACCAGATTTTAAAGCCTCTGCCAATGGTTTGAAGGAACCATAATGTTTAACAGTGGATTCTGGAGAGAAACCAACTTCTGCAGTAATTTCATATGGCGGAATGAATACAGGCATACCCTTGCGCAATTCATGAGCTTCAAGAGCGCGATCCAAGATTTTGCGAGCCAATTCTTTTGTTTCAGCCAAGTTAGTGTGATGGTGGTCGTAGCCGATATGTTCTGCACCTGGTAAACGAGCTGCATCAGATGTAGTGATAACTTTTGTGTTGAAGCAACGTGCTACGTCCATAATAGCAGGGTAAACGTCTTGAACGTCAGCTACCCAGCAATCGAGTGCGCCAGTACCAAGTACAAGTTCTGCACCAATAGCATTACACAATGGAATAACATTTTCATAACGGTACATACTGGACAAACCAGAACAACAGATACCATAGAATTGGATACCTTTAGCGCCGATAGCTTTTGCTTTTTCTAAATATTCTTCAGATGCACCAATTGTACAAATTTGAGATACCAATGTTGGCAAGTGACCATGAACAGCAATGTTAACATACCCTTTTTTCAAGGCACCAATGTTAACTTTGGAAGTACGACGACCACCTTGCCCGAACAATGCGTCTGTTGCGATATCCGCTGCCACTACGCCAGTGAATGTGAAAGCAAGGCCACAACGTAAGAATTGCTTCATGTTGCTTTCCCAATCGCCATCTGTACCTACGCATGTACGATGATATGCATCGAAGGCTTCATTGTATGCAGAAATAGGTAAGATATCCAAGTTTTTCCAAACTTCGCGGCGTTCAGCAGGAGCCATCGCAGTAATTGTTTTATATTCACCAGGTAATGCACGGCTCAAATCTTCTAATAGAACATCTGCCAAGTCATTTGCCACTTCTTTTAAGGAACGGCCTTCTTCAGGGATATTGAAAGCCTTACATACAGTACGGATTTTTTCTTCCCCCAAAATTGGAATATCCAATTGGTCATTAGCAGCCGCTTTCAAAGAAATCAAGATTTCACGAGCATGCGCACCATGTTGAGTCAAACCACCTGCAGCAGCACGTGTCATATTACGAGCTACGATAAGATCAGCATCGGCACCACAGACACCACGAGGGCTCTTAGGTGTAATTTTACATGGCCCCATGAAGCAGATACGGCAACATACACCGGCAATACCGAATGTACATTGTGGTTGTTGTTTATCAAAACGGTCAAATACTGTATCGCAACCGATTTGCTCCATGCGAAGAATCATTTCGCGTACCGCAGGATCTGGTGTTTGTTCAATAACATCTTGTTTTGTAGGCCATGTTTTACGATACTCAGCAACGGCTTTCATATAGTCATTTACGCCATGTTCATGAGGTACCCCTGGTTCATGAGTGTGTGGCACCCATTTATCCGTCGGAAGAGCCTTTGCATGACTATGGTCGTGACCATGGTCATGATCGTGGTCATGTTGATGATCGTGGTCGTGACCATGATGATCATGACCGCCACAGTGGCAATGATGTTCATGATTATGATTGTGACCATGATCATGTTGTTCACCATGATTATGGTCATGGGTATTTTTGTTTTCCACATCTTTACTCATTTGAAACCTCCTAGGGGCCTACATAGGCCAACCAATAATAACAAAAACATATTCTACTTTTAATTCACTTTAAATCCACTACAATGATGGGTTTTAAATCCTATCTCCTAAATATGTTTTAAACTACTATAAGTATATTTTCTGAAAAGACATTTGTCAATTAAAATTTGAGAAATTTTTGACGCATCTATATCTAAGAATATGATAATTACTATATTTATTTAATTCGATTCTTTCAGTTTCTTTTCATAAATAAAAAGAGGCTAATTCCCAAACTTTACAGGAATTAGCCTCTATAATTTATTGATTGATTTACGTATTAATTTATTTATTAATTATTAATTCATTAATATGCTCTACCTCCTCAGGATATGCCACCTAAATATCTTTATACCTATACATTACAAAAATTGCTGCATAATATGTGCTACTTCAGATAAATGGAAACGTTTTGCCCTATCAGACCTCGCCACAAGAACTAATTGGCGGAAACAAAGTTTCGATGCAAGAGGATAGAATTTAACCTTATCGTCATCCCCCTTGCTATTAAGAGTATTCGGTAAGAATGTAATACCATAATCATCTTCTACCAAGGACCGGCATGAATCTAAAGTTTCAGCGCCAATTACGGCTTTTGGCACAAAGGATTCCGCTTGACACAGACGGTTTACCAACGTCCGCAATTTGAGCCCCTCTCTTAGCAAAATAAACGGAAATGCTCCAAAGGGCGCAATTTCTCGAATTCCATCACTGGTCATGAGAGAATCTGCAATATCTATGGCCTTCTTGTTTTCCACACTAATGGCCAATAAAATCTGCTCATCTAAAACGGGATAACTTTCAAGGTCCTGAGAATAAATCGGCGTTGGAAATAATCCTACATCTACTAAGCCATCACAAATTTGCTGTTCCAAAAAGTGAGATTCTCCCTCTACAACATGGAACTCCCAAGTAGGTTCAATCTGTTGAAAGCTTTTCAATGTTTTCCCAAGCATATGATGTCCATAGAATTGAGACAAGCCGATACGCACATGATAGGCTACATCTGTGCCTTGATTAATGATAGATTGCGTTAAAGCCTCCGCCTTTAAAACTAACGGCATGCCCTCTTTTGCAACTTGTAACGCCGCAGCAGTTGGCACGACTTTTGTGCGATCACGAACAAACAACGTAACTCCTAGCTCTGCTTCAATACGACGAATCCCCTGACTCAACGCCGGCTGAGAAATATATAATTTTTTAGATGCCTTTGAAAATGATGCCATCTCAACGATGGTACTAATATATTTAATGTCTTTTATGTCCATATACAAGTCCTTATAACTATGTCCGTATACAAGTCTTATAATAAAACATTATTTCTATTATAGCTATACATTACTAAAATATATGTTACATATACATGAGGAAAAATAAAAATACCAAGAAATTTAGTGTCTTACAAAGCTAAATTTCTTGGTATGTCTTATAAGTTAAACGAACTACATATAGGATGCGATAGAGCCGCATTCTATTACAGTCCTTTTTAATTTTTAGATTACATTAAAGATTTAAGTACATCCAATACTTCTTGAGGTAATTCGTTTTTATGACCTTTAAGTTTTTCCACATAGTCATAACGGAATTCGAAAGCTTGGTGTAATTGGTGATGGTATTCACGTACTTCGAATGGAGGTTCAAAACCTGGTACCTCTACATAGGAAAGATTTTCGTATTCACAGAATGGTTTGAATTCCAATGTACCTTCCACCAAACGCTCTAACAAATCAAGAGTAACTTCTTTAGGAATTTTATTTTCCAAGAAGAAGCCTGTGTTCATGATGTAGCATTCAACGCCACATTCGCAGAACAATTTTTTATAGCTTTCATAGTCACGAACCAATGGATATGTACGGAATGGATTTGCGTAAGGTTCGATAACGAGTGCATTTGGATCGACATGAGCATCCAGTTTTTCCGCTGTAGAACGACGAGTTGCCAGCGTTGCACCCATAGTAGATGCCAATACTGGATCATCAATTTTAAGAATAGGTGGCAAAGTTTTATCTTTCATAAGCCATACTATGGCATTAACAGGTTCACCAACGTAGTTTACACGGTTATCTGTCCAGAATTGAGATTTGATAGCACGACCATTGCTATTACGCACATCTTCGGCCAATACAACCTTGCGACCATCTTCATCCATTGTTACGCCTACGTTTTGTAGTGTTAACAAGAATTCATTAGCAGGATGTTCCACAGGATAATCTTGCATTTTATCGAAGTATGTAGGTTCAAGAGCAATAGAACTCAAATCATTTGTATTGATAACATACGCATCGTCATGCAAGATAGAAATATCATAACGACCATCATGTTTTTCATGAGTCAATGTGGATTTACCGGAACCGGACAAACCGAATACACCAATAGTGTAGGATTTGCCCCCTTCAAGGTTGTAACGTTTCATACCGCCGTGGCATGCAACATAATCAAAGCGGTTTGCCAAGGACCACGCAAGTGTAAGCGTACCTTTTTTATGCTCCCCGAAGTAGCGCATACCAAGAATCATGGCACAGTTATGAGCAGGGTCAAAAATAGCAAGACCACCTGGATGACCTGGCACAACATAGTCAGGATCAGAGTAAATATAGATATCGCCTTCCGGAATGTCTACACTATCGTTGTAGAATTCTTTTACAGCCGCATCAAAGAACTTAAAGTTCATAAGCCAAGAATATAAAATAGACGCGTGATCTTTTGGAATCATCAAATGAGCACGAGCTGTGAATTTTTTATCAAGACCAACGATAGATTCCGCAGAAATCCACTCTTTATTGCGGCTATCATATACTGCGTCACGTGCAATGTTAGCGAGTTCAACTTCATCTATGCCTTCATCGCCAATAATGCGGCGAGCTTTAGCATAACGGCCAGTAGTTTTACCATCGTTTGTAACAAGAACCTTTGCATCAGCTGGCAAACCTTGCTCTAAAGGTTTAAATACTGGCATATCGAGGACGATAACACCTGGCTCTTCAGAGGCTAATTGATACGCTTGTGCCACAGATGTTACAGGAGTTACATTGTTCCCATAGAATGCAGTTTCAATTGTACTGCGCATCATAGAAAATAATGGGTTTGTTTTGATTTCACTTTGCTTCCAAACGCGTCTTGTCGACATAGTATCTAGATCCTCACCTTTAAATATATTAGTAATTTCTCTTGTAAAAGTAATGTTGTACATGAAAACACTGCTAAGGCAAATACTTTCATTATTTTCTATTTTACCCTTTTCAATCAAATTTGTATACATAAAACAGATGATTTATAGGAAATTAATGTATGTTTATTTTGAATTAGTGCAACACATTTGTAATGTAATAAATTAATACCTAGCGGCATAAAACTATTAGTATGCAATGGAACACCTTAAAAACTAGACATAGTTACAAAGTAACTAGTTATATTTACAAATCAACTAGTCAAATAGCAAAACGAAAAAGAGGCAAGGTCCTAAGCACTTGCCTCTTTCACGTTTAAAAAATGCAATTATTTCTTATCTTTATTGATAAATGCATCGATTTTACTAATTAGATCATCTACCTCAAAATCACCGCGCTCTGCCATCATCTTGATTGTTGCTACCTTAGCCATTACTTTTACCATAGGTGTTTTTAATTTCTCGAATTTAGGATTTAAAGAAATCAAATGATCTACAATATCCGGGCATTGTTTAATTAGATTAGATAATGTTGTTTTTGCATCGATGTGGAATCGACCATCTGCATCAGTTGTTAATGGTTCTTCTTCTACCTCTTCTGCTGCCTCTTGAGCCAAGGATTTTTCTTTACCACCATCGCCTACAAAATCAGTTTTATCCCAAGTCAACAATGTGCGGGAACCCTCAAGTTCACGGATATGAGTACAGTCTTGCATCATTTCCAATACGCCGCGGAATTTACCATTTTCATCGCGTACTGCTGTGTAGATAACATAGATGAACAAGCCTGGTTTATTAATCCAGAATTCCGCTTGGCTTTGTTCGCCAGAACGGAACTTCTCTACAATTTCCTCTACTATATGAACAGATTTTGCGGGGTGACAATTCTTCACCTCACGGCCGATAACGTTCGCACTGCGAGGGAAAATACGATGTGCCGTATCGCTGTAGAACTTAACTAGTTCATTTTCATCTACATAGGATAAATCTACCGGTAAATGACGGAACAACAAATTAATTTGCTCTAATGTCAATTTACCCGTTGCTACATCGAGGACTGCATCCTTACCAGCGGGCGCCGCACCAACAGGGCCTACATATTTAGATAGCAAGCCGGCTAAATCATTTAAGAATTCGTTAGATACAGCACCACCTTGAGCTGAATTATTACCATTCAATTGCGCCGCAGAATCATTAATACCTGGCACTACATATAAACCTGGCGCATTGATGATAGCATAACCAATTTCATGGTCATTTTTACTCATCCGAACAAACTCTTCGTCACTCAACAATTTATAAGATGTTGGCAATAAGACTTCTAGTTCTTTAGAATTCAAATCCCGTAATTTCGCCAAAGTTTCTGGCACAGACGCTAGGAATTCTTCGTATTTATCTTCCCGAAGCAATGCATAGGATGCAGAGATAGCATCGCGCACAGCATCATCAAAGGTCCACATAATGCGCGTTGGGCGGTCAAAACCGTGGTCCTCAAGCATTGGATACAGTTGATTTTGCTTACGAGATAGATGAGTTCTCCACTCTGCTAAGGAATCAAAAACACCGAGCCACGGATTTTTGATAAACTTCTCTTGTTTCAACAATTCGTCTGCTTCAAGGGCTACCTTTTCAACAGCGTTGATTTCTTCCAAGTACGCCCACAACGGATGGTTCTCAGGATACTCATTTTCAGCACGCACCAAAACGCCATCAAATAGATCTAAGAGATCATCCATTTTCTCTAGGATTTCTTCGTCCTTGTAAACACCTTTCAAGCTTTGCTCTGCATAGGCAAACTCATCAGGTGTACAAGTACCTAGTTTCTCTTTTAAAATGCGATTGCCCTCTTCTAAGGACAATTTACCATCTAAATAATCTTCTTTAATGGACACAATAATTCTGTAACGTTCATTGTTAATATCTAGCTTTTGTTTTAATGGATTCATATGCTTATACCTCCACGGGCTAATCTATAATTATATTTTTATTATATCATTTTGAAAGTAATTTTCAGTTGCTACAGATACAATTTTGATTTATTTTTAAAATTTACGAATCCAATGTTATGAAAGTGAATAACCTTACTTTATTTTTTAGAATATTTTGGCATACAAAAACTGCACTTCAAAAATTGTGTCCAATTTTTGGAGTGCAGTTCTGTATGAGTGCCTTTGATTAGTTTTTAAAATCAATATATTCAGTTTTAGAAGATGCTACAGGTTTACCATTGGAATCTGTAGCAGGACTAAATCTCCATTTAGAAATAGTATCTACAATAGCCGCATCAAGAGCACTAGAGCCACTAGATGAGACAACTTCAACGTCCCCTACAGAACCATCTTCCTTGATGGTAAAACGTATATCTGCACCATGAGCAGCTTCACCATAGGCCGCGAGCAATGCTCGGTCAATAGGTGGTGTAGCTATAGCTACTGGTGGATCATATGGAGCTGCCAACACAGAAGCTACCATACTCATTACAAACAATGAGCTTAATATAATACAACGCAACACTTTATTCATCGTTTTCTCCTTATTTAGCTTTCACAGCTTGCTTAGGCAGAGTAATTGTCATCCCAATAATGGATTCGTGTGCCTTTTGATCTGTGCCAATAGCAGGGGTAAACTTCCACTGCAAAATTGCTTTTTTTACTGCTTCATCAACGGGAGCATATCCAGAAGAGCGCTCTACGAAAACATTTTTAACATTACCTTTTTTATCAATCAAGAAGCGTACGCGCATATCAGGCGCTACCATAGCGGTTTGAGGGATCTCAGGCAACTCAGGTTTTACAATAGTAACCTCTCTTGGAGATTCTAAAAACTTCGCTGCATCAGCTGTATAATCACTTAACATGCCAAAAGATGCAACGAGTACTGCTGCAGCAGCGTATCGGAATAATTTATTCATAAGAAGCCTCCTTATTAACCTTTTACCTATGCATAATATCATACTAAATAAAGATGAATATTAAAAGAATAAATTCTTATTGATAAAATTTCTCATTTATGATATATTGAATTCAAGATAACTGTCCGGACTCACATATCTAGTTGATATGACAAAAAACTACACAAAGGAGGTTCATCATGAGACGTAGAAAGCGTATTCAAATGAAGGTCATGATGGTACTTGGTATCGTTGCCCTCGTTGGGCCTAGCCATCTACAAGCACTTATTCCCTAGATTATTTTGACCTTAGCAGAAGACCGTATAACTGCCACTAGCCGCTACGTTAGTAGCGGCTATTTTTCCGTTTAGATTCAGAGAGATATTTTCCTTCTTCAAATTATTTCATTATTAGAACAAAATATTTCCCTCAAACAAAGTCATTAATGTTTTTAAATTTAGTATCTATAAAAAAGGAGGCTTATTATGAAATTTAATCGAATTTTATTAGTCGTCGTATCATTAGCACTTATAGTATTTGCCCTTGCAGGCTGCGGAAAAGACACAGCCCAAGATAGTCAGAAAAAACTTAATGTCGTAGCTACTACAACGATGTTAACGGATTTAGTAAAAGAAATCGGCGGTGATCATGTAACCGTACAAGGTCTCATGGGACCTGGTGTAGACCCTCATCTATATCAAGCTAGCGCAGGCGATGTAACCGCTATGTCTAAGGCAGATGTTGTAGTATACAACGGCATTCACTTGGAAGGTAAAATGGGTTCCATTTTCGATAATCTAACAAAGCAAAATAAAGCGACCATCCGCGTATCTGATGCCATTGATCCAGCTACATTGCTCGACTTTGACGAAGAAGATGGTGTAAAAACAAAAGACCCTCATATTTGGTTTGACGTTGCTAACTGGAAACTAGCAGCAAAAGCAGTATACGAAGGTCTTGCTAAAGCCGATCCGGCTCATAAAGAAGATTACAAAAAACGCTATGACGCATATCTTACTAAGTTAGATGAAACTGATGCGTACGTTAAAGCTCAAGCAGAATCTATTCCGAAAGAATCTCGCGTACTTGTAACAGCTCATGATGCATTCCAATACTTCGCTCGCGCGTACGGCTTTGAAGTAAAAGGTTTGCAAGGTGTAAGCACTGCTACAGAAGCAGGCACACAAGATGTGAATGAACTGGTTCAATATATCGTAGACCACAAAATTAAAGCGATTTTCGTAGAGTCTTCTGTACCACATAAAACAATTGAAGCCGTTCAAGAAGCAGCTAAGGCTAAAGGCTGGAATGTTGCCATCGGTGGCGAATTATATTCCGACTCTCTCGGCTCCGAAGGCACTGAAGGCGGTACATATATCGGCATGGTAAAAGCCAATATTGATACAATTACCAAAGCACTTAAATAATCAATTGCTAGATTTTCTTAATTATATAAAACAAATTAAATTTACGTATACTAACTTAAATAGACTCAAATTTACTTTGTTATTGTAAGTACATGTGCTACTAGCAATATTAGCTAGTGGCACTCATTAATACAAGGAGGTTTCCATGGAATGGGCCGTTGAAGTTGAAGATATGACCGTAGCATATACGACAAAACCCGTATTATGGGACGTAGATATGAAGGTACCCATCGGTTCCTTAGCGGCCATTGTCGGCCCTAATGGTGCCGGTAAGTCCACATTATTAAAGGCCATGCTCGGTCTACTAACAGTTATCTCAGGAAGTGTAAAATTTTATATCGATCACCACTTAGCGATGGACAAAAACGATTACAAGAAAATCGCCTACGTACCTCAAAGTGGCAGCGTAGACTGGGACTTTCCTACCACAGTACTAGATGTAGTACTCATGGGCCGTTATGGTCATCTAGGTTGGTTTAAGCGTCCTAGCAAAAAGGATAAGGAACTCGCCCTCTCCATGATTGAAAAAATGGGCATGAGCGACTATGTGGACAGACAAATTCGCCAACTTTCAGGGGGACAACAACAACGCGTCTTCCTCGCAAGAGCCCTCGTCCAAGAGGCAGATATTTACCTCATGGACGAACCCTTCAAGGGCGTCGATAAAACCACAGAGCATGCTATTATTTCGCTTTTACAAGAAATGAAAGCTCGAGGCAAAACGGTTATCGTCGTCCACCACGATTTAAATACGGTGCCCCAATATTTCGATTGGGTAACGATGGTAAACAAACAAACTGTCGCCTATGGCCCCGTAGCAGATACATTTACGGACGAAGCTATTGAGCGCACCTACGGCAAGGGGAGGATTGTATGACCATACTCCAATCCTATACGACGCAAATGGTACTGCTCGGCACGGCGTTATTAGGCCTCGCTAGCGGTATCGCTGGTACCTTTGCGGTACTTCGCAAGGAAAGCCTCATCGGTGACGGCCTATCGCATGCGGCACTACCCGGTGTGGTCATTGCCTTCTTGCTGACGGGCATCAAGGACATCGAAGTTCTCATCACAGGTGCTGCCCTATCCTCTATCACTGCGGCTTGGCTCATTACCATCACCGTAGAAAACAGCAAAATCAAATTTGATGGTGCTTTAGCCACTATACTCTCCGCCTTCTTTGGGCTCGGTATGGTATTGCTCACCTATGTACAAAGCTTAAACGATGCTGGTCAAGCGGGACTTTCAAAATTTATATTTGGACAGGCAGCCACCATATTAGCGCGCGACGTGTACATCACATCTGCTGCGGCGCTCATCATCATAGTGTTAACCGCATTATTCTGGAAGGAGTTAAAGCTTATCTCCTTCGATGTGGAATACGCCAAAACACTACAAATTCCCGTCACTTTCACCCTTATTTTATATCGTTCACTATTAATCATGACCATCATTATCGGCATTCAATCGGTAGGGGCTATCTTGATTAGCTCTCTCCTCATTGCACCCGCCGTTGGGGCAAGACAGTGGACGAATAAACTGGGCACCATGTGTATATTAGCAGGATTTTTCGGCATGATATCCGCCATCGGCGGTACTATCTGGAGTACATCGATCCCAAAATTACCGACAGGTCCAGCTATCATCGTCATTTTATCGATTCTCGTATTATTGAGCCTCATCTTTGCTCCTAACAGAGGTATGCTCTGGCAGTTCCGCAAAAATAGACGGTCAAAGCACGCATTATTGTTAGAAACCACAAGAGCTCCCAAATTCAAGGCACAGCAAAGTATTTACGTAGCAGAGGACGCACAACCTCGCATAGGAGGTGCCCCATGACAGTTCATACAGAGATATTGCTCATTGCCATTGCGGTATCCATCGCATGTGCCATCCCTGGGGTCTTCCTCGTATTGCGTCGCATGTCCATGATGGCCGATGCCATTACACACACCGTATTCCTCGGCATCGTGCTTGCTTTCTTTATGACGGAAGATTTAAACTCTCCATTTCTACTCGTCGGGGCTACCTTAGTTGGTGTAGGCACCGTATGGCTTACGGAAATGATACACAATACGGGGCTTGTCAACGAAGATGCGTCTATCGGCATCATCTTCCCGCTTCTATTCTCTATCGCCATCATTCTAGTCAGCCTATACAGCGGTAACGCTCATCTCGATGTAGATACCGCATTACTCGGCGAAATAGCCTTTGCCCCCTTTGATCGATGGATTGTGAACGGCACCGACTTGGGGCCTGTATCGCTATGGATTTCTCTAGGCGTGGCGCTCATCAATTTAATTTTAGTCATGCTGTTCTACAAAGAATTGCAATTATCTACCTTTGATCCGCTACTAGCGGGACTCTTCGGCTTTATGCCAGCCCTCATCCACTATGTACTCATGACCATGGTATCCCTCACCGTTGTGGCCTCGTTCCAAGCGGTAGGCGCCATTCTCGTTATCGGCCTCATGATTGGGCCTGCGGTCATCGCTTATTTATGGACGGACTCTGTGAAAGCCATGCTTACTAGCAGTATCATCATCGGTATTATCTGTGCCGTCGTCGGTACGGAAGTAGCTTTCACCATGGATGTATCCATCGCGGGTTCCATTGCAACCACCATCGGTATCGCACTAATTATCGCTGTTATTGCAACACCGAAGACAGGCTATATCGCCACATACCGCCGTCAACGTCACTTACGTCGCCATTATCGGGAAACGATGATGCTATGCCATATTTATACACATATGGATACACCTATCGCGCACGTTGAAAACGGCATCGGTACCATTCATGAGCATTTGAACTGGAGGCCTGATTATACTCATCAAGCTGCTTCACAGCTAAAGAAACAAGGTCTATTATATGTGACAAATGGACACTACGTGCTTACTGATAAGGGTATAGCACAGGTTAAAGAGATTATTTAAATACAATACCACTACTTTTCCCAACAAAAAGAAGCTGAAATCAATGCTGCTCTGCAAAGATTTCAGCTTCTTTTATTTTTAACTAATTATTTTACAGCCTATTAATATAACTGGATTCACGTCAATGACTATCTATAATAAATAGTTCCAATACTATAATAGATCAGTGCAATCACAAAGAATCCTATTAATTAATAATAGCTTCTAATGGAATTACATGAGGTAGCCCATTGTCATCCATATAAATTTTCGTTTTAACACGGTATACATCTTCCATCATGGCTTCTGTAAAGATGTCTTTCGGCGCGCCTTGAGCGTATACTGTACCCTCTTTAAGCACGATGATTTCATCTGCGAACATAGCCGCCAAATCAAGATGATGCAATGTTACGAGCGTTGTAAAATCATTTTCTTGAGTCAGATTTTTTAGCAATGTTAACAAGTCAAATTGCTTGTGCAAATCTAAAGCACTTGTCGGTTCATCAAGAATTAGGATTTTAGGTTCTTTTACAAGGGCTTGCGCCATGAACACAAGTTGGCGTTGACCACCGCTGAGCTCCATGATGCTGCGCGATGCAAAGCGCTGTAAGTTCAACCGTTCCAATACCTCTTGTGTGGCTGCAATATCCTCATCACTTACGCGGAAGGACATGGATCCCATGCGCCCTAGCATAACGACTTCAAAAACAGATAGATTGACTTTACAGTCATTATCTTGAGACAAATAGCTCACTGTACTACTAAAATCCTTTGTAGAATATTGAGATACAGGTTTACCATTAACGGAAATCTCGCCCTTTCCTTTCAAGATACCCATAATTGTTTTTAACAGTGTAGATTTACCAGCACCGTTAGTACCAATGAGCGCAGTCAATTTACCTGTTTTAGCAGCAAAATCAACGCCCTTTAAGATTTGCCCGTCTTCCGTAGAGGAATAACCAAAGGTTAGATTATGAACTTCAATCATTTGAAATAGCTCCTTTTCCTAGTTAATACCAACGAGAAGAAGAAAGGTACACCGATGATTGCTGTCACAATACCGATTGGGAACATCGCCCCAGGAACGAGCATCTTACTCGCAATAGATGCGAGAGACAAAATCGCCATGCCACACACTGCAGATAACGGCAAGAAATACCGTTGATCCTCACCCACAAGCATACGTGCAATATGTGGTCCTACAATACCGATAAAACCAATGGTTCCAACGAAAGAAACGGCAACGGCTGTAATGATGGAGATGAAAGCAAACACTTTTACTCGTAAGCTTTCAACATTAACACCAAGACCAGAAGCCTTTTCATCGCCTAATTTTAATGCTGTTAAACGCCAAGATTCACGCATCATAAGCGGAAGCATGATTGCTAACACGATAAGAACAATAGAGATGTTCACCCAATTTGCCTTAGCTAAACTCCCCATAGTCCAGAACACGATGTTTTGAAGGGCCTCAGGAGATGCCATATATTGCATCAAAGATTGAAGCGCTTGGAACAAGAACATCATGCCAATACCGGCGAGAATCATCGTTTCAGAGGAGAAGTTCTTAATCTTATTGATGGAATAGATAAAGAAACTCGTCAAACTAGCAAATACAAAGGCGCCAAATGGAACCATAAAGACACCTAAAAACTCTAATGCACTAGCGCCTACAACAACCATAAGAGATGCACCGAAGCCAGCCCCTGCGGATATACCAAGTGTATACGGGCTAGATAACGGGTTATCAAGGATAGTCTGCATGCCAGCACCAGCAATGCCCAAAGAAGCACCTACGAGCAATGCCATAATGGCCGTCGGAAGACGAATCGACCAAATGATAACATATGCGTTTTTGGAAACCTCTGCCGGGTCTGTTAATGCAAGCCATACATCACTTAACGTAAGTGATGCAGGACCTACAATAATATCGGTAACAAAACTTACCGCACAAATGATCAGACCAATGATAATAAACATGAGCTTTTTATAGCTCTGTTTCTTATAATCGTACTGATTGTTAGTTTCTGTCACTACGAAAAACTCCTTTTTAGTTCAAATGCATAAACCAAACGCCACCGTAAGAGAATGGAAGGAATTTATCATAGAATTCCTTAAGTGTGCCTTCAGGATCTACATCCTTGAATTCCTCAGGATAGAATGTTTTAGCTAAGTATTCGAATACTGCAACGTCATATACTTCACGAGGTAAACCATGGTGAGTAGAGAATACGTTTTTAGATTGAACGGCTTTCAATTCAGGCCAGCCTTGACGTTCTGTGGTGAAAGCTTTCAATAACTCTTGAGATTTTGCTTCATTTGTATCAAAACCTAAACGCATGGATGTAGGTTTCTTAGGCCAGTAAGAACCGATGATCATGATGATATCTGGATTTCTTTCTAAAATAAATTCTGGGTTAACAGGGCCTGCTTTTTGAACTACATCTTTTGTAATAAGGTCGCCACCAACTTGCGTTGCTAATGCGCCCCAGGCTACGTTTGCACTATACGCAAAACCTAAACCTTCTGGACCTTCGTTACCTGTTTCAATGTAAACAGTTGGTTTTGGTTTATTGATTTTGCTAATACGGTCCATAACTCGTGTTAAACGGTCAGTATAGAACTTGTTAATTTCTGCTGCACGCTCTTCTTTACCCAATGCTTTACCGATAGCTTCGATAGATTTTTGGTGATTTTCAAGCTTTTCCGCATGATAATCGATATAGATAGTAGGGATGCCAGCTGCATCAATTTTAGGTTTGTAATCAGCTTCATATTGATCTTTGAAATATAAAGGCATGAAAATAACATCTGGGTTTAAGGAAATTACTTTTTCCACATCAAATGTTTTATCATTTACGTTACCAATGAGAGGAATTTTTTCCAACTCTGGCACTTCAGATTTGTAGCGATCCCACATATCTGTACGCAATTTGCTCAAATAAGGGTCAATACCAACAATAGTCTTAGCCACATCTTTGCCTTGCAACGCAGCCATAGTCAAGAACGCACCACCGGAAGCACTCAATTGAACTACTACACGTTCTGCTGGCTTTTTCAACGTAACTTTTTGGCCTGTTACGTCGGTAATTTCAATTTGTTTGCCAGATTGTGCCGCATCCTTTTTTGCATCCCCAGGGCCACCACATGCAGTCAGGAGCATGCTAACAATCAGTAGAAAAACTGTGGCTAAATAAGCCATAAATTTCTTTTTCTTAACCATAGAATACCTCGATTCCAAACTTAATAAGTTCTAATAAACACAATATATAACAGCATTTATTTGGGTTTTACATCATCAGCTCCTTCACACACAACACAACCCTAATTCATATGCATAAACCAGATGCCACTATAAGAGAATGGCAAGAATTTGTCATAGAACTCTTTAAGTGTAGCTTCAGGATCTACATCCTCAAATTCTTCAGGATAGAAGGTTTTTGCTAAATATTCGAATACGGCTGCATCAAAGACTTCACGTGGAAGACCGTGGTGCGCAGAGTAAACTTGTTTATTTTCAACAGCTTTTAATTCGCTCCAACCTTGACGTTCTGTGGTGAAAGCTTTCAACAACTCTTGAGACGATGCTTCAGTTGCTTCAAAACCTAAACGCATAGAGGTTGGTTTCTTAGGCCAGTAAGAACCCATGATCATGATGATATCTGGATTTTTCTCAAGTATAAACTCTGGATTAATAGGAGACGTTTTCTTAATAACATCCTTGGTGATGACATCAGCACCAGCCATAGTAGCTAATGCCCCCCAAGAGTAATTACTACTAAAAGAATTACCAAATTCTTCCGGACCATTCATACCAACTTCAAGGTAAACTGTTGGTTTTGGTTTGTTAATTTTACTAACACGATCGAGAACTCTTGTCACGCGATCCGTATAGAACTTGCTGATTTCTGCGGCACGTTCCTCTTTACCCAAAGCCTTACCTATGGCTTCGATAGATTTTTGATGACTTTCAAGTTTTTCAGCATGGTAATCAATGTAAATCGTTTGTACACCTGCTGCATCTAATTTTGGTTTAGCATCGGACTCATATTGTTCTTTCAAGTCAAGAGGAATGAAAATAACATCTGGGTTCAAGGAAATAACTTGCTCCACATTAAATGTTTTATCACCGATGGTACCAACTACTGGAATCTTAGCTAACTCAGGCATTTCAGCAGTAAAGTGCTTCCACATATCCGCTCTGTAATCCTGCAAAGATGTATCCATACCGGCGATAACCTTCGGCGTATCCTTACCCATAAGTGCGGAAATCGTAAAGAATGGACCACCGGCACCACTCCATTGCAAAACAACTCTCTCTGCTGGCTTTTTAAGCGTTACCGTACGCCCTGTTACGTCTGTGATTTCGATAGGCTTGTTATTCTGTGCCGTGTCTTTCTTTGTCTCACCAGGGCCTCCACATGCAGCGATGAGCATACTAACAATTAGGAGGAAAACCGTGGCTAAATACGCCATAAACTTCTTTTGTTTGAACATAAGTACCTCTCTTCTCTCAACTAAAACTATCACTATAAGTGCACATAAAAAGCCCGTTTCCCCACGAAGAGGAAACGGGCTGTCATCTCAGTTAGACTAACTACCACGCCTAATAAGCTAGCATATAGTATGAGCTTTTAACTATGCATAGCTAGTATAAATTCATCTATATCAATCCCCATCCCTGTCTCTCGCAGGTCAATTGGCAATTGTTAATTAGGCAGTTCTCCTGGCTCCAGTTCAACGTTACTTTGCGCCTTCCCAAAAACTTCAGTGACCGAGAGCATTTTACCCTCTATGCAAAGTACCTCGCTGTTACAGTGGCGTGACCGCTTTGGCTTGTACCAAATTCTCTATTAAGTCAATAGACACCTAACCCAATCATATGTGATTTTTCTCATCGTAGCATGCGGTATATACAGTGTCAATAAACATATAGGGGTACAGCTATCCCTATAAAATCTACACTTTTCAACTAAAAAGAAGCTAAAACTCAACCACTAAGCGGAGTTTTAGCTTCTCATTAGGACAATCTGTAAAAATATCCTTAAAATCCTATAATTTATTTTTATCGATTAATAACTTTTCCGCTACAATTCAAGGCGCATTTGATACCATTTAGCACCGCCGTGATCAGACTCAGACTCACCTTCATTTACAAAACCAAACTTGGCATAATAAGGTATCTTTTTTTTCTTACAGGTTAGAATAACACCCTTACGTTTTTCCTCTCTCGCAAGGTCGATAAACGCCCCAATTAACTTACCACCTACACCGCAATTCCGATACTCTGGCAATGTATTTAAGCCAAATATCATCTGCCATGCACCCTTAGGGTTATGCAAAGAAGCATCAGCGAACATCTCATCTGTTAAGATTTCATCATCAGATACGAAACCATCGATAAAACCAATAGGTGTATCGCCGTCAAAGGCAATTAAAAACTGACCTCCGTAATGGTCTAATCGTTCCTTAAAAGCCTCACGAGGCGCCGCCTCTGCAGGAGGGAAACAAGTTGCTTCGATATTCGTTACTAAATCTAAATCTGAGACTGTGGCCTTGCGAATTATACTACTCCTCATAACGCTCTCCGTTAAAATATTCTTGATATTTACTCGAAAGCTTTTTCATACTATCATAAAAAACTTTCTCATTCTTGCCCCCATTTTTGTTATAATCTTCAGTTATTTGAATTACTTTATCAAGAATAACAATAATACCCTCATCCTCTACAAACTGTCTATTTTCTTTTAATTGTTCAATATCCTCTAGCTCTAAATTTTTAGCTTCTATTTTCTGAATTATATTCCAACAATCTTCTTTTATTAACCCATCAAAGCAAATCATAGAGTTTGCAAACAAATCAACTGTTTCAACTCTATCAATAGAGTATTTATTTTCACCATATAGATGATCAACAGTATCTATTAAGTCTTGCGGAATATTCCCAGAAACTATTTCCTCCAAATACTCCATTACCATATATGGATCAAATTCTAAAGGTTCTATTTCATCAACAAATTTAAAATAAGGAGTTTTATCTTTTGAGCATCTTAAATAAATTAAAAGTTCCTTTAAAGCAATTCGTTCATCTATTTGTCCTTCAATAAGAGAATTTTTTTTATAATTTCCTAAAAAAACTTTCCCCGCCTTAGAATCAGATTTAAGTTCATATGTATATGTATTATTAATACTGCTTCCCTTTATAATAAAATCATAATACTTTTTAGCAATATTCCCCACTACTCGACCAAAAAATTCTTTAACTTTTTCTGTAGCTATAAGTCTTTCAGGGTCAATGATATCATCAATATACTTACCAATATATGACCTCAAAAGCTGAACTTCTTTTGCCCATTCGCCATCAATATTAAAGCGAATATATCTAGCAGAATTATAAAATTGAGTTAACAATAATAGGAATTCATTCTCATGTGCACTAAAACTTATACATTCACCCTTACGCTCAAGACACTCATTCACTTTATCCCGTAGGCCTGTATGGCTATGTGTAATTAAACTATTTTCAAAAGCTTCTTCATCATCAAAACAATCCATCCCCCAAAGCACGTAAACAATCTTTTGCAATCGCTCAATCCCAACCGCTAAGCTATATAAGGCAAAAAATGTAGCACCATCATTCGAAAAACCCGTCAATCGATTTATCTCATGAATACCATTATAAATGAACTCTCCTGATACATCTAACTCAACAACCATATTAAAATTTTTATAATTCCATATCCTATCCATCTCTATACTCCCAAATAGATTACCGAAATAACATTTAATCAACACTAATTTATTTTATGATTTCGTATATTTGGGCACATTACGATATTGCATCGGTAATGAATTCTCTTTTACCTTAAATCCATGTTTCTCGTAAAATGGAGCATTCTTGCTGTCGCCAATCATAACATTGATATACAAATACGACTTGTAGGCGTCTTTCACCATTTCTAGCAAATGACCAGCAATACCTCGGCCACGATAGTCCGGATGAACCAGCACATAATTTATAAAGCACACAAGCTCGCTATCATCCATGACACGGATGATGCCTACTAAACGGTCACCGTCCCAAGTAGAAATCACGCGCGATGAATTCATCAGAGCCTTATGCAATCGGTCTGGATATTTACCTACCACCCAACGGACAGATAAAAATAGATCTGCTACCTGTTGGGGCGTAAAATTCTTTTCTTCGGTATAGGTAATCGCCATAAAAGCTCCTCTAAATAATTACTTTAACTTTCGCATCTCATGAATAAACGCCTCTGCCTCTTGTAGGTTCTTAGGAAACTCAAAATAAATGCAGCTTTCATGACCACAATAAGGATTTCGGAAGTCATAGCCGCTCAACAACAAATACTCGATAATCTTCCATTCTTTGTCATTAGTTTTTTTAGGAGCCTTGAACTTCTCGTTCACAAAGTACATTTTACCTTTACAGGTAGGGCAGGTTTTATTTCTGTTAAACAACTCGTAGTTTGTACCCTCCGACAAAGAGATCCGGCAGTTTACACATACATTTTTATAGCCCATAGTTATTTACTCCCATATGGTTTATGTTGAAAGATTTCTTTTACAATCCCTTCACCAACAATATTTCCACCTTCCATGATGAGGAACTCTGCACCTGCTTGTAAAGCGGAATAATCTACAGTTTCATATACTGGCAACACATTAGCTCCTATTTGTTTATCAAAGATGACATCTTCACCATCAATAAAGTTGATACCAAGATATTCCTCAGTACCTTTTATAACGAAATGAGGATAATACATTCCATTATTTAAATTCGGTGGAGTTCTCCTCTTCTTGCTAAAGAAAGTAACTGTACAGCCAATAGTAAAATCTAAATCGCTCATTTCAGCCCTCATTCAACTACATATACCATATCACCTTTAAAGTATATGTTCATTATACAGTGTACTGGATTCCCTTCGGTCCATAACCAACCCTGGAATACAGCGTGTCCCCAATTATAGGTCTCCGTAATGACCTCAAATTCACTTTCACTATAATCCTGTTGATACTGAGGTAACTCAATTCTTTTACCTGTGAAAGTATCTAGTATTGTATTATTAAACACGAGAATTTCAAAAAAATCTATATCACACGTCTCAAACACAACTTGAGCCTTATGAGTTTGCTCAACACCGTTCTCATAAGAAAAAATGTAATCAAAGGTAAGGATCAAATTATCATCTGCGTATTCTATTTTCTGTACCCGCGCATCATGGAGAGAATACTTGGAATGGTTGCCAAAAGATTTTGCTGTTTTCATGAGACCTCCTTCTACAAATAAAATTACTTATTCATAGAAAAATACTAATACCAATATCAAAAAGCACAATGAGCCCATATAAAAGCACATAGTTAAACGCTCAAAGTCTAAACTATATGCTTTTTTTATATACCGTTCAATCATTTAAAATTTATTTGCTTACTTATATGTACCATATTTTAATCCAATAACCTTCATATAGTTACAAATAATCAATAGTATCCATAAAATTTAAAAGTGACTCTTTAGTGTTTATTCGATTATTAGTTAAAATCTCTATTATATCTCCCCCAGATATAATAATTACAGGATGTCCATCTTCTAGTAATTCTTTATATGCCTGTTCAGAAACATAAGAAGTTGTAACAAAAATTCCAAAATCTCTATATTTTAATCTAGATATTAATCTAGACAACAATTTTACCCCATTTGAATTATCTCTTTGATAACATTTTGCCTCTAATGCACATCTCAGTTTTATAGAGTTATTTTTATGCCCTAATCGATACTCACCTATAGCATCTATACCGCCATCCCTAACAGTCCGTGTAATATTAAAATTCAAAAAATTATTATCCATTAACCCAACTAATTTTGCAGCAAAATACTCAAATTTATAAGGCTCGTCTTTATAATATTGATATATAAAATCTAACTTTCTAAGATCTTTATCCGTTGATGGTAATTGTTCAATTTTTGATCTATACTCTTTATTCTTTGGAGCTCTTAAAATAATATCATCGGTTAAACCTTGTTTTACATACTTAAGCCAAGCATCAGGCGCAAATCTAGTATTTAAAGAATCTCCATTTATTAAACAACTAAGCCATTCTCTATTAATTGATTTTGTATTTAAGATTGTAAAATGAGCCTCGTAATTTATAAATCTTTCACTATTAGAAGTTCTCCAAATTGCTTTCAATGAGTTATCCTTACCTAGATAGTAATCTTCTGGAACAGCTAAGCCCAAAAACCTAATACTCCTATTGCTTGCTACTGTAGGATTCTTCATGAAAATAAAAACTGGAGGAATTTTATTACGATTTTTCTCATTAAATATAGTTTCTAAAATTAAATTACCTTTCTTAGAATCTACTTTATCTCCAGGTCTTTTATTATCACCATAATATTTAAATTTACCAGTTTCCGCTTCTAATACATCTGGCCAATCTATATCTTCATTAGATGAATATAAAACAATATAAGCTTTATCTGTAGTATTCAAAACATTCCTATATCTAAAGCCACCAGCATTTTGTACCCCCATTAACTTAGTTAAAACGTCATCTAATATATTACCAACAGCTCCGCCTTCATAGATTTCATCTATCACAAGATCTACTTCAGTTTCACATACGTCTTTAAATGAAATCATATATTCCCCACCTTAACAGGCTCCACATTTTATAAATTAACAATATTATTATGATTATTATCTACTTTTATAAAATCTAATATAGCTGATGCCAGTTTAACTGATAGAATAGGAGGAACTGCATTGCCAATTTGCCTAAATGCAGCCGTCCGTGATGATTCAAAATAAAAATTATCTGGGAATCCTTGAATTCTTGCAGCCTCTCTTACACTTATAGATCGATTCTGTCTCAAATCAGGATGAATATAATAGTGTCCATCTTTAGATATATGGGCAACAACTGTATGGCTTACCGAATCATAATCTAAAGCTTTATATCTATCTAAAAATGAAGTCGTGTTAGAATGTGTCTGAAGCTCTACCGGTATATCATTATACCTCAAATTCTCTCCTATTTTTTTTGCCTTCAATACTAATTTATAGATTCTTAAATCATTTTTACTATGTGGTCTTGCAATATGTTGAGTTAAAATATCATCATTACTGCGAATATATTTTTGAACATACTTACTTACATAATTACAACAATATTTCTTCGAACTTTTTCCAGCCCTTATATTTGGCAAATCAGCGAATAATTCTTTTAATTTGGGGCTTGGTTCAACATAATTATATAGATAATCAAAAAAAGATTTATTAAATAGTAAATCCTTCCTATGTCCGACTATAATTACACGTTCTCTATTTTGTGAAACACCAAAATCATTAGCATTAATAACTTCATAATCTACAGCATATCCAGCAGAATTAAACTCCTGAATCATTTTATCAAGCAGTAAGTCTCCAGATATATCCTTAAAAGAAAGTAACCCTTTAACATTTTCAAATATAAAAAATTTAGGCTTATACCTATTGCAAAAATCTAAATAATGCTTATATAAGTAAATTCTTTTATCTGTGTCTTTTTTCTTCTTATTATTAGCTCTCCCAATAATAGAATAAGCTTGGCATGGTGGCCCACCTATAATTCCATCTAACTCTTTAGTTCCTAATCGCTTATCTATAAATTCAAATATGGGTGATATCGTTTCCTCACTTATTTCCTTAGATAAAATATCTTTTGTAACCTCACTTGGAACCATAGAGTACAATACTTCTCTAGATATATTTCCTTGTATATATTCAAAATATGGAGATAGGTTATCAATATTTTTTAAATAATAATATATATTTCTCAAGCATAGCGAGGCACAAGCATCTTTATCCATCTCTATATGACATATAAATTTAAATTTCGTGTTATCTCTAAAGCCCTCTGTAAGGCCACCAGCACCTGAAAATACATCAATTATATTTAACATAACCACACCTCCTTCCCAAAGTATCAATTATAAATTATTTAAAACACTATCACAGTTAAACTCTGGCTGCCCTTGTCTATGATAATAAGAACTAAATCTTGAAACTATATCTCTTTTAAAACTTTCAGTAATTACACCAATTTTAAGATACGAGTCATCAATAATTTCTCCACGCTCTTTATCATATTCAAGAGAAAGTATAGAACGAAAATCGACAAAACCTCCAGTAAAGTCTTTTACCTTTGGCAAAAAATGATATCTCAAAGAATCCGAGTGTGAGTTTCTAAACCACTTTATTAAATCCCCCTTTGCTTTCTTTGCTTTATTAGATTCTTTGTTTTGTTCATTATTATATATATCTAATCGTTCCTTAAAAGATTGTACTTCATCATAATTTTTAATTTTACACAATATGACTTCATCTACTTTTTTGTTAGCAAGATCACATGATGGCGTCAAAACTATAAAATACTCATCAATATTTGCATCTATATATTTTTTATAAATATCACAGGTACACACTTGCTTAATAGGATTCGGAAACATATACATTTCAATTGGCTCGACATTAATATATTTATCATCAAACATATACTTGTTGGAAAGCCAACTTGATATATATCTTATAATTACAGTTTCTTGCTTCTCTTTAGATAATAGTGATATATCTTGATTCTTACTAGTAAAACACTGAGGAATTACATTCCAAAATAACTCCTTTATATTTTTATTTATCTCACCTCTTGATCCAAAGATTTTAAAAACAGAATCGCTGTATTTTTCTATTAACGCATTAATCTCATCATATAAATTTGTCTCTTTAGGAAGGACCTTAACAATACTTCTATCAATATCAGTACTTACTTTATCAGGAAAACCAGTTATTACAACAATAGGAACAATTTCTTTTTCTATTATTCTTTTTAACAAAACATTTCCTGATATTTCTTCATCAGGTTTAGCTGCATTATCATCATTGTTTAATTTTAAATCTATTATAATTGCTTTAAAATAATTCTGATATAGTTCAATCATAGCCGATTCAGGTGTTTTTACTACTTTATATGTTATATTCAAATCAGTTGTCTCATTTATCTCATTTATAGCCTCTATAAATAATAATTCCTGATTCAGATCATCATCAATCAATAAAAAATCTATATTATTCATTAGTAGTCCCTATCCCCCGTCTAAAATTAACTCTAAACAATGCCCCCACCTTAGAGTCTACAACCTCTAAAATACCATTGTTTCGTTGAATAGCCTCTCCTGCAATAGAAAGCCCTAACCCAGTCCCATTGTCTTCCTGCACATCATTTTTTGTTGAGTAGCCCGGCAAAAATAAGATATTATCAATAATACCTTCTGTAGGAATACTTGGCCCATTATCATAAATCTCTATAGTTACATTTTCACAATTACCATGTAAATCTATTTTTATTAATTTTTCATTAGCCTTAGTATATTGAACCCAAAATACAGCATTATCTATAATATTTGTCAATGCCATATATAAATCATCCTCAATTATATCTAATGTAATACTCGTCTCCATGTCATATTCAATTATAATATTTTGAGATTCTATTATTGATTCAAAAATATCTACCACTGCTTTAATTATTTCCGCTACCCTTACTTTTCGTCTTTTCTTTCTTTTGTTTGATGCCAAAGGATCTAATCGAGCAAAAAAAGTGCTCATTCGTTTTGCTTCAGAGTCTAATCTTTCTATATCATTAGACAAGTCAATATACCCATTAACCGTAATTTCGTTTTTATCTTCAAGTCTTTTAAGCTTACGATTCATCTGAGGTAACTTATTTGTGTACCATGACAATGGCTTTCGACCTTCATGTAATACAACACTTATTACGTTACCTAATGTTGTATGCTTTTGATATATAGCAATAGTTTCCTTTACCTCTAAGAATTCTTCTGCCTTCTCCTTTTCTAATATTTTTATTTCTTTACTAATTTCTTGATTCAATATATTAATTTGTTCCTCAGTTTTATCAGGATATTTTTTTATATTTTTATATGCCTTTTCAACTGCTTTTTCCATCTTCTCATTAATATGAGTAAAGTCAAAAAGTTTATCTATTACATTAGCCTTTTTTCGCGTCCTTTTTTGTCTATAGTTAAATCGTTCTTTCTGTAACAAATTAAGACTTAAATCTGCTATTCTTTGTAACACAAAATAGCTTGCATTCTCATACAATCCATCTCGGGCACTTTTTTCTTTTAAACCTGATTTTTCTTCAGACTCTATACTTATCCTACCATTAATTTGTTCCGAACCAATGGCCATACTAGGATTCTGAATCCGTTTAGCGTCTAAATTCAACCAGTCAAATCCTTTATCTCCATATGGTCTTATTCTAAAATCATTTCTATATATACTTATACCTGATTGATCTATTAACATACTTTTTACATCAGTTTTTGATAACTTTGTATGCTGATGTCCATTTATAAAATTCATTATCACTTCTATACCAAATGGATCTTTATCATAAACTCTATAATCAATATATATATCACCACAAGGTTGTAGGTACTCAGTTAAAATCTTATCATCTGCAAAACTACCTTTAAATAATTTTGTTTCATTAGTATAAAAATTATGATAAGTTAACCCATAACTAAAGTCAGAATTAACATTCCCTGTTAATCTATAGTGCCAAGCATCATCAAATTCTAATTGTGAAATTGTTTTAGTTATATTTTTAGTACTATCATCATAAAAATTATCATAACAAATCTCTATCTTGAAATCATCTATATTTGATAAGAGTTTAGATAATTCTTTTTCAATTTTCAATACGTCAGATTCATGAATCTCATCAGTAAGATTATTACCATATTCATTTGTAATAGCTAATATAGTCCCACTATGCTCATCAGTCTTAAAATTATTAATCATTATAGGAATTTCACTTAGTTTCTTCTCTGAATTAAATTCACTCCAATCAAACGAAGCTATTGTTTTTATAGAGTCTTTTATAGTAATTAATTCTAGTTTGTTACCAAGTAATGATACAGCATAACGTCCAATGCCTTTTCTACCTTGATATACTCTTCCATTAGGGCTCTTTTGCTTTTTTAATTTATAATCTGTTGAAGGTACCATCCATGCCCCTATAACAGTTTCTTGACTCATACCATGTCCATCATCTTCAACAATAATCTTTAATCCGCTATTAGTTTTCTTATATGTTATTTTTACATAAGTAGCATCTGCATCATAAGAATTTTTCACAAGTTCAACCATTGCAGCAGGAAGGTCCTTAATTAAATCCTTACCAATTGCCATTATAAGTCTACCTGTAGGCTCAATATAACCGTTCATAACTATATTTCTCCTAATAATCTACAAATAATAAAATAATAATTATAAACCTTACTATAATTACCCATTCAATCCTAAACTACTTCAAATTAAACATTATCTTTTAACATACCTTTTACTGTATTATTAATATAACCGTACCAATAATATTTAATAATATCAAGTTAATTCTTTATCTCTGACAGTCAATTCATTAGATATCACCTACTAAAAAGATTTCTTAACGCAGAGCAAAAACTTTATCTGAGTGCACAATATGTTAATTTTTATCAGACTATTATTATCTCAAAAAAGCCAACAGAATTCTCACTCTGTTGGCTTAGTTAATAATATAATAAGAATTTATCTAACTTTTATCATATAAATAGATTTCCATGCGCTCTCAATTAATTATAAATTATCTTATTCCCACTCAATTGTAGCAGGTGGTTTAGATGTAATGTCGTACACGATGCGGTTAATGTGTTGTACTTCGTTTACGATGCGACGGGAGATTGTGTCCAATACGTCGTAAGGGATGCGTGCCCAGTCAGCAGTCATGAAGTCTGTTGTTGTTACGCCACGCAATGCCAATGTGTAATCGTATGTACGGAAGTCACCCATAACGCCTACGGTACGTGTAGATGTTAATACTGCAAAGTATTGGTTGATGCTGCGATCAAGGCCAGCTTTTGCAATTTCATCACGGAAGATGTAGTCCGCATCACGCAAGATGTCGAGTTTGTCTTTCGTGATTTCGCCCATTACGCGAATCGCAAGACCAGGACCAGGGAATGGTTGACGCCATACGAGGTAGTCAGCCAAACCTAATTCAGAACCAAGTTCACGTACTTCATCTTTGAAGAGATTGCGCAATGGTTCGATAAGGCCTTTGAAATCTACAACTGCAGGCAAACCGCCTACGTTATGGTGAGACTTGATAACTTCCGCTTCGCCCGTACCGGACTCGATAACGTCAGGGTAGATTGTACCTTGCGCTAAGAAGTCAACGGAACCGATTTTACGACCTTCGTCTTCGAATACGCGGATGAATTCTTCACCAATAGCTTTACGTTTCGCTTCTGGATCTTCAAGACCAGCCAATTTATCTAAGAAACGTTTTTCAGCATCTACGCGGATGAAATGCATGCCGGAATCTTTGAAAGCTGCTTCTACTTCGTCACCTTCGTTTTTACGCATCAAACCATGGTCAACAAAGATACAAGTCAATTGGTCGCCCACAGCTTTAGAAATAAGAGCTGCCGCAACGGAGCTGTCTACACCGCCGGACAAAGCCAATAATACTTTGCCATCACCAACGGTTTTGCGGATATCTTCAATAGCAGATTTCGCATAGTTTGCCATTGTCCATGTGCCTGTGAAGCCACAAACTTCGTACAAGAAGTTGTGAAGCATTTCTTTGCCATGTTCAGTGTGCAATACTTCTGCATGGTATTGCATAGCATATAGTTTACGTTCTGTATTTTGCATGGATGCAACAGGGCAATCCTTAGTATGTGCTACGATTTCAAAGCCTTCAGGAACCTTTGCTACATAGTCAACGTGAGACATCCAAACAACTTGGTCTTCTTCCAAGCCTTTGAACAATGGAGATGTAGTGTCCACTTTAGTAGGTGTTTTACCAAATTCACGATTGTCCGCAGATTTAACTTCGCCACCCAATGTATGCGCCATAAATTGCATACCATAACACATGCCAAGGATAGGAATACCAAGTTCAAAAATCTCTTTTTCAATTTTTGGAGAGTTTTCTTCATACACGCTGTTAGGACCGCCTGTGAAGATGATACCTTGCGGTTTTAATTCCTTAATTTTATCCAGCGCTTTGTTGTATGGATATACTTCGCAGTATACGTGATTTTCACGAACACGGCGCGCGATCAATTGGTTATATTGACCACCAAAGTCAACAACAATTACAAATTCCTTGTTTTCCATGCCTTCCTCCATATGCATCTATTTGTGAAAGTATATTCACTATTTGTTATGCCCATACATATCTGTACTGGGGGTGCGTTTTTCCGAGCCAAACGCTAATTTTTCATTACATTTTATTATACCATAGGAAGTATAACGACTCCATATATTCCGTATGTAGATTATAAATAAATCTTTAATGTTCGGATTTCTAACTATCACTCTTTTGAAGCTTTCCGTATGTAAGTCAATTTGCTAACAACGCTGAAAGATATCTAGCTATCACTTTTTAGGAGCCTCTCGCTTATACATTTTTACAGCCCCCACAGGACAGATAGAATAGCAATCACCACAACCGATACAGCCTTTCCCGATGTTAAATCGAGTCTTCCCTTCGGTGATGCATTGAACAGGACAATCCTCTGCACAAGCACCACATTTAACACAAGTGTCATCAATATTAAATTTTAGATTTCCCATTATACATCACCTCCCTATCAGTAAAAACAAAATTAAGTATATCCACGTAATGATTAAATACTATATCTGCCATGTAACGTTAGGTTATTATAAACACTAAAATCAAGATTTTCTATTGAGCGCAATATTATATGCAATAGCCGAATAGATTGCCTTTGCCACGCCTTGATGGTTATTATCTGTCGTTTCGTAGCGGGCTACTTCTTTAATGTTCGGCTTGCTATTGCCCATCGCTACGCCTGCACCCGCAAAGCGTAACATAGATAGATCATTTTCGCTATCCCCCAGTGTCATCACCTCATCAGGACTTAATCCCCAATGTTTTGCTAAGGCTTCTACAGCAGTACCTTTTGTAGTATGAGGCAATACAAATTCTAGATTGCCTTCACTAGAGAGCAATACATCATAGAAACGTTCACGGCCTGTGCCGTCGTGGGATAAACCTTGATATTCATCTCGTAAGTCTTGCAAGATACGCTGACGCATCGGCTCGTCACCGTAGAAGATTTGAATTTTCTCTGGACCTTCATTTAAGGCTTCCATATGAGCTAACAAATCACATACCATGGTCCGCGTAGCCAAGATAAATGGACGAATATTAGGTCTAAAGAAGAAATTGGATTGCTCAATTTCACATTCAGACATCTTTACCTTTGCTGCTTCATTGCCTCCCACCAATGCATAGTGGTCGTACGTTGCACCTGGCAGACGAGTGTCCCCTATACCAGAAATCTGATTTTTTGTATTAGACAGATGATTATCCATGATGCTATGCAACGTCTTTTTATTACTGTTACTTCGTTCACAAGCACACGCCCCTAATCGTTCAGGGGTAATGCATCTAGATGGCGGATACATGCCAAAGATTTGGTCTTTTACATAGGCCTCCACATATACGCCATAGGTTAACAGTTTGCGTAACAAGTGTAGAGCTTGTTCCTTATCAAAATTTACGTGGAATAGACTGCGGTTTTCATCCTTGTCCATCACATAGGCACCATTGGTGCACATGAAATACCGCAAGCACGGTAATTTTTCGATGACATCATTCATCTCATTCCAAGCACGGCCAGAAGCAATAGCTACGCGAATGCCGCTTTCACGAGCTGCACGAATCGCCTCAATAGCATCCTCAGGAATCGCTTTCGCATCGTTTACCAAGGTACCATCCACATCGGATGCGATAACGCGAATCGGTTTATCACCTACAAGACCAATATAATTTTTTATAGTTAATGTTTCCTTTGAGGACATACAGCCTCCCTTATAGTATCTAAAATAGGTTCATCAATATCTTGAATTCCAAATGAGTGTCCTTATAGTTTCCTTAAAGTATCTTCATAGCATCCTATGGTTATTCCCCTAGAGAGCCTTTAAATTCAGCTACGATTTCTTCTAAGGTTGTTGGGTTTTCTACGAGTCGTAGTAAAGCGCCTCCAATAATATTAGCACCGTCGATGATGGTTTGTTCAATGGTAGGCTCTAACATGGCAGCAGCAAATTCTTTAGAATGGCACACCTTCGGCTCGCCAGCGAGGCGCAATTTAGGATGGAGTGCTGCACATTGATAGCTTACATTGCCAATATCTGAACTACCTCCAAGGGCTGCAGCACCTGGTTCAAAATCGAGTCCCATATCGGCCATTACCTCTTCGATAAGCTTTGTGCCACGATGGTTTTGGTTCATATCATCATAAGGGTTTCCATAAAACTCTACCTCTACAGTTGTACCGGTACAAAGGGCCGCCCCTTCAAAGATGTTTTTAATCTGTTCAGATAAGCCATTTAAGTACTCCCGTTCTGTGTGACGCACGGTGACCTCTAATTCACCAAAGGCAGGGATAACATTAGATGCGGTGCCTCCAGCAATGATCCACGTGCCGATGCGCGTTTCAGGGCGCACTTGTTGGCGCATCATATCCATAGCATGAATGGCGAGTTGCACACCATTCACCGCATTGACACCATTCCAAGGCTCACCTGCCGCATGAGCTGGTTTACCGTGGAATTTAGCACGGAAGCAATCGAGTGCCAAGAATTGTGAGTTAGGACGCGTTTCCTCGCCGTCGAGGTGAACCATGATGGCAAAATCGTATTCTTTAAACACCCCTGCATTACACATATCCACCTTGCACCCCATCGCTTCTTCGTCTGGTGTGCCGATAATATCGATGTCCATGTTGAAAGCTACGCCCTCTTGTTGCATCTTATACAGTGTCAATGCCGCTAATACGCTCATAGCCCCACTAGCAGAATGACCGCAAGCATGACCCACCTCTGGCAATGCATCGTATTCACATAGAATCGCCAATCGGCCTTTTGGATGTTCGACTTTTACGGCAGACGCCTTGAAGGCAGTCGGCAAATCAGAAAATTCATAGGTTACATCCATACCATATTTTTCAAGAATAGCACCAATGGTTTTGACAGACTCGAACTCTTGACTGGAAATCTCAGGTTTTTTAGCTAATGTATAATTCATCGTAAAAGCATCTGGGGCGAAGCTTTTACAAAGATCGAAAAATGTATGCGTAAGGGACATAGCGCCTCCAATGGATATAAATAAATTAATATAAATAAATGGATATGAACGGCTTTACCTAAGCCAATTAAGATAAATTAATGCGGTTGGAAAACTAACATAAACAACAGAGATATGATATATCTAAAATCAGTCCAAATGAAATCCATGTTTAAATTTGAAACTCATGTACTCTTAATTATACAATGTTATTGCCTATTGGTGTAAAATTCCGTACAATATAAACAGAAATGTATAAATCATGTATATGGATGTTTGAGGAGGACACTATGTTTAAGTTCAAAAAATTGACAGCCATCGCCCTCGTAGCGGTAGCAGCAATGGGTTTATTGGCTGGTTGTGGCAACGACAAACCCAAAATGACACAACAAGAAGGCGTATTGCGTGTAGGTTCTGAAACTACATTCCCACCGTTCGAATTCACTGAAGGCGACAAATATGTTGGTTTCGACGTTGATTTGTCCGAAGCCATTTCAAAAAAAATCGGCCTAAAAATGGAATTCAAATCCATGGGCTTCGACGCTTTGATTCCAGCTGTTCAATCTGGCGATATCGACATGATTGCTGCAGGTATCAACGCTACTCCTGAACGCGAAAAAGTATTGGACTTCTCCGATGTGTACTTTGATCAAGGCGGTTTCATCACAGTTGTTCGTAAAGATAACACTACTATCCACAATATGGATGAATTAGCAGGTAAAACTGTAGGTGTTCAAATCGGCACAATCCCTGTTGAAATGGCTCAAAAAATTCCTAATACAACTGTAAAACAAATCGATTCCAATGCTAATATCTTCATGGAATTGAAAGCTGGTACAATTGATGGTGCTATCATCGATAATGCAGTTGCTATGTACTACCTCAAACAAGGTGCTGATCAAGACCTTAAACTTGTAGGCGAACCTACACAATCCCCTGGCACAGTGCTTGGCGTGAAAAAAGGCAACAAAGCTTTACAAGAAGCTGTTAACAAAGCTCTTAAAGAACTTAAAGAAGACGGCACTTACCAAAAAATCTACGACAAATGGTTCGGCGATTACAACAAAAAATAATATGTATTCCTAAGAACTAGGATACATAATACCCCCTCTGAAAGATTGCAGACATCACATAAAATTTGTGACAGCAGATTTTCTTCAGAGGGGATTTTTTTATCATTTGAATCCAATACATGCTGAAGACTCTGTATTATGCATAGATATAAATTAAAAATAGGCTAGTATATTGTGAGAACAGGTAACTGATAGCAGTATGATATCAATGGAGAACATACTAATATACTAGTATTGCCTCTTTTACGGTACCTCGCGTTCGTTATATAATAAATATGTATTTACTGTATACATGTATAAAAGGAGGCCTAATGGCACAGTACTTTACGGAACGCCTGCAAAAGGTCTTCCACATGATTTTTACATCCTATAATCAAAAAATGGCTCAAGAAGGCTTACGTCAATTGGAGCTCATCGTCAATAATCAGCAAAATCCTAGTCAGCTAAAAGATAGAGCCTTACGAAACGACAAGACAAGCCGTCTTGAAAGTGATATAGACACTAAAGAGGACGCTCTCAAGATAGCCAATGCCCCAGAGGCTCGAGAGCTAGGTGACGCCTATGCCCTCTTGGCACGCGTCTATGCAGGTCCTCGCTTTACTTGGGAAGAGTCTAACTTCCCAGAGGATAATATGCGCACCTATCAATGCTTACATGATAGCATTCGTCGCTGTAGCCCTATCGGCACATTACAAGCTTTGCGCATCAAAGGCTCCATTACACCTACCGTGGAGAAGGATATGCAAATTTCCTTCGACGAAGCATTTCGCATTGTCTATGATTACGCAAACCAAGGCGATGCCTATTGCCAATATGTTATAGGCAATGTCTTTTTCTGGCGTGATGACAATCGCATCAGCTCCGCTGAAACTATGCTAACACCTCCGCCTATGAGTTGGACTAAACGCATTCAAAGAAGCCTTACAGCAAACTCTGTGCAGGATCGTATCGCCGCCTTACAAGGCACGGTGCTAGACGAAACATTGCAAGAAAATGCTTCTAATCTGGCTAAGAAATGGTTTAATAAGGCCCTCGACAACGGTCTTGCCATGTTCCAAGGAAACTTGCGCAATATCTATATCGACGAAGCCGATTTCAGCAATGCGCGCCGTGTTGCCAAGACTGCGGCCGAACTTGGCAACCCTGCCATGATGCTATATACAGGCCTCGACTGCCATGAAAACGGTAAATTCGAGGATGCTTTCACGTGGTTCACTAAAGGTGCCGCCTTAGGTCAATCTGAAAGTATCGCAGAATTAGCGGATTATTACTATCATTTCTATGATGCTAAAGCGTTACGTTCTACGATTCCCTACGATCCGGTAAAGGCTATTGGTCTCTATCGCCGAGCTGCAACGAAACAGTTTAGTGATGCGGGGTACACCGCCTTGCAGGCAGCCTTTGGCTATATCTTTCACATAGGCCACCTGCCTCTCGACTGGGGACTCATTGCAGATTTAACACATATGGCGGCTACAAAAGATCGCTTCATATTCGCCTTGCCCTATATCGGATACATGCGAATCCACGGTTTAGGGGTAACGAAAAACATACGCTTTGGTGTGCAATCATTACTACGTGTCTTAGACGAGGAACAACGAGCCTTTGAAGAGGAGAATCGCGTTCTTTTCTACGATATTACGCGCGCTTTAACACGTGTTGCCTTGGGCTATGCCTACGAAAAAGGCTATGTAACAGGCAAGCCAGATTTAGATCAAGCCGTATCCTATTACGAGCAATCTCATCAATATATCTTGTCTCATAAAGCCAATTTGGATCCGGAGCTAAAGGATATTCCTATCGATGACGAAGCAGAAGAACGCTTAGCAGCCTTTGAGGAGGTCGATGGTCATTGGCAATACAAAGAAGGCGTTGCCGAATCCACTACTACGGTACGTCCTGCGCCTACCACCTGGCCTCAAAATGCGGCCCGTTTATCTGTAACCATGGACGACTTCCTATGGGATACGACACTGTACGACTGGCAAACCATTGAAACAGCCTTAGAGTCACAGGAAGAAATGAAGCTCAGCTTTTACAATCATTTCCTATCCGTTCCAGATACATTGCGCAATATCTTTAAGGTCGATGTAAAACGGATGCTACGAGATCACTATCAAATAAGGCTACATGGTTATGATCCATCAGAAGGACACGAAATTATCTACAAGTCCATTTACGACAAAGAGAATACCATAAGCCTATTGAAAGAGCTTTACGATAATCATCAATTGCCTAGCCTCGAGGATAATTGGACTATTGAAAAGAACGAAGAAAAACCAACCTGGCATTACGTGCTCGATGTGGATCAACAACCGTTCTTGCTAGAGGAGTACGATGATGCAAACGCTATGATTCAAGCTGCATTACAAGGATTAAAAGAGAAAAAGTACGAACAAATTAATATTCGTACACATGACTTTGTAGGCCCATCCTATTTTATTTTTAAAGGTAATCAGTCGGCCCCATTTAGAGTACAGCTCTATCTAAAAGAATCTGCCCGCCACACCATCGATGACGATGGAAACCAACAAGACACGCCTGGTAAGACCTACTTATTCGAACAATATGTGGGGAACGAAGTGTCCTTAAACTATTGGATTCAAAAAACGATCAATACCTTGGAAATCCCTGAACTAGATAATTGGAAACAATTAACAGTGCCAAAGGATTTACAAACATAAAAAGACCATCCCCAGTGAACTGCACCCCCAAATTTAGACACAATTTTTGGAAGTGAAGTTCAACAGGATGGTCTTTTTTTATTATAATATTTTTACAACATCGGCACAGCGTGCACAAAGTGTAGGATGTGCGCTATCTTGACCGACTGTATCGCGGTGGATCCAGCAGCGTTCACATTTTTCGAGACCAGAGGCAACAACAACTGTTGCAACTCCAGTTTCTTCGTCTTTTACAGCCTCTGCCGGTGCAGCGCCGTTCACAATGTGAGCTTCAGATACGATAACAAGTTTAGCCAAGCCTTCTTCACCAAGGGCGTTCAATGCATCAAATGCAGCACCTTCAGCGTATACTGTAACGGATGCATCCAATGGATGACCGATTGTTTTATCTTGACGAGCAAGTTCCAATGCTTTTTGTACGGATGTACGCAAATCTAACAATTGGTTCCATTTGTCAGCCAATTCTTGGTTGAAATGTTCTGGATGACCTTGTGGCCAATCTTGAAGCATAACGGATTCGCGCATGCCCTCTTCTTTAGGCATGTATTTCCAAACTTCTTCCGCTGTGAAAGAAAGTACTGGAGATACCATGGCTACCAATGTTTTCAAGATTTCGTACATCGCTGTTTGTGCAGAACGACGAGCTACGTTGTTTTTGCTTTCAGCATACATTGTATCTTTCATTACATCAAGATAGATGGAGCTCAAGTCTACTGTACAGAAGTTATGAATTGCATGGTACAACATGTGGAATTCATAGTTTTCGTACGCATCAGTAACCTTTTGACGTACTTCTTCTAAGCGCAATAATGCCCATTTATCGAATTCGGACATATCTGTGTAAGCCACTTTATCGGTATTCGGATTGAAGTCATCCAAGTTACCGAGCAAGAAACGGAATGTATTACGGATCTTACGGTATACTTCGGATAATTGTTTTACGATATCTTTGGACAAGCGTACGTCTGCTTGGTAATCTGCGGAAGATACCCACAAACGCATTACATCGGCGCCGTATACGTCGATAATGTCGCTAGGAGCTACTGTATTACCTACAGATTTGGACATTTTGCGACCTTCGCCGTCCACTACGAAACCGTGAGTCAATACGGAGTTATATGGTGCTTTACCTGTTGTTGCCACTGCCGTTAACAAGGAAGAGTTGAACCAGCCGCGATGTTGGTCGGAACCTTCAAGGTACATAGCACATGGTACTTCAAGATCGTTAACTTCAAGTACGCCAGCCCAAGAGGAACCAGAGTCGAACCATACGTCCATGATGTCAGTTTCTTTTTTGAACTCATCATGACCGCAATGAGGACATTTGAAGCCTTCTGGCAACAATTCTTTTGCACTGTGCGCCCACCATGCATCGGAGCCTTCTACGGCTACTTTTTCAAGCAATGCAGCCATCGTATCATCATTTACAATATGCTCGCCACAGCTTTCACAATAGTAAATAGGAATTGGCACGCCCCAAATACGTTGACGGGAAATTACCCAGTCACCACGGTCGCGTACCATGTTGAAGATGCGGTCGTGGCCCCATTTAGGGATCCATTGTACTTGGTTGTCGATCGCATCAAGCGCTTGTTGACGGTACCCATCTACAGAGGAGAACCATTGTTCTGTGGCACGGTAGATAACAGGGTTTTTACAACGCCAGCAATGAGCGTATTGGTGACGCAAGCTAGATTTGCTAAGCAATGCATTGTTGTGCGCCAAGATTTTGATGACAGGCACCTCTGCATCGTGGATTTCTACGCCAGCCAATGGGAATTCCGTATCGCCATAACGATTATCATCTACTTGTTTAGTGTAGTTACCAGTTTCGTTAACAAGGGATACGATAGGAAGCTCAGCTTTACCTTCTTTGTTGTAACGTTGAACGATGTTAAAGTCGTCTTCACCATGTGCAGGAGCTGTATGTACACAACCAGTACCTGCTTCAAGTGTTACATGGTCACCAAGTAATACAGTGGAGTTACGCTCTACGAATGGATGTTTGAAATCAGCCAACTCTAATTCAGCACCGGAGAAGCGATTTACGATTTCGTATGCTTCAATGCCGATATCTTTCATAGCTGCTTCAACAAGTTCAGTCGCCATCAAGTAATATTCTTCGCCTACTTTTACCCAGCCATATTCAAGCTCAGGGTTAACGGAGATTGCTACGTTGGCAGGCATTGTCCAAGGAGTAGTTGTCCAGATAACAGCAAATGCTTGTTTAGGATCTACGCCAGCTGGCAATGTTACCTTTTTCTCGGATACGTA
>ERZ772946.78-NODE-78-length-51832-cov-7.96253_pt1 | contig 51832 bp, 46 predicted proteins | sample MGYA00511680_ERZ772946 | MGnify/ENA primary metagenome ERZ772946 (study PRJEB29015, sample SAMEA2737918) | human oral metagenome | biome: human oral; feature: human-associated habitat; material: dental | place: China | collected 2016 ... | reverse complement strand
GGGCGGCCGCAGCCGCGCCGACCTGCTGCTGGCCCGCGCCGAGATCGTGCCCCTCTATGCCCGTCTGCCTGCCGCTGACCAGCAGCGCGTCTTCAACCCCGGCAACGCCCCGCGCATCGTGCTGGCCACCAACGTGGCCGAGACCTCGCTGACGGTCCCGCGCATCCGCTACGTCATCGATTCGGGCCTGGCGCGCATGCTGCGCTACCGCATCCGCGGCAAGGTCGACCAGCTCCTCATCGAGCCCGTTTCGCGTGCTGCCGCCAACCAGCGTGCCGGCCGCTGCGGCCGGGTGGCCGAAGGCGTCTGCATCCGCCTGTTCAGCGAAGACGACTTCCAGAACCGCCCCGCCTTCACCGACCCCGAGATCCTGCGTTCGTCGCTGGCCTCGGTCATTCTGCGCATGAACGCGCTGGGCCTGTCCGAAGTCTCGGCCTTCCCGTTCCTGGACCGTCCCTCGCCCAAGGCCATTGCCGACGGTTACGCCCTGCTCAACGAACTGGGCGCCATCGACGATCGCCAGCGGCTCACCCCCATCGGCCGCCAGCTGGCGCGCCTGCCGGTCGACCCGCGCCTGGCGCGCATGCTGCTGGCCGGCCATCGCACCGGCTGCCTGGCCGAGGTCCTGATCATCACGGCCGCCCTGTCCGTGCAGGACCCGCGCGAACGTCCACCCACTGCCCAGCAGGCAGCCGACCAGGCGCATGCCCGCTTCAACGTACCGCAGTCCGACTTTCTGTCCTGGATCCGGCTGTGGCGCTACTGGCAGGAGCAGCAGGCTGGCCGCAAACAGCGCGGCGAATCGCACCGGGCGCTGGCCAACCGCATCGGACGCGAGTTCCTCTCCATCCGCAAGCTGCGTGAATGGGCCGATGTCATCGGTCAGCTCACCGAGCTGGTGCGTGGGCTCAACTGGCAGATCAATACCGACGAAGCAGCGCCTGACGTCATCCATCGCGCGCTGCTCACCGGCCTGCTGGGCAACGTCGCCCACCGCCTGCCCGAAGGACCGGGCTGGCAGGGTACGCACCAGCAGAAGTTCGTGCTGCATCCGTCGTCCATCCTCAACCGTCGCCAGCCCAAGGCCGAGGGTGGAAAGCCCGCCGCCCCGCAGAACGCCAAGGGCGCCCGCTGGCTGATGGCGGCCGAACTGGTCGACACCGGCCGCCTGCAGGCGCGCACCGCCGCCGCCATCCGCCCGGAATGGGTCGAATCCGCTGCTGGCGACCTGATCCAGCGTTCGTGGAGCAACCCGCACTGGGAAAAGAACAGCGGCAAGGCCATGGCACACGAGCGGGGCGTGCTCTACGGCCTCGTGCTCTACACCGCCCGGCGCGTGCCCTATGAAAAGGTCGATCCGGCCGAATCCCGACGACTGATGATCCGCGACGGCCTGGTCACCGGCGAATGGCCGGTCGATGCCGACTTCATCCGCCACAACCGCAAGGTTATCGCCGATGTCGAGCGGCTGGAGCACAAGATCCGCCGTCCCGACCTGCTGGTCGACGAGGAATCGCTGGCGGCATGGTTCGATGCCCAGGTGCCCGCCGGGATCTGCAATGCCCGGGACCTGCAGCAGTGGTACCGCGAGGCCGTCAAGGCCGATGCCGGACTGCTGAAGCTCTCGCGTGAGGCATTGCTGAAGAAGGACGCCGACGGCGTGGACGAGGCGCGCTTTCCGCGCCTGCTGCGCATGCGGGGTGTCGACTTCACGCTGTCCTATCACTTCGAGCCCGGTGCGGCCGATGACGGCGTCACGCTCACCGTGCCGCTGCATGCACTCAATCAGGTCGATGCCGATCGCTGCGAATGGCTGGTGCCCGGCATGCTGGCCCAGAAGGTCTCGCTGCTCTTCAAGTCACTGCCGCAGCGCTGGCGTCGCCACCTGCTGCCGCTCGATGGCACGGCCGCCGAATTCCTCGACGGCCTGAGCACCGGCAAGGCATCGGCCGGCGAAACCGATTCCGCTCCGGCGGAAACCGGAGTCGGCCACCGCGACATCGTCATCCCGTCCGGAACGCCGCTCATCGATGCGCTCCTGGAATTCCTGCGCGTCAAGGGCGGCTGGCGACTGGCAGCCACCGATTTCCGGCTGGAGAACATTCCCGCCCACCTGCAGATGAACTTCCGGTTGGTCAACGAGCACGGCCGGGTGCTGGCCGTCTCGCGCCACCTGTCCGAGCTGCAGGCCGCCTATGGCTCGCAGGCCCAGTCCGCCTTCCAGAGCGAGTTCTCGCGCATTGCCGCGCAGATGCGCGGGCGCGCTGCCAAGGAACCTGCTCCGACCTCGAAGGCAGGCAAGACATCCCCCGGAAAGGCATCCGAGGGGACACAGGCAGGCCGTGCCGAGGGCAGCAGGGCGGCTGGAGCCGACACCGTCATGCGTGCCGGTCAGCGCCACACCCGCTGGGACTTCGGGACGCTGCCCGAACTGCTGGAACTGCAGACCACCGGCGGCGAACGGCTGGTGGGCTTTCCGGCGCTGCTGGACAAGGGCGACGCCGTCGAGATCACCGTCTACGACGACCCGGCCGTGGCTGAGCGTCACCACAGGCAAGGCGTGGTGCGGCTCTTCGCTCTTGCCATGAACGAGGCCCTGAAATCGCTGGCGCGCGACGTGAAGAAGAACGCCAGTCTGGAACTGGGCTTCAACGCATTGCCGGGCAGCGGTGGCAAGGCGGCGTCGCTGGCCGAGCAGCTGGCCCAGGCCGCCATCATCCGCAGCTTCCTGCAGGATGGCCTGCCCCAGGATGACGCCCAGTTCCAGAAGGCGCTGGCCGACGGCCGGCCCCGCATGCTGCTCACCGCCCAGGAGCTGGCCCGCCTGCTGCAGTCCATCGTGACCGAACATGGCCAGATCCGCCGCAAGCTCACCGGCCTGAGAGCCGACCGGTCCGCGCTCGACGACATCGAGGCGCAGCTGGCCGCGCTGTTCCCGCCCGGCTTCCTGCATCAGGTGGGCTACGAGCATCTCCAGCACTATCCGCGCTACCTGAAGGCCGTTGTCATGCGGCTGGACAAGCTGCGTGAAGATCCCGCCCGCGACAAGGCGCTGCAGGCCTCCATGGTGCCGCTGCTGCAGCGCTGGCGTCAGTGGCAGCGCGACATCGGCATGCAGCTCGACCGTGAGGCCGAATCCTTCCGCTGGATGCTCGAAGAGCTGCGTGTCTCGCTGTTCGCCCAGAGCCTGCGCACGCCCATGCCGGTCTCGGTCAAGCGTCTCACCAAGGTGCTGGATCAGCGGGACGGGCGGTGAACCGGGGCGGAGGGTATGGTGGGACACATGTCTCGTCATCCATTCGCCGTGGGCTTCACGGGATCTTTCCGGATGCTGTGGAGAGGGGGCTGCTGCATGGGGTTTCATGTTGTTTCATGCAGACACGCGGCCCGCTGTCGAAGCCGGGTTTTCCCGGTGCTGCCCGCCACTCGTCCTGCTGAAGACGCCGTTCCGCCAGCCCGGCAGACGGCAGCGCACTTCACGCGCCTGACCGGTAGCGTCAGGGCTGTTCATTTGCCTGCGGTCCGGCTCTAATGACAGGCTGAAGAAAAGACTGGCTACGTCTTTTGCCGTCTTTTCACCAAGGCCCCGTCCGCGCATGGGGCGTTGTCATTGTGTCGCATGGTGCATGTCGGAGCAGCGAAGGGAGCCTGATCTTGGAGACTGAAAGCGAACGCAGGCGAAACGTCAGTCTGGCCAAGGCTACCCTCTTGCATCTGTCGCAGCAGCGCCTGTCGCCCACGCCCGAGAACTATGCCATCGCCTGGAAAGAGGTCGAGCAGCAGTTCGAACCTGCCACCATTCCGATGGTCCGCCCCGGTCGGCGCTTTCCGGACGGCATTGTCGAATCCTACGAAGACAGCGAACTGGCCAGCGTCCGTCGTCTGGCCGAACGCCGCCAGCGTCTCATCGTCTCGCTGACCGCGCTGCTGGACACCATCTGCGACGTGGTGCCCATCCTGGCTGGGGAAGAAGCCTGGATCATCGAGCAGTTCTCGGCCATCCGTCGTGCCATCGGGGCAGAGCCCGAAGGTGTTGACCGGGGCGAGCTGGAGCAGGTGAGACAGAACGTGCGGCACAACCTGAAGGAGCATGGCAACCTGCTGACCATGCGCCGGACCGCGCTGGCCGAACTGAAACAGCTGCTCACGCAGTGGGTCGGCAATCTGTCCGAGCTGATGGATTCCAGCGCTTCCTATTCCGAGTCGCTCGACGGCTTTGTCGAGCGCATCGAGGGCGTGTCCGACATCGATGACCTGGCGCAGGTACTGGGGGACATCGTGGGGCGCACCGTCGCCATGCGGGGGCACCTGGCCCAGACCCGTACCGAATTCGAGCAGACCTGCCGACGTGCCGACGATCTGGAGCGCAGTGTCAGCGAACTGTCGAACGAACTGAACGAGACCCGGGGCCTCGAGATGACCGACCAGGTGACGGCCATGCTCAATCGCCGGGGGCTGGGCGTGGCCTACCAGGAGCTGTTGGCCGAATGCACGCTGAAGCAGAAGCCGCTGGCCGTGGTGCTGCTGGATCTGGACCACTTCCGCTCGCTCAACGATGCCCAGGGGGCCCATGCGGGAGACGAGGCGCTTCACTACTTTGCTGCCGCCATCCGTGGACAGCTGCGTCCCAGCGACCGATGCAGCCGCTATGACGGCGACGAGTTCGTGCTGCTGCTGCCGGGCGTTCCCGCCGAGACGGCGCTGGACATCCTCAAGCGTCTTCAGCGTGTCGTCGTCGAGCGCACGCTCGTCTACAATGAAGGCGAAATCAACCTCAGCTTCTCGGCCGGTGTGGCCGTGGCCGAGCCCGGCATGCCGCTGGAAGAGGTCGTGCATCGTGCCGACGACGCCCTCTACGAAGCCAAGCTGGCGGGCCGCAATCGCATCTGCGCCTACAAGGGAACATCATCCGGGCAACGGCAGCCGGCCACGGCCTGAAGCGGCTGCACGCACCATGACCCGCATCAATCTGGTCGATCCCTCAGAACTCTGCGATCAGCACCTCCTGGCCGAACATCGTGAGCTGACCCGCATCCCCAATGCCGTGGCCCGGGGACGCTTCAGTCTGGTCGGCCAACCTGCCGACTACAAGCTGGGAGAAGGGCACGTCCGCTTCTTCTTCGACAAGCTGGCCTTCCTGCAGCGACGTTATGCAGCCCTGCATGAAGAATGCCTGGCGCGCGGTTTCAGGGTGCAGAACATCTGGCCGCAGGATCTTCCCGACACCCCCTCGCTCTGGCGGGACTATCAGCCGACCGAGCAGGCTCTCGCACTCAACCGGGAACGCATCACCGCGCGCATGCCCGCCAGGGCACGCTTCACCCCCGGGCTTGCACCCCGCTGAACGGCGTCAGAACCCCAGCAGCGAAAAGATGGCCTGGTGCATCTGCGCCAGGGGCGCATACAGCATCGGCAGGCCCAGCGTCAGCAGCATCAGGCCGGATCCGATCGTGATCGGGAAGCCGATGGCGAAAACGTTCAGCTGAGGTGCCACGCGCGAGATCAGGCCCAGGCTCAGGTTCACGAACAGCAGGAGCGCCATGTAGGGCAGGGCCATCAACAGCCCCAGCTCGAACACCTGGCTGATGACCGCACCGATGTCCAGCCGCCCCAGGAACTGCTGCGTACCCATGCTGGCCGGCATCCGTTCCAGGCTGTTCATCGTGGCCGCCACCAGCATTAGGGGGCCGTTGATCACGGCAAAGCTCGTCAGCGACATCGTGTTGAACAGTCGGCCGATGGCGTTGGAGTTGCTGCCCGTACTGGGATCGAAAAAGGCCGCAAACGAGAAGCCCATCTGCAGGCCAATGATCTCGCCGGCCATTTCCACGGAGGCCAGCAGCATGCGGCACACCAGCCCGATGGCCAGGCCGATCATCACCTCGCTGGCCATCAGCACGAAGAAGGCCGGATCATCAAAGGAAGGGGTCTTGCCATGCACCAGCGGTGCAGCCAGCACGGCCAGTGACAGCGCAGCCGTCACGCGGTAGCGCACGGGAATGTTGCGGGACGACAGCAGCGGTGCCGAACTGAACAGGCCCAGCAGGCGGAAGAGCGGCATCAGCAGTGCCGACAGCCAGCCCAGAATCTGCGCTTCGTCAAAGATGATCATGGGAGAGCAGTTGCTCCTTGATCATGGGTGGAAGGGGCACACATACCCATCTGCTGACCTGTCGCTAGCGCGGATGGTGGGTGCCGGCATGGTCCTAGAACCCGGGCTGCCCATTGATCACCGCCGGAATCGACAGGATCATCCGCGAGATGAAGTCGGTGAGATTGGACAGCATCCAGGGGCCGGCCAGCACCAGCACCAGCGACGACAGCACCAGCTTGGGAACGAAGGACAGCGTGGCCTCGTTGATCTGCGTGAGCGCCTGCAGGATGCTGATCAGCAGACCCGTCACCAGAATCACCAGCAGGATCGGCGACGCCGTCGTCATCAGCGTTTCCAGGGCTTGGCGGCCAATGGTCAGTACGGTCTCGGGGGTCATGTCGCAAAGCTCGCAACCAGGGAGCCCACCAGCAGGTTCCAGCCGTCAGCCAGCACGAACAGCACCAGCTTGAAGGGCAGGGCCACCAGCACGGGCGACACCATCATCATGCCCAGCGACATCAGCACGCTGGCACAGATCAGGTCGATCAGGATGAACGGAATGAAGATCATGAAGCCGATCTGGAAGGCCGTCTTCAGCTCGCTGATCACGAAGGCCGGCACGATGGCCTTGAAGGGCATGTCCTGCGCCGATAGCGGCTTGTCGTCCGGGGCCTTCACCCGTGCCAGACGGGCGAAAAGCTCCAGGTCCGAGGCACGCGTCTGCTTCAGCATGAAGTCGCGCAGCGGCAGGCTGCCTTTCTGCAGGGCTGTCTCGAAATCGATGCGCTTCTCGGCCAGGGGCTGATAGGCCTCCGTGTAGATGCGGTCCAGCGTCGGCGACATGATGAATGCCGTCAGGAACAGCGAGATGCCCACCAGAACCTGATTGGGCGGCGAGGCCTGAAGGCCCAGCGCCTGGCGAAGCAGCGACAGCACGATGATGATTCGCGTGAAGCTCGTCATCAGCAGCAGCACGGCCGGAATGAACGACAGTGCCGAGAAGAACAGCAGCGTCTGTACCGGAACCGACCAGGTGGTGCCGCCATCGGCAGCAGCCGCGCTCTGCAGGCTCAGTGTGGTCTGGGCCCATACGTCCAGCGGCGCGCCAGCCAGCAGCGCGCCCCACAGCATTCGTGGCTTCATGGGGTATTCTTCTTCTGCAGGCCCGCCAGCAGCGAGCCGAATCCCTGACTCGCCGCCTGGGGCAGGTCGGACTGTGCGGGCAGGTCCTCGGCATCCAGCTCGGTCAGCAGCTGAATGGACTGGCTGGTGATGCCCACCAGCATGGCCCGTTCGCCCACCTTCACCACCGCAATCTGTTCGCGAGGACCCACCGACAGCGTGGCGGCAATCGACATCAGGCCGTTGGAACGGCTGGCCGGCAGCTGCGACAGGCGTTTCACCAGCCACAGCACCAGCGGAATGGACAGCACCACCAGCAGCAGCACGCCGAAGGAGGTGAGTGCGGCAGACATCGACGACATCCGTCAGCCGCGGTTCAGACGACGCATGCGCTCGGCAGGCGTCACGATGTCCGTCAGTCGGATGCCGAAGCGGTCATTGACCACCACCACCTCGCCCTGCGCAATCAGATAGCCGTTGATCAGCACATCCATCGGTGCACCGGCCTGGGCATCCAGCTCCACCACCGAACCCGGTGCGAGCTGAAGCACATTGTTGATGGTCGTGCGGGTGCGTCCGATCTCCACCGACAGCTGGACCGGAATGTCCAGAATGCGCTCGATGTCGGCACCGCCCTCGGCACCCTGGCCCAGCCTTGCCATCACGCCAGGCAGGGCCCCCGTGACGGACGGATCGACAGCAGAGGACGCCGGGGCGCCGGCCGATTGCACGATCTCCCCGCTTTCCGGGCTCACGGTATTCTGTTCAGACATGAATCAATCCTGGTGGGAATCGGTATAGGAATGCACGGTGTCGATGCGCACCGCATAACGGCCGTTGTGCTCGCCATAACGACCATTGAAAATCGGAACCTGGCCAATCTTCAGCATGGCGCCCGGACCGGTCTCGATCTCGATCACGTCGCCGGTTTGCAGCTTCATCAGCTCGCCCAGCGTTAGTGTCGCCGTCGTCAGCTCGGCCACCAGCTCCACCCCGGCAGGCTTGATCTCCTTCGACATCTGGCCCAGCCAGCTGCGCTTTTCCTCGCCACTGTTCGTGTTCAGCGATGATGACAGCGTGTCGCGGATCGGTTCCAGAACGGTATAGGGAATGCAGACCTGGATCGTGCCCGACTGACCATTGAAATCCAGCGTGAACGTGGTGCTCACCACCATCTCGGCCGGAATGGCGATGTTGGCAAACTGCGGCTGGCTTTCAGACCGCGTGAACACCAGCTCCATCGGGTGGATGCTTTCCCATGCGCGGCTGTACTCGCTGCTGCTCAGATCGATCAGCTTCTGAATCAGGCGCTTTTCCGTCATCGAGAACTCGCGCCCCTCGCTCTTGCGCATCGGACGACCCGTGCCCCCGAACATCAGGTCCACGATCGTGCTCACCAGCTGTCCGTCCAGCACCAGCAGGGCAGAGCCGGCCAGCGGCCGGGTCTGCATGATGTTGATGCTGGCCGGCAGCTGGATCGTGCCCAGAAAGTCGCTGTAGCGTCCCACGACCGGATCAGAGTGGGTGATTTCCGGGTTGCGCTGCATGAAGGCGAACATCGCCAGCCCCAGACTGCGCGCAAAGCGCTCGTGGATCAGCTCAAGTGCCGGCATCCGGCCCCGGATGATCCGCTCCTGGCGGGCCAGGTCGTAGGGCTGAGGGGCAGAACGATCGTCGGCTGCCACCTTGGTCGCGGCGGTGTCCGCCCCGCTGTCGCCGACGGCCTCCGTCCCGGGCGCTGCGTCGGCAAGCGCATCCGTGGCGCTGCCTTCGGGCGCATCCAGCAGTGCGTCGATCTCGTCCTGCGACAGGTACTGCTCGCTCATGTCACTGCACCAGCATCTGGTTGAAATGCACGGCAACCACCGAGTCAGGAACTACGATCAGCGGCTTGCCTGCCGGTGCCGCCGCAGCAGCATCCTTGTGCTCTGCACCCTGGGCAGGAGCAGAGGACTTGTCCCAATGAATGGCCTCGATGGTGCGCTGCTTGATGGCCTCAGCCACGGCTTCCTTGCCCTTCTCGGTCAGCAGCTGCTCGGATTTCTGCGATGACAGCAGCTTCAGGAGCTTGCTGCGAACCACCGGCATCACCTTCTTCAGTTCACTCTCGGCGTAGGCGTTCTGCATCTGCAGGACCACGGCCACCTGAGCCATGCGATCACCGCCTTCATCGGCCAGGTTCACCGTGAATGGCTCCAGCGTCACGAACACCGGCTCGGGCGAGGGCTTGAACAGGGCCAACTTCTCAGCGTCGGGATCATGTGGGGGCTTCAGGAAGAACCATCCCGCGCCGCCGCCGCCAGCCAGCACCACGGCCAGGATGCCGATCAACAGGCCCTTGCCACCTTTCTTCTTGCCTTCTTCGGCTTTCTCGCTCGTATTGCCTGACATGAGATAAATCCAGTTGATTCAGGAGAGATGCCGATATTCTCTATGTCTGCGGGGCGTTCCGATCGGCCAAGAAGGGGCGTTGAACCCCCTTTGTACTCATGGGCCGACCGACGGCGGGATTACCGCCGTCGTGTGTCGGCCCAGGTGCTTCATGCAAACAGGTCCAGACGGCCGTTCGATGGGGTATTGCCCATACGGGCGCTACCACTGGTGCTGCCGGAAACCGCCGTCGGGCGACTGCCCATCGTGCGGCCGGCCCGCCCCGTGTCGGGGCCGCCATCGGCCTGCAGGCTGCCAGATTGACCCCCGTTCTGACCGAAGGCGGTGCCGGACTGTTGCATTCCTGCTCCGTTTTCCTGGCCGGACTGGCGCTGCTGCGACAGGAAGGCCGCATTGTTGCCCTGATCCATCCGGTAGTCGGACAGACGCAGGCCGTGATCGGCCAGCATCTGCTTCAGCGTCGACATCGACGACTCGATGGCGGCGCGTGTGGCAGCGTGCGCAGCAGAGATGTCCAGCGCCGCATCATCGGCATTCAGCGACACTCGGATCCGGATCGGTCCCAGCTCGGCCGGTGTCAGACGGATCTCGGCGCGGTCCTGTCCCTGCACGACCACGCCGGCCACCTGGCGGGCGAACTGTTCCTTGAACTCGGCACTGTGTATCGGACTCTCGATGCGACTGGACAGCAGCGGGCTGCCGTCCGTGCGGATCGGAGAATGGGCGCCCGATGTGGGCAGCGCCATGCCCAGGCTGAACGAACCGCCTTCCGCTCTTCCCACCGCCACAGCTGCCGTCGGCAGGGGTGTGGGGCTCGTGTCCGTTGTTGTCGGGCGAGAAGCAGACGTGGTATCGGATGCCGGGCTCATCGGGGGCAGGGCAGTCGATGCGCCCGGGCGTCCCGTGGCTGCCACGTGTCCATCCGGTGCGGGCTGAGCCGCGCTGGCCGATGTTGCCTGTGCACGCCGTGAGGGAACCGTTGCCATGGCGGGGAGCACTGTGGCCGTTCCTTCGCTGCCTGCAGGCTGGTTCTCGGTCGTATCGGCCACCGTGATGTCCTTCGCGACAGCGTCCGGATCGGCAGACATGGCGTGTGCCTCGGTTGCAACGACCCTGTCTGCGGTGGCGGGCTCATCCAGTTCCATCTGGCGGGCCAATTGCTGCAAGTCGGTCTCGCTGACCGGAGAGGCCCCCATTTGTGCCTGGGCTCCATGGCGCATCTGATCAGCCAGTAAATCATCCGTGGCTGATGCGCTCGAAGGTTTTGCGGACACATCCGCGGCGGCCAGCTCTGTCGGCTTGTCGATGCGGTTAGATGCCTGACCGTTGACGGCTTTCGTCGTCTGTCCGGAAGCGGCTCCATTCACCGTGGAATCGGATGCAGCAGGCTTGGGGTTGGCCGCTGCGGCAGAAGCCGTGCTGTCGGCATCAACCGCATCACCGGGGGAGGTGTTCGACCTGGATTCCGAAGCTGCTGTCTGCGTGGTGGCCTGTTTGGCCGACGGGCCAGCAGGACGGGCTTCCTCCGCACGGGCAGATGCCGGACGTGCCTCAGTGGCCGATGCGCCGCGTGCCGACGCGTTGTCGGCATCGCGGTTGCGGGTCGTCGTGGCACGTTCCGCCTGGCGCGAAGCCTTGGTCACGCGCTCGGCCTGGCGCATCTCGTCGGCCTGGCGAGAACGCTGGGGCTCGGCAGCAGGGCGCTGCATGACCTGGGCGCTGCCGTGCAGATCCTCGGCACGCGGCCGCTCGCGCTGGCGTTCCTTCTCCAGGCGCTGCTGCTCGGCACGCCGTTCAGCCATGCGCTGCGTCATCTCCTCGAAGCCGCCAGGCCGGATATCGGCCATCAGCGTCCGGAAGGACAGCGACGATGCGGCATCCCGGCCAGCCCTGCCGGGCGTCTTGGATGCGCTCAGTTGTTCCAGAACCGATTTTCCGGAGGAAACCGGCGAGCGGGTGCCCAGAGAGGATTCGGTCTTCATGCGATGTAGAGCTCTTCCTGATCCAGCGGCACCGGAACTCGGGTCTTGCTGATGTCCGGGAGGCTGGACTGGTTCAGATAATGGATGGTGGCCTGTTCGTCGGTTTCCAGACGCTCGCGGCGTGCCTCGGCTGCGGCCTGTTGTTCCGCGCGCTGCTTCAGGATGGTTTCCACCGCCTTCAGGCGCTTCTGGCAATCCAAGAGTGCAAGGCGCTTCAGTTCGGCACGCCGTACGGCCTGCTCGATGAAGCGCTCCTGCTGCTTGACGGCGCTGTCGATGCGGCCAGCCAGGTGCGTGTCCAGTTGCAGCGACGTGGCAGAATGGCTCTTGCCGTCCGATACGCGGCGACGGTCCTGCAGCGTGCTGCGATAGCTTTCCAGTGTGGCCAGCGTATTGCGCAGCGACGACAGTTCCTTCTGTGCGTGTGCCATGGCGGCTGCGGCTTCGTCACGCAGACGCTGATAGTTCTCGACGGCCAGTTCCAGGGCGGGTTTCATGCAGATTCGGTTTCAGTTGTTCTGTTCGGGGAAGAGGCCAGCAGATCGCGCATCGCGGTCACAGATGCCTGCAGGCTGGCCGGATCGTGCACCTCCTGGCACAGGAACGCCTCGATCATGGGCATCAGTTCGATGGCCCGGTCGATGCGTGCGTCACTGCCCTCGGTATAGGCGCCAATGGTGATCAGCTCGCGGCTGCGCCGGTAGGCCGACCACAGGGATTTCAGTTGCCGGGCCAGCTGCTGCTGCTCGACAGGAGTCACGGCCGACATCACCCGCGAAATCGATTTCTCGATGTCGATGGCCGGGTAATGGCCGGCATCGGCCAGTTCCCGGGAAAGCACGATGTGTCCGTCCAGGAAGGAACGGCTCGAATCGGCTACCGGGTCGTTCTGATCGTCGCCTTCGGCCAGCACGGTGTAGAAGGCGGTGATCGAGCCCTGGCCGCGTGCGCCCATGCCGGTGCGTTCCAGCAGTGCCGGCAGGCGGGCGAACACTGAGGGCGGATAGCCCTTGGTGGCCGGGGATTCGCCGATGGACAACGCAATTTCCCGCGCCGCCATGGCGTAGCGGGTCAGCGAGTCCATCAGCAGCAAAACGTTCATGTCCTGGTCGCGGAAGTACTCGGCAATGGCCGTGGCGTAGTGTGCCCCCTGCATCCGTGCAATCGGAGGCAGATCAGACGGGGCGGCCACGATCACGGCACGATGGCGGTCCTCTTCGCCCAGGATGTCTTCCAGAAACTCCTTGATCTCGCGGCCGCGTTCGCCCACCAGACCCACCACGATCACGTCGGCGTCGGTGTAGCGGGCCATCATGCCCAGCAGCACGCTCTTGCCCAGGCCGGCGCCAGCAAACAGGCCGATGCGCTGGCCACGACCGATGGTCAGAAGGCCGTTGATCGCCCGTACCCCGGTGTCCAGGGCCTCACGGATCGACTCGCGGTCCATCGCATTGATCGTCCGGCCGTGGATGGGGCAGCTTTCCACATTGCGCAGCGGTCCGAAACGGTCCATCGGCCGGCCATCGGCATCTACCACGCGGCCCAGCAGGCCACGACCGATCGGCAGGTGGCGCATGCGGTCGGACTGGCGCCGCCACGGATGACTGGCGCGGGCCAGGGTGGGGGCGACCACGGCCGGCTCCAGCGGGCAGACGCGCGTCTCGGGAGACAGTCCGCTCGTGTCGCCCGAAGGCATCAGGAAGACGTGGCCATGACCGAAGCCCACCACCTCGGCCTCGACGGCATGGCCGTCGGGCTGCTTCAGCAGGCACAGCGCGCCCACGGGCAGTGCAATGCCAGCGGCTTCGACCAGCATGCCCGATACCTTCACCAGGCGGCCTTCGGTGGCCACCGGGTCCACATGGGCAGCCAGTTGCTGGCAATTGCCCAGGAAGGCAGAAAGCTGGTCGGCAAGGCGCATGACAGAAAGGTTCAGCCGGTCGCGGACACGATCGGGGCAGCATCCTGAACGGGCAGGGCGGCTTCCTCGACATGGGTGTCCACGGCATCGGCCACAAGGGATTCGGAAGCGGTTCCGTCCATGGGGGACGGTTCCGTCGGTCGGGCAGGGGATGCGTCATCGGCACGGGCGTTTTCCCGGCGCGCACCGTTTCGTTCATTATCCAGGCCCAGGGCGGCAAAGGTCCGGGCCACGCGGGTTTCCAGCTGACTGTCCACCCGGGTACTGCCTGCGGCCAGTGTGCAGCCGCCGCGCGCCAACTTGCCAGATGCCAGCACCTTGACGGCGATTTCCGGGTGATTGGCGGCAAACCACTGTTGTGCAGTCTCCACATCGTCCGGATGCACGCTTGCTTCCAGGTGGCGGTACCGTTCGCTGATATGCTTCATTGATTCGGCCAGTACCGGAGCCAGTGCGTCCTTCGAGATCCGGATCTGTTCGCAGGCGATGCGTTCGGCCAGCTGCATGGCCAGGGTCATCACCTCGTGGGCCAGCCCTTCCTTCAGCGCATCCAGTCCGGATGAGAAGTCGGCCAGCAGCGAACCGGCACGGGCGCGAACCGTCATGCCGTGCTGTGCCTCTTCCTGGCGCTGCCGCTCGGTGGCTTCGGCCAGACCGGCCTGGTGGCCTCTCTGCCACGAGGCCTCCAGCTGGCGCGTCAGTTCCTGTTCGGCCTGGCGTGCGGCTTCCTCGGCCCTTTGCGCCGGGCTCTTGTGCGTGGCGGGGTCGTCGAAGGACATGACCGCCATCGGCTGCCAGGCATCCTGCCGGCTGATGCGGGCAGGGCGGGGCGAGGCAGGGGTCAGGGAATCAGACCAGCGCATCGGCGCCTCCGCTGCTCACCACGATGGTGCCTTCGTCGGCCAGGCGCTTCACGGTCTTCAGGATCTCCTTCTGCTGGGCCTCCACCTCGGACAGTCGCACCGGACCGCGCGACTCCAGGTCTTCCTTCAGCGACTCGGCCGCGCGAGAACTCATGTTCTTGAAGATCTTCTCGCGCAGTGCAGGCTCGGCACCCTTCAGTGCGATGATCAGCTGATCGTTCTGTACCTCGCGCAGCACCGTCTGCACGGCGCGGTCGTCCAGGCTCAGCAGGTCGTCGAAGGTGAACATCAGATCCTCGATTTCCTGCGCCAGCTCGGCGTTCTCGGCGCGCAGCGTCTCCAGCAGCGAGGCCTCTTCGCCACCGCCCAGGAAGTTCAGGATCTCGGCGGCTGCCTTGCTGCCGCCCAGGCGAGGGCGCTTGACCTTGTCGCCACCGGTCAGCACGCGCGACAGCACCTCGTTGAGTTCCTTCAGCGCGCTGGGCTGGATGCTGTCCAGCGTGGCAATGCGCAGCATCACGTCCGAACGGGTCTCGGCCGACAGCTGCTGCAGGATGCTGGAAGCGTGGTCACGCTCCAGGTGCACCAGGATGGAGGCGATGATCTGCGGGTGCTCATGGCGGATGAGCTCGGCCACCGAGGCCGCATCCATCCAGCGCAGGCTCTCGATGCCCGAGACGTCGCTGCCCTGCACGATGCGGTCGATCAGCATGCCGGCCTTGTCGTCGCCCAGCGCACGTTTCAGCACGCCGCGCACGTAGGCATTGGGATCATGCACCAGCGTGCTCTGCTTCGAGGCCTGCTGATGAAAACGTTCCAGAACCTGCTCGATATGGTCCTTGGTCGTGTACTGGGTCCGGGCCATTACTTCGCCCAGTCCCTGTACCTCCTTCGGTGTCAGGTGCTTGAAGACTTCGGCTGCCGTTTCCTCGCCCAGGGCGAGCAGCAGCACGGCGGCATCACGGGTGCCGGCTTCATCGAAACCACTCATGCTGGATTGTCCGGGTTGGTGCCATTGACCCAGTTGCGGACCACGGTGGCGACTGCCGTCGGGTCGGTGCGGGCCAGTTGAAGGGCGTTGTGTTGCGCAATCGTCATGCCCATCCCTTGCTCGGGATTGACTTCAAGACGCTGGACACCGCCCTTGGTGCTCCCTTCGGGGCTGGGCAGTTCCAGCTGCTCGTCGACTTTTGCGTCCAGGTTGTTGCCGGCGGCCGGTGCGGGCTTCTTCATCGCCTGCAGGGCAGGGCGGATGAACATCATCAGGATGATGAGCGCCAGCAGCACGAAGCCGAACTGCTTGCCCAGATCCTTGGCAAGCGAAACGGTCTCGGGGTCCTTCCAGAGCGGCACTTCGGGGTCGACCACCTCAGGACGCTTGGTGAAGGCGGCGTTGACCACCTGCACCGAATCGCCACGCTCGGCCGAGAAGCCCACGGCCTGCTTCACCAGTGCCTCGATGCTCTGCATCTCCAGCGGGGTCAGCGGGGTGGAGACCTCCTTGCCGTCATCGCCTGTAGTCTGCTTCTGGTTCACCAGCACGGCCACCGACAGGCGACGGATGGTGCCTGTCTGGTTGCGAGTCACCTTCACCGTGCGGTCCACCTCGTAGTTGGTGACCGATTCCTGCCGGGTGGAAACGCCGGCGCCACCATCGGCAGACGATGCGCTGCCGGCTGCTCGCGTAGCCTGCGCTGCCCCGTTGATGGGGGCCGACACGGTGGCAGGGGGCTGGTTGGACAGGGCTCCCGGAACGCCGCCAGCGGCATCGCTTGCGCCCGAGCCGTCACGGCTGGCCATCGTCTGCTGGCTGCGCATGGCAGCTGCGCCCGGGTTCTGGTTCGGTGCGTAGGTCTCGGCCGTGGCCTCGCTCTGCGTGAAGTCGATGTCGGCGGCCACCTGCGCCCGAATGTTGCCGTCACCCACGATCGGGGCCAGCAGGTCGTCGATGCGGCGGGTCAGCGTGCTCTCGATCCGGTTGCGGTAATTGATCTGCGCCGTGTTCATCTCGCTGCCGTCACCGTCCAGGTCCGACAGCAGCTTTCCGTACTGGTCCACGACCGACACCTGTTTCGGGCTCATGTCGGGCACCGATGAGGCCACCAGCGCCAGAATGCCCTGCACCTGTCCACGCTCCAGCGTGCGGCCGGGGTAGAGCGTCAGCATCACCGAGGCCGAAGGCTTCTGCTGTTCGCGCAGGAAGCCGCTCTGGACCGGCATGGCCAGATGGACGCGTGCCTGCTTCACGGCAGCCAGCGACTGGATCGAGCGGGCCAGCTCGCCTTCCAGACCCCGCTGGAAGTTCAGGCGCTCCTGGAACTGCGTCGTGCCGAAGCGCTGTTTTTCCAGCAGCTCATAGCCGGTGGTGTCGCTGGCGGGCAGACCCTGGGCAGCCAGACGAAGCCGGGCGTCGTTGACCATGTTGGCGGGCACCATGATGGCACCGCCCCCTTCGGTGTACTTGTAGGGCACGTTCATCTGCACCAGCTGGGCGATGACTGCGCCACCTTCCCGATCGGGCAGGTTGTTGTAGAGCACCTTCCAGTCCGGCTGCTGGGACCAGAGCCATGCCGAGACGGCAACGGCGCCCAGGGCGATCACACCCGCACCGGCCTTGATCTTGGTGGCGGCAGGCATCTGGGCGAAGGGGCTGACGGATGCAGGCAGAGTGTTGGTAGCCATGGCAGGATTGGATGTACTCATGTGGCACATTATTCGGCAGCGCATGCCATGGAAATTTGCCAAATACCGGGCTGGATACCTGCTATTTCGCCGAAGACGCCGGGGGCACGCGGGTACGATGACAGCAACCGGCAAATGGTTTGCCGACTGATGGAGAAGGGATATGCAAGTGGAATTTCCCGGTTCTGCCCTGAAAGCCGCCGCCGATGCTGCTGCGGCTGCCGCCCGTCCGGGAGGCATGGAAAGACTGGGCGCCGGCATGATGACAGGCCAGGTGGAGGGCGCAGCCAGCGGCTCGTTCGGCAACCTGCTGATGGATGCGCTGCGTAGCGTCAGCAGTGCCCAGAACGTTGCAGACAAACAGCAGCGCGCCTTTGAGGTGGGTGACGCCGGTGCAACACTGGAGAGCACGATGCTGGCCATGCAGAAGGCACAGATCGGCTTCCAGTCTGCCGTGACGGTACGCAACCGCCTGGTGCAGGCCTACTCGGACATCATGGGAATGCAGGTCTGATGAAACGACAAGGCCCCGAAGAGGCGCTGCCTCCCGGGGCCTTTCGAGCCAGTCAGGCTGACTTGCTTCAGGCATCCAGCCGTGCACTGCGCATCCGGCGCTCTACATCCATGACGTACACCTGGACCTGGCGGCCCACGCTTTCGGGCAGTGACTGGAACCGGCAGCTCACCAGCATGCCGTCACCCCGCTCGGACGGGGCGATGCGGATCACCTTCAGGTCGCAGGGCAGGGGAGATGCGCGGAAACGCTCGATACGGCAATGCAGCAGCGGCTGGCCCACCTGAGGCAGGTCGTGGCCGGCTGGCCACTGGAAGCTCAGTCCGCCGGCCGAGATGTCATGCAGCCGACCGCGCGCCTCGCGGTGTCCCACCACCCGTACGGCCACTTCGGCACCGTCGGCAGCAGGTGGCTCCACGCGGAAGGCCTCGCGGCGCTGGATGCGCCACCCATGGGAGGGGATGGCGGCAATCAGCTGCCGTCGTCCCTCGTCCTCGCGCAGCGACACGGCCGGGATGTCCAGCTGGATCTTCACTGCGTTGGTCAGACCCACCAGGGTCAGGCTGCGAGCTTCCAGCAGTGCTCCCATAGACTCTTCATCGCCCGGGAAGCCCAGCCGGAAGTCGTTGGCCTCCAGCCCCTCGATGCGCGTGACCAGGTGCAGCTCGTCATCGGCGTGGGCATAGAGCACCACATGCTCGCGGGCGCCCTGTAGCTCGCGCAGCAGCGAACGTACCGCCATGGTGCCGGACACCCGGAACTGGTCCAAGCCATCCTGCGGGGACATGGGCAGGAAACCCGGAACGAGGCCGTGGTGGGTACCTGGTTGTTGGTTCGGCGTATTCATGATCACACTCGGGACACGCAGGGTTCGGGGGAGGCGGGACGCACCATCGGGCGGGTAGCCAGCCAGGGCAGCATGCGACGGTAGGCCGGGGTACCCAGCTGGCGGATCTGTTCGTCCACGCGCAGGATTTCGCGGATCATTCTCGCCCGCTTCCCCTCCAGCAGGGCACAGGCGTCCGGATACACGGACCGCAGTTCCTGCCAGGCGATTTCCAGTTCCCGGGCCATCCGGGGCAATGAGCCGCGAAGCCGCCGGACCTCATCCCAGTCGCCATCCCGTGCGGCACCCAGCATGGCCTCGGCGAGCTGCAGGGCCTGCCCGTACTGGAGGGGCAGCACGATGTCGGATGCGATGTCGGTCGTCATGTCGTCACCCGCTCAGGCGTAAAGCGGCGATTTCACCACCTGCGGGCGGATCGCCTGCCAGGCATCACGCAGATCCTTCAGCAGGCGCTCCACTTCCTCGTATTTCTCCAGCTCGTTGTGCAGGTTGGCCTGCAGCAGCGTCTGCGTCATGTAGTCGTACAGCATGCCCAGATTGGTGGAAATGCTGCCCACGGAAGGGTCCAGCGAGGCCTTCAGGCCTTCGTCGATGATCCGGATGGCCTTCGAGGTGGATTCTCCCTTGGCCGCGAAATTGCCCTGCTTCAAGGCCATGCCGGCCTTCATCACGGCGGTGACGGCGCCGTCAAACAGCATCTCCACCAGACGGTGCGGGTCGGTGTGATGTACCGCGCTCTCGATTTCCACGGCGTGGTAGGCGGCGGCAGACGGTCGGTGCATGCGAGCAAACATGGGCTTTTTCCTGGGAAGAGGGCAGAAGCCGGTCAAAGCGTCGACGAGGCGTCACGTGACGTGAGGGCATCATGCTGCCATCCGTCGGCGACAGCCGGTCGTCAGTTCCGGCGGTGTCTACCCCTCCTTATCGGCGCATGGACGCCGGACTTTAGATGCCAGCCAAAGTGGACGGCTTTGGTGCCGCTATTCATGCCCGCCACCGGGAAGTGAAGGAAACACGAATGCCCCTGGCAAGAGCGCTGTCATCGACACCTTTCCGCCTGGGCATGGTGCCGGTGATGACGCCCTTGAACAGGGGCATTCCCGTGACGCGGCCGATGCTGATGCCGCGTATGAAGCGTATGATCAGCGCAGCAGCGCCGCAATCGACGAGAACGAGTTCGTGATGTTGCTGATGTTCTTGTCCAGCGCTGCGTACTGCTTCAGCAGACGTTCTTCGGTGCGTTCCAGCTGTTCGTTGAGGCGGTCGGCGCGCGACGTGCTGGCGTCCAGGCTGCGACGCAGGGCCTTGGTGGTGCCGCTCAGGCTGCCATCGTCATCCAGGATCTCCTTCAGACGGGCGCTGAGCATCCCGGCCACGCCGGATCGGCTGCCGGCAGAGCCCGAGAGCAGGGCGGCCGTGGCAGCGCTCATGGTGCCCATGGTCGCGCCCGGCGCAGCCGCCGTACCTGCAGCCCCCGCTTCTCCCGTGGCACCTGCGCTTCCTGCGGATGCTGCACCTGAAGCCTTCTGCGCGCCGGCAAACACGGTGCGCATCTTCTCGGGGTTGTTCAGCAGGTCCTTCAGCTTGGCGTCCTTGATGCTGAGTGCGCCGTTGCGATCCAGCTCGAAGCCGGCGCTGGCCAGGCCGCTGCCGTCATCCTGGGCACGAACCAGGCTGCGCACCTGCTGCTGGATTCGGACCAGCGTGCCATTGCCTTGCAGGGTGCCGGCCTGCTTGGAGGCAGGATCATACTTCGTCTGCTCGGCAATCAGGCTGTTGACCTTGTTGTAGGCCTTCACGAAGTTCTCGACATCTTCCTTCAGACTTTCCTTGTTGGTCTCCACCGTGATGTTCACCGGTGCGTTGTCGGCCTTCTTCAGGTTGAAGGTCACCCCCTCGATCATGTCGGTAACCTTGTTCGATGCCGAGCTCACGTCCAGACCATTGAGCTGCATCTTGGCATCGCGCGCCACCTGAGTGCGCTGACTGCCGTTCGCACCGGCCTGGGCAGTGGCCGAGACGTTCAGGGCATCCAGCCCGTTGCCCGAGGCCGAGATCTCGAAGGCATTCTTTGCACCGCTCTGCGAGCCGGTTAGCATCAGGCGCACACCATTGCCGTCGTTGACCAGGTTGGCGCTCACGCCGCTGTTGCTGCGGTTGATGATGTCGCGGATGTCCTTGATGGTCGCATTTTCGGGAACCGTGATCTCCAGCGCCTTGCGCTCGCCATCGGCCGTGAAGCTCGTTCCGTCCTCGTTTACGCTGCCCATCTGGACGCGCAGCGTGCCACCGCCCACCACGGTATCGGCATTGGCAAAGCTGCGGGTTGCCACCGTCTGGCTCTGTGCCAGCTGCTTCACCACTAGCGAATGGTTGCCCGTGGCGCCGCCCTTGCTGTTTCCACCCGTTGCCTGCACCTGGTCCTCGTTGCTGCTGCTGGCCGTGGTGGCGTTCCAGGTGTCCTGCTTGATCAGCTTTTCTGCGGCCGTCTGCAACTCGGAAAGTGCAGACTTCACCGTGCCCCAGGCCGAGAGCTTGGTGTTGATGCCGGCCTGTTCCTTCTGTAGCTTGGCCAACGGTGCACGCTCGACGTTCATCAGCTGCGAAACGATGCTGTTGACATCGAGGGAGCCGCCCATTGCCGTGATCTTTCCAGCCATAGGGACCTCCAGTGGGTCATTGACGGTTTTCGATGCTCATCATATCGGCGCCGGCACTGCCTTCATAAGACCCATGCCGACCGGTGGGGCAACGGCCATGCCCATCGGTCGGAGCAGCCTTCGGAAAAACTGGGCGAAACAGGGGCTGACCTGGGAGATTGCTGACGCTTCAGGGCTTCGGTGGATGATGTCATGACCCAGAAACGCCGCCGGCCGGAAAGCCCGATGAGGGCTTCCCGGCCGGGGAAGGGAAGACGGCCGAAGCCGCCTGGAGTCCTTGTCGATCAGCGCAGCAGCGACAGTACGTTGTTGGGCAGGGAGTTGGCCTGCGACAGCATCGCGGTGCCGGCCTGCTGCAGGACCTGGGCGCGGGTCAGGGCAGCCGTTTCGGAAGCGAAGTCGGCGTCCATGATCCGGCTGCGGGCAGCGGTCTGGTTCTCGGCGCTGACCTGCAGGGTCTGGATGACGGCCTCGAAGCGGTTCTGCGTGGCACCGAACTCGGCGCGTTTGGAGTTGACCTTGGCCAGCATCGTGTCCAGCTTGGCCAGTGCGTCAGTGGCGAAGGTGAAGGACGTGATACCGGGGGCCGAGGCAGCGTTGGCACCCATGGCGCCCAGTGCGCCCGCGAAGTCGGCGTCAGTCGTCATCGTGGCCAGGTTGACCGTGATCTGATCCGTCGTGGCGTTGTTGGCGCCAACTTGGAAGGTCAGGGCAGAGCCAGCAGCGAACAGCTTGGTACCGTTGAAGGAGGTGCTGGCCAGGTTGCGCTTGATCTCCTCAGCCAAGGCCTGATACTCCTGGTTCAGGCTGACACGGTCGGAGTCGTTGTTGGTGGCGTTGGCCGACTGCACGGCCAGTTCACGCATGCGCTGACCCATGTCGTTGATCTTGGACAGGGCGCCTTCGGCAGTCTGCGACAGCGAGATGGCGTCGTTGGCGTTGCGGATGGCGACGTTCATGCCGCGCACCTGGGTGTTCATGCGCTCGGCGATGGCCAGGCCTGCGGCGTCATCCTTGGCGCTGTTGACGCGCAGACCGGTGGACAGGCGCTGGACCGAGGTGGCCAGGGCGCTTTGCGTGGCGCTCAGGTTGCGCTGAGCGTTGAGCGACATGATGTTGGTGTTGATGATCTGTGCCATGGTTCTGCTCCCTTGTTTGCAGAAGGTTGGTTGTCCTGTTCCCGCTCGGTTTAGGTTAGGACGGCGGGAAACGTTCCCGTTGCCATGAATATCGACCCGTGTAGGTGGCGCTTTAAGACGAGAGGCAACCGTTTATGCTTTCAGGGCTGCTGCTGGTCGGGCTTCGCCCTGGGGGAGGGTGATGTCTCGGGGCGGACTGGATGCCAGGTCGGGATGCCAACATGCTGGGTCGACCATGTTGGGGCATCGGTTCGTGATCAATGCCTGTGCACCGTCATGATGAAACCGGCCGTGAAACTGAAATCGGCCGGAAAGCCCGATGAAGGGCTTCCCGGCCGGGGACGGGCAGGCGGCCGAAGCTGCCTGGAGGCCTTGTCGATCAGCGCAGCAGCGACAGCACGTTGTTGGGCAGGGAGTTGGCCTGCGACAGCATCGCGGTGCCGGCCTGCTGCAGGACCTGGGCGCGGGTCAGGGCAGCCGTTTCGGAAGCGAAGTCGGCGTCCATGATCCGGCTGCGGGCAGCGGTCTGGTTCTCGGCGCTGACCTGCAGGGTCTGGATGACGGCTTCGAAACGGTTCTGGATTGCACCGAACTCGGCGCGCTTGGAGTTGACCTTGGTCAGCATCGTGTCCAGCTTGGCCAATGCGTCGGTGGCGAAGGTGAAGGTCGCGATGCCGGGGGCCGAGGCAGCGTTGGCACCCATGACCCCCACTGCTTTGGAGAATTCCTCGTCCGACGTCAATGTAGCCAAGTTGACCGTGATCTGGTCGGTAGTGGCGTTGTTGGCACCGATCTGGAAGGTCAGAGCAGCGCCGGCAGCAAACATCTTGGTGCCGTTGAAGGCGGTGCTGGACAGGGTGCGCTTGATCTCTTCGGCCAGGGCCTGATATTCCTGGTTCAGGCTGGCTCGGTCGGAGTCGTTGTTGGTGGCGTTGGCCGACTGTACGGCCAGTTCACGCATGCGCTGACCCATGTCGTTGATCTTGGACAGGGCGCCTTCGGCAGTCTGCGACAGCGAGATGGCGTCGTTGGCGTTGCGGATGGCGACGTTCATGCCGCGCACCTGGGTGTTCATGCGCTCGGCGATGGCCAGGCCTGCGGCGTCATCCTTGGCGCTGTTGACGCGCAGACCGGTGGACAGGCGCTGGACCGAGGTGGCCAGGGCGCTTTGCGTGGCGCTCAGGTTGCGCTGAGCGTTGAGCGACATGATGTTGGTGTTGATGATCTGGGCCATGGCTTTTAACTCCTGTAAGTGCGGATGGGTGGTTGTCCTGTTCCCGCTCTGTTTCGGTTAGGACGGCGGGAAACGTTCCCGTTGCCATGAATATCGACCCCGAAAAGTGTTGCTTTAAGACCGAAACAGGCCGTCCGGGTCCTTCAAGCCTCCGTCTATCCGTCATCGGGAAAATAGTGTGCGTTTTTGCATGCCAGCCCGTGCATTCGTGCGTGTCGCTTTGGGTGTTGTGTACGGCATGAAGTCCCGCTTTTCAGCGCTTTGGGTGGGGTGAGGGCTGGTCAGAATGCACCCGGATCTTTCTTTCTGTGGCTGTCGGCAGGCTGCAACGCCCTGTTGCTTGTCCGATACTCTTGCTTCGTCGGTGGCTGGGCAGCCATTCATGCAGCACCTTGTGCCGATCGTCCCGGGCTGTGGCAGGCTCGCATCGGGCAGTCGGGGCCAACGGACAGCCGCGCCCGATGAGTGCGCTTGGTGGCATTTCCGCCTTTCCGGATCTGACCCGTAAAGGCCGGGAGCCGCTCGTTCCGCCGGTCGGCCTGCGGTGGGCGCTTCCCCGAGCCCGGGTTCATAGTCTGCTCCATGCCGGGTGCGCAGCCACCCAGCCACTTCTGAAACGCCGACATTCAGGAAAGAGCAGGTATGAACGAAGACCGAATCCTTGCAGAGATCAGAGAGACAAACCTTTCCTATCTGATCCTTGCGCAATCGCTGATCCGGACGGATCGGGTCCAGGCGCTTTACCGCCTGGGGTTGTCCGAAGAGGTGGCCGATCTGCTCGACCAGTTGTCGCCGGCGCAGATGATGCGCATTGCCCAGGGCAACATGCTGTTGTGCCGCTTCCGCTTCGATGACGCCATGCTGTGGTCGCTGTTGGCTGATCATGGCGAAGGTGAGCAGGAAGAGGGGGGCGAGCGCAGCGCATCGCGACTGCATGCTGCCATCCTGCGTTCGGGCCGATTCGAGGAGACGCTCGATGAGCGCGCGTAGTCTTCTGGAAGACAGTCGCCAGATCGTCAAGGCGATCCGGATGATCGAGCTGGGTGCCCGACTGCAGATGCTGCAGTCGGAAACCAACCTGCCTTATGAGCGGCTGCTGAAACTGTACAAGGAGGTGGCGGGCAAGTCGCCTTCCAAGGGGCAGCTTCCGTTCTCGACCGACTGGTTTATGACTTGGCAGCCCAACATCCATGCATCCCTGTTCTACAACATTCATACGTACCTGATGAAGAGCGCGCCCATTGATGACTCGGACGCTATCGTCAAGGCGTATGAGCTGTATACCGCTGAAGTGAAGAGCTATGGGGTGGAGCCCATGCTTAGCCTCACCCGCGCCTGGCGGCTGGTGCGCTTCATCGACAGCGGCCTCGTGACAGCCATGCAGTGTCGGCGCTGCAAGGGTCAGTTCATCAACCATCCTTATGAGCTGGAAGACCGCTTCGTATGCGGATTGTGCGAACCGCCGGCCCGTGCGGGCAAGGCACGCAAGGCGGGCGCGATCCACTGACTGGCCGGGCCGCATTCCGGATGGCTGGCCGCCTCCGTTCCGTCTAACGATTTGATGGCTCAGATCGTTGCATGACGGGCAAGGTGTGTTAGCACAGAACATACGAAGCATTTTTTGGCATTCGGACGGATCCTTCGGGATCCGTCCGAATGCCTTTTTTCATAGGCGCTTCCTGTGGCCTTGGGGAATGTGGCCATGGGTCGAGCCTGAACGTGTTTCACTTGATATCTACTGCCCCTGCAAGGTGTCTGACCTGACGCCCGTTCCCGCTGGGTGTCCGTCTGACCGTCATCGGTGCCGCAAGGCAGGGCGATGCTCAAGAATGCCGGGTATCGACCGAAAAGGAGAGGAGCCCCGGGTCCATGCCCGGTGTGAACCAGTCAAGGGATACACAACATGTTTGTCATCATCGGATACATCGTCGTGGTTGCGTCCGTCATTGGCGGTTATGCGATGGCGGGCGGCCACGTCAGTGCGCTGTTCCAGCCGCTGGAGCTGCTGATGATCGGTGGCGCGGCCTTCGGTGCCTTCATCGTGGCCAACCCCGGCAAAGACCTGAAAGCCTGCATGGCTGCGCTTCCCTCGGTGTTCAAGGGATCCAAGTACACCAAGGAGCGCTACCTGTCCGTGATGGCCATGCTCTACGACATCCTGTCCAAGGCGCGCAAAGAAGGACTGATGGCCATCGAGAACGATGTGGAGCAGCCCGAAAGCAGTCCGCTGTTCACGCGCTACCCGGATCTGCTGGCCGACCATCACCTGATTGAGTTCGTCACCGACTATCTGCGGATGATGATCTCCGGTAACCTCAATGCGCTGGAGATCGAGAACCTCATGGACAATGAAATGGAAACCCACCATCATGAAGCGATGGTGCCGGCCCATTCCATCCAGAAGATGGCCGACGGCCTTCCGGCCTTCGGGATCGTGGCGGCCGTGATGGGTGTGGTGCATACCATGGGTTCGGTGGGGCAGCCGCCAGCCATCCTGGGTGAGATGATTGCACACGCTCTGGTGGGTACGTTCCTGGGCATTCTGATGGCCTATGGCTTCGTGGGGCCGCTGGCTGACGTGCTGACGCAGAAGACCAACGAGGCTGCCAAGGAGCTGCAGTGCGTGAAGGTGACGCTGCTGGCCAGCATGCAGGGTTATGCGCCGGCTATCTGCGTGGAGTTCGGTCGCAAGGTGCTGTATTCCACCGAGCGGCCCGGGTTTGCCGAGTTGGAAGGTCACGTCAAGCAGAAGAGGGCGTAAGCCATGTCGGGTCCTGCCGCCAAGAAAGTCCAGCCCATCGTCGTCAAGCGGATCAAGAAGGCTGCGCATGGCCACCACGGCGGCGCTTGGAAGATCGCCTATGCCGACTTCGTGACGGCGATGATGGCCTTCTTCCTGCTGATGTGGCTGCTGAGTTCGGCCAGTGAGAACACGCTGAAGGGTATTTCCGAGTATTTCCAGCAGCCGCTCAAGCTGTCGCTGATCGGCGGCAGTGGGGTCGGGGATGCCACTGCGCCGGTGCCTGGAGGCGGCACCGACCTGACGCGCAAGGACGGCCAGGTCAACAAGGGCATCACCAAGGGCAAGGACCCGAAGAAGGACGTGAAGCTGCAGAAGCTTAAGGAGCGGCTGGAGGCGTCCATCATGCAGGTGCCGGCGCTGGAGGCCCTGCGTGATCAGATCCGCCTGGAGATGACGGTGGACGGCCTGTCCATCCAGATCGTGGACGCCAGCAAGAAGCCGTTGTTCGCTTCGGGCAAGAGCACGGTGCTCTCGCCCAACATGCGGGACCTCATGCGTACCATTGGCAAGCTGCTCAACGAGGTGGAGAACCCTGTCAGCCTCAGTGGGCACACCGATGCGACTCCCTATGCGGGCGGGGCCACTGGCGGCTATTCCAACTGGGAGCTGTCGACCGAGCGTGCCAACTCGTCGCGGCGTGAGCTGGTGCAGGGGGGAATGGACCCGAACAAGATCTTGCGGGTACAGGGTCTGGGTGCGGTGGTCCCGCTGGACAAAACCAATCCCAATGACCCGATGAACCGACGCATTGCCATCGTGGTGCTGAACGAGGCTGCACAGGCACGCATCCTGGGCGGTACCGAGATGACGACTTCTGACGAGGAGAGTGCGGCGCAGAGCATCCGTGACGCTGCTGCCGTGGGGGCTGTCCAGCCGGCCAAGGCTCCCTGATTTTCCGTGGCCGCCGTCCAGCCGGCGGCGCCTGCCGCCGGTGTGTCGCGGGCCTGAAACGGTCGCGGTTTCCCGGCTTTATCCGGGCATGAGGAGGGCAGACCCTTCCTGATAATGCGGGCATCGTCGTCATGAAGCCCGCATTCAATGGCCGAGACCAGCAAGGAAGATCGCCAGTTACCTGCTTCGGAGCAGCGCCTGAGGAAGGCGCGCGAAGAGGGTAACGTTCCCCGTTCGCGGGATCTGGCGCACCTGCTGGTGATGGGCGCCGGCATGGGGGCGCTTGCCCTGATGGGCCCGTCGCTGGCCGACGGCATGCGACGGCTTATGGCCAGCACCTTCGCCTTTGATGGCCAGGTGCGGATGTACTTCCTGGATGCGCTGCAACCGACGCTGGCGTATTTTGGCGATCTAGGCTGGCGCACGCTGGCCATCCTGCTGTCGGTCTGTGCGGCCGCCATTGCCGCCAGCACCATCCCCGGGGGCTTCAACCTCAGCGTCAAAGCGCTGGGTGTCAAGGTCTCGCGCATCAATCCGGCCAGCGGCCTCAAGCGCATCTTCTCGCTCCGGAACCTGGTCGAGTTCTTGAAGCTGTCGCTGCTGGCCAGCCTGCTGGGGGCTATCGGCAGCTGGTATGCCATGGACCGTTTCCCCGAGTTCGCAGCGCTCTCGCATGGATCTTTGGCGGGCTCGGTGGGCCATGCCATGTCGCTGGTGGTGGGCGGCCTCGGGCTCTCGATGCTGCTGCTCTTCGCGCTGGCGCTCTTCGACGTGCCGTTCCAGTGGTTCCGGCACCGGGCCGACCTGCGAATGACCCGGGACGAGGCCAAGCGGGAGCACCGCGAGTCCGAAGGGGACCCCCAGCTGAAGGGACAGATACGTTCGCGACAACGTGAGGCCGCTCGTCGGCGGATGCTGTCGGCGGTCCCATCGGCGGACATCGTGGTGGTCAACCCGACGCATTATGCGGTGGCAATCCGTTATGACGAGGCAGCCGGGGGGGCGCCGCGCGTCGTGGCCAAGGGGCTGGACGAGCTGGCGATGCGCATTCAGGCCATCGCGCGCGAGTCGGGGGTTCCGGTGCTGTCGGCCCCGCCGCTGGCACGGGCGCTGTATGCGCATGTGGAGCTGGATCAGGAGATCCCGCAGGCGCTGTACGTGGCCGTGGCCCAGGTGTTGGTCTATGTCTACCAGCTCAAGCGCTGGATTCCGGGGCGTTCGACTGCGCCGCAGGCGCCGGTCGACCTGCCGGTCCCGACGGAGATGGATCCGAAGCATTCTGAAAAGGGTAAACACGCATGAGCGCGCCATTGACGGACAGCGGCCAGGGCATGGCACCGGGAAGGGGCTGGCTGCGGCTGCCCACCCAGCTGCGCATTGCCGGGCAGGAGGTACCGCTGCCGCCATTGTCTTCGCTAGCGGTACCGATGCTGGCCGTAGTGGTGCTGGCCATGATGCTGCTGCCGTTGCCCGCGCCGGTGCTGGACTTTCTGTTCACCTTCAATATTGCGTCCTCGCTGCTGGTGCTGCTGGTGGCGGTGTACACGGTGAAGGCGCTGGACTTCGCGGTGTTTCCGACGGTGCTGCTGGTGACGACGCTGATGCGGCTGTCGCTGAGCGTGGCCTCCACCCGCGCCGTGTTGCTGCATGGCCACACCGGTACCGATGCGGCTGGCAAGGTGATCGAGGCCTTCGCCAACTTCCTGATCGGCGGCAATTATGCGGTGGGCATCATCGTGTTCGCCATTCTCACGGTGATCAACTTCATGGTGGTCACCAAGGGGGCAGGGCGTATTGCCGAGGTGTCGGCGCGCTTTGCCCTGGATGCCATGCCGGGCAAGCAGATGGCCATCGATGCCGACCTGAACGCCGGTCAGATCGATCAGGCCGAAGCACGCCGTCGCCGTCAGGAAGTGAGCCGTGAGGCAGACTTCTATGGCTCGATGGACGGTGCGTCGAAGTTCGTGCGGGGCGACGCCATCGCCAGCATCCTGATCCTGGCGATCAACCTGGTGGGTGGCCTCATCATCGGCGTGGTGCAGCACAGCCTGCCGCTGGCCACCGCCGCCAACAACTACGTGCTGCTGGCCATCGGTGATGCGCTGGTGGCCCAGGTGCCGTCGCTGGTGATCTCGGTGGCGGCCGGTCTGCTGGTCTCGCGCGTGGGTGACGGCAACGAGGACATCGGCAAGCAGGTTGCCAGCCAGTTGTTCTCGCTGCCGCGTGCACTGGGTCTGGTGGCGCTCATCGTGGGCGTTCTGGGCGTGATCCCGGGCATGCCGCACATCGCCTTCCTGTCTCTGGCCGCCATGCTGGGCTATGTCTCCTTCAAACTGTCGGTGGCGGCCAAGGAGGCCCCGGCGGCGGCCGAGGAAGTGGTGCCGGCTGCCGCTGGCGACGGCGACGCTACCTGGGAGGACGTGCAGCCGGTGGACATCCTGAGCCTGGAAGTGGGATACAAGCTGATCCAGCTGGTGGACAAGTCCAACGGTGGTGACCTGCTGATGCGCATCAAGGGCGTGCGCCGCAAGTTTGCTCAGGAAATCGGTTTCCTTCCGCCACCGGTCCACGTGCGCGACCAGCTGGACCTGCGGCCGAACAACTATCGAATCGGTCTGAAGGGCGTGACGGTGGGCACTGGCGAGGCCTATCCGGGCATGTGGCTGGCCATCGACCCCGGTCATGCCGACGTGCGCCTGAACGGTCTGCAGACCCGCGATCCGGCCTTCGGCCTGAATGCCTACTGGATCCAGTCTTCGGAAAAAGACATGGCGCAGGCGGCCGGCTACACCGTGGTGGATGCCTCCACTGTGGTGGCCACGCACCTGCACCACCTGATGCAACTCTACGCCTGGCGTCTGCTGGGGCGTGGCGAGGTGCAGCAGCTGCTGGACCACCTGGCACAGTACTCGCCCAAGCTGGTCGAGGAAGTGGTGCCCAAACTAGTGCCGGTGCCGATGTTCCAGAAGGTGCTGCAGAACCTGTTGGAAGAGTCCGTCCACATCCGCGACCTCAAGTCCATCGTCGAGTCGCTGGCCGAGCATGGCGCCAAGATGCAGGATCCGGGCGAGCTCACCCGCGAAGTGCGGGTTTCGCTGGCGCCGGCCATCGTACAGGGCATCTTCGGGCCGTCCTCCGACCTGTCAGTGGCTGCGCTGGACCCTGCGCTGGAATCGCTGCTGATGCAATCGTTCGGCCCCGGCTCCAATGGGGCACTGGATCCTTCGGTGGCGGACTTCCTGGCGACCGAAGCCGCCCGGATCTGCCAGCAGCAGGAAGCGCTGGGCCTACCGGCCTGTCTTCTGGTGCCGGACCGGATCCGTCCGCAGGTGGCGGCCATGGTGCGCAAGGCTGCACCGCGCCTTCGTGTGCTGGCACACGCCGAAATCCCTGATACCCACACCATCCGTATCGGGCAACTGATCGGGAGCAATCGATGAAAACCATGACCTTCAGTGGCCGCACTATGAGGGAGGCCATCGCCCAGGCCAAGGCGCGCTTCGGAGGCGATGTCGATATCCTGGACAGCGATGCCGTCGGTGATGAAGTGCAGGTGACGGTCGTGGTGCCGATGGCTCGCTCGGCACGTCGCCGCCGCACTCTGGAGCAGGTCTCGGCCAGCATCAACGCACTGGCCGCCTCTGGCCGTACAGCGGCCAATGGCACCGAGAACCGTACTGTCGCCGGTGTTGATTCGCGGCCGACGGCACCCGCCGTGGCATCCACGCCTGCGAACGCTGTCGCTGCTGCCTCTGCTGCCACGCCGTCTTCGGCAGACAAGGTAGCGGCGACACTGGTGTCGGGTGTGCCCAAGGATGCCAGGCCGGCTGTGGAAGCGCCGGATGCGGTCACCGTGGCGGCCGTGCCGAAAACTGCCGGAAGGAACTTGGCCGACGTCGTGGCAGAGCCGTCTGCCACCCGGAAGAAAGGACGCAAGCGGCGCGCGGCTTCGCAGGAAGAGAACGTGGCTCCGGATGTGCCGATGGCGGCCAATGCCGATGAGATCAATCCGCCAGCGGCGACGGCCCTGGAAACGCCCGAAGCGGTTGCGGCTGCCATGGCAGGTGACGCACCGCTGCCGCAGTACCTGTTTGCAGCCGGGACCGATCTGAAGCCGGCCGCTGCCAACGATGCCGTGGCGGCCGAGCCATTGCCCCAGGCCAAGGCAATCGAAGTGCAAGGCGCACTCAGCACGCTGGAGTTCCAGCGCATGCGCCAACAGCAGCAGGCCGAGAAGGCGGGCGGGGCCGTCCGTCCTAGCGAGACTGCGGGTTCGGACACGGCCGCCGACAACCTGAAGGACGACCGTGTGCAGGCATCTTCCACGGAAGGCGTGACCGACGGCAGTACAAACAGCGCGTCGGAAACGCCACTGCCCGACTTTTCTGCATTGCTGCAGAAGCAGCGCCAGGGCATTCCCATCGACCTCTCGGCGCTGCAGATGCCAGGCAGCATGTCGGATTCCGCCGGTCAGAACGGTTTCCTGGGGGGGGCCGTCATGTCGGGGGCAGCAACCGGTGCTGCATCCGGAAGCGCTGTGCCGGGTGGCGTGATGGGGATCTCGCATGCCACGACTGCAGGCGCGGTTGCTGCGCTGTCCACGCCGACCTCACAGGTCGATGCACAGCCTCAGTCCGTGATCACGAACGCCCAGGCAGCTGCAGAGCACGCCCGGGCCCATCCCCGTTCCCGTCTGTGGCAGATGGTGGACTCCGCACGCCGGATGCTGGGCTTCGGTCGTCGCCGTCGTCTGTGGCACGAGATGGAAGAAGCGGCTGCCACTGCGGAAGGGAAGGAGCAGGCAGGGGCGCCGTTGGCCGGCTTTGCCGCCTCTTTGCCGCTGTCCCTGTCCTCCACGCTGGCGGGCCCAGCCACTGACTGGCCGGTACTGTCCCTGCCGACCGAGATGGCTGTAGCCGGTACGGCCGAAGATGCTCGCGAGGCCTGGGCCACGTCGGGCATGGGCTGGTTCGAGGCCACCCGTCGCCGGCCGGGCCAGATGCGCCTGTTGCGCAACCTGCTGGGTTGCCACTTCTCGCCCATGCTGGCCCGAACCCTGGTGGAGCTGCTGCCGTCGGACTATGCCGATGCGCAGGCCGACGAATGGCTGCGTCAGATGCTGATGCGCGCATTGGCCGGCGTGAACCAGGGGGTGGGGCTGACCCTAGGCGAGGACAGGACGCTTTTCGATGCCGGCGGCGTGTTTGCACTGATCGGTCCCACGGGCGTAGGTAAGACCACCAGCATTGCCAAGATCGCTGCCCATCATGTGCTGCGTCATGGGTCGCGTTCACTGGCCCTGATCACCGCTGATGTCTATCGGATCGGCGCACAGGAACAGCTGCGGGCCTTCGGCCGGATGCTGGGCGTGCCGGTGCAGGTGGCGCAGGACCGCGAGGTGCTGCAACGCCTGCTGAAGGAACACGAAGGCTGCCGACTGGTGCTGATCGATACCGCAGGTATCGGCCAGCGCGACGACCGCGTGGGACAGCTGACCTCGGCGCTGGAAGTCTCGCAGGTGCGGCGCGTGCTGGTGATGAACGCCGCGGCCCAGCCGGGTAGTCTGGAGGAAATGCTGGGGGCTTTCGGCGCGCGCGACACGGCCGGTGTGCTGCTGTCCAAGGTGGACGAGGCCGTGGGACTGGGGGCCTGCCTGGATGCGCTGGTGCGTCACCGCCTGCCGCTCCTGGGGTATGCCGATGGCCAGCGCGTGCCCGAAGACTATCATGCCGTGAACTTCGGCCGCCTGGTGGAAATGGCTCTGGATCGACAGGCTGTGGCCCGCTTCCCGGCCTTGTCCATGACCGACAACGAACTGCGCAATCTGTTCGAGGGTTCCCATGTTTGACGCAGCCGTGGACCAGGCGGCCGGCTTGCGACGCCTGTTCAGGACCGAACGTTCCCGTCTAATCCCGGCGGGGTGTCTGGTGCCGGAAGCCCAGGCACGGATCTTCATCGGACAGATGGCAGCAGAAGCCGGGCCCGATGACGTACGCATGCAGGTCGTGGATCGTAGGGCACTGCACCAGTGGCTGCGCCATACTCATGCCGGCGAGGCCGATGCTCCGGGAGAGGAGCTGCTCTTCTGGCTGGATGATCCGGTGGAAATGGCGCGCTGGGTGCATGCACAGGCCGGCGATCGGCTCCTGCTAATCCTCAGTCACCGACGTGATGCAATGATGGCGCAATATGCCAAGATCAAGCATATTGCCGCCACCACCGGCATCCGACGCTTCGGCGTGCTTTTTGTCGACGTGGAACAGGTGGCTCGGGGCCGGGAAAACTTCCTGAACCTGGCAGGATGCGCTCGACGTTTTCTCAGCGTGCAGCTCGATGTTGTGGTAGGCAGCTGCCGCGACGAGACCGGATTGCGCACCTGGTCGGGACTGTCGCTGGCGGAACTGGCGCAGTTTCAGTGGTCCACATGGTCCGGTGCCGGCATGCCTGCGCTGGAAGAGAACGGTTTTTCTGGCGGGGCGGCACATTGAAACCGGAGATCCAATCGATGTATACCCCGCGCGGAACGCTTGACCGCGATTCCGTCATCGAACGCTATGGGAAGATGGTGCGCCGCGTGGCTGTGCAGATGGCCGCACGCCTGCCTTCCAGCATTGAACTGGATGACCTCATCCAGGCGGGGCTTATTGGATTGGTGGACGCTGTCTCGCGCTTCGACGCTGCCATGGGCGTTCAGTTCGATACCTTCGCCATGCAGCGCGTGCGGGGTGCCATGCTGGATGAGCTGCGTAACGCCGACTGGATGCCGCGCTCGGTGCGCAAGAGCCAGCGCAGCATCGAACAGGCCATTCATGCCGTGGAGCAGCGCCTGGGCCGTCCGGCGCAGGAGCGCGAGATTGCCGACGAGCTGCAGGTGCCTCTGGAGGAGTATCAGCGCCTTCTGTCGTCGGCCAAGGGGTCGCAGCTGCTGTACTTCGAGGATAGTGGCAGCGAGGACGACGACGAAGGCCGCATCGAGCAGATGTTGCCCGACGATGCGCCCACCCCGGATCGTCGTCTGGAGGATGCGCGTTTTCGCGAGTCGCTGGTGGCCGCCATCGATGGCCTGCCGGAGCGCGAGAAGCTGCTGATGAACCTCTACTATGTGGAAGAGCTGACGCTGAAGGAGATTGGCGAGGTTCTGGGCGTGACCGAATCCCGTGTTTCGCAGTTGCACAGCCAGGCGGTCGCACGGCTGCGGGCGAAGCTTGGAGATTGGATGTAAACGGGGCTTGCGTGGCCGTTCTTCGGCATGCAACGGACGGCCAGGGGATGGATCAGGCTGGCAGTTTGCGAAGACCGGCCAAGGGGACTGCGGCATCTACCTCCTCACAACCGCAAGCGGTAATGGATTCGTCGGCAGATACCTCCGCCCCCTTGGCCTCTCGGCTTGCGGGTGGAGAGAATCTGGAAAAGTCGTCTTCCATTGGGCACACATTTTCCAACGAAGCCGTCCTCACCAGAGCGACACCCGACATGAACCAAAGCGCTCCGGGAGTGGGTACCCCCACAGGCGATTTCTGGAAGCGAAGCGGACAGCATGAGCCGAGGAGGGTACCCGGTCACGGGGCGCCCCTCATCGAAGCCGTCTTCCAAAAGGTGCAGGTCCTTCAACGAAGTCACCCTGATCAGAGCGACAACCGACACGAACCAAAGCGCTCCGGGAGCGGGTACCCCACAGGCGGTTTCTGGAAGTGAAGCGGACAGCATGAGCCGAGGAGGGTACCCGCGCACGGGACGCCCATCAACGGAGTCGTCTTAAAGTTGGAGCGGGAAGGGGACCCGAGCTGTCTTCCGAAGAAGACTACCGCGTATAGACCAGCGGCTGTGTCTTGAAGATGGTTTCCAGCGCGCGTCGGTTGTTGTCCGACAGGCGCAACATCAGCGCACGATTGTCCACCAGCAGCTGTGCAATATCAGCTGCCTTGCGTCTGTCCACGGGGTTGCCTGAAGCGGAGGGCTGGCGACGGCCCACCGGCTGCAGGCGAAGAAGCTGCTTCTTCAGCTCTGCATGAATCGAATCCAGACGGTCGACCGCATCCGGCGCCTGGCTGGCCAAGGCCGCCTGTTGCCGCCGGAGCAGATCGAGAATGCCGTCGAGATCGTTTCGCTGCATCATGCCGTATAGGAGCGCGTCGAGCGGGGATAGCCGGGCACGCGGGATGACGTACCGTGGTCCTTGCCGCCCTCGGGCCTGTCCGAAGAGGGTTGACCCGATGATTCTGCCGCAGAAGGCTCTTCCTTCATGGGATCTTCCGGATACCCGGTCAATGTGCCCAGCAGTTCGGAGGCTTCGCGCAGCAGCTTGTCGGCAATCTTGCGACTCTCGACGTGATAGCGCTTCTCTTCGATGGCCTGCTTGATGGCCTGGATCTTCTCGGCGCGTGCAGGATCGGTTTCCTGCGCATCGCCAGGAAGCAGATTCAGGCCAGGATCCGAAAGATGGACCTTGTCCGTCTTGCTGATGGGCTCGACGCCAGATTCGGTGCCGCCGGGTGTGGATACCGCCCCGGCTGCGGCCGTGTTGACCGGCCGGTTCAGCAGGGACACGGTGCTGATGTAAGGTGCCTTTCCGGTGATCATGAGGGTGAACTCCTTGCCAATGATGCGGTCATGCGGGGGCATGAAACGCGCTCTATTGGCGTTATCGGGCCCTTACCGGAAAACTTGAGGGGCAATCGACCGATTATCGGAAAATTTTCACGGTTTTCCCTTCGACCAGACCGCTGAGCACCTTTCCGCCCGGTGTGCGGACACGGATGGACTGGCCTTCGCTGGCGCTGGCCAGGGCGATGGCGTCGGTGGCAATTCTAAACCCGTCGCCCTCGGCAATGGCCGCCACCACTTCGCCTGAGCGGATGCTGGGGGCAGGGCGCAGATGATCGGCATGCAGTGACTGACCGGCGGCCAGTGTCCGTTGCAGCTCCTGGCCCCCCAGGCGGGTATCAAGGGGCAGAGGGGGGGCGGGGGATCGGGTCCAGTCCACACGCTGGACGCTGAAGTCAGCCGCTTGCGGGACGGATCCGGCTGCCAGTTGCTGGCGTGCAACAAGGGCCGGGCCTTCGACGTGGATCTGGAGATTGTGCCAGACCGTCCAGGTTGCGCCTGATGTGCAGCGCTCGCCCAGGTTGACGCGTCCCCAGAGGCGCGCGCCGGCAGCCAGCACGTACTCGGTGTGCTGGCAGGGCGCCAGGTGTGCGATGCGCGGCTGGCGCAGTACATCCAGGCGTGTCTGGATGCCCTGCCCGGAAGGGAAGCCTGGTTGCCGTTTCAGCCAGGCCAGCATGGCATCGGCGCTTGCGGTGCCGGGGCTGACGGCGGTGCCAGTCGCCTCGGGCTGAACAGAGGGCGGGACTGACGCCGGCGCACCGCCTCGAGATGACTGGGCTGTCTGCACGACGGATGTCTCGTGCTCCCGTGTTGCGGCTTCCGAGTCGGAGCCCGCCAGCAGCGTTAGCAACAGCAGTCCGAGCACGGCGGCACGGTGCAGCTTCTCGCGTCGCACGTGCAACAGGTGATGGATGGGTTCGTCCAGTCCCGCACGGGTTGAAAAAGTGGATGCACGCTCCGCGAGCTGTCCGGTCAGACGGAACAGTGATAGCAGAGCGGGGTGCAGAGTGTTCATCGGATGTCGTGAATCGGAAACCGTGAGACAGGAACAAGAAGACAGCATGCGCCAACGAATGGCCATGCGCAGATGATCGGCGGCCGGATGTACGGATGAATGACCCTCGTGAATGTGGTCTTTGTACCAACAGCGATGAACGGAGAGCGGTTACTGGGAATGGGAGGGCGACAAGCGGGCGGCGTCATGACCAGGGGCACGGCGATGACGACGACTGGTCCTGGGACGAGGGATTAGGGGGGAATTACCGGTCTGTTCCTTCGATCGGGGAAATGGGGGCTACGGATAATGTGCAGCGTGAAAAAGGCTGTGATGCGGCGTGAGGAAGAGCATGTTCGAGCAAATGACGGACGCACTGGATTTCCATGGCAAGGCCCTGCGGCTTCGGGCAAGCCGGCAGGAGACGATTGCCTCCAACATTGCCAATGCCGATACGCCGAACTTCAAGGCGAAGGATTTCGATTTCGGGGCTGCGCTGCGTGAGGCGTCGGGGATGCCGGCGAGTGATGTGGGCAGCCGTGCCGCGTTGCCTGCGGCCGAAGGGGGGCTGTCCACGGTGGCGCTGGCGCGGACGCATCGTGGTCACCAGCAGTTGGGGGGCTCGCTGAAATCGGGCGGGCAGCCGGACCTGAAGTACGTGCATCCCGAGCAGCCCAGCATGGACGGCAATACGGTGGACCTGAATCGGGAACGCGCACAGTTCTCGCAGAACGCCGTGGGTTATGAGGCCAGTCTGCGTTTCCTCAATGGCCGCATCAAGACGATGATGACCGCGATCCGCGGTGAATGAGAGGGGTAACGAGCATGTCTTCTCTGATGAACATTCTTCCGCTGGCCGGCAGCGCACTGTCGGCGCAGAGCCAACGGCTGAACACGGTGGCATCCAACCTGGCCAATGCCGATACGGTGGCAGGGCCGGATGGCAGCGTCTACAAGGCCCGTCAGGTGGTGTTCAAGCCTGCCATGGTGGAGGCGCGACAGGCCGCAGGTGCCCGTCAGTGGTCCACGCGGGGCGCTTCGGCGTCGATGGGCGTTCGGGTGGTGGACGTGATCGAGGATCCCACGCCCGGAAAGCAGACCTATGATCCGAAGAACCCGGCAGCCAATGCCGAGGGGTATGTGATGCACAGCAACGTGAATGTGATCGAGGAGATGGTGAACATGATCTCGGCTTCACGTTCCTATCAGAACAACGTGGAAATGATGAACACGGCCCAGCAGCTGGCGCTCAAGACGTTGTCGATCGGTCAGTGAACGAAGGATATCTGAACAGGAGTGAGCGGCATGCTGAAGAGTCTGACCGGTGTGATGAGCTGGCCCACGGCGGCCAAGGGTGAGGACAAGTCGAAGGACTTCAGGACGACCGATGATGCCAATAGCGGGGGCGTGAAGGCATCGGCAGGTCTGATGGACGGGGTGGCCAACCCCAACGTCAACAAGAATGATGAAAGCACTGCCGACGGGACGGAGGATCGCTTCCTGAAGCTGCTGGTGGCGCAGATGCGCAACCAGGATCCGATGAACCCGATGGAGAACGCCGAGGTGACCTCCCAGCTGGCGCAGATCAGTACGGTTCGGGGTATCGAGTCGCTGAACAAGTCGATGGCGAACTTCACGGCCAGTGCGGCGCAGAACACGGCACTGGCGTCGGTCAACATGATCGGCAAGAAGGTGCTGGCGCCGGGTGAGCGCTTCGAGTTCCAGGGGGTGAAAGCGGGTGAGACGCGTCTGGGCTTCGAGCTGAACGCCAAGGCCAGCAATGTGCGGGTCGATCTGGCCAACGAACGGGGCGAGATTGTCTACAGCCAGCAGATGAGCAACCTGGATGCTGGGGCACACAGCCTGGCCTGGGATGGCAAGGACGCCAATGGTCGTGCCATCGATGCCGGCATGCTGCGCATGACGGTGACGGCTGTGGACGATGGTACGGCGGTGGAGTCGAAGACGCTGGTACCGGTGACGGTGACCGGTGTGGCCCAGACCAATACCGGCGCCATGCTGGAGCTGGACCATGCAAAACCGGTATCGCCGGCAGAAGCCCGGTTGATCATCTGATCGAGTCTTTCATGATTGCGATATCGTCCGGATGCGTCGTGAGTGCTCTCCGGTCCCTGGATGGGGCCTGGAGGACAGTGCATGACGCATGCGGAACGTATCGCTTCCTTTCTGTCATTGGTTCGCGGAACCCTGCCCGGGGCGCGACATTTCAACGGATCGCCATTTTTCGAGGAGTCTGATCCATGGCATTTCAGCAGGGGCTTTCCGGCCTGAATGCAGCGGCGCGCCATCTGGACACGATCGGCCACAACGTTGCCAACGCCAGTACCGTTGGCTTCAAGGCATCGCGTGCCGAATTCGCCGATGTGTACGCCACCACGGTGTACGGGGTTTCCAACGTCTCGCCTGGCATCGGTACCGAAGTGGGTGCAATTGCGCAGCAGTTCTCGCAGGGGGCGCTGACCACCACGAACAACTCGCTGGACCTGGGCATCAATGGTGGCGGTTTCTTTCGCATGTCGGACAACGGAGGCGCCATCACCTATACCCGGGAAGGGCAGTTCAAGCTGGACAAGAGCGGTTACATCGTCAACGCCTCGGGCAAGCGCCTGACGGGCTATCCGGTGGACAAGAATGGGGTGGTGACCAACGGTACTGCCCAGGATCTGAAGCTGGATTCGACGGACATCGCTCCGAAGCAGACCACGTCGGCTGCAGTGCGCGTGAACGTGGACGCACGTGCCACGACGCCGGCCAACGCCTTCACGCTGACCGATGCCAAGACCTATGACGGCGGCACGTCGGTGAGCGTGTTCGATTCGCTGGGTCGCGAGCACGTGATGGCGATGTACTTCCGCAAGACCGGCGACAACAGCTGGGACGTGCATGGCACACTGGACGGTGAGCCGCTCAATGGGGGGGCTGCCGTGGGCAAGCTGGCCTTCAATCCCAACGGTACCCTGAAAGGGGCGAGTGACGGTAATGGGGATCCGACCACCAGCAATGTCATGACCTTTGACGTGTCGCTGAACATGGGCGCTGATGCGGGCGGCAACCATACCGTCTCGGTGAATTTCGCTGACACGACCCAGTTCGGTACCAATTTCACGGTGGCGCACCAGGAGCAGAATGGTAACGGCTCCGGCAAGCTGGCCGGCTTCTCGGTGGGGCGTGACGGCAGCCTGATGGCCCGTTATACCAATGGCCAGACGGTGAGCAAGGGCCGCGTGGCGCTGGCCAACTTCACCAATCCGCAGGGGCTTCAGCCGCTGGGCGGCAACCAGTGGGGCGAGACGGCCGATTCGGGGGCACCGCTGGTGGGGTCGCCTTCCACCGGTACGCTGGGCGTGATCCAGTCGGGGGCGCTGGAGTCCTCCAACGTGGATCTGACCCAGGAGCTGGTGAACATGATCACGGCCCAGCGGGTGTATCAGGCCAACGCGCAGACCGTGCGGACGCACGACCAGCTGCTGCAGACCATCGTCAACCTGCGCTGATGATGTCTTGCAATCCGGGGCCGGACATGTGTCTGGCCTCGTGACGGGAGTGAATGAATGGACCGGATGATCTATCTGTCGATGACGGGTGCCAAGGCGCTGATGGAGCGTCAGGATGCGCTGTCGCACAACTTGGCCAACGCCTCCACCGATGGCTTCCGCGCCGACCTCATGACGGCACGCGCCGTGCCGATCCGTTCGGAGGGGACGGCCACCACGCGGGTGTTCAACGTGGAGACGTCCACGGGCTTCGACGGAAAGTCCGGTCCAATCCGCCAGACCGGCAATCCGCTGGACCTGGCGATCCGGGATAACGGCTGGTTCGCGGTGCAGGCGGCTGATGGCAGCGAGGCCTACACGCGCGATGGTGGGCTGGTGGTGGATGAGCAGGGCAACCTGCGCACGCGCCGCGGTCAGACGGTGCTGGGTGATGGCGGTCCGATCTCGGTGCCGGCTGGTGCCGACGTGCAGGTGGCCGATGACGGCACCGTGATGGTGCAGGTTGGCCGCCAGAAGCCCAGCCAGGCAGGCAAGCTGAAGCTGGTTGACCCGGACATGGCCGAGCTGAAGAAGGGCGACGACGGCCTGATGCGGATGAAGGAAGGCGGTGAGGCGCCGGTTTCCGACAGCGTGCGGGTGGTGCAGGGCGCCGTGGAAGGCAGCAACGTGAACGTGGTGGAGTCGATGGTGGGCATGATCGAGGTTCAGCGGCAGTTCGAGATGCAGATGAAGCTGCTGCAGACGGCCGAGAGCAACGAGCAGCGTGCCAGCCAGATCCTGTCGATTCGCGGTTGATGCCGACAGGGAATGATGAAGTCGGTCGGTCATGGACGAGCGCCCGAGCGGGTGCCACCGGGACCGGTCGATGAAGGACATGGATTGACGAGGGACGCCGCATGGGGCGTACCGGGGAGAGGACAAGATGATTCGATCGTTGTGGATTGCCAAGACTGGTCTGGATGCGCAGCAGACGCAGATGGACGTGATCTCGCACAACCTGGCCAACGTGAGTACCAATGGCTACAAGCGTTCACAGGCGGTGTTTGAAGACCTGATCTATCAGAACATGCGTCAGGTGGGGGCACAGTCCTCGGCCGACACGCAGCTGCCGACCGGGTTGCAGCTGGGTACCGGTGTGCGGCCGGTGGCTACGTCGCGCCTGTTCACGCAGGGCAACCTGCAGCAGACCAGCAACAGCTTCGACCTGGCCATCAGCGGTCATGGTTTCTTCCAGCTGCAGATGCCCGATGGCACGACCGGCTATACCCGCGATGGCTCCTTCCATCCGGATGCGCAGGGGCAGCTGGTGAACTCCAATGGCATGCCGCTGTCGCCTCCCATCACCATCCCGCCCGGCACCCGCGATGTGACGGTGGGCAACGACGGCACCGTGTCGGTGTCGATTGCTGGTCAGGAAGGAGTGACGCAGATTGGTCAGATCCAGCTGGCCACCTTCCAGAATGCGGCCGGTCTGGATCCACAGGGCCAGAACGTGTTCAAGGAAAGCGATGCTTCGGGCTCGCCCACGGCGGCCACGCCGGGTGTCAATGGCGCGGGCCTGCTGCAGCAGGGCTATCTGGAAACCTCCAACGTAAACGTGGTGGAGGAGCTGGTGTCGATGATCCAGACGCAGCGCGCCTACGAGATCAACTCGAAGGCGATCCAGACCTCCGACCAGATGCTGGCCCGGATCTCGCAGCTCTGAGCATGAAGGGTGATTGCATGATGCCTGCCACCGAAACGCGCCGCCTGGGCCGGAGTGCCGGCCATCGTCCTTCCGCAATCCGGGCCTCCGGGGGCGGGCGGCTGGTGAAGCCGCTGCTGGTGCTGGCGCTGGCCGGCTGTTCGACGGTGATGCCGCCCCGGGCCCGGATCGACACGCCGATGGTGGATCACAACCGGCTGGCGTCGATGCGAGCCGTGCCGCAGCGCGAGGCCAATGGGTCCATCTTCCAGGCTGGCGCGACGCGCAACATGTTCGAGGATCGTCGCGCCCGCCAGCCGGGTGACATGCTGACGATCATGATCGAGGAGCGGCTGGTGGCCAAGCATAGTTCCAACAGCACCATCGACCGAAAGGGTGGGGGATCGGCCAAGTTTGGTGCATTGCCGTTCGTGAAGGCTGACAAGCTGGGCAAGCTGGGACTGGATGCCTCGACCAGCAACAGCTTCGAGGGCAAGGGCGCGGCAGGCAACGAGAACCAGTTTGCCGGCACCATCACGGTGACAGTGGTGGACGTGCTGCCCAATGGCAACCTGGTGGTGAGTGGCGAGAAGCAGGTGGGCATCAATCAGGGTGTGGAGACGCTGAAGTTTGCCGGTGTGGTGGATCCGCTGACGATCATGCCGGGCAACACGGTCAGTTCGACGCAGGTGGCCGATGCGCGCATGCAGGTGCGCGGCGCAGGCGACATCGACAAGGTGCAGACGACCGGCTGGCTGACGCGCTTCTTCCTGTCGGTCATGCCGATCTGAACCCCATGGTGGCATGGCCCGGGGAGGGGGCTCCCCGGGCTGGTGCTGCCGGAAACGCCCAGGTTTTCCGGGCTTCATCAGGCGTTCCCGAGAGAACGCTTTCTGGTCTGATAAAGGGGTGTGAAACCCCGGGTTCCCGAAAGGACCAGAATCGATGAGCAGACCGGACAAACTTCGCCCTGGTCGGGCAATGATCACCAGGCTGCTGGCGGCTACCTGTGGGGTGGCTGCCCTGCTGGGCAGCCTGCCGGCGCAGGCCGAGCGCCTGAAGGAAGTGGCCAGCATCCAGGGGGTGCGGACTAACCAGCTGCTGGGTTATGGCCTGATGGTGGGCCTGGACGGTACCGGAGACCAGACCACGCAGGCGCCTTTCACGGCACAGAGTATGAAGTCGCTGCTGCAGCAGCTGGGCATTCAGCTGCCGGCCGGTGTGACGCCCCAGCTGAAGAACTCGGCTGCCGTAATCGTGACGGCGCAGCTGCCCGCTTTCTCGCAGCCGGGGCAGCTGATCGATGTGACGGTGTCCTCGGTGGGCAACGCCAAGAGCTTGCGTGGCGGTACGCTGTTGTTGACGCCGCTGCGGGGCGTGGATGGCGAGATCTATGCTGTGGCACAGGGGAACGTGGTGGTGGGCGGTGCAGGGGCATCGGCTGGCGGTAGCAAGGTGCAGATCAACCACCTGAGCGCCGGACGCATTCCCGGCGGGGCGACCGTCGAACGGGTCGTGCCCAACCAGACACTGGAAGGCGATTCGATCCGAGTGGAACTCAACCGCACGGACTTCTCGGACGTGCGGCTGGTGACGGATGCGATCAACCAGAAGATCCGCCTGCGCCCGGGCAGTGACGGGCGCCAGGCCGTGGCGATGGACGCCCGGGTGGTGCAGGTGCCGCTGCCGCGTGATCCGGCGCAGCGCGTGGGCTTTCTGGCCGAGCTGGAATCGATGGAAGTGGCGCTGACGGCCGCGCCTGCCAAGGTGATCGTGAATGCGCGTACCGGGTCCGTGGTGATGAACCAGTCGGTGGCGCTGGCGCCCAGTGCCGTGGCGCATGGCAATCTTTCGGTGACGGTGTCCTCGACGCCGGTGGTGAGTCAGCCTGGTGCCTTCTCGGGTGGGCAGACAGTGGCCGGGCAGGTGTCGGACATCACGGTGCGCCAGGAGGGGGGGGCCGTGATGATGCTGCCGAAATCGGCACAGCTCAAGGATCTGGTGCGGGCGCTGAACTCGCTGGGCGCGACACCGCAGGACCTGATTGCCATTCTGCAGGCGCTGCAGGCGGCAGGCAGCCTGAAGGCCGAGCTGGAGATCATCTGATCCGGCTGGCGCTTCTTTCTCGATGATGCGAGGGGGCGGAATGCCACCCCCGGGAGCATGTTGCGATGTCTCTGTCTTCTTCGGCCTTCTCGGCTCGGGCCGATGCGGCCTCGTCAGCCGGTCTCGCTTATGACGGACGCAGCCTGGATGCGCTGCGCCACGCCAGCCCTCAGGATCGGGAGGCCATCCGCCAGGTGGCCCAGCAGTTCGAGGCGCTGTTCATGCGTCAGCTGCTCAAGGGCATGCGTGACGCCGTGCCGAAAAGCGGCATGTTTGATGGTGCGGGCAGCGATACCTTCACCAGCATGCTGGATACGCAGCTCTCGACCGTGGCGGCCGGGCAGGGCAACGGTCTGGCCGCGATGATCGAGCGGCAGCTGCTGGGTAGTGCGGGGGACGCTGCCCGTCCGGCGTCTGCGGTCGGGGCCTGGTCGCCTCGGGAGGGCGAGCCGTTCATGCCGAAAGCATCGGCAGCCGAGGTGACGCTTTCGTCGTCTGCCGAGGGTTCGGGGCAGGGGGGGCAGAGTGATCCGTCACGGCATGGCGGTGATGCCCGGAGCGGACGGCTGGATGCCGCGGCGAGCTCTCCATCGGGAGGCCGGGTAGTGGCCGGGCAGGGGCTGGCCGCGCTGGGGCCCGTGCAGGCAGCCTTTGTGCAGAAGATGTGGCCGCACGCGCTGAAGGCCCAGCAACAGACCGGCCTTCCGGCAGCATGGGTCGTTGGTCAGGCCGCATTGGAGTCCGGCTGGGGGCAGCGCGATATACGGGATGCGCAGGGCAATCCCAGCCACAACCTGTTCGGCATCAAGGCGGGCAAGGGGTGGACGGGCCGGACGGTGGCCGCGATGACGACGGAGTACGTCGACGGCGTGGCCAGAAAGTCCGTGGAACTGTTCAGGCGCTACGAAAGCTATGCCGAGGCATTTGCGGACTGGGCGACCCTGATGGCGGCCAATCCGCGCTATCGGCAGGTGGTGCAGGCCGGCAGTGCCAGGGAGTTTGCCGAGGGGCTGGAAAGGGGCGGTTATGCCACCGATCCGGCCTACGGCACGAAACTGAAGCAGACGATCGGCAGTCTGCTGCGGGCGGTGACCGGGCAGCGACAGTAACCAGAAGGGAAGACGGGCAACATGGCAGGACTCATCCAGATCGGGCAGAGCGCGCTGGCAGCAGCTTATACGCAGCTTCAGACGGGCGGGCACAACATTGCCAACGTGCATACGCCGGGCTATGTGCGCCAGGAAGTGCAGCTGGCGACGGCGGGCGGTCAGTACCATGGGCACGGGTACATCGGCAACGGTGTGGAAGTGCAGGACGTGCGCCGCGCCTATGACCGGTTCATGGCTGACGAGGTCACGCGCAGCACCTCGTTGGCCGGCACCGATGCCGTGCGGGCGCAGCAGCTGGGGCAGGTGGACAACCTGCTGGCCGATACCGAGACGGGCATTGGCGTGGCCATGGACGAGTTCCGTGCGGCGCTGGGCGACCTGGTGAACCAGCCGGCCGATGGCAGTGCGCGGGCGGTGATTGCGGCACGCGCCAACACGGTGGCAAACCGTTTCTCGGAAACCTCCCAGAAACTGGAAGCGATGGTGAGCGAGACCGGCCGTCGGCTGGAGGATTCGGCCGAGTACGTGAATGCTCGTCTTGAACAGGTGGCGTCGCTGAACCGGCAGATCACGCAGTCCTATGCCAATGGCCATCAGCCCAACGACATGCTGGACCAGCGTGATTCGCTGATCAACGAGCTGGCTGCGAAGATCCAGATGAACCGCGACGACCAGCCCGATGGATCGGTGAACCTGTATTCGGCCAACGGTCATTCGCTGGTGCTGTCGGAGCGGGCTGCCCAGCTGAAAACGGTGCCGGGTGATGCCGATTCGGCACGCACCCGCCTGATGCTGGACATCCATGGCAAGCAGGTGGAAATGAGCGAGAGCACGCTGGGCTCGGGCGAGATCGCCGGGCTGCTGCGCTTCCGGGACCAGGACCTGCTGGCGGTGCAGGCCTCGTTGGGGCGGATGGCGGCGGCATTTGCGGGCGCCTACAACGCGCAGCAGATACGCGGTCTGGATGCGAACGGAAAACGTGGAGAGCCCATGTTCGAGGTGGGCAAGCCGGTGGTGCAGGCAGCCGACCGCAACACCGGAGATGCTAAGCTGGAGGTGAGCGTTCTCGATACGTCGCAGCTGAAGGCGGCCGATTACCGTCTTTCCTACGATGGCAGTGTCTACCATCTGGAGGACGTGGTGAGCAAGAGCCGTCGGGAATTCACCCAGATGCCGATCGAGGTGGACGGCCTGCGTATCCAGAAGGCTTCCGGCACGATGGCTGCCGGGGATGCGATGATGATCCAGGCGGGTACCGCCTATGCAGGCCGCATGCGATCGGTGCTGCGCGACGGCAGTGCGATTGCCTCTTCGGACGTGATGACGGTGAATGGCAGTCCTGCCAACAGGGGTTACACGACTGTGAGGCAGCTTGCGGAAGCCGAGGAGGGCAAGGGCGGGCTGGATCCGGTGACGGTGACCTTTACGGCAAACAACCGATACCGGGTCGAAGTGAATGGCAATGCCGTGGGTACCGAAAAGGAATTCGAACCCGACAAGCCCTTTGATGTGGAGGCGAATGGCTGGAAGCTGACGCTGAGCGGGCGCCCGTCGACGGGGGATGTGCTGGAGATGAAGAAGCGTAGTGCGCCACGCCAGGACAACGCCAATGCCCGTGAGATGACGTTGTTGGCCGATCGGCACAACGTGGATGGGGCGACCTTCAGCCAGGCCTTTGCGTCGCTGCTGTCGGATGTGGGAAGCCGTGCGCTGCAGGCCAAGACATCGGAGAAGGCATCGGCCAAGATGCTGGAGGGTGCCAAGACGGTGCTGGCCAACCGCAGTGGGGTGAACCTGGATGAAGAGGCGGCGCGTCTGCTGCAGTACCGGCAGGCGTACCAGGCGGCGGCGAAGGTGATCCAGACCGCTGACGAAATGTTCAATTCGATTCTGGCTCTGGCAAGGTGACGATGATGAGAGTGGCAAGCAACCAGTTCCGTAACCAGGCGGTGCAGACCATCACCGAGCAGCAGGCGACCATCGCCAAGTTGCAGCAGCAGGCCTCGACCGGCCAGAAGGTGAATCGCCCCAGCGATGATCCGCTGGCGGCGGCCGAGGTCGAGCGCCTGCGCTCCGATCAGGCGCGAACGAACATCGAGAAGCGCATGATGTCGTTTGCCAAGAGCCAGATGGCACAAGCCGAGAGCCTGCTGGGCAACGGCATCGAGACGCTTCAGCGTGCGCGTGACCTGATGATTAGTGCCCGCAACGGCGCCATGAACCGCGAGGACCGTGAGACGATTGCCGGGCAGCTGATGCAGTACCGCATCGAGCTGTTGGACATCGCGAACCAGCAGACACAGGACGGTAATTACATCTTTGGCGGAAGTGGTAGCGAGCGCGCACCCTTCTGGCCGCAGAACTCTCCCACCTATCAGAGCGAGCCGGGTGTGCGGCAGACGGGTCTGAGGATTCCCTACGACCTGACGGTGGACGGTTCATGGGTGATGCAGGGGTTTGGCGCCCGGGGTGAAGAAAGCATCTTCCAGGAGCTGGATACGGTGATCAATGCGCTGCGCGGCAGCGGTGACATGGATGGCGCGCTGAAGCGTGGGATGTCGTCGGTGGATCAGACGCTGAACCTGATGTCGGAGCAGCGCAGCATCTTAGGCGAACAGATGCACATGATCGACGCGCGAGAACGCCTGCTGTCGTCGGGCGAGCTGAGCGCATCCCAGCGCCGCTCGGACCTGATGGATACCGATTATGCCGAGGTGCTGTCGGGCATCCAGTCGCGTGACATGGCACTGCGTGCTGCCATGCAGACCTATTCGCAGGTCTCCCGGTTGTCGATGTTCGACTACCTCTGATCGCTGCAGGGTTGAGAGGGCAGGGGGGCGCAGGTAGGCTGCGCTCGGGATCCTCCGTCTTTTGGGAAGTGCATTGATGTCATTGTCCAGTCTGCTGATCGGCTACCGTCCCGTGATCGATCGTGATCGTCGCATCATGGCCCTGCAGGTGCGGTTTGCCGCCCTGGGTGAGGAACCGATGCGGCTTTCCGAACTGTACCGGCTGATGGCTGGGGACAGGCCGCTGCAGTCGCATACGCTGCTGCTGTCGGCGCCGCAGGCCGAGTTCGATGCTGGATTGAGTGATCTGGAGCCGACTCCGGGACTGTGGCTGGAGGTGCCGGCAACGGTGGCCGAGGATCCGGAGCATCAGCAGATGCTGCTTCTGCTGCATGATCGCGGCATGGGCATGGTGCTTCAGGGAACGCCCGCCACGCAGCTGCCCGAGGAGCTGCAGGCGGTGTTTCGGCTGGCCATGGTGGATATCGAGGATGAGCGGCGCGGGAAGGAGGGCGAAACGGACACGGGGCTGATCCGGCCACGTACGCGGCGCAACACGGCTGTGGTGCAGAGCGGCGTGGACAGCCTGCCGCTGATGGAGCAGGCCTTCTCGATGGGCGCGTATGCGGTGTGCGGCTGGCAAATTCCGCCGCTGGTGCCCTCGGATGCGGCAGTGGGCAGCGCCGACTATCTGGGTGTACTGCGGCTGCTGTCGATGGTGGACCGGGATGCGTCGCTGCGCGAGATCGAGGCGGTGGTCCGCCAGGAGCCGGAGATCGCTTTCCGGCTCCTGCAGCATATCGATTCGATGGGTTTTGGTCTGTCGGTACCCGTGCAGAATTTTCAGCATGCCGTGATGTTCATGGGCTATCAGGGCCTGCGCCGCTGGCTGTCGCTGATGCTGGTAAGTGTGAGTGCCGACGAAAGCCGCCGGCCGCTGATGCTGGCCTCGTTCCGGCGTGGCCTGATCCTGGAGCAGCTGGCCGGCCGTGGCGCTGACAGTGAGCTGCGCGAGGAGATGTTCCTGCTGGGCGTCTTCTCGCTGCTGGATCGGGCGCTGGGGCAGCCGTTCTCGAAGCTGCTGGCCAAGGTACGGGTGCCCGATGCCGTGCGTGAGGCGCTGGTGGAGGGTACGGGCCCGCACGTACCGCTGCTGCGGGTGGTGGAGTCGATCGAGCAGGGACCGACGCCGGAGGTGCTGGCCTGGCTGGAGAGCAGCCACCTGGGGCTGGAGGCATGCAACCGTGCGATCCTGGCCACGCTGCGCGTCGTGGAGGTCTGAAGGCTGTCGGGCCTGCAGGCCAACGGGCGTGGCGCTGCCGGGGTGACCGGAAGGCGTTTGTCCGCGTGATCCGTGCCTGGCCTGATGGCTTGCATCATCGGACGTGATACCCGGAAATGCCGGGGTGGCGCCTGGACGTCTCATGGCAGGAAAGAAGCTGGCTGGATGTAAAATGGCCGGCTATTTTTTTGGAGAGACCATGCCCAGACTTCGCTCTGAAACCAGTACCCAGGGCCGCAACATGGCGGGGGCGCGTGCGCTGTGGCGCGCGACCGGCATGAAGGAAACCGATTTCGGCAAGCCGATCATCGCGGTGGTTAACTCGTTCACCCAGTTCGTGCCGGGGCACGTCCACCTGCGCGACATGGGGCGCCTGGTGGCCGAGCAGATCGAGAAGGCCGGGGCGGTGGCCAAGGAGTTCAACACCATCGCGGTGGACGACGGCATCGCCATGGGCCACGGTGGCATGCTGTATTCGCTGCCCTCGCGTGACCTGATCGCCGATTCGGTGGAGTACATGGTCAATGCACACTGTGCTGACGCCATGGTCTGCATTTCCAACTGTGACAAGATCACGCCGGGCATGCTGATGGCGGCGCTGCGGCTGAACATTCCGACGGTGTTCGTCTCGGGCGGTCCGATGGAGGCCGGCAAGACCAAGCTGGCCGATCGGGTGATCAAGCTGGACCTGGTGGATACCATCCTGCAGAGTGCCGACCCGCAGGTGTCGGATGCCGACAGTGACCAGATCGAGAAGTCGGCCTGTCCGACCTGTGGTTCCTGTTCGGGCATGTTCACGGCCAACTCCATGAACTGCCTGACCGAGGCGCTGGGGTTGAGCCTGCCGGGCAACGGTTCCTGCCTGGCCACGCATGCCGACCGCCGTCAGCTCTTCCTGCGGGCGGGCGACCAGATCGTGGAGCTGTGCCGCCGCTACTACCAGGAGGACGATGCCTCGGTGCTGCCGCGGGCGCTGGCCCCGCGCGACGCCTTCGAGAACGCGATGAGCCTGGACATCGCCATGGGCGGTTCCACCAACACGGTGCTGCACCTGCTGGCCGCAGCTCAGGAGGCCGAGGTGGACTTCACGATGGCCGACATCGACCGGCTCTCGCGCGTGGTGCCCTGCCTGTCCAAGGTGGCGCCCAACACGCAGAAGTACCACATGGAGGACGTGCACCGGGCCGGCGGGGTGATGGCCATCCTGGGCGAGTTGGACCGGGCCGGGCTACTGCACAACCAGACGCGCACCATCCTGGGCGTGTCGATGCAGGAGCAGCTGGCGCGCTACGACATCATGCAGACGCAGGACGAGGCGGTGCACACCTTCTACCGGGCAGGTCCGGCGGGCGTCCGCACGACCGAGGCGTTTTCGCAGGACTGCCGCTGGAAGACGCTGGACCAGGACCGGGCCGAAGGCTGCATCCGCGACCGGGCCCATGCCTACAGTCAGGATGGCGGTCTGGCCATGCTGTCGGGCAACCTGGCCGAGAACGGCTGCATCGTGAAGACGGCGGGCGTGGACGAGAGCATCCTGAAGTTCACGGGCAAGGCCAAGGTCTTCGAGAGCCAGGAAGACGCCGTGGCCGGCATCCTGGGTGGCGATGTGGTGGCTGGCAACGTGGTGGTCATCCGTTACGAAGGCCCCAAGGGCGGCCCAGGCATGCAAGAGATGCTCTATCCCACCAGCTACTTGAAGTCGATGGGTCTGGGAGCGGCCTGTGCGCTGCTGACCGATGGCCGTTTCTCGGGAGGTACGTCGGGGCTGTCGATTGGACATGTCTCGCCGGAGGCAGCAGCCGGCGGGATGATCGGCCTGGTGGAAGACGGCGACACGATCGCCATCGACATCCCGAACCGTTCGATCCGGCTGGAGGTTCCGGAAGAGGAGCTGGCCGGGCGGCGTGCGGCGATGGAGGCGCATGGCTGGAAACCCCGCAACCGGCAGCGCGAGGTGTCGTTCGCGCTGAAGGTGTTCGGGCACTTTGCTACCTCGGCCGACAAGGGCGCTGTGCGTGACAAGACGATGCTCTGAGCACAATCCGGGCATCTCATGACCTCAGGGGCCGGCTTTGCCGGCCCTTGTCGTTTGTGTGGGGGGCACCCGTGTCGGGGAGGGGGCGTACACGAGGATGTCCAGGGCCTGGGATGCCCGGATGGCGTGAAGATGAACAGAATTTGCTGCAACGCAACGTCTTGCTGTGGATGGTTACGCCTGGTCGTCCGGGCTGATCTTTCAGTCAAGTGTTCAAGCTGGCAATCAAAGCAAGTCTTGTTACGGAATATGTTGCATATACCCCGAAAACCTGGACAGCCACCCGTCGGTTCGGGAGCTGCATCCGTCGGTCGTTCGGCGACGAATGCCGGTGAATGCAGGCTGGGCGGGGATCTTCGGGGGATGGGCGGTCGATGGTGTGTGTGGGTGACGCGCAACTTTAGGCGCTGCTTAAGGCTGTACGGGTAACGCATTGAAAAACCAATGATTTAGCTATTAGAATGTATGTCCTGGTTCAAGGTTGTGGCTAAAGGAAAGATGGTGCGCGCAGTTATGTTGTCGTGGGTGTCCAGGGTGCTGGTGGGTGCAATGCTGCTGGCAGGGGGGG
>ERZ772946.72-NODE-72-length-55149-cov-8.85917_pt1 | contig 55149 bp, 43 predicted proteins | sample MGYA00511680_ERZ772946 | MGnify/ENA primary metagenome ERZ772946 (study PRJEB29015, sample SAMEA2737918) | human oral metagenome | biome: human oral; feature: human-associated habitat; material: dental | place: China | collected 2016 ... | reverse complement strand
CTGGTCGATGCGGGCCCTGAAGAAGTCGTCCGTGGGCATGGATCTGGCCTCCGTTTCTCCCAGTTTTTGCTGCAGGCATTGTACTTTCCGGGAGTTCCTGCGCCCTCCAAGGGGTTGCGGATCAAGTGGTCATGCGGGTCTTTGGGGTTTTGCAGGACCGACTATTTATTTTTCTATAAATTGACCCGTCTTCAATGACGGGGAACAGGTAATGAAATTTCGATAGCAATTCCTCGGTGGCGATGAACTGATTCCTGACCCGGCGTTCAACCGAAATGCCGAACTCGCGGCGACAGTAGGCCAGTATCTCGCGCAGTTGACTACCTGCCAGATCCGAGTAAACGACCTTCAGTCTCTTTCTTTTCATCTTCGTCGGCTTTTCGGAAAATCTCTTCCAGTGTCGTTTCCCCGCCGACCTCTTCGGCCAGGGCGACCTGTTCCATCATGAACTCTTCAAATGGCCGATTGTCATCGGCGGGCTGAAAAGCTTTGGCTTTTGCAAGTAACGGATGATGCATTTCAAACCTCTGTCGTCGTCGGCCCATGCTCGGCGGCTGTCGTGCAGGTGTCGAGCGGTCGTTTCTCGGATCACTGCCGGCATGCGCCACTGAACGCATTGGTCGGCAGTCTGTTCAGTTTAGCACCGGCACCTGGCGGCGGAGCTGCTGGTCGAAAATGACGATCCATTGCTTTTCAGCGCATCAGATTGACCAGCGCCTTCCCTCGCGCGTCCCGGTAGACATCGAAGTCTGCATCGATGCTGATGATGCGGTGAATACCCAGTCGTGCGGCGGCTTCGGCGATGGAGGCGTCGGCCAGGTCCAGGGGCAGGCTGGCGAAACGCTGGGCGATGCGGTGGACGGCTGGCAGGCTGGTGTCGGTGGGGATGTCCACCTGGACAGCGCCGCGTTCGATCCACAGCAGGAAGTCCAGGGCGGCCTGGTTATGGATGCGACGGGCCAGCAGGGCGCAGACTTCGGTCAGTACGGGCCAGGTGGTGATGAGGCGGACGGCGGGATGCGTTTCCAGCCAGTGTCGCACGGGCAGGTGCCAGTGGTCCGCAGCGTTGAACAGGGCCAGCAGAGGGCCCGAGTCGACCAGGACGGGGCCCTCGACGGGGGCTGGCCACCGAAGTGGGGGCTCTGCGACTTTCTGTTCTGACATCTTCATTACCCCTTGCGGTGTTTCTCTTCCCAGGCATCGGCCAGATGGCGGCGGCGTTCGGAGGACAGATCGGCCGGGCCGGAATGGCGGCCAAACAGGTCTGCGCCCAGGCTGAAGGCGGAGGCTCTGGGGGGCGGTACGTTCTGCAGGTAGGCGCTGAGGGCATCGCGCATCAGCTCGCTGATGGAGCGGCCTTCCTGGGTGCTGCGCTGGCGCAGCTGATGTTCCAGCTCAGGGGGCAGCTTGACGGTGGTGGTCATGGCGGCATGGATTCAGATGGAGTAATACGAATGGTATTACCATGATTGCCCGAATACAAGAGGATCTCGCTCCCGGCCGATATGCGTGGATCCTGCGTCCGGCAGGCTGCAAATGAACAGGGCCGGCCCCTTCATGGTTGAAGGAACGGGCCCTGTGGTTGATGCCGCATTGGGTGAGTGGCAGTTATCCAGATTATTTGGATAACTGCCCACGGGTCGGGCGGCTGCATGACAGGACGTGTGACCTGCCAGTGGCAGCCTACCAACCTCACCGCGGCGAGTACGATACGCCCAGCATCACGGTGCGCGGCTGCTGGTTGTAGTAGCGCCAGCTGGCGTTGCGGCGGTTGCCGAGGTTGTAGACGTCGGCGTGGGCCGTCAGCTCGGGGGAGACGCGCCAGGATGAGCGCAGATTGACGAGCAAGGCGCCACCGACGCGCCGCTGGTTGCCTTCGTCGGAGAAGTGGCGGTTGTTCAGCACCGCGTCGGCGCCCACGCTGTACTCATCGAAGTTGTAGTCCACCTGGCCGCTGAGGGTGCGTTTGGCGACGTGCGGAAGCACGCGGCCGGTGGCGCTGTTCTTGGGATTGACCAGGTCGAGGTTGGCCTGCCAGCGCAGTCCCTCGATGAGCTGGCCGGGGACGTTTTCCTGGCCGAGGGAGAAGGCGACGCCGGTGATGGTGGCACGGCCGACGTTGGTGATGGCGCAGTCGGCTGCACCGGTGCAGTCGCCGATGGCGGTGAGGCGGTTACGCACGCGGCTGCGGTAGACGATGGCCTTGGCGTAGGTGGCCTGGTCAGGCTGCCAGTAGGCGCCGGCGTCGACGGTTTGGTTGCGCTGCTGTTTCAGGCGGTCGTTCTGCGGGCTGGCGTAGTAGTCGGCCAGGTCGGGCATGCGGTAGCCGGTGTTGAGGTTGCCCACGACGCGCAGGTTGTCGGCCAGCCGGTAGCCATAGCCTACCTGGTGGCTGAAGGTCTTCTTGTAGCGGTTGCTGTCGTCCAGCCGCAGGGCCACGTTGAGCTGGTGCGGGCCGTATTCGCCCACGGCGTTGCCGGTAAGCGCATGGGTGGTGCGGGTGGGTGAGGATAGGCCGGTGGTGTCGTAGCTTTCTTCCAGCCGTTCGACGCCGACGCGGGCTTGTACTTCGGGGGTGACCTGCTGCGTGGCGCCCAGGCCGTATTCACGCAGGCGGGTCTTGTCCCAGGTGGCCACGTTGTTGGTGTAGTTCCAGGTGTTGCTGATGCTGCTCTGGCCGAACTTGGCGTCCAGCCGGGTGTTCGGGCTGAGCTGGTGGTCGGCGCGCACGCCGGTCAGTTCCAGGCGCTTCTTGGCGGCCAGGGCGGTGTTGCCGCCATAGGTGCCGTCGAAGTCGGCGTTGACGGTGTTGCGCATGGCCACGAAGGTGACGTTCGTGGCAGTGGAGAGCTGGGCATCGAGGCGGCCGGAGAGGTTGTCGCGCTTCCAGTTGTCTTGGTCGTCCTGGTGGCCGGGGTAGTCGCGGGCGGTGGCGTCGAAGCCGTCGCCGCGCTCGCGGCCCACGTCGAGAGTGCCGGTGATCTGTTCATTGCCTCCCGAGACCCGGCCGCGCATCTGCATGTAGCCACGGCCGCCGATGCCGGCTTCGCCGCTGACCCGGGTCTTGGGACCGGCACGGTCGGACAAGTACTGCACCACGCCGCCGCCGGCATTCTGGCCGTAGACGCCCGAGCCGGGGCCACGCAGGATCTCGGTGCGGTTGCCATAGGCCATGGGCAGTAGCGAGAAGTCGGCGCCACTGGCCGGGCTGACGCGGAAGCCGTCGATCAGCACGAGGGTGTCCTGCAGGGCATTGCCGCGGATGGCTAGGCCGCCGAAGGCGCCGGGGGTGCCTTGCGAGCGGGGCTGGATGCTGCCCAGGGTCTCGAAGGGCGTGAGCTGGCTGATATTCTGTTGGGCGTGGTAGGTCGGCAGGATCACCACGTCGCTGGTCAGCGCATCAATGGCGGTAGGCATGTTGGCGGCCGTGACCATCCGGGCACCGTGGTGATGGCGTGGCGCGTGCTGGGTGGCTGCGGGTTCTGCCGCGGACGCGGTGGCGGCCTGCGGGGCGGAGCGTTGCAGCTTGTAGTGGCGTTGCTGATGGTTCTGCTGGCCGGCGTGGGCGGGGCGGACGGTTCGTGCCTGGTCCGGGGAGGTTTGCGCCATGGTGGCCGGGATGGCTGCCAGGGAGAAGGCCGCGGCAACGGCCGCTGCACAGGTGCTTCGCTTGAACATGGGTTTCTCCGGAAGGCGCAGCCGGCGGGATGTACGTCGCCGGGGCGCAACAGTGTCGTTTCGCCTGCAGTTTAGGCTGCCGTCCGTCGGGCGACAAACGGCGGGCCACAATGTGTGGCTTTGAGAGCAACGACTTGCCGCGTTGTTTTGCGGGATACGGCAGGATGTAACGGTCTGGTGGACGGCCTCGAACGGGCAGACGCGCGCAGCGGGTTCAGCCCTGTCGGGCAGCAGCTATGGCCTGGCGGACCTGTTGCAGGACGGTGTCCACGCCGGGCCAGGGATGGTGCTGGATGACGGTGACGCGAGGGCCGAGGGCACGGTACCGGTTGGCGTCGGTGGGGCTCAGGACGGAGACGAGACGGGCGCCGGCGGCTGCTGCCAGGTGACCGGGCCCCGTGTCGTTGGCCACGACCACGGTGCTGTGGGCCAGCAGGGCAGCATAGACATCCAGGGGGACGTCGGCAAGGGTCTGGGCGTTGGGGTAGTCGCTGCGAGCCTGAATGGTTTCCTGGCCCGGACCAGGGATGAGCAGCACCGGCAGTTCGGGGACGAGCTGCCGGCACAGGGTGGGAAAACCGGGCCAGGCCTTGCTGACGCCTTTCAGGGTCCCGGTGGCAAAGGGCACCAGGCAGGCGTAGGGCAAGATGCGCGGCTGGCCGTCGGCAATGTCCTGCACCAGGCCCTGCTGGCGCAGCAGTTTCAGGGCGGCGGCCTGAGCATCGTCGGTCAGGGGTAGCTCGGGCCAGTCCATGGGGGCGGTCTGGGAAGACGAGGCCTGTCTCGTGACTGGGGAGGGGGAAGCGCTTCCGTCCGGGGCAGGGGCATCATCGGCCGCCTGGTGGGTGGGCAGCATGGCGCTGGACGGGTGGGTTGCGGGGGGGGCGCCCAGGCCATCGGGCCGTCCGGAGGTGAGGGGGCGGGCGACGTTCCAGAAGCGCTGGCTTTCATGCAGCGGCTGCGTGGGCTGGGCAACGGGGTGGGTGAGGAACCAGCCTCGACCGTCCTGGCGGTAGCCGACGGTGTTGAGTCCGGCCAGCCAGGCGTCCAGGGCGCTGGAGAACGAGTTGGTGAGCAGCAGGGTGTTGAGGCGCTTGTCGAAATCCGCGTCGAGCGTGCGGACATCCCGGGCCAGGCCGCGTAGCAGGTGGGCCCGTTCGCGCAGGGTGCTGGGCAGGGTGTGCACGGGCCAGCCGCAGCCGGCCAGCAGGGGGACAGCCCAGCGCTTGCCCACCAGTTGCAGCGCAAAGCCGTGATGATGCAGGTGCCAGAGGGTGGGCAGGCTCATGACGACATCGCCGACCCAGTTCGGCAGACGAACGATGAGTGGTCGCATTTGTGGATAATTCAGTGGTCTTCCACCGATTATGGAGTGAAACGAGATGCAGGGTGCAGACAACCAGAGTCGTCGGGTGCTGAACGGTGCAGCGGTGATTGCCTTCCATCAGCAGTGTCTGGCGCTGTCGGGCTGGCCCAAGGCGGGTGTGGCACCGGACGGCCACGCGCTGGATGCGCCGCCTGCCACTGATGACACGCAGGCGCTGCTGTGGCACTGGGTGGGCAATAACCATCGCTTCAACAGCCTGCTGTGGGACGAGGAGGATCTGGCGCGGCGTACCCGCGTCTCGGCCGAGGAGATTGCCGGCAACAAGCGGGCCATCGACGGCTACAACCAGGCACGCAATGACGCCACCGAGCGGGTGGACGAGCTGCTGCTGCTGGGGCTGGGGCTGGTGGATCCGTCCTCGGTGGGCGGTGATTCGCCGGTGAGCCTGGCGGGTCGGGGGGCGCGGATGAACAGCGAGACGGCCGGCAGCATCATCGACCGGATGTCAATCATGGCGCTGAAGGTGCGGGCGATGAAGGCGCAGACCGAGCGCACCGATGTGGATGAGTCGCACCGTGAGGCCTCGCGGGCCCGGCTGGCGCGGCTGGAGACGCAGCGCGACGATCTGGGCCGTTGTCTGGACGAGCTGATGGCCGATTGCCGTGTCGGCAAGGCCTATTTCAAGGTGTACCGTCAGTTCAAGATGTACAACGACCCGGCGTTTAACCCGGCGCTGGTGGCCGAGCGCGGCGCCTGAGCGGAGAAGACCATGGCTTCATCGGAAACGGACCGGGCATCGGAAGGCGCTTCGAGGCCGCAGGTGATACGCAACGCGCCGCGTCGTCGGTGCATGTCGGTGCGGCTGGTAGACATGGCCATCGCTTCGGTGGCGTGCCTGTTCCTGGTGGTGCAGTTCCTGCCGGGGGTGAGGTCTAAGGGCTGAGAAACGGGCGTAGTGCCGAGAGCCAGCGCTCACTTTTCTGGTCTAGGTTCAGGCTGGCGTAGGCCGGGCTGGTGGAGGGCAGCACCACGGTGCGGTAGCCCAGCGACTGGAAGAACGCCTGCTGACGGCCTGCATGCTGGCCGTTGAAGCCGATCAGCCGCAGTCGGGGCAGGCGCGCCAGCAGGGGCTGGAATTCGTTGCCCAGGGCTTCGCGGATGGCGCTGTCCAGGCTGCCTTGGCGGTGGCAGCGGCCCACGGTGTCCCACAGGGCGATTCGGTGCCGGCGCAGCAGGGCCAGTCGCGCCTCGTAGGGCAGCTCTGCCGTGGGCTCGCCCGTCAGCTGGCCCATGATGGGCCAGAACTGGTTGCGTGGGTGCGCGTAGTAGGCCCGGGCAGCCAGGGAGGCATTGCCGGGAAAACTGCCCAGCAGCAGGATGCGCGCGTCCTCGCGCCACACGGGCGGAAGGCCCTGATGGGGCGGCGTGCTGGCAGGGGGTGCAGGAGGTTTGCCCATGGGGGGATTATCGCGCCCGGAAAGCCTGCGGGCTGGAGATTCATGCGGGCTGCAGGGTGGCGCGTGTGCGGGCCTGCTTTCCTCTCGTGGTCATCCTGTTGCCTAGGGGTGCGTATGGCTGGCCTGATGAGGGGCCGACGGTAGAATGAGAGCGGGCCCGGCTGTGGGCCGGGTAACTACTGGATCGATTGCATGTTTGACAAGGTGGTCTTTGCGGGTGGCGGGCATCGCTGCTGGTGGCAGGCAGGTTTCTGGGAGGTCCTGCGTGCCGAGATCGAGCTGCGCCCGCGCGTCATCGGGGCAACCTCGATGGGCGCTTTCATGGCTTGCCTGGTCCATGCTAATGACAGCCGCCGGGCGCTGGCCTGGTATGAGCGCGAGCTGGCCGGGGTGCGCACCAACATTGCGTGGCTCAACCTCTTTCGCAAGGATGCGCCGCTGTTTCGTCAGGGGGGCATCTACCGAAAGTCCATGCGGGCGGTGCTGGGGGGTGAGCATTTTCGGCAGTTGCTGTGGCAGGCGCCCGAGATCCGCATCGGTTGCTCGCTGCCGTCGCCCACGCTGACCGAGCGTCAGCTGCAGATGCTGACCTGGCGCGAATACCGGCGCGACGCACGGCTGATGCCGGCCGCGCTGCATGTCCGTGCCGAGCGCACGGCGACGTTCGTGCCCCATGTGAAGCGTCTGCAGGACTGCCGTACCGAGCGGGAGCTGTTCGATCTGTTGCAGGCGGCCAGCGCATTGCCGCCGCTGGTGCAGCCGGTGGAGCTGGATGGCGCACCGGCCTGCTCGGGCAGTCTGGTGGATCCGGTGCCGGTGGATCTGGTGGCCGATGTGCCGGGCCAGACGCTGGTACTGACCACGCGCACCTACAACCGCAAGACGCCGGTCTTTGCGCTGGAAGGTCGGCTCTATGTGCAGCCGTCCGTGCCACTGCCGGTGGGCAGCTGGGATTTCACGTCACCCCAGCGTTTCATCAAGACCTATGAGCAGGGTCGGGTAGACGCCGAGTCGTTCCTGAAGCTGTTTGGCCTGGGGGCTTTCCGGCCCGAGGCGCAGTTTGGCGGTGCGCTGCTGGTGGGGGCCGGCTGGACAGAGGCGCCAGACGCGGCAGAAAGCGTCGAGGCGGCCGGGAAAGGTTCGACGGCCGAGGAGGCAACGTCGGGCGGTAAAGCGGCCGCCGAGCGTTTTGCGGACGCGGATGCTGTTGCTGAGGCCGCTACGGGCGCGGCCGATGATGCAGGAACGGACGATGCGTCCGCTGCGGAGCGCCCGAACAGCGTCAGCGCCGACGAGCCGGTGTGGTCGCCCGAGGAAGGGGCAGACCTGCCGGTGGGGATCGGTAATGACCGGGGGGTGCAGGCGGCTGCCCAGACAACCTGGGAGGACGAGATCGATGATGATCCGCTCACGCTGAGCGACGATCGCACCGTGGGCGAGCCTCACGACAAGCTTTTCGAGCGTGCCCGGCGGGCACGGGAAGAGGGCCGGTAGACGGCGTCCGGAGGGCCGGGGTCAGTCGGCGCGGCGGGCGGCTACCAGCATGCCGCCACCCAGCAGCATGAGCAGCCAGGCCAGTAGGGTGCCGGCAATGGAGGAGCGTACGATGGCCGAGGCCGAAACGAGAGCGCCGGCAGCCAGCAGGCAGCGGGCGGTGGTGAGGGTACGCTGGGCAGGGGTGGATGCAGACATGAGGGCCCCACCAAGAAGGGGAAGTGGCGCGCCCGGCACGAATCGAACGTGCGACCCTTGGCTTCGGAGGCCAATACTCTATCCCCTGAGCTACGGGCGCGCTGAGCTTCTGAAGAATACAGCTTTTCCTGGCGGGCGTCCAGTTCTGACAGCCCGGGATGGAAATCCGGTCTTTCCGTTTTCAGAGGCTTTCATGGCCCATCGACCGGGTGGCAGGGGGAAACATGACGGGCTGTTGCCGCGTTTTCCGGTCCTGGAGCGTGCGCTCACGCCGTCCGACGGGCCGCTCTGGCCGGGAGCTGATCCTGATCAACACGATCAGTAGGGTTTTGCTCTATAAAAATGCGATTCATCATGGGTGCCGGCCCTGATTGACCTGCCGCAGGCAGGAATGCGTGCCGTGCCCGGATACCTGGAATCTATCGAAAGCAGCGCGGAGCATTCATGGCCAATAACACTCCTGGCACCCTTGCCGGCAAGCAGACCGGCGAGAAGATGCGGTTCTTCAAGTCGAACACCCAGTTGGTCGTGGTGGTGACGACGGCACTGGTCCTGCCGGTCGCCATCATTTCGGCGATGATCGGAGCGTCCGGCAGCAGCCCGCGCGCGGCCGACGAGATGTCGTCTGAAGTCATCGAGGCACGCATCCGTCCGGTGGCCGGCTTTGAGCTGCAGGAAATGAAGAAGGGCGGCCCGGCCCGGACCGGTGAGGAAGTGTTCAAGGGCGTGTGCACGGGCTGCCATACCGCGGGCGTTTCGGGCGCGCCCAAGTTCGGTGACAAGGCTGCCTGGGCACCGCGTATCGCGCAGGGTCTGGACACGCTGCTGCAGTCGGCCACGAAGGGCAAGAACGCCATGCCTCCGCAGGCGGGTGGCGAGTATTCCGACCAGGAGGTTGCCAACGCAGTGGTCTACATGGCCAACGAGGGCGGTGCCAACTTCGAGGCACCCAAGCTGGAAGAGCAGAAAGAAGGCGAGTAAGCGCCTGCTTTCTCTTCAACGCCCCATTCATGCAGGTTTTTGGCCTGCATGGATGGGGCATTTTCAGTTGGGGACGGCGCCCCGCTGTTCCAGCATGGCGCGCAGCGCCGCCAGCTTCTTGCGGGCCTCGTCGGCCGATACGGGGACGTTGCGCGTCCCTTCGGCTTCCAGCTGCATCTCGGTGATGAAGCGCGAAGGCTGGCAGTCCACCATCTCGCGGGCGCGCTTGCGCTGCCGGCACCATGAGAGCGTGAGGCTCTTGCGGGCGCGGGTGATGGCGACATACATCAGCCGCCGCTCTTCCTCCAGGCGTTCGGCGTCGATCTTCTCGCGGTCCACGGGCGAGCCGTTCACGTCGTCCAGGCCGTCATCTTCGCGGCCGGCGTGCGGCATGATGCCTTCTTCCACGCCGATCAGGAAGACGTGCGGGTACTCCAGCCCCTTGCTGGCGTGGACGGTGGACAGGCGCACGGCGTCTCCGTCCTCGTCACGGCCTTCCAGGCGGGTCACCAGCGAGATGTGCTGGGCCATGTCCACCAGCGTCTTGCCGTCATCGTCGGCGCGCTTGCCGATCCAGTCACGAAATTCGCAGACGTACTGCCAGCGGGTGGTGGCGCTGCGTTCGTCGCCCTGTTCGGACAGGTAGGCCTGGTAGTCGATGGCGCTGATCAGCGCATCCAGCACGGTGGAGGCAGGTTCGCGCTCGGCACGCCATTTCAGGCGGTTGATGAAGTCGCCAAAGACGCGCAGCGGATGCAGCTGGCGATCGGACAGGCGGCTTTCCACGCCGGCCTCGAACATGGCCTGGAACAGGCTGATGTCACGCTCGCCGGCGTATTCACCCAGCAGCTTGAGGGTCTGCGGACCGATGCCGCGTCGTGGCGTGGTGGCGGCGCGGATGAAGGCCGGATCGTCGTCGTCGTTGGCCAGCAGGCGCAGATAGGCGCACAGGTCCTTGATCTCGGCACGGTCGAAGAACGACTGGCCGCCGGAGATCTGGTAGGGGATGTGCTCCTTCCGAAGCATCTGCTCGATGACCCGCGCCTGGTGGTTGCCGCGGTAGAGCACGGCGAAGTCCGACCATTTCAGACGCTTCTCGAAGCGGGCTGCCTGGATGCGCTTGACGACGGTTTCGGCTTCGTCCTCGTCGTCGTCGCAGGGCAGTACCTTGAGCGGATCGCCCTCGCCCAGGGCCGACCACAGCGTCTTGGTGTAGAGCTTGGGGTTCTTGGCGATGAGGGTGTTGGCCGCGTGCAGGATGGTGCGGGTGGAGCGGTAGTTCTGCTCCAGCTTGATGACGGTGAGGTTGGGATAGTCCTGCCCCAGACGCTTGAGGTTCTCCAGCGAGGCGCCGCGCCAGCCATAGATGGACTGGTCGTCGTCCCCCACGGCCGTCAGGCCCGTGCGGTTGCCCACCAGCTCCTTCAGGAGCGCGTACTGTGCCACGTTGGTGTCCTGGTATTCGTCCACCAGGAAGTAGCGCAGCTTCTCCTGCCAGAGGCGGCGGGCTTCCTCGTCCTGGCGCAGCAGCTTCAGCGGCAGGCGGATCAGGTCGTCAAAGTCCACCGCCTGGTAGCCCTCCAGCGTGGCCTGGTACTCCATGTAGGCGCGGGCGATGCGCAGCTCGCTCTCGCCCCGGGCTTCCTTGAGTGCCGTCTCGGGCTCGGTCATGGCGTTCTTCCACAGCGAGATGCGCGTGGCAGCCAGCCGGATGAGCTTGCGGTCGGTGGTCTGCAAAAGCTGCGCCAGCAGGCCGGCACAGTCGTCGCTGTCGAAGATCGAGAATGAGGGCTTGAGTCCGATGCCCCGGCCGCTGGTGCGCAGCATCTTCATGCCCAGCGAGTGGAAGGTGGAGATGGTCGGACGTTCGGAGGCGGGGAGCTTGCGCTGCTGGGCGAAGCGCTCGGCCATTTCGGCCGCCGCCTTGTTGGTGAAGGTGATGGCCGCAATGGCCCGGCCGGTGAAACCGGCATCGATCAGGTGCAGGAGCTTGGCGGTGATGACGCGGGTCTTGCCCGAGCCGGCGCCGGCGATGACCAGGCTGGGGCCATCCAGGTGCTTGACGGCCTGGGCCTGTGCGGGATTGAGTTCAGCCACGGTTGGGGAATGAGGACAGCAGGCAGGTCGGGCAGGACGGGCAGGACGGGGACAGGGCAGGAGATACCGGGAAGCAATGTTGTAAGTGAGTGCTCACGTGCAAGATGCCGGGGGCCTGGGAGGCCGGTTCGGCGAGGCCGGTGTCCGCGTCTTCATCCGACGGGAAGGGGGGCTATTATCGGATGAATCGGCAGCGGACGTCTGTCGCAATGGTGAGTTCATGCAACGGGTGTTGCGGCCGTGGCTGCGTCAGATTTCCTGCGGGTCGATGATCAGCTGCCAGCGCACGCCCTTGTGGTGATGGGCCGCGCTGCCGGCCACGCCGGTGGCCTGGTCACCCGCCCCCACCGAGGCCTGCCAGCTGGCCAGCAGGGCGTGCAGGCTGGGGCGATGACTGCTCTCGATGAGCAGCTGCGCACGAAAGACCTTGTTCACCTGCGCCAGGGGCATGGGGACGGGGTCGCAGATTTCCACCTGGGCGTCCGGGTGGACTGCAGGCTCCTGATATCCCATTGAAATTCCAGTGTTATCAATAATTCTGATGGAGTCGGATGCGTTGTTTTCCGGAGAGTCCTTCGTAGCGTGGATTGAGGGGGGGTAGACGGCAGTTTGCTCAGTGGCTTGCGTATCATGCGTAATTACAGGATTCACCGAGGCTTGGTCTTGCTGGGTTTTTACTCTGTAATTTGTAATTCCAGAAGCATGGTGCCCCACGCTCGAATGCACGCTGCGGTCCAGGGATTGTCTCGATGCTTGCTCGTAAGCACCGGGCCGCTCCTGTCGGGTATTGGCCCTCTGGACGGCCTGCAGCAGGTACTGGCGTGCGTCCTGAAGGAAGGCCAGGGCGCTGTCCAGGTCGCGAGCCTGGGCCTGCAGCAGGGCCTGGAAGCCGAAGGGCGGCAGGGCACCGGCCTGCCGGTCCGCCAGCTGGGCAGCCGCAAAGCTGGGGTAGTCGTGGTGGCGCAGTGACTCGAAGAGTGGGTGCTCGGGGTGGCGTGTCTGGATGAGGGTTCGGGCATGTTCGCTGCGATGCCGTCCGGCCCGGCCGGCCACCTGCATCAGGGTGGCGAACAGGCGCTCGGGGGCGCGGAAGTCGGTCGTGAACAGGCCGGCATCGGCATCCACCACCACTACCAGCGTCAGCCGGTCGAAATCGTGTCCCTTGGCCAGCATCTGCGTGCCCACCAGCAGATTGGTGCGCCCGGCGTGCACGTCGTCCAAGAAGGCCTGGGTCGCGCCCTTGCGTCGTGCCACGTCGCGGTCCAGGCGGCCTATGTGTGCACTGGGAAAGAGCGTCGCCAGGGCGTCTTCCAGCTTCTGGGTGCCGCGCCCCAGCGGGGCCAGGTCCTGGTTGCCGCAGGCTGGGCACGCACGGGGTACGGTCTGCGTGGTGGCGCAGTGATGGCAGACCAGGCGATAGCGCGGGGGGCGCTGATCGCCGTTCCCTTTCGTTTCATCCAGAGGAAGGATGCCCAGGGGAAGATCGCCCTCGGTGCCCGGCATGGCGTCAGGGGTTCCGGACGTGGAGCGGGAGCTGGTGCGGGCTGCGGCACCTTTTGTCTTGCGTTCTCCGGCACCGGGAGAGACGCGATGCAGTACGCGATAGGCATCGCACCGGTTGCAGCGTGACAGCCAGCCGCAGGCATCGCAACCGAGTACCGGGGCGTAGCCTCGCCGATTCAGGAAGAGCAGGGCCTGCTCGCCGCGGGCCAGGGTTTCGCGGATGGCCTGCAGGCTTTCCTCGGCTAGGCCTTCCTGGGTTTTGGCACCCCGCAGGGCCACGGTCTTCACCTTGGGCAGGGCCGCCTGGCTGCGGGCCCGATGGCGCAGGCGCAGCAGCCGATAGCGGCCCAGCTGCGCGTTGTGCCAGCTCTCCAGCGAGGGGGTGGCCGAGCCCAGAAGCACCGGGATCCGGGCCAGCCGACCCCGGGCGACGGCCATGTCGCGTGCCGAGTAGCGCAGACCCTCCTGCTGCTTGTAGGAAGGGTCGTGCTCCTCGTCGACGATGATGGCGCCCAGGTGAGGGAGCGGGGCCAGAACGGCCAGGCGCGTACCCAGGATGATGCGTGCCCGGCCGCTGGCCGCCGCCAGCCAGTGACTGGCACGCGCAGCGTCGGTCATCTCGCTGTGCAGGACGGCAATGGGCTGGCCAGGAAAGCGGCGCTGCAGCTGCATCTGCAAGGCGGGCGTCAGTCCGATTTCCGGCACCATCAAGAGCACCTGAACATCCGGCTGTGAGGCCAGAAGGTGCTCCATCCAGTGCAGATAGACCTCGGTCTTGCCGCTGCCGGTGATGCCGTGCAGCAGCCATGGACGGGGGGCAGGCAGGGAGGCCACCGATGTGAGAGACGGATCAGCATCGGTGGGAGAGCGCGGGGAGAGGGGAGCCCCGTTCGAGGTAGATGTCACAGATGCGGTGGGCGCCGGGGATCTGGCGGTTGCTTCCGGGGAAGGCATGGCCCCAGCTGACTTGTCTGGCCTCGCGTCTTGCCATCCGCATAGTGCGGCCAGTACGGCCTGTTGTTCGGAGTTCAGTTCGGGGGCTGTGGCCGGCGCGTCGTGTCCTGCATCCAGGGTGGCCGAGAAGTCCCCCAGCCGTGCGACGGCGTCCTTGCGGCTGCGTGCGGTGGGCGGGGTACGCAGCAGCTTGGGCAGGTTGCCTACGGCCAGGTCGGCCAGGCTGCCGTGGTAATAGCGAGCCACGAAACGAAGAAAGGCTAGCCATTCGGGGGAAGGGGCGGGCAGATCCTCGCGTACCGCCTCGATGGGCTTGATGTCCCCGACTTTCAGTCCAGCCGGCAGGGCGCTGGCGTCGTGGCGTTGCAAGGCCAGTCCTGTGCGTCTTCCCTTGCCCCAGGGCACGGTCACCCAATGGCCAGCAGGTTCTGGACCCTCGGCCGGACAGCGATAGCTGAAACAACCGGCCAGCGGCCCGTCGATCAGCACCTGGAGATAGGGAGCAGACACGGCAGAAGGTCAGACGTGAAGGGTGGTAAGCGTGGACGGATCGCTGCGCCGTCCGGGATAGCCGAGCGTGCAGGGTTGGGGTGTCGATATTGTGCCGCAGGGTAGCCGGGGCTGATGGCGCTGGCCCGTTTGTGGGTGTGTCTGTGGGTGTAGCGATGAGGCGACGCCTCTGATCCTGCTGGCAGGAGCACAAATCCGAGGGGCCCGATTGTCAGAGTCGGAATTGCCACGCTGAGATCAAGGCTGTTCCTGAAGTGAATTGAAAGAAGGGTTTGTAACCCATTGATATATATGAATATCGATATTTATGCACAAAAACTGTGGATAACTCTGTGAGAAAAGTGGGGCAATCGCTCCCAAACCCGCATGGAACCTAGGGCAGGGGTTCATTGCCCAGAAATACACCAAAGAAAAATGTCTTTTTAATCAATGAGTTGAAGAAAATGCCTCTCGATTTGCACAACACCCATCGGTTGTGGCAGTACGGGCGTTGTTCTGTGCATAACCACGAAAAAGCGCCGTTCTAAGGTTAGGGAGCACTCGCCTACGCGCCAAGGCTCGACGCTTCTACTGCTATTGAAAACAGTAGGCTGATTGCCTACGGATGGTAGATGCGTGGCGACGAACGGCGCCATGATAGAAGGCTGAGCGGCGGGAGCGTGACTGGCGAAAGATGGCGATGTCTGGCGGCCTGCGTGCAACAGTGACTCATTTCTGGTGCTGTGGTTGGGGGTGACCGTTCGGGGCAGGCGGGTTGTTGGTGGGTCGAGTTCTGGGTTGCCCGGATACCTTTCATCGGCGTGCGTGTACGGGTCTGCGCTGGACATCGTCCTTGTGTCAGCAAGATTAGAAACAGGAATTATTCACTGCCTGTTGACAAGTCAGGCCACTTGGCGGTTCCTGAGGCCGTCATGGAGAGTCACAAAGGTGACAGCTTGGTTACCGTTCATCGGCCGGGAGATGTGCGCTTTTTCACAGAATCAGTGGATAAGTATGTGAACTCGCTCGGGGAAAGCCCGGAAGATCCAGTGTTCACGCGGTTTTGGAGGACGTTGCCTAATATTTGACCTGGGGGAATTGCATGCCCGACAGACGGTCCGTCGACATGAATTTTTGTTACGAATGCTGCGTGAAAATGGCCCACAGTTGTGCACAAAAACAGTGGATAACTCTGTGGGATCTCCATTCGCAACCGGCGCGAGCCTACTGCTGATGCGGGTTTCCCGGGATTGCCGTTTTTTTGGGTGGTCTCGACAGCTGTGCAATCCAAGGCAAGAACAAAGCCGACCAGCGGTCGACGGCTGTCGCGTGAACGGCGGATAGGCTGCCCGTCAACGGTGTCGATCGTGGGCATTTTCACAGAATCAGTGGATAAGTGTGTGGGGAGGGGATGGGCAAACCCGTCAAGGCCTGTATCCATGCGGGATAGACACGTGCTGCCTGAAATTTAGGCAGTTGAATTTCCTGCGATCACGGTCCGAACAACCCGTGGTTTGGATGACACGGTGGGGTCTGGTTGTGCGGATCCGGGGGAGTTTTCTGTGGATAACTTTGTGAGGACAAATCCTGCTGAACTTGTCAAATGGTGGGGCTGTCATCTTTTCCAGCGATGCAGGAAGCCAACAATAGATATATTCCCTTATGAAACAAGAGGATAGGGATAAATTGGCGATAGATGGCTGACGAGCCTGTGCCAACTGCACGAGGTGTCTTTCTGTGGATAACTTTATGGATAAGTGAAAAAGACTTGGCGTTGCAAAAGCAGCCGTCGTCAGGCGTGGGTGTTGGACGGAAAAGGCTTGTTCGTCATCTGAAGGCAAAAGGGCGGCTGTCGTCGCCCGATGCCTGATCTGACGTGAGCTAGGCTTTCATTCAATGGGTGTCCTGCGTGCGCGGAAGGCCTCTGCAACGTGCTTTCCGCCGGCAACCGGGGTCCTGCAACGGGACCCCGGTCGGCGAGACAGGATGGTCTCCTCAGACGCGTTTCATCTGTCCGTCACACGGTGGCCGAACAGACCGAAGTAGACGATGTAGCAGTAGCACGTGGCCGCCACCCAGAACGAGGGCAGCAGGCCTACCGCATCAGCCACAACGCCCTGGAACAGCGGCACGATGGCACCCCCGACGATGGCCGTGGCCAGCATGCCCGAGGCCTGGCTCGTGTGCCGCCCCAGGCCACGGGTGGCCAGCGAGAAGATGGTCGGGAACATGATGGAGTTGAAGAAGCCACAGGCCAGCAGGCAGTACATGGCCAGGTGCCCGCCCTGCGCGATGGCCAGCGAGATCAGCAGCACGTTCATCAGCGCGTTGAACGAGAGGTAGATTCCCGGCCGGATGATGTTGAGAAGGTAGCTGCCGAGGAAGCGGCCCACCATCGCGCCGCCCCAGTAGTAGGTCAGATAATGGGCAGCGGTAGCTTCCTTCAGGCCGGCCACTTCCTGCAGACCCATCACGCTCACCAGCAGGCTTCCGATGGCCACTTCTGCACCCACATAGCAGAAGATCCCCACGGTACCCAGCTTCAGGTGACGATATTGCCAGGCGCTGGTACGGTCGTCATGTGCGTGGGCCGAGACCTCCTGTGCGATCTTCTCGGCGGCCGGCAGCCGGATGAAGAACACGGTGACGGCCAGCAGGGCCAGGATGCCCGCCAGCATCAGGTACGGCTCCTGCACGGACGCCGCTTGCGCCGCCTGGTACTTGGCCAAGTCTGCATCGCTCATCTTTGCCAGCTGCTCCGGTTTGATGATCTCGGTGCTGAGGATGAAGAGGGCGCCGATGGAAGGTGCCACGGTGGTGCCCAGCGAGTTGAAGGCCTGCACCAGGGTCAGCGTGCGGGCTTCCTTGCCCGGGGGGCTCAGCAGCGTCACGTAGGGGTTGCCGGAGACCTGCAGCAGCGTCACGCCGCTGGCCAGAATGAAGAGGGCTCCCAGAAAGATGGGATAGGACTTGGAGCCTGCTGCCGGATAGAACAGCAGGCAGCCCGTCGCGGCGATCAGAAAGCCGCCGATCACCCCGTTCTTGTAGCCCAGGCGCGAGATGAACTTGCCGAAGGGGATGGAGGTGATGGCGTAGGCGGTAAAGAAGCAGAACTGAACCAGCAGCGCCTGCGCGTAGTTCAGCGAGAAGACTTCCTTCAGGTGGGGCACCAGGATGTCGTTCATGCAGGTGATGAAGCCCATCATGAAGAACAGACTGGTGAGGACGGTGAGGGCCTGGTTATTGTTCTGATGAGAGCCGGCCTCCGGCGCTGCAGTTGGAATTGTTGCCATGGACGGATCCTCGTTTGGTGGGCGGGGAGAGGGACGGGGTATCGGGAGTCCCGGCAGGGCTGGACGGGATTCCCTGACGCCGGCCCTCAGGCGTCGACCTGATTGGACAGGGCGACGGCAGCACCGAGCAGACCCGGGTTCTGGGTCAGCACGATGTAGACCGGAATGGCGGCCAGGTAGCCCTCGAAACGGCCTTTGTTCTCGAAGCGGTTGCGGAACGGCGAGGTGACGAAATAGTCGATAAAGCGACGGATGATTCCGCCGCACAGATAGACACCGCCCCGGGCACCCAGCGTCAGGGCCAGGTTGGACGACACGGTGCCCAGCATGGCGCAGAAGATGTCCAGGCTCAGGCGAGCGAGCGGCGAATAGCCGCTGAGCGCCTGCTTGCTGATCTCTGCCGCAGTCAGCGGCGGCCGCTCGATGCCCTCGCGGTCGGCCAGTGCCTCATAGATGAGGGAAAGACCCGCACCCGACAGGAAGCGTTCGGCCGAGACGTGACCGTGCTTGCGGTTGGCGTACTGCCAGATGTGGATCTCGGTGTGATCGAAGGGGCTGAAGCTGACGTGCCCACCTTCGCCCGCCAGCGCGGTATATCCGCCCCGTCCGTTGGGGATGAGGCCTGAGACGCCCAGACCCGTGCCTGGGCCGATGACGGCGATGGGGGCCTCTTCCACGGGGGCGGCCCCGCCCACCTGCAGCAGCTCGCGCTTGGGCAGGTGGGGAATGGCAAGCGCCTGGGCCGTGAAGTCGTTCAGCAGGATCAGGGTATCGAGTTCCAGTGCCTGCCGGGTGGTCTCGATGGAGAACGCCCAGTGGTGGTTGGTCATCTGCACCCAGTCGCCGATGATGGGGTTGGCGATGGCAATGGCCGCGTGCTTGATGATGGGCTGACCTGCCTTGTCCAGATAGGCGCGGATGGCAGCGTGCAGGCTGTCGTAGTCCTTAGTGGGCAGGGTCTCGATGTGCTCCAGCTCAAGCGGGGAAACTTCCAGTGCAAATCGGGCGTTGGTTCCGCCGACATCGGCAACTAGGCGGGGCCAGTTGCCGTCTTTCTTGCTGGGTTTGGAAGTGGCCATGAAAACGCTCCTTGTTTCTTCTGTACGCGAGGTTTCGAGAGGGCGCGGCGGCCATCGGGCCGCGATGCCTGCTGGTTGTGGCGAGGCGGCCCGTCAGGAAAGAGGGGTGTAACGGGCAGCACGCAGGCCTACCGTCTGTCGGCTGCCAGGCACCGCAGGGCACCTGCCATTTGACAGTCGCTTACGTCTCATTATGCGGCAGTTTCATGGCTGCTGTGCTGCTATTCCGCACAGAAAGATTGGCGTTAGAAAGTAGCGTCTGCCGAGGTGTGCAGACGCCCCGGACGGTGGGAGCCTGGTTGGGTTATGCGGCAGCGCGTTGTGAGGGCGGGAGGGGCTTCCGGGGGCTCAATGGGCGGCTTGGAGGGCGAGCTTAGGGAGCACATTCAGGGGGCCATGGTGGTTTGATGCGTACGAGGTGTATGGGAGGTCCGAGCCCCAGATCGATGGGGGATGTGTCCGGAGAGGGTAGGCCATTCCACGCTCCACCCGTAGGCGTTGACACATGCGGTACCCACACGATTGCGGAATGGTAGGCATGAAAAAGCCCGCGTCAAGCGGGCTTTCTGCTGGATGCGGGGGCGGATCAGGCGAAGGGCGAACGCCGCAGCTTGCGGCTGTGCTCGTGAACCGTCTCGACCAGCACCGAGACATGCTCGGGCGGCGTGAACTGCGAGATGCCATGCCCCAGGTTGAAGACGTGGCCCCGACCCGTGTTGGCCGCACCGTAGCTGTCCAGCGTGCGGACAGCCTGTTCACGCACCTGCTCAGGCGAGGTGAGCAGCGCCATGGGATCGAGGTTGCCTTGCAGCACGCAGGTGGGTCCCACGCGCTTGCGAGCCGTGGCTAGGTTCATGGTCCAGTCGATGCCGATGGCATCGGCACCGCTGGCGGCCAGTGCCTCCAGCCAGGGGGCGCCACCCTTGGTGAACAGGATGGTGGGCACGCTTTCGAGCACCGTCTCGCCTTTCTCGTTGCGCTCCTTGCGGTGCGGGGTGAGTTCGGACAGGATGCGGCGCATGTAGGCCAGCGAGAAGCGCTGGTACGGTCCGTCGGCCAGGATGCCGCCCCAGGTATCGAAGATCATGACCGCCTGGGCGCCGGCTTCGATCTGGGCATTCAGGTAGTTCGTGACGGCCCGTGTATTGATTTCCAGCACCCGGTGCAGCAGGTCGGGGCGCTGGTACATCATCGTCTTGATGGTATGGAAGTCGGTGCCGCCCCGGCCTTCCACCATGTAGCAGGCCAGCGTCCAGGGGCTACCGGCAAAACCGATCAGCGGAACGCGGTCATCCAGCGCTTGGCGAATGGTGCGGACGGCGTCCAGCACATAGCCCAGCTCCTGCGCCGGATCCGGCGCGAAGAGCGCCTTCACGTCGTCCTCGTGCCGGATGGTCTTCTCGAAACGGGGACCTTCCCCCTGCTGGAAGCTCAGTCCCAGGTTCATCGCATCCGGAATGGTCAGGATGTCGGAGAACAGGATGGCGGCATCCAGCGGGAAACGCTCCAGGGGCTGCAGCGTCACTTCGCAGGCCAGCTCGGGCGTCTTGCACAGCGCCATGAAGCTGCCCGCCCGGGCACGCGTGGCGTTGTACTCGGGCAGGTAGCGCCCGGCCTGACGCATGAGCCACACCGGCGTGTAGTCGGTGACCTGGCCCCGCAGGGCGCGAAGGAAGGTGTCGTTCTTCGTGGACAAAATCAGCGTGACCGATATCTGCGAATGGTTTGGATCTGGGCGGTGACCGCCGCCAGTTCGGAGTGGGCACGTGCCAGGTCCATCTTGGACTTGGCGTTGGTGAGCGCTTCCTCTGCCGCACGACGGGCCTCGTTGGCACGCGCCTCGTCGAGGTCGGCGCCACGGATGGCGGTGTCGGCCAGGACGGTGACCATGTTCGGCTGCACCTCCAGGATGCCGCCGGCAACGAAGATCAGCTCGTCGCGGTTCTCGCCCGGCACCCGGATGCGCACCGCGCCAGCCTTGATGCGGGTGATCAGCGGGGTATGGTTGGGATAGACACCAAGCTCACCGACCTCGCCGGGCAGCACGACGAATTCGGCTGCCCCGGAAAAGATCGACTCCTCGGCGCTGACCACTTCGACTTGAATCGTGTTCATGACGTATGGGTTCTCGCGGGTCAGGTGGGACGATGCGGCTGATGGCATGAAGGATCCTTCGGTTCGCCCCGAAGGCCGGCCTGTGAAAGCCAAGTCTTCGGTGGCGTCATTCGAAGCATCCGTTGCGTGCCAGATTCAGCCGACATCGCCGTTTTCATCGAAGTGGCTGCTTACTTGGCGAGTTTCTTCGCCTTTTCGAACGCCTCGTCGATGCTGCCCACCATGTAGAACGCACCTTCCGGCAGCTCGTCGCATTCGCCGTCGATGATCATCTTGAAGCCGCGGATGGTTTCCTTCAGCGGCACGTACTTGCCGGGCGCGCCGGTGAAGACCTCGGCCACGTGGAACGGCTGCGACAGGAAGCGCTGGATCTTCCGGGCACGAGCCACGGCCAGCTTGTCTTCGGGCGACAGCTCGTCCATGCCCAGTAGGGCGATGATGTCACGCAGTTCCTTGTAGCGCTGCAGGGTGGCCTGCACGCCGCGAGTGACGTTGTAGTGCTCTTCGCCGATGATGTTGGGGTCGATCTGGCGCGAGGTGGAGTCCAGCGGGTCCACGGCGGGGTAGATGCCCAGCGAAGCGATGTCCCGCGACAGCACCACGGTTGCATCCAGGTGACCGAAGGTGGTGGCCGGCGACGGGTCGGTCAGGTCATCGGCAGGCACGTACACGGCCTGGATGGAGGTGATCGAGCCGGTCTTGGTGGAGGTGATCCGCTCCTGCAGGCGACCCATCTCCTCGGCCAGCGTGGGCTGGTAACCCACGGCGGACGGCATCCGGCCCAGCAGTGCCGACACTTCGGTACCGGCCAGGGTGTAACGGTAGATGTTGTCGACAAAGAAGAGGATGTCACGGCCTTCGTCACGGAAGCGCTCGGCCATGGTCAGGCCGGTCAGCGCCACGCGCAGACGGTTGCCCGGGGGTTCGTTCATCTGACCGAACACCATCGCCACTTTCGACTGCGACAGGTCGTCCTGCACGATGACCTTGGCATCCGACATCTCGTGGTAGAAGTCGTTACCCTCACGAGTACGCTCACCCACGCCAGCGAACACGGACAGACCTGAGTGCTCCTTGGCGATGTTGTTGATCAGTTCGAGCATGTTCACGGTCTTGCCCACGCCGGCGCCACCGAACAGGCCGATCTTGCCGCCCTTGGCAAACGGACAGATCAGGTCAATCACCTTGATGCCGGTTTCCAGCAGCTCCACCGACGGCGACAGCTCATCGAACTTGGGAGCCGGCTGGTGAATGCCGCGGCGCTCCTCAGTCTCGATGGGACCACGTTCGTCGATCGGGCGACCCAGCACGTCCATCACGCGGCCCAGCACGGCGGGGCCTACGGGCACCTGGATGTTGGCGCCGGTGTTCTTCACCGGCATGCCACGGCGCAGGCCGTCGGACGAGCCCATGGCGATGGTACGGACAATACCGTCGCCCAGTTGCTGTTGAACTTCGAAGGTGAGGCCCTTCTCGGCGAGCGAGTCGCCGGATTCCTCCAGGACGAGCGCGTCGTAGACCTTGGGCATGGCATCGCGCGGGAACTGGATGTCGACGACGGCGCCGATGCACTGAACGATATGACCTTGTGCCATGGGGATTCCTTTGAATACTGTACGTTGATCGGTCGGGGACGTCGTCGGTCAGACGGCCGCAGCGCCGCCGACGATTTCACTGAGTTCCTGCGTGATGGCTGCCTGCCGCGCCTTGTTGTAGGACAGCTGCAGCTCGTTGATGATCTTCTTGGCGTTGTCCGAGGCAGCCTTCATGGCCACCACCCGGGCGCTGTGCTCGGATGCCATGTTCTCGGCCAGCGCCTGGTAGATCAGTGCCTCGATGTAGCGCACCATCAGCTCGTCCAGCACCGACTTCGGGTTGGGCTCGTAGAGATAGTCCCAGGAGTAGCCTGGATCGGGACGGTCGAGCTTGCCCTCGGGCAGCGGCAGCAGCTGCTCCACGACCGGCGTCTGCGTCATGGTGTTCACGAAGCGGGTGTAGGCCAGGTACACCGCGTCGATCTCGCCTTTCAGGAAGGCGTCGATCTGGACCTTGATGATCGGGACCAGCTTCTCGAGGCGCGGCGTGTCGCCGGGTTGCACGAGCTGTGAGACGATCTTCACCCCAGCGCGGTACATGAAGCCCATGCCCTTGGAGCCGATGGTGGTGGCCTGCACGCCGGCACCCTGGTCGTGAAGCTCCTGCATCTTGTGGGTGACTGCCCGGAAGATGTTGGTGTTCAGACCGCCGCACAGGCCCTTGTCGCTGGTCACCAGAATGATGCCGGCCTTCTTCACCTTTTCACGCTTCTGCATGAACGGGTGGACGTACTCGGGGTTGGCGTTGGACAGGTGCGCCGTGATGTCACGGATCTTCTCTGCGTAGGGCCGGGCCTGCCGCATCCGGTCCTGTGCCTTGCGCATTTTCGATACCGAGACCATTTCCATGGCCTTTGTGATCTTTTGCGTGTTTCTGACGCTCTTGATCTGGTTTCGGATCTCTTTGCTGCTTGCCATAGTGGAGAAACTCGTTGGCGCGCCGCTTGCGCGGCGCGCGGTTCAGCCCGCAGGCTGGGGGACTAAGACGTTCAGAATGCGCCGTTCTGCTTGAAGTCCTTCAGGACTTCGTGCATCTTGGCCTCGACATCCTTGTTGAAGGTCTTGTCGTGTTCCAGCTGGGCCACGAAGTCGGGGTACTTCGTCTGCACGTAGTCGTGCATCGCCTTGTCGGCAGCCAGCACCTTCTCCACGGGAATGTCTTCGTAGTACTGGTTGTCGGAAGCGAACAGCGTGAGCGCCTGTTGCCAGACCTGCAGTGGGGCGTACTGGGCTTGCTTCATCAGCTCGGTCACCAGACGGCCATGGTCCAGCTGCTTGCGGGTGCTCTCTTCCAGGTCGGAAGCGAACTGCGCGAACGCTGCCAGTTCACGATACTGGGCCAGCGCGATACGCGAGCCACCAGCCAGCTTCTTGATGAGGCCGGTCTGAGCCGCGCCACCCACCCGCGACACCGAGATACCCGGGTTCACGGCAGGACGGATACCGGCGTTGAACAGGTCGGTTTCCAGGAAGATCTGGCCATCGGTAATGGAAATGACGTTGGTGGGCACGAAGGCCGACACGTCACCTGCTTGGGTTTCGATGATCGGCAGGGCCGTTAGCGAGCCGGTCTTGCCTTTCACTTCACCCTTGGTGAAGTGCTCGACATACTCCTCGTTCACGCGGGCAGCGCGCTCGAGCAGACGCGAGTGCAGGTAGAAGACGTCACCCGGGTAGGCTTCACGGCCCGGCGGGCGGCGCAGCAGCAGCGACACCTGACGATAGGCCCAGGCCTGCTTGGTCAGGTCGTCATAGATGATCAGGGCATCCTGGCCGCGGTCGCGGAAGTACTCACCCATCGTGCAGCCGGCATACGGCGCCAGGTACTGCATGGCCGCGGACTCGGAAGCAGTGGCGGCCACGACGATGGTGTATTCCATCGCGCCGAACTCTTCCAGCTTGCGCACCACGTTGGCGATGGTGGAGGCCTTCTGGCCGATCGCCACGTAGATACAGATCAGGTCCTTGCCCTTCTGGTTGATGATGGTGTCGATAGCCACAGCGGTCTTGCCGGTCTGACGGTCGCCGATGATCAGCTCACGCTGGCCCCGGCCGATGGGCACCATGGCATCAATGGACTTCAGACCGGTCTGCACTGGCTGCGACACCGACTGACGGGCGATGACGCCAGGCGCCACCTTCTCGATCACGTCGGTTTCCTTGGCGTTGATCGGACCCTTGCCGTCGATGGGCTGGCCCAGCGTGTTCACCACGCGGCCGATCAGCTCGGGACCGACGGGCACTTCCAGGATGCGGCCGGTGGTCTTGACGACGTCGCCTTCGGAGATGCTCTCGTATTCACCGAGGATCACCGCGCCGACCGAGTCGCGCTCCAGGTTCAGCGCCAAGCCGTAGACGTTGCCCGGGAACTCGATCATCTCGCCCTGCATCACGTTGGAGAGACCGTGGATCCGGCAGATGCCGTCGGTGACCGAGATGACCGTGCCCTGGTTCCGGGAGTCAGCCGAGACCTCAAGGTTCTGGATCTTGCTTTTGAGCAGTTCGCTGATTTCAGCGGGATTGAGCTGCATGAAGGGAACTCCTTATTTCGTCAGGGACGCGGCCAGCTGGGAGAGCTTGCCACGCACGGATGCGTCAATGACTTCGTCGCCTATCTGGATGGAGACGCCGCCAATCAATTCGGGGTTTACGGTGGTGTTGGCCTTGATACCCTTGCCGAAACGCTTCTTGAGCGTGTCGACGATGGCGGCCTTCTGGGCGTCGGTCAGCGCGAAGGCCGACTCGATGGTCGCTTCCAGCACGTTCTCGTGCCGGTCACGGCTCTGTTCGAACAGGGCGGCGATGTCGGGCAGCTGGGCAAGACGGCCGTTGTCGGCCAGGACCTGCACGAAGTTCTTCTGATGCTTGTCCAGCTTGCCGGCGGCTTCGGAAACGATGGCGGCAGCCTGGGCGCGGTCGATGTTGGGATTATCCAGAAGCTCGTTGGCGGCGTCGGCCTTCATGACGGTGGCCAGGCGCGAGAGTGCGCCCGACCATTCCTTCACTTTCTTGGTTTCTGCCGCGAGCTTGAATGCCGCCTCCGCGTAGGGACGGGCAATGGTCAGTGCTTCCGCCATGGTTCTTGGGCTTAGCGCAGCTCGTTTTTCAGGTTGGACAACAGATCGGCGTGTTGCTTGGCGTCGATCTCCCGCTTGAGGATGCGCTCGGCACCGCTGACGGCCAGTTGGGCGACCTGATCACGCAGCTGGTCGCGGGCGCGCTCGGCAGCCAGTGTGGCTTCCTCGGCGGCGGACTTCTGGGCGGCGGCAATGATGCGAGCAGCCTCGGCACGTGCCTGGTCGATGAGTTCGGCAGCCTGCTTGTCAGCGCTGGCGCGGACCTCGACGGCAGAGGCGCGAGCCTTCTGCATTTCCTGTTCGACCCGTTTCTCGGTGGCCTGCAGCTCCGCCTTGGCCTGGTCGGCAGCTGCCAGACCGGCTGCGATCTTCTTGCTGCGTTCATCCAGTGCCGCAGTGATGGGCGGCCAGATGAACTTGGCGGTGAACCACCAGAGCGCCAGGAAGATGAAGCATTGAACGATGATCGTGGCGTTGATGTACACGCGAGATTCTCCGTATCAACTATTGATACCTAAAGCGGCATGGTGGCTGCCTCATGGCAGCCACCGTCTGCCTGCTTCTCTCAATCTACCGTTCCGATGGTGTCAGGCGGCGAAGGGGTTGCCGAAGGCGAACAGCATGGCGACACCCACGCCGATCAGGAAGGCCGCGTCGATCAGGCCGGCCAGAACGAACATGGAGGTTTGCAGTTTGCCCATCAGTTCAGGCTGGCGGGCGGAGCCTTCCAGGAACTTGCCACCCATCAGGGCGATACCGATCGAAGCGCCGAGAGCACCCAGGCCCACGATGATGCCGCAGGCGATTGCGACGTATGCTGCATTGGTCATGAAAGACTCCTCAGTCGAGACAGACAAAGAAAGGTTGAGAGAGACAGAAAAGAACCTGCGCGAGGCAGGGGACTGGGGTGTGCGGCGGGCCGGGCCTGGCGCGCACCCCGGTTCACTTTACACGCCGCTCAGTGAGCGTCGTGGGCCTGACCCAGGTAGATCAGGGTGAGCATCATGAAGATGAAGCCCTGAAGCACGATGATCAGGATGTGGAAGATGGCCCAGGCCAGGCCCAGCACGAAGTGCAGGCCGGCACCCCACCAGGTGGCCAGTGCGCCCAGCAGGGCCAGCAGCATGAACACCATCTCGCCGGCAAACATGTTGCCGAACAACCGCATGCCGAGCGACACGGTCTTGGAGAGGTACTCGATGATCTGCATGGCAAAGTTGCAGACCCAGAGGATGGGCTTGAAGATGAGGCCGATGCCGCTGTTGCCGCCCGAGCCGAACGGAGCGGAGACCAGTTCACCGAAGAAGTGGAGTTTCTTGATCTTGACGCCGTAGTAGAGAGAGGCGAAGAGCACGACGACGGACATGGCCAACGTGGCATTCAGGTCTGCCGTGGGCAGGATGCGCTGGTAGTGCGAGATACCCAGGCCGGAGACGACGGCAGGCACCAGGTCGACTGGAACCAGGTCGAGGGTGTTCATGAAGACGATCCAGACGAAGACCGTCAGCGCCAGCGGGGCGATGTAACGGATGTCACCGTGGATGATGGAGCGGGCCTGCTCGTTGACGTATTCGACCAGGAACTCGATGGCGCCCACGAAGCGGTTGGGCACGCCGCTGTTGACGCGCCGGGCCACCATCCACATCAGGCCGCAGGCCAGTACACCCATCAGGATGGACCAGAAGATAGTGTCGTAGTTGAGGATGGAGAAGTCGACGATGGCCTTCTGCGGATGACCCGAAGAGTTGGCACTACCGAGGTGGTGAACGATGTATTCGGCCGCGTTTGCAGGGCCATGTGTGCCTTCTGTCGCCATCTTGGTTGAGGTTAAGGTGTTTCAGGAACCAAGCCTGGTGTCGCGTTGGACACCCTGCTCGGCATGGATTCGATGCTCTCGGCGTCGGGAAAGGGCCATCAGCCATGGCGCATGCAAGGCCGTGATGATGCCCAGCAGCAATGCTTCCCAATGCGCCGGCGTCAGCCATCTGACGATAGCCATCAGGCAAAACAATGTCAAGGCAAGCTTGAGGAACTCCCCCAGCAGAAAAGCTGCGACAAATGCCTGCGACGACTGTTTTCCTGCCCGTGTGAGCAGGCGGGCGAACAGCACATTGGGGACTGCGCAGGCAAGCCCTCCGAGCAGGATGTCCCGGGCGCCTGGGGCGCCCCAGTACAGACTGCCGAGAGCTGCGACCACGATCACCAGCACGATCTGCAGGCTGACGGTTCTCAGCATTCTACCCAGCCCCTTCGAAGATCGGGAAACGCCTCCTCTGCGTTCCCCGGTGCGTCTGCGCATTGACCGGGCCGAGCGAGCCACCTTGCCCAATTCGCGGCGCGGCGTGGATGCGTGGGTGTGCGCCCACCTGCGAACGAACGAAGAAGCTGCATTCCCTAATGCCTGCACGAGTATAGGGGGTACTACGATGCCGGTCAAAACGGCAGCGTATTGAGCTGAATGAGGGTTTTCCCGAGGAGCGCCCAAAGTGTCATTCATAACTCTGAATTACAATCCTCCCTGGAGGACGCTCGCCTGACGTCGCAGAGGCGTGTTTTCTGCGGACTCCGTCGATAACGGCAACGAAGTCTGTAATTACGTGATTCAGAAATGTCTGTGTGCACTCACTCCTGGGTCACGGTGTCCAGGCGCAGTCGCTCCAGAAGGCCCGAGAACGCGTCGTTGCTGGAGAAGTGGATGACCAGCTTGCCGCGGCCGTTGGCCTTGCTGATGATCTCGACCGTCGTGTTCAGATGGTCGGCGATGCGTTCGCGCAGGCGTGCCACGTCCCGGTCGGTCACGGCGTCCGCCGCCCGCTTCTGACTTGCCTTGGCCAAGCCCTTGCTCTCCTCCAGCTTCTGGCTCACCAGGCGTTCCGTCTCGCGCACGGAAAGGCGGCGCTGCACCACCAGGTGCGCCATCAGGATCTGCTCGGCCCTGTCCAGCGAGAGCAGGGCGCGGGCGTGGCCCATCTCGATGTCACCCGCCAGCAGCATGGTCTGCACCGTGTCGGCCAGGTTCAGCAGACGCAGCAGGTTGGAGGTGGCGCTGCGGGAACGGCCAATGGCCTGGGCGGCCTGCTCGTGGGTGTAGTCGAACTCGTCGATGAGACGCTGGATGGCGCTAGCCTCCTCCAGAGGGTTCAGGTCCTCGCGCTGGATGTTCTCGATCAGGGCCAGGGCCAGGGCGTTCTCGTCACTGACTTCCTTGATGATGACAGGTACCGTCTCCAGCTGGGCGAGCGCCGCGGCGCGGAAACGCCGTTCGCCGGCGATGATCTCGTAGCGCCCGTTGTCAATGGGACGGATCACCAAGGGTTGCAGCAGGCCATGCTCATGGATCGAGTCCGCCAGCTCCTGCAAGGCGGATTCGTCCATGCGGGTGCGGGGCTGGTAGCGCCCGGCCTGCAGCAGGTTCAGGGGGATCTCGCGGATGCCTTCCTCGGCGGGGGCTGCCGGGCTGGCGGAAACCGCAGCCGGTTGTGGGGCAACCGGAGCAGGGGTCTCATCCAGCATCGGGCCATCGCCCCCCAGCAGTGAATCCAGACCGCGACCGAGGCCGCCCTTGGCTTTCTTGCTCATGCCTTGCTTTCCTTGGAATGTTCTCGTGTGTTCTGGTGTCAGGCGCATGGGGCATGGAATGCTCCTTGCCTGGCTTCAAGGGTCTTGGGTGGGATCAGCCGGCGTTGGCCTGGCTCTCTTCCGTGTGACTGTCAGCGGGGGTTCCGGTTGCGTGCCCGGAAGCGCTGCCATCCGTGGCGGACGGGGTCTGTGCCCCGGCCGCTTCAGCCGCCTGAGTGGGGCCGTTCGTGGATCCGTCCGGCGTATGGGGCGCGTCGTGCGCTTGGGGGGCTGTCCGCTGCCCGGCACGGGCCAAGGCTGCCGACTTCATCTGCGCTACATAGGCCGGGGTACGCTCGATCAGCTCGGAGGCAAAGTCCAGATAGCCCAGCGCGCCGCGCGAACCCGGGTCGAAGCGCACGCCCGGCAGGCCATGGCTGGGGGCTTCGGCTAGACGGATATTGCGCGGGATGACTGCCTTGAACACCTTCTCCTTGAAGTGCTCTTCCAGCTGGGCCGAGACCTGCTGCGCCAGCGTAATCCGGCTGTCGTACATCACGCGCAGGATGCCCATGATCTTGATCTCCGGATTGAAGTTGGCGTGCACTTTCCGGATGGTCCCTACCAGGTCACTGAGACCCTCCAGGGCGTAGTACTCGCACTGCATCGGGATGATTACGCCCTGGGCTGCACATAGGCCGTTCAGAGTCAGCAGCGATAATGACGGTGGCGAGTCGATCAGGATGTAATCGTAGTCGGTGCTCACTTTGTTGAGTGCATCCCGAAGACGACGCTCACGCCGGTCCAGTTCGACTAGCTCCACTTCGGCGCCCGCCAGTTCACGGTTGGCGGGCAGCAGGTAGTAGCCGCCGGCGTCGGAGCGCTGACGCGCTTCGGTGACGGAGGCTTCCCCGATCAGCACGTCATAGACGGAAAAGGACAGGCGGCGCTTGTCGATGCCGCTGCCCATGGTGGCGTTGCCCTGGGGGTCCAGGTCGACCAGCAGGGTCCGTTTGCCCAGCTGGGACAGGGCGGCAGCCAGGTTCACCGAGGTCGTCGTCTTGCCGACCCCGCCTTTCTGGTTCGCAATGGTCAGAATGAGCGTCACTGGGGTCTCCGTCGGTTGGGTTGTGCGGATGGGGGTAGGGAAGAGGATGAGGGGTTGGCCATTGCAGGCGAACCGGTCGTTGCCGATGGTGTGGCCTGCATCAGCGGGGAAGTCGAAGCGCCAGGGCGCGCCGGGCTGGATGGTGCCGCCGCTGTTGGCTGTGCAGCACCCGGCACACGCGTGCTTCCGGCAAGGCTCAGGATGGCCAGGTTGCGCTGCACGCCCAGGTCGATCGTCGGCAGCGGCTCCACGGCCTGCAGCATGATGCTGTCCGGAAGCGCCTGCTGCTCTTCGGACAGCCGCAGCGACTTCATGGCAAACAGAAGTGAGTCCTTGCTCATGTAGGGCTCGCACAGGGCGGCGAAACGTCCCAGCGCGGTGAAGGCGCGGCAGATGAAGTGAGGCGGGCTGATCAGGCTGCGTAGCGCCGGGTGGCCGCTGGCGCTCTCTGTTGACTGCGGGAGGGCGGTGGAGGCTGGCACTGGGGTCGACGCGTCAGTACCGGACTGGGGCGTCGGGGAGGCTCCGTCTCTGGCCTTCCGATGAGCCGGATCTGCCCTCAGCAGGCTTTCCAGATCCTCGATCTTGCCAGCCAGCACAGAAGCATTCTTTAAGCCGAGAGTAAGCACTGACTGACGCAGAAAGGCGACCTTCTTGCCCACCGGTTCCACCAGATAGATGGGGCGCTGCGGCTGGGCGATGGCCAGCAGGATGCCGGGAAAGCCGGCCCCCGTCCCCACATCCACCAGGGCTTCCTCCATCCGGGGCAGGTACCGCTCCAGCACCGGCACGATGGCCAGGCTGTCCAGCAGATGCTCATCGATCAGGTGGGCGCTGTCACTGTTACCCAGCAGGTTGTAGGTGCGGTTCCACTGCTTCAGCAGTACGGCCCATTGCACCACCTTGCCGAAGGCGGTTTCATCCAGCGTCACGGACAGGCGCTGGAGGCCCTCCTGCAGGCGCTTCGTGTCAGCGTCTGTCCAGGTCGTGTCCGAGCGTTGGGCGGGGGCGTAGCGCTTCATGCCGGGTCTCCCGTGGGCAGGGAAACGGCTTTGTCAGAGAGGGGCTTTTGAGGCTGGCTAGGCGTGGCCTGCTCCGCAGTACCCGCGACCTTTCGCCGCTTCTTCAGATGTACCAGCAACAGGGATACCGCAGCCGGCGTCATGCCAGGAATGCGTCCGGCCTGCCCGATGGTCTGTGGCCGTTGGGCGATGAGCTTCTGACGCACCTCGTTGGAGAGACCGGAGATCTGCGTGTAGTCCAGATCGGCCGGAATCGGTGTCGCTTCCTGCTGGGCCATGCGCTGCACCTCGAGCTTCTGCCGATCGATGTAGCCCTGGTACTTGATCTGAATCTCGACCTGTTCAGCCACGCGGGGATCTGCCTGGATCTCAGCAAACTCCTCCGGCAGCAGGTTCGTCAGCTGGGTCAGCGAGACATCCGGACGCTTCAGAAGGTCGTGAAGTGAGTATTTACTTGCGCTGCTCTGCCCGTGGGAAGGTGCAGACACCAGGGGAGGCGTCGGTTCGGCGCTTTGGGTATCGTCCGGGGGCTGTGCGGTGCCATTGGGCGTCTGCAGGCGTGCCAGAACCTGGGGATTGGCGAGCGTGGCACGCATGCGGGAAATCTCCCGTTCGATGGCTTCTTGCTTGGAAGTGAACGCTTGCCAACGGATATCGTCCACGCATCCCATCTGTCGTCCCAGCTCGGTCAGGCGCAGATCCGCATTGTCCTCGCGCAGGCTTAGGCGATACTCGGCTCGGCTGGTGAACATCCGGTACGGTTCCTGCACCCCCTGGGTCAGCAGATCGTCCAGCATCACGCCCATGTAGGCCTGATCACGACGAGGTACCCAGGGCTCCTTGCCTTGAACCTGTCGTGCAGCATTCAGGCCAGCCAGTAGGCCCTGCGCAGCGGCTTCCTCGTAACCGGTCGTGCCGTTGATCTGACCTGCAAAGAACAGGCCCTGAATCTGCCGGGTTTCCAGGCCGGGCCTTAGCCCGCGAGGATCGAAGTAGTCGTACTCGATGGCGTAGCCGGGGCGCAGGATGTGCGCCTTCTCCAGGCCAACCATGGAGTGCACCACCGCCAGCTGTGTGTCGAAAGGCAGGCTGGTGGAGATGCCGTTGGGGTAGATCTCGTGTGTCTGGAGCCCTTCGGGCTCCAGGTAGATTTGGTGGGAATCCTTGTCCGCGAAGCGATGGATCTTGTCTTCGATGGAGGGGCAATAGCGGGGCCCCACGCCTTCGATGACGCCAGTGAAGAGCGGCGAACGATCCAGCGCCTGGCGGATGATCTCGTGCGTGCGCGCGTTGGTGTGCGTGATCCAGCATGGCAGCTGCCGCGGGTGCTGATCGGCGCGTCCGATGAACGAGAACACGGGCACAGGATCCAGATCACCCGGCTGGACGCCCAGCCGGCTGTAATCGATGGTCTTGCCGTCGATGCGAGGAGGCGTGCCGGTCTTGAGACGCCCCTGCGGCAAGGCCAATTCACGAAGGCGGGCTGCCAGCGTCTTGGCTGACGGATCAGCTGCGCGCCCAGCCTCGTAATTATCCAGCCCTACGTGCACCTTGCCATTCAGGAAGGTGCCCGCGGTGAGCACGACGGCCTCGGCCCTGAACCGGATGCCCAGTTGCGTGATGACACCCACCACGCGGTCACCTTCCAGCAGCAGATCATCCACCGCCTGCTGGAAGAGGGTGAGATTGGGCTGATTTTCCAGTGCTTGCCGAATGGCCTGGCGATACAGGACACGGTCTGCCTGGGCGCGCGTGGCTCGAACCGCGGGGCCCTTGCTGGCATTGAGAATCCGGAACTGGATACCGGCGTGATCGGTGGCAACGGCCATGACGCCGCCCAGCGCATCGACTTCCTTGACGAGATGCCCCTTGCCAATGCCGCCAATGGACGGGTTGCAGGACATCTGACCCAAGGTGTCAAGATTGTGGCTTAAAAGCAACGTTTTTGCGCCAGTGCGCGCCGCGACCAGGCTGGCTTCCGTTCCAGCGTGGCCCCCGCCAACGACGATGACGTCGAAGATTTCAGGGTGAGTGCTCATGCGCCATTATAGATCGCGCGCTCTCATTTTGTGCTCGGTTTCGTGCGTTGTTTCACGTGAAACAGCGATTCTTCTGCTGTTTCACGGCAGTCTGAGTACAAGATTTGCTAACAACTGGGGAGGTGTGTCGGTGCGGAGAATCTATCTAGGAGGACGAGTATCCAGATCGGCGCTCTTTAGGCCGATGTTGTGCCGCGATCATCCTGAGCAAGTGGCGAGTGGGCGTCGCCGCCGAGAATCTGTTGGCCAGACGGCAGGGCACCCAGAAATGGAAGCCATTGCCTGGAGGCGTCCAACGTCCAGCGCGACAACGGAATCGAGGTTGAAAGGGAAGGATATACTCTGGAGAAGTCATGATCAGGCACAGTCCTGGTGACGCGTGACTGCTGCCCATTGGTGGCGACAGCCTGAACTGCAAAAGAGGTTGAGAGTCGAGGAGTGCGTCCAGCGGACGATCAACGATCGAGCATGCCCGAGGGAGATGAAGGCTTGTCTCCTGATGATGATGGCTCATAGCTCACGAATCACGGAGTACAAGCCCTGGATCGGGGATCGTGCTCACAGCTCTTGGTTCATGGCTGGCCGCCAGTGGCTCGTAGCAAGTGACTCGCGACTCGTAGAGCCAAGCTGGCGAGGAATAAGGGGTAGTGGGAGGAAGAAGTTAGCGCCAACCCGCGTCTGCTGATAGCGCCTGAAGTAGAGAGAGTGGAGATACGGGTCCAACGCGACTGCTTAGGCACGGTTCCGTTACAAGTGCGGAAAGGGCCAGAGAGGTCATGCAGGGACCGGGAGGCGCTTGAGGTGAAAGTGCCTGGACTGTTGAAATGACGGGTAAGACGGAAAGCTATGGAGAAGGCGCATGGATACGCTGAAGACGGTACTGCCCTAGAAATCACAGATAGGCGTGGGAGTTGCTAGGCGCGTCGGTCAGGAGTGGCTCGAAAATGGCGCCTAGCGCCGTTTGTGTGACACCGCAAGGGCTACGACTCGAGTAACTATCTCCAAAGCGTGTGCGCATACACCAGGGTAGATTGACATAACTCCGCGTTGTATTCAGATCCGCATGTTGCAGTCAATGTGAATCTTCATCGTCAGACTCAGCCTCGTGCGCTGAGAACCGGACGATATCCGCCTGCAGTCAAAGCGAAGAAGAGTGAGGAATCGGTAGAGAACCGAATTCAAAACTCAGCGCTCAATGCCATCCATGCGTTGGGATTCCCAAGAATAGGTGCGTAGAATGCCCTTTTACTATCATGCAGCGCTGAACTGCCCGAACGGTGAATTGCCTGCGGCTTGTTTCAAACGTGGCGGCGGACGCCAATCCAGATAGATTTCAATTGTCCATGGGGATTAACGATTAACGGCAGGATGTCTAATTGATCATCTGCTTCGTCGTTGGTGCCGCTCTTTGTGCGGTGATGATTCCAAACAGGTATAGCGCAACGCCCACCCAGACCCAAACGTATCCGATGAAGCGTGAGAGCTGAAAGCTTTCATGGAATGCCAGTAGTCCCAGCAAAAACTGCATGGTGGGAGACATATATTGGATCATCCCCAGATTGCTGAGACTGATACGGCGGGCCGCCGCTGCAAAGAAGAGCAAAGGGATGGTAGTCGCCGCTCCGGAGCCAATCATCACCATAAAAGGAACGGTCGACAGTTCCCCCAGGGAGACGAGTTGATTCAGGTACCTTTGATAAATCAGGTAGATAGCCGCAAGCGGCAGCATCAGGAGGGTTTCCACGGTCATCCCGGTCAACGCATCCAAAGGGGCCAGCTTCCTGATGAGTCCATAAGCGCCAAAGCTTAGCGTCAGCAGTAATGCAACCCATGGAATGGAACCGGCGGGAATGGCGAGCCACAGAATACCAACGAGAACCAGCGCAACCGCACCCATCTGAGGCTTGTTCAGGCGCTCGCTGAAGAAAATGCGCCCCAGCAAGACGTTGAATAGGGGAGAAATAAAGTAACCCAGGCTTGCATCTAGGACATGCCCATTTGTCACAGCCCACAGGTAGACCAACCAGTTGACGGATATGGACGCTGCCGAACCCGCCAGCATGAGCAGAAGGTGAGGGTTGCTGAACACCGAGTACAGGTTCTTCAGCTTTCCGGTGCCTATGACAAGGAGTGCTGAGAATAGTGCCGACCAGACTATTCGTTGCGCCAGGAGCTGATCGGCGGGAATGAGCCCCTTCAAAGGTGCCCAGTAGAGAGGGAATATTCCCCAGATCAGGTAGCAGGCGATGGCATATAGGGTGCCTTTCTGGGCAGAAGAGAGCTGTTCCAACGACATGTTTATCTAAATAGCCGGGTTAAGGAGGGTGTTTCACGATACATGATCTAGTATATGCCTCTCCAATGAACTTTGCGGCATATGGGTAGAGCCGGGCGTTCTGCGCCTAAGTTTCACGTGGAATAGCGCTGCAGTTCGGCAAGATGAGATTGTTTCACGTGAAACAGGTGCCGCCTTCATCAGAACTATCCATGTTCCACGTGAAACACTATCCAGCAGCGCTATGAAGGCTCTATAGTGAAAACTCTTGTTTCAGGTGGAACTATGCACTTGGGTTCGGAGTATTCTCTGGGGATGCTTGTTTCACGTGGAACAAAGGGAGAGAGGCGTAGTATCGGCGTCGATGATTCCGGTGGGGTATAGAGAAGTGCTACCAGGGGCAGAAACGTACCTTTGCAGCGATAGGATGGAGATCCAGCTCATATTCAAAGACCGGGGCTTCTATGGGGAACCTAGGAATGCGCTGAGGCGCATGTGCCTTCCCAAGCAGTTAGTGGATGCACTATGAAGCTCAGTAGATGCCGTTTGGAGGCATAACCATGGCATCAGGAGCAAAAGCGAGTATTCAGGTCCAAAGATGGGCAGGATGGCCTCAAACCTGGGAGTTCTCCGCGTCCATATTTCCCAGTCAGTGATTCTGAGGCAACGATGGGTGCATCAGGTGATATCGCATCGCCGGCGTTCTCGCGATGGAATGCGTGGATCGATGTTTCACGTGGAACTGGGTACGCTAGGGATCCTCTGAACAAGTCCCCGCGGCCGTCACATCCCCGTAACGGGCGCATGACTGCGTTGCCATTTGCTGTCAATAGCGCCGCTATTGACAGCAAATGTCGCCTTGTCCTGCATCCCGTTCCGTGGCGCGCCGGTTCGCGGGACTTATTCAGAGGATCCCTAGAATCGTAGAGGCTGGCTGGACGCTCCGCGCTGCTGTCGATCACCAGTCTGGCATGAAGCCATCCAGATGAACCGTGAACCGTAGAGTTCTGCCTTAACGCCTTATCGATGCGTGGAGGCTGTAGGATGGAAGGATATCGACACGGTCGCTAGAGCGAAGTGGTGCGCTATCTGCTTTTTTTGGAGACGCATGCTTATGCCTGCTATGGTAGCGTTGCGGATTACAGCCGTCTTGAATACTCGTTCTGATCCAGGGTATTAGGACATGCCCTGCCACGCCAGGCTGACATTAGTGCTTCCGTACTGGATCAAGGTTTTCAGCTTGTCGGTTGGGTCTTCATTTAGGCAAGTCTGCTCTACTGGTATGGACTCTAGTACTGGTTTGGAACCGGTGTGGCGTGAGTGTTGGCGTGGTATTGGCTTGAACCGCGTTAGTACTTAATTACTTGGCAGTAGCGCCCTACCGTTGAGCGGGAGCAGGCCTTGTCTTTCGCTGGAGAGTTGCAGGATGTTTGGTGCATGCCACTTCACGTCAGCAGGGGATATTGGGCTGCCAGTGCTGGCAGGCTCTCTTCTCGGATGAATTCTGAAATTGAGATCATGCAGATGTCAAACGGTAGGATTATCTCCCTTATGGCGGCGCTATAGGAGTGCTATCGCAGTCGCTGGCGTGCGCCAGGGCTGATTCAGTCTCCTGCCTCGACAGACTGTGCGTCAAGAGTTGGGCTTCGCTTCTGTCAATGGGAGATGAGTCACGTTCCTTTCTGTTCACGGAGATTTGGCTCTGCATGGTATGGCTTGCGTACTTGCTCCAGTTGACCTGGCCCGTCCCGACCCGTCCCGACCCGTCCCGGTCCGTCCCGGTCCGCCGGTCCGGCCCGCCTCGCGTTAGCGCGGTACGATTCAAGCCTTGGACATGTGTAGATGGGCGTGTACCCATGCTATGCGCTTGGGTGGCTGTTGCGGATGGCAAAGGCACAGGATCCATGGACCGGCGCCCTAGGCTTTACTTGGAGTTCCGAATGCGTTCAAGGCAGGCTTTTGCGTTGCCCCGTTGAATTCCTGGTTTGGGCTTGAGTTGCGGGCGTCACGTGAACTTGGGGATGACAGGATCATGCCTTGAAGTAGGGCGGATCGCTCGAAAGGTGGGGTTCAACTGCGGATTGAAGATGTGAGGACATCTTTTGCTAGCGAGCGTTCCCGGACCAGGGTAGTTGGGTGCTGTTGTCAGTTAGTGCAGACTCCAAGTGTTTGCCGCTTCTTCCAACCTACTGACTTGCATTCGTTTATTCTGATTTTGGCGCTTGATCGCGCCGCTGTTCATTCTCAGAATTGGCGATACTGACATCGCGCTGTGGGATTCTCTTGGCGGTGTTTGGCTGTCATCAAGCTCTCGTACGGTTTGATGCTTGTTTCACGTGAAACAATGAGCCGAAGCGTTCCCACTTGTAGCGTTCATGCATTGAAACAGTGAGTGCCTAGCACTTGGTCTGGACTTCAATATTCGAATATGGTGGCGAAGCGTGTTCGCGATATCCCGGAGTGGTGTGGGCTGATGCTCCGTTAGCCTCAGTGGAGGCTCTACGCTATGTCGACCTGCCCTCGGGGCCGGAATATGGAATGAGCTGCGCAGGGCAGTTGCTAGAGGCCATAGAGTAGTCAGAAGTCCGATGCTCGAGGCCATGCGCTCGCTGTGTGCCAGACGATATGGGGATAGGATCTGTGACAGAAGCGCGGACAGATGTACTGACACGAGGTTAGTGTAATGACGCGCTTCAGGGGAAGAATCCTGGGAGGTAGGCAATTTTGGGGCCAGGTAGATGAAGGCCACTGGGGGAAGGAACGAGGGTCGCGCAGCACGCGGCCTCCGTAACACCTAGCAGCCCACTGCCGCCAGCCGTCACCCCGAAGCCGGAAACCGGGTGCCTGGCATTCGCTGAGAGCCGGATTCTCCACACAAAGCCGGTTCTGAATCCAGGCATCCTGATCATGACAGCGGCATCTTTATCGCCAGCCGTAGTTACGGTTGCCCATGCATCCCTGCTGATGCGGGCCCAGTGCTCGTGAAGCGTCAGCGCGCTAGTCATCCGGCGATCCCGGCTTGAGCCTTGTGTGGAATGCTCAGGTGTCGCCAAGGGGAAATGTTGGGTACTACGCCACGCCCGCACAGCCTTGTCTCGACGCCTCGTATCCAAAGAAGAAGACAGCGACGGCAGAGCGCCTCTTTGCAGGCATTCATCGAGTGGCCGGAGGTAGTAGAGCGCGACACGATGATTCAGGTTGGTCGATGAATCGGTGAACCCATGAGCTCATGAATCTGGAAGTTGCGGGGCTGAAGAGTGTCGACTTGCATGAAGAAGGAGCGCTCTCTGGAACGAGCCGGTATCAACGGAGGCATAAACCGACAGAGAAGTCGATGCGGCCATGATGCTAGTAGCTAGATGGATGGAAACCCCGTATCCTTGATGAGGACAGATTGACGTGCTCGCGTCTGTGAGGGCGCGTATAGCATGCCTGGATTCAGCTGTAATTACTACCTGACCTGCCTCTACGGCAAGCGAACTTTCCGTACGTAAGGTTGGGCTAAAAGTAAGTAAGCATTCACATTAGTATTGTGAATCCGATAGGGCTATCATGGTCGCCCGCTATGTTGGGCTGATGTCGGAAAGGGGCCGGCGAGGCCGCCTGACCGGACATGCCGTCAACACGACACGCGAGGTGCCTTGATGATGAGAACTTCTGTGGACTCCCAGGAATCGGATCGGACGCTACTAAGCCAGGAAGGGGCTCAGGGGCCGATTCAGAAGCCGATTGCCATCACGATGGGGGATCCGGCGGGCATTGGGCCGGAGATCATTCTGCGAGCCCTTGCCAGAGCCCCGGAAACGGGCCTGGAAGGCCCTTTCGTCGTTTATGGCTGTCCTGGGTGGATGAAGGCCGTTGCGAGGTGCTTGGGGCTGAATACAGGCCTTCTGGAGGTGGTCCCGTGTGCCGAGGTGCCCGAGGATCTTCCGGTGGGCCAGGTTTCGGCGGCGGGCGGTGAAGCAGCCTTCCGGGCCGTGCACCGGGCGGCGCAGGATGCAATGGCGGGCAAGGTCCGGGCCGTGGTGACCGCGCCGCTCAGCAAGGCCGCAATGAACCTCGCGGGCCACGTGTATCCGGGGCATACGGAGATTCTGGCGGAGGTCGGGGGAAATGTGCCGGTCCGGATGATGCTGGCCAACGAGGAGCTGCGCACGGTGCTGGTGAGCATCCATGTGCCGCTGAGGGAGGCGGTCAGCAGTCTGTCGACGGCGGGCATCGTGGAGACGATCCGACTGACGGATGCGTTCCTGCGCATGACGGGCATTCAGGCGCCCCGGATTGCCGTGGCGGGCATCAACCCGCACGCGGGCGAGGATGGGCTGCTGGGGGACGAGGAGATCCGCGTGATCGGTCCTGCGGTGCAGGGTGCCCGTGCGCAGGGGATTGATGCGAGTGGTCCTTGGCCGCCGGATACCGTTTTCATGCGGGCAAGGGGCTTTGCCGAGTTCGATGTGGTGATTGCCATGTACCACGACCAGGGACTGATTCCGGTGAAGTATCTGGGGGTGGATGAGGGGGTGAACCTGACGGTGGGGTTGCCCTTCGTGCGAACGAGTCCGGACCACGGTACGGCCTTCGACATTGCCGGCAAAGGCATTGCGCAGCCGAACAGCCTGCTGGCGGCCATGCGGATGGCCGAGCGCCTGTCAGGAAAGCCCGAGGAGCGAGGCTGATCGAGGATTGAAAGGGGAAAGGGCGTGAAAGAGGGCTGAGGTCGTGCCCCCAGAGCAAGTCTGACGCTCGGCCAAGTCCGACGCCCGGCCTGCCGGCCAAGAGCGGGTTCCTGAATGTGCCGATCGGATCCCCCGAAAAGAAAAACGCCCGAAGAAGTCATCGACTCGCTCGGGCGTTTTCTTCATCTCCCTTCAGGTTTTCAGGCCTTCAGGGAGACAGTGGTCACTGACTTCAGGCTCTCTTGTCCAGCCGCTCTTCCAGTGCCTTGCGCGTTTCACGCAGAGTGGCGGGCAGGCGCTCGCCCAAGCGCTCGAAGAGTTCGTCGTGGTGCTTGAACTCGGCACGGACTTCTTCGGGCTTGATGGCAATGACCTTCTCGAAGTCGGCCTCGCTGAAGTCCAAGCCCTCCCAGCGCAGGTCCGTGTACTTCGGCGAGGTGCCGAGGACGTGTTCGGTGCCGTCCTGAGCCTTGCCTTCGATGCGGTCCAGCATCCACTTCAGCACGCGCATGTTGTTGCCGAAGCCGGGCCAGATGAAGTGGCCCTGGTCGTCGGTACGGAACCAGTTGACGTTAAAGATCGGCAGGACCTTGGCGCCCTTGGCCTTTAACCACTCGCCCAGGTTGAGCCAGTGCTGGAAGTAGTCGCCCATGTTGTAGCCGCAGAAGGGCAGCATGGCGAACGGGTCGCGGCGCACCACACCCTGTTTGCCGCCGGCGGCTGCGGTGGTCTGCGAGCCCATGGTGGCGGCCAGGTAGACGCCTTCGGCCCAGCTGCGGACCTCGGTGACCAGCGGGATGGTGTCGGAGCGGCGGCCACCGAAGATGAAGGCATCCAGCGGCACGCCGACAGGATCATCCCAGGCGGGATCGACAGCCGGGTTGTTGATGGCGGGCACGGTGAAGCGCGAGTTGGCGTGGGCTGCCTTGCGGCCGTTCTTGCCGTCGGCCGGGGTCCAGTCGTTGCCCTGCCAGTCGATCAGGTGTGCCGGCGGCTCGCTCAGGCCTTCCCACCACACGTCACCGTCGTCGGTCAGGGCGACGTTGGTGAACAGCACGTTCTTGTCCAGTGCTGCTATGCAGTTGGGGTTGCTCTTGGCGTTGGTACCCGGGGCCACGCCGAAGTAGCCGGCTTCGGGGTTGATAGCCAGCAGACGGCCGTTGGCGTCGGGCTTGATCCAGGCGATGTCATCGCCCACCGTGGTGACTTTCCAGCCCTCGAAGCCCTTGGGCGGAATCAGCATGGCAAAGTTGGTCTTGCCGCAGGCCGACGGGAAGGCGGCAGCCACGTGGTACTTCTTGCCTTCGGGCGAGGTGACGCCCAGGATGAGCATGTGCTCGGCCAGCCAGCCGGGTTGGCCGTCGCGTGCTGCGGCGTGGCCCATCGACGAGGCGATGCGCAGCGCCAGGCATTTCTTGCCCAGCAGCGCGTTGCCGCCGTAGCCGGAACCGTAGGACCAGATCTCGCGGGTTTCCGGGAAGTGGACGATGTACTTCTCGGCGTTGCAGGGCCAGGGGACTTCCTGGACGCCTTCGAGCAGCGGCATGCCGACGCTGTGGACGGCAGGTACGAAGGCGCCGTCAGTACCTAGCACGTCCCACACGGGTTTGCCCATGCGGGTCATGATGCGCATGTTGGCAACCACATAGGGCGAGTCGGTCAGCTCGATGCCGATCTGCGAGATCTCGCCGCCCAGCGGGCCCATGGAGAAGGGCACGACGTACATGGTGCGGCCCTGCATGCAGCCCTTGAAGAGCTGCTTGAGCGTGGCGCGCATCTTGGCCGGTTCAACCCAGTTGTTGGTGGGGCCGGCGTCGATTTCCTTCTCGCTGCAGATGAAGGTGCGGTCTTCGACCCGAGCCACGTCGGATGGGTCGGAACGAGCGAGGAACGAGCCGGGGCGCTTGGCGGGGTTGAGCTTGATGAGCGTGCCGCGATCGACCATCTCGCTGCACAGCTTGTCGAACTCTTCCTGGCTGCCATCGACCCAGACCACCTGGGCGGGCTCGGTCAGCTCGACGATCTGTCGAACCCAATCGACGACGCCGGTATGCCGCACTTCAGGCGGGATATTGCCGATATCGACTGCCGTTGATGTCTTCGTCATGGAATTTTCCTTGTTGTGAAGTTGAAAAAACACCAGAAGCGGGTTCGCGGTGAACGGCGGTCGGCCTCCTGGCAGCTGTCATCATCCGGGGCATGCCCCCGAAGAAGGAGGGCACTCGCCGGCACCTTGGAGCACCGGGCGGGCACCGGAATCTGACTGACCGTAGACCGTTCACGGATGTCTCCAGAGCGTGCTATGAACTCGGTAGACCAAGCCCATAGCGCGCGCAGGAAGACACGTTTTTTCTCACTTATGATCCTATGCCTTTTGCAGCTTTTTCGCCAACGCTCCCTGCGGCGAAAGCAGGGAAACGTTCCGGCAGGCGACAGGAAAAGGGCTGTTCCCACCGCGCGGTGACAGGCTTCATGGCGGGGTAGGGGAGGGGGTGGGCACGGATTCAGGTGCGTGAGCGAGCACCTACTATGCTTGTAGCGCGCGTGTACCGGGGGATGGTGCGAAAGGATGGGGGCATTCTGGCAGACGGGAACACTAGCTCGGCGGGAATCCGGGCTGCCTGCCTGAACGGGTTTCGCAAGTCTGTCTTGTGCTTTCCTGAAGTCGACTACCGTGGACGGGTATGGTGGGCTGGCGGCACGAGAACAGTGGCGTGTGAAGAACAGAATCCGGATGGCGGCGCCAGGCTCCATCATGTGGAATCTAGGGCGTCGACAGTCTGAGGGTTGGACGGGGCCGGCGGAAACATTTCTGACAGAATGGACCCCTGCGCATCGAGGGCTGCCGAGTCCTTGGCACGCTTCATGTGGCCCGGCTTCCATCGACGCTTTCCGTCCCCAGGACATCGGTTTGAACGATGCCTGTCCGGGGCAGGGGAGGGCGCCCAGGTGTCTCGGATACCTCGAATACACGAAGAGTGTGCGCTTACTTTTTGATTGCCATCGCTGCCGGGAAGGAGTGATGGCGCATCTGTGCATAGGGAGTTTCGTCGTGACGGACAAGCAATCTGCCGGGGCCGCCGGTTCCAGACAGGGTATGAAAGAACATCAGGCGTCGGCCTTGCCGGGGGGCCACCCGAGGGTGCCGGGCTGTGAGCCGATCCAGGCAGGCCGTGGTATCAGCCGGCCCATCAAGGTGGTCAATCCACCCGTGGTCCGGGCATCCAGCGTGATCTTCGAGTCGGTGCAGGCGGCCATCGAGGCCGGCCGGCGCACGGACCGGGGCGAGCTGCACCATTCCACCTACGCCACGGCGGGCACCGAGACCACCTATGCGCTGATGGATGCCGTGGCCGAGCTGGAGGGGGCGCCTCATGCCGTGCGGGCTGCCCTGATGCCTTCCGGCCTGGCAGCGATCTCTACAGTGATGTGGGCATTCACTTCGCCGGGTGACGAGATCCTGATGAGCGATTCGGTCTACGGGCCGGCGCGCACCTTTGCCGATACGCTGCTGGCCAAGTTCGGGGTGCGCACCATCTATTTCGACCCGCTGGCCACGCCGCAAGATCTGGAAAAGTTGGCAAGCGCTCACACCCGGATGATCTATCTGGAAAGCCCAGGCAGCTATACCTTCGAGATCCAGGATGTGCCGGCCATCTGCGCCTGGGCGCGCCAGCGTGGCATCCTGACGGCCATCGACAATACCTACGCGTCGCCGCGGCTGGCGAGGCCGTTCGACTGGGGCGTGGACATCTCCATCCCGGCGCTGACCAAGTACTGGTGTGGCCACGCCGACGTATTGATGGGGGCCGTTGTGGTGCGCGAGCCGCTGTGGCAGAAACTGTGGGAAACGGTGCGGCAGCTGGGCATCTGCGTGGGCGGTGATGATGCCTGGCTGGTACTGCGGGGCATCCGCACGGTCGATGCGCGGCTGCGCATGCACGAGCAGACGGCACTGGCGGTGGCCCGCTGGCTGGAGACGCAGCCGGATGTGGTTCGGGTGCTGCACCCCGGGCTGGAGAGTCATCCGCAGCATGCGCTCTTCAAGCGCGACTTCCTGGGCAGCAACGGGCTCTTTGCCTTCGAGCTGAAGAAGCCGATGTCCCCGGCAGCGATCATGGCGCTGTGCAATGGTCGGCGCCATTTCGCGCTGGGATTCTCGTGGGGCGGCTTTGAGAGCCTGATCATGCCCGCGCACCTGGATGGCTGCCGCAGCGTCCAGCCCTGGAAGGGGGGGCCGCTGATCCGCATCCACTGCGGGCTGGAGCCGGCCGAAGCACTGATCGCTGACCTGGATGAGGGCCTGAAGGCCATGCGGGCGGCCAACGCTTCCTGAGGGGGAGGCACTGTCCTTCTGTGACGCTCCCGGAGGCTGCAGGGAAGGCCGGGGATGGAGGCAGGCTCTGTTGCTCATCCCCGGCCTGTTGTTTTTTCGTCGGCGCGCACCTGCCCGCATGCCAACTATTTACACGCGAGCGCCGGATAAATTGACGATAATCTTCGGAAGGATCCTGGTGCGTCCGGCTGGCCTACAGGCCCTTGGGGGAGGAAACCGCGAGAACGGCTCATGGCTCGGGGCGCTCACCGCTCCTCTCTCTGAGACCCCAGGATCTGCCAATCACAAACAAGTCAGTGCTTACTTACGGGGTAAACTCGATGACAACGCCTTCTGGTCTGCTTCCCATTGACCAATTGATCAACCAGGATCTGGACGACCTGATCCGCAAGGCCCGTCCGCAGTTCGAGGCGCTGGCTGGCAACCATGTGTGGCTGACGGGGGGCGCGGGCTTCCTGGGCTACTACCTGGTGCTGTCGATGGGCCACTGGAACAAGACGGCGGCGCCCGGCAAGAAGATCCGCCTGACGGTGCTGGACAACTATGTGCGTGGCGTGCCGGCCTGGCTGGAAGGCGCAAAGTCGGACGAGATCAAGCTGCGCAAGCATGACGTGACGCACCCGATCCCGACTGATCTGGAGCCGGCCAACTTCATCATCCACGCGGCTTCCATCGCCTCGCCGATGTACTACCGCAAGTATCCGCTGGAGACCATCGACGCCAACGTCAATGGCCTGCGCCTGATGCTGGACTACGCCGCCGAGCGTAACCAGAAGGAACCGGGCTCGATGAAGGGCTTCCTGTTCTTCTCCACCAGCGAGATCTACGGCGACCCGACGCCTGACGCCATCCCCACGCCCGAGACCTATCGCGGCCTGGTGTCATGCACCGGCCCGCGCGCCTGCTATGACGAGTCCAAGCGGGTGGGCGAGACGCTGTGCGTGCTCTATGCCCAGAACAAGGGTGTGCCCGTTTCGCAGGCACGGCCGTTCAACAACTATGGTCCGGGCCTGAAGATCACCGACGGCCGTGTGCTGCCCGACTTCGCCCGCGACGTGCTGGCCGGCCGCGACATCGTGATGCTGTCCGACGGTTCACCGACCCGCACCTTCTGCTACATCACCGACGCCCTGTCGGGCTACCTGCGCGTGCTGGTCAACGGCCGCCGCGGTGAGCCCTACAACATCGGCATCGAGACGCCCGAGATCACCATGCGCGAGCTGGCCGAGCGGGTGCAGAAGCTGGCGAAGGAACTGTGGGGCTATGACGGCAAGGTCATCCACAAGCTCTCCAGCGAGGGTGAGGTCTATCTGAAGGACAACCCCAACCGGCGCTGCCCGATCATCACCAAGGCACGCACCGAGCTGGGCTATGCGCCGGAAGTGGATGTGGACACGGGTCTGCGCCGCATTCTCAACTGGTATTACTTCAATCGTGATGCAGAGGCTGCATGATGAAACTGTGTGTAGTGGGAACCGGCTACGTCGGTCTGGTGTCGGGAACGTGCCTGGCTTCGGTCGGGCACCAGGTGGCCTGCGTCGACGTGGATGCAGCCAAGGTCGAGCGCATCAATCGCGGTGAGCCGCCGATCCATGAAGAGGGTCTGGAAGCACTGCTGAAGGCCAACGTCGGTACACGTCTGCGAGCGACCACTTCGCTGGCCGACGCGATGGAAGGGGCCGATGTCGCCCTGATCTGCGTGGGTACGCCCTTCGATGGCAAGACCATCGACCTGAGCTACGTGCTGCAGGTCTCGCGCGAGATCGGCCAGGTGCTGAAGGATCAAGCGGCGGCCGCAAAAGCCGCCGGTAAGCAGCCGCATTACTGCGTGGTGACGGTCAAGAGCACGGTGGTCCCGGGCACGACCGACACGGTGGTGCGCAAGGCCATCGAGGAAGCCTCGGGTCTTGTGGCCGGCAAGGACTTCGGCCTGGGCATGAACCCCGAGTTCCTGGCCGAAGGCGTGGCCGTGAAGGACTTCCAGGAACCGGACCGGATCGTGGTGGGCGGCATCGATGCGCGCAGCACGGCGCAACTGGCTGAGATGTACGCGATGTTCCGGAACACGCCGATCATCCAGACCACGCCGCGCACGGCCGAGATGATCAAGTACACCTCCAATGCCTTCATGGCCACGATGATCTCGTTCTCGAACGAGATCGCGCGGATCTGCGACGGTATCGGTGAACTGGATGCGGCCGAGGTGTTCAAGGGCCTGCACCTGATGAAGCACCTGATCTACCGCGACGGCGAAGGCAAGCTGAAGACGGCGGGTGCCACCTCCTTCCTGTGGGCGGGCTGCGGCTTTGGCGGCAGCTGCTTCCCGAAGGATGTGAAGGCCATCACGGCGCATGCCCAGCACCGTGGCGTGGATACGCCGATGCTGGACGCGGTGCTTTCGACCAACAAGACGCAGCCCGAGCAGATGCTGCGCCTGTTGAAGGAGCAGGTGGGCAACGACCTGAAGGGCAAGCGCGTGACCGTGCTGGGCGTGGCGTTCAAGCCGGGTACCGACGACGTGCGCGAATCGCCGGCACTGCCGATCATCGCTGCGCTGGTGAAGGAAGGCGCGAAAGTGACCGCTCACGATCCGATCGCGGTTCAGACCGGCAAGAAGGCCCTGGCCGACTTCGGCGTCCCGGAAAGCGCCTATCAGTTCCAGCCCAAGCTGGATGATGCCCTGGCGCAGGCCGAGGCCGTGCTGCTGGTGACGAGCTGGCCCGACTACAAGGCCGTGCCGGAGCTGCAGCAGAAGGCGGGTCGCACTGCGGTTCCGCTGATCGATGGCCGTCGCTATATCGCACGCGACGCGCTGCCGGCATACAGCGGCATCGGCCTGTCGGTGAGCACTCACTGACGGCCATGTTCCGAAGCAGTCTCGAATGCTGCTTCGGAATGTTCTGAAGGCCAGGTGGTCAGTCTGAGTTTTCAGCCACGGCACTTCGTCTGCGGATGAAGTGCTGACCGGGCGGCCTTCGATCGGGCGGCAGGTGTCTCTGGATGCCTGCCGCTTTCTTATGGCAGGATGAGCAGATCAGTCTGTCAGGCCCAACACGTTCTCAAAGACCTGTGCACAGATGAGGTCTCCCTGAGCGCCCCATTGCGCGATGGCCGCGTCCAAGGTGTCGGGAGCTTCCATGGAGCGGGATCTTCGCGATTCAATAGGGTGACCGTAATGGATGAGCCATTCCTCGCGGGAGCCTTGAGCGGCCAAAGCTAAAACAGCCCGCTGGCAAGCCAGCGGGCTGTCGGACGTGATCCGACCATGGCCCTGAACGGGCCACGGCCCAGGGGCGGGATCAGACCCGGTCTTCTTCCGGGTTGCGCACGACCAGCAGGTCGATCTTGGCGTTGCTGATGAGCCGGCGGGTGGCGCTGCCCAGCAGCAGGGCGCTGAGGCCGCCGCGACCGTGCGAGGCGACGACGATCACGTCAGCTTTCTTGTCGTGGGCGATCTTGATGATGCCGTCGGCGGGCTCATCGGCGATTTCGAAGCCGGTCTCATACTGCAGCCCGGCCGCCTTGGCCTTGGCGCATGCCTTGTCGAGAATCTCCTGGCCGCTGGCGCGCACTTTTTCGTCGTGCTCGTTGGCGGTGAGGTAGTTGTTGGGCACCAGGTCGCCGGCGTAGAGAGGCGGTGCATACGGGGCACCGACGGTGGCAACGATCACGGAGGCTTTCAGGGATGTGGCCAGGTTGATGCCAGTATCGACGGCCCGTTCGGACAGCGGGGAACCATCCGTGGCGATGAGAACGCGGTTGTACATGAGACAAGTCTCCTTTCGAGAGGCAGGCCAAGGCACGGGCTGCCCGGCCCAGTGGGATCCTGTTTCAAGGATAGACCAGAACGCGACAGAGGGGGGCGCTTGACCCCGCAAGAAGTGCAACCTGTTGCGTCAGGTTAAATCCGGGCGATATAAATCCGGGCGCCCGTGGCGGTGTCATGCGGGCGCTCGCGGCCGTGTCTGGCCATGGGCAGGGACGGGCGCCAGTGTCCAAACGGCGAGATTTCAGGCCGGAGGGGCAGGCTGGAATCGGGTGTCGGCGTGCAGGCGGGCGCGCAGGTCGGCGGCGCTGAGCGGGGGGCAGAACAGGTTGCCCTGCAGGGTGCAGTCGGGCAGGTTCTGCTGGATGCAGGCGAACTCGTCGGGACGTTCGATGCCCTCGGCCACGGCTTCCAGCTTGAGGCCGCTTGCCAGTGCCAGGATGGCGTTGACGATGGCGCGGGAGACGGCCTGCTGGGGCAGCCCTTGAATGAAGCTGCGATCGATCTTGATCTCGTCGAACGGCAGGGTGTGCAGATAGGTGAGGGACGAGTAGCCGGTACCGAAGTCGTCCAGTGACAGTTTCAGGCCCAGCTGCTTGAGCTGGGTGATGAGGCAGCGGGCCTGATCACCGCTTTCGATCAGCAGGGTCTCGGTCAGTTCCAGGATGAGCTGGTGGGGGGGCAGGCCACTGTCATGCAGGGCCTGGCGCACCGTGTCGACCAGGTTGCCGCGCTGGGTCTGGGCGGCCGAGACGTTGACGGCCATCTTGAGGGGCGGCAGGCCTTCGTCCAGCCAGGCGCGGGCCTGTCGGCAGGCTTCGTTCAGGGCCCAGGCGCCGATCTCGGCAATGAGTCCGCTGCGCTCGGCGATGGGCACGAAGTGTTCGGGCAGGATGAGGCCAAGTTCGCGGTGATGCCAGCGGATGAGGGCTTCGACACCGGTGATCTGCAGGGTGCGACTGCAGATCTTGGGCTGATAGAAAAGGCGCAGCTCCTGGTGCCGGATGGCGTGGCGCAGGTGGTTCTCCAGCGTCAGTGCATCCAGGCGCGCCTGTTTCTGGGTGGGATCGAAATACTCGATGCGATGACCGCCGCGACGCTTGGCCAGCGCCATGGCCTGTTCGGCATGGCGGGTGAGCTGGGTGTGGTCGGTGGCGTGGTCCGGGAAGACGGCCATGCCCACGCTGGCCGAGATGAAGAGTTCCTTGCCCTCGATGTGCAGCGGCAGGCCCAGGATCCGTTGCAGCTCGTCCATGCAGGCCGTGTGCTCGGGGTCGCCGGGGCGGCCGGGCAGCAGGGCCATGAAGCGGTCGGCGCCGGTGCGTGCCAGCCAGGGGCTGGTGGTGCGGAGGCGACGGCGCCGTTCGGGGCCGGTGTGGCGGCTGACCAGATCATCCAGCCGCTGGCTGACGGCTTTCAGGAAGGCATCGCCGATGGCGTGGCCCAGGCCATCGTTGAGCTGCCGGAAGCGGTCCAGATCCAGCAGCATGAGCGTGCAGGCGCGGGGCGTGGAGCGCAGCACGGATTCCAGCCGGCGCATGAAGCCCGAGTGGTTGGTCAGCCCGGTCAACAGATCCTGACGCAGCAGACGGTCCCGATAGATCCTCAGTCCCAGGCACTGCCGCAGCTTCAGCAGCAGGGCGGATTCATCCAGGGGCTTGGCCAGCACGTCGGTCAGGTTCAGGGCCAGGGCCTCGCGCCACAGCGGGCGGGGGTCACTGGCGGTAAGCAGGATGACGGACAGGCGCTGCCAGGCGGCGTTCTTGAGCTGCTCACGTAGCCAGTTCAGGCGGGGATCTTCGGGGCCATCCAGATGAACGAGCAGCAACGAAGGTGTGCGCTCACTCTCGATGATCTCCTCGGCTTTGCGGGGATCCTGAATGACGCAGAGCGTGCCTAGCCCATGGGCATCCAGCAACCCGGCCACAAGCTGGCGAACGGCCGGATCCGCATCGAACAGCAGAACGGTGTTCTGCTTCTGGATCAGCGCGTCTTCGCTGCGATTGGCGGCGTTGCTGCCAATGCTGAGGGGAACCTCGAAATTCACCGGGAGAAGGATCGAAGATGTATGAAAATGTCAGTGTGACAGGCAAAGATTACCGCATTTGTGAACGTTAGTTTCAAAATGCACTCCAAGATGTGAGGGGCGGCCCGCCGAACAGGGTCCGCTTGATGCCGGCCGAAGTCGGTCCGGAACAGGGGGCTGCGTGGCGCCTATCTATCACAGGTCGCGCCACGCGCCATCAAGACCTATCCCTTGTTTGATTCCCTGTGCTTCAAATGTGCCGTCAGGCGCCCAGTGAGGCCACCTCGTCGCGGGTTTGCTGCACGGCGGGCTGAGTCGGACGTGCCCCGGTTGCATACATGCCGGAGTGGGCGCTTGCTTCCTGATAGGCGGGCGTGGATACGCTGCTTTGCGGGCTGCCCTGCGCCGCGCCTGCCGGATGGGAGGGGCTCGGCGCTTCGGTCGTGGCGGCAGCGTTGGGGGCCGATGTGGCTGGTGCCGTGGCTGTGGTGTCCGCACCTTGCGCGGCCGCTTCCTGCGCGGTGGCGGTTTCCTGCGCCTGCTGCTGCAGCATGCGCCAAGCGCGTTGCTGGGCCATGGCCTGCAGGTAGACAATCTGCTCGGCGGCGTCGGCGTCTCCCCGGTGGATGGCCTTCATCAGCGTGCGGTATTCGGCCATGGACTGGCGCAGCCGGTTCTCGGGCAGCGGCATCAGGGTGCGCACCAGCTGCAGGAAACGCCCCAGGTCGGTGATGGAACGGGTGAGCCAGGGGTTGGCCGCCATGGTCTGCAGACGCTCGTGGAAACCGTCCACAGCACGGTAGTAGTTGGCCAGGCGGTGCTCGGTGACAGCCTTTTCCAGACTGGCCAGCAGGGTATCCAGTGCTACGATGTCTTCGGGCGTCTGGCGCCGGACAGCCTCGGCCGCACAGCGGCTCTGCAGCAGACCCAGCACGGGGAAGAGGCTGTCGGCCTCGCCGGCGCTCAGTTCGATGACGAAGGCGCCCCGGCCCGGCACCAGGCGGACCAGCCCTTCGTGGGCCAGCACCTTCAGGGCCTCGCGCAGCGGCGTGCGCGAGGTGCCCAGGCGGGCGGACAGCCCCAGTTCGTCGATGCGTTCGCCGGGCGGCAGGCTGCGTTCGTAGATCATCTCGCGCAGGCGATCGGTGACTTCGACGTGCAGGGACGAGCGGGAGATCTTGTAGTTGGCGTCCATGGATGGGGGAGCGGGCTGTCCAGGAAAAATGTAACGGCGGTATTGTAACGATCTGCGCATGCTGCATGCAGAACGCAGTGTCTGTCTTTGTATGCACTGGAAAAATCGTCAAGGATCCGAGACAGGGCGCGAACGGGAGCCGGAGGAGGCCTTCGGCCCGCACCGCCGCTGTACATGGCTCCGGTCCTGGCACCGACATTGGCGCAGCACGAGATGACCGGCCCTAGGCCGCACCCGGATGCCGGCTGTCGGTTCTCGGCGTCAGGGGCAGCCCACAGCAGCCGCCCAAAACAGCGTGCAGGCTCTAGAATCCGGGGATGCTTCCAACACAATTGAATGAATTGCGCCAGCTTCTGGCGCACACGATGCAGGCCATTGGAGTCGAGGCCGAGCTGGCGGCGTCGGTGACGCCCTCGCTTGAGCGCCCCCGGCAGGCCGACCATGGGGATCTGGCCACCAACCTGGCCATGCAGCTGGCCCGTCCGCTGAAGAAGTCGCCGCGTGCGGTGGCCGAGCAGCTGGTGGCCGCGCTGATGGAACAACCCGATGCGACCGATCTCATCGCCCAGGCCGAGATTGCCGGCCCGGGCTTCATCAACTTCCGGCTCACGCCCGCAGCCCACCAGCGCGTGGTGCACGAGGTGCTGGCCCAGGGCGAACAGTTCGGGCAGCAGCCGTTCAACGGCCAGCAGGTGATGCTGGAGTTCGTCTCGGCCAACCCCACCGGCCCGCTGCACGTGGGTCATGGCCGCCAGGCGGCACTGGGTGACGTGCTGGGCAACCTTCTGGCCTCGCAAGGCTGGAAGGTCCATCGCGAGTTCTATTACAACGACGCCGGCGCGCAGATCCACAACCTGGCACTGTCGGTGCAGGCGCGTGGGCGCGGCATTGCGCCGGACGATCCGTCCTTCCCGGCCGATGGCTACCGCGGCGACTACATCGCCGAGATCGCCCGGGCCTTCGTGGCCCGCGAGACGGTGCAGGTGAGTGGCCAGCCGCCCGAGACGGCCACGGGTGACCTGGACGATCTGGATGCAGTGCGCCGCTTTGCGGTGGCCTGCCTGCGTCGTGAGCAGGATCTGGACCTGGCAGCCTTCGGCGTGTCATTCGACCGTTACTTCCTGGAGTCGTCGCTCTACACCGACGGCAAGGTGGAAGAGGCCGTGGCGCGACTGGTGGCCGGCGGCCATACCTTCGAGCAGGACGGCGCGCTGTGGCTGCGTACCACCGACTACGGTGACGACAAGGACCGCGTGATGCGCAAGTCCGAAGGCGGCTATACCTATTTCGTGCCGGACGTGGCCTATCACCTGGGAAAGTGGCAGCGGGGCTTCACGCAGGCCATCAACATCCAGGGCTCGGATCACCATGGCACGGTGGCGCGGGTTCGCGCCGGACTGCAGGCGCTGGACATGGGCATCCCGAAGGGCTACCCGGACTACGTGCTACACAAGATGGTGCGCGTGATACGCAACGGCGAGGAGGTGAAGATCTCCAAGCGCGCGGGCAGCTACGTCACGCTGCGTGACCTGATCGAGTGGTCGGGCGGCGGGGACGAGACCCGGGGGCGCGATGCCGTGCGCTTCTTCCTGATTTCCCGCAAGGGCGACACCGAGTTCACCTTCGACGTGGACCTGGCGCTGTCGCGCTCGGACGAGAACCCCGTCTATTACGTCCAGTATGCCCACGCCCGGATCTGCTCGATCCTGGCGCAGGCGGCGGAACGCGGTGGCCAGTCGGCTGGCGCGGAGGGACTCGGGGCACACATCGACCGGCTGACGGCACCCACCGAATACGCGCTGATGGCACGCATGGCAGCTTTCCCGGCCATGCTGACCGAGGCAGCGCGTGAACTGGCGCCGCACCAGCTGGCCTATTATCTGAAGGATCTGGCCGCCGACTTCCATGCGTTCTACAACGCCGAACGGGTGCTGGTGGACGATGCCGAACTGCAGTCGGCGCGGATGGCGCTGCTGGAGGCCGTGCGGACGGTCCTGCGGCGCGGCATGGCGCTGATCGGCGTGTCGGCGCCGGAACGGCTGTGAACGGCCACGGCCGGGAGGTTTGATGCAGATCGACAATCCAATGATGCCGATGAACCGGGGCGATGCCCCGATGACGCAGGCGACTGCCCGGCGGGCAGCAGCCCGGGTGAACACGGCATGGTCCGCAGACCTGGGTGATACTGGCCGTGCAGGCGAGTCCCGGCCCGGCTTCGTGGCACGCACGCCGCTGGCACGCCAGCGGGGCGGCACGATGCTGGGGCTGCTGCTGGGTCTCCTGATCGGCACCGGTGCGGCCGCGGGCGTGGCGTGGTACATCTACCGTTCGCCGCTGCCCTTTATCACGCCCGTGGTGCAGGAAGGCAACCCGTCGGGGCTGAAGCCGGCGCCCGAGGTACCGAATCCGGTGCCCAGCGTGCAACCCCAGGCCGGGCAGCTGCCCGATCCCAATCAGGGCGCATCCCGGCAGCAGGTAATGCCGCAACCGGACCCGCGCACCAACCTGCAGTCGCAGGGGGTGTCCACAGTGGACGTGACGGGTGATGCGAGCGAGCAGCCGACCGATGAGCTGCCCTCCATGCCGCCGCAGCAGCCTGCCATGGTGGGGGGCGGCTACATGCTGCAGGCCGGTTCCTTCCGGCGCGTGGCCGATGCCGAGCGTCTGAAGGGCAACCTGGCGCTGCGGGGTTTGGAAGCGCGAGTGGAATCGGGCAATGTGAATGGCCAGACGGTGTATCGGGTCCGGATCGGGCCGTATCCGTCGCTGCAGGATACCAACCAGGTGCGCGCCGATCTGGCCGACGAGGGCATCGAAGCGGCCGTGGTGCGCGGGCGCTGATCCCTGTGGCTTCGTCAGGGAGCCCGCCCTGCCGTCGGTCGGTTGCGAACTGCCACCGATAGTCGGCGAGGTGTAACGGTCTGATGCAGGGTAAACCGGCTCGACGCTTCCTTCGTTGCTGCGGATAACCTTCGGCCCCAGGGCCGGATGCTCTTTCGCCGGGAGCCTTCCGGGTTCCCCCAGTTTTTCTCGATGCCCGTAAAGGCTTTCCGGGTGTCGCCTCTTTCAGGATGGGTCTCATGAATCGCAAACAGTTCCTCTCGACGCTTTCCGCGGCTGGCCTGGCCCTGGCACTGATGCCCGCTGGCGCTGCCCTGGCGCAGCAGCAGTCGATCAGCAGCAAGGAATTCCAGGCGCTGTCGGGGCATGTGCCCACCGAGGCCGCTCCGGGCAAGATCGAGGTGGTGGAGTTCTTCTGGTATGGCTGCCCCCACTGCTATGCCTTCGATCCGACCATCGTGGCCTGGACCCGCCGCATGCCCGAGGACGTGGTCTTCCGCCGCGTGCACGTGCCCTTCTTCAGCCGTCCGCACCAGCAGATGTTCTATGCACTGCAGGCCATCGGCCGCGAGGACGATGACACCCGCAACGTGATCTTCGAGGCCATCCAGAAGCAGCGCAAGCCCATGCAGCAGCTGGACGAGATGAAGGAAGTGCTGGCCGCCGCCAAGGTGGATCCGAAGGCCTTCGAGAATGCCTACAACTCGTTCGGCGTGAAGACGCAGATCCAGCGCGCCAACAAGCTGACCACCGCGTATGGCATCGACGGCGTGCCGACGCTGGGCATCAATGGCCGCTACACCACCAGCCCGTCGGTGGCCGGCAGCAACGAACGGGCCATCGTGGTGCTGGATGAGCTGATCCAGCGCGAGCGCAGCCCGAAGGGCGCCGACGGCGCCGGCAAGTGAGCCGGATGGCGGCCGGCCGCGACAGCGCTGCATCGCCACAGGCGCGGCGCATCGTCATCACG
>ERZ772946.71-NODE-71-length-56054-cov-8.20436_pt1 | contig 56054 bp, 54 predicted proteins | sample MGYA00511680_ERZ772946 | MGnify/ENA primary metagenome ERZ772946 (study PRJEB29015, sample SAMEA2737918) | human oral metagenome | biome: human oral; feature: human-associated habitat; material: dental | place: China | collected 2016 ... | reverse complement strand
AAAGTCACGGTCATCAGGGCGGACCAGGATGTTCATCATCGCCGCCGCATCATGCACGCTGCGGGTGATCGGGCCCGCCACACGTCCCATGGCCGGTGCAGCCAGCGGCACCCTGCCCTGCGTGGGCTTGAAGCCAAAGACACCGCAGAAGGCGGCCGGCATGCGCAGCGACCCGATCCGGTCGATGGCCACATGCAGCGGCGCATAACCCGCCGCGCAGGCCACCGCCGCCCCGGCCGATGACCCGCCCGTGGTCAGCGCCGGCTGCCACGGGTTGCGCACCAGGCGCCCCTCGATGCAGCGACCGGCCACCACCGCATCATGTGCGGCCATCACCGTCTTCCCCAACACCACGCAACCGGCTTCCAGCAGCCGCGCCACCACCGGCGAGACACCTTCCACCTCGTTCGCATACGAAGGCAGCGAAATGTCCTCGCGCACCATCACCGGAACGCCATCCAGCGGCGACTGCGGCGCATGTCTGCGCCAGCGCCGCTCGGACGCGGCCGCGCTCTCCAGCGCCGCCTCGCGGCTCAGCACACGAATCGCCCCCAGCTCGTCATCCTGCGCGGCCATGTGCTCGAACAGCGCCTCGATCACCGCCACCGGCGAGGCCTCCTGCGCTGCATAGGCAGCGGTCAGCTTCTCGCTATCTGCTCCGATCCAGTCCGTCATTGATTCCTTCCCCGTCAGCCGCCGGCGACAGGGCCGGCATGCTGGCACTGTAGGTGGGGAAGGTCAGGCGGCCGCCTGGGTGCTGACCGACAGGCAGCGGGGGCCGATCGGCGTTCACGGGCGTGGCGACGGGCCGTCGGCGGCGCTCAGCGCGGCAGATCCGATGTCCCCATCAGGAAGGCATCCACCGCCCGGGCCGCCTTGCGGCCCTCGCGGATGGCCCAGACCACCAGCGACTGGCCACGGCGCATGTCACCGGCCACGAAGACCCGTTCACGGCTGCTCTGATAAGCGGAATCGCCTTCCGTCGTGGCGCGGGCGTTGCCGCGCTCGTCGGTGGCCACATCGAAGGCCTTCAGCATCTGCGCCACCGGGTGCACGAAGCCCATGGCCAGCAGCACCAGGTCGGCCTTCACCTCGAAGGTGGAACCGGGCACCTCTTCCATGGTCATCCGGCCGGTGACGCGGTCCTTCACCCAGGCCACGCGGGCGCAGGTAAGCGACTTGACGTTGCCGTGGCCATCATCATTGAAGGCCTTCGTGGTGACGGACCAGTCGCGCTGGCCGCCTTCATCGTGCGAGCTGGAGGTACGCAGCTTCACCGGCCAATAGGGCCAGGTGAGCAGGCGGTTCTCGTGCTCGGGCGGCTTGGGCATCAGCTCGAACTGGGTAACGGAGGCCGCGCCCTGCCGGTGCGAGGTCCCCACGCAGTCCGACCCGGTGTCGCCGCCACCGATCACCACCACATGCTTGCCGGTGGCACGCAACTGGTTGGGCAACGAGTCGCCGGCCACGACGCGGTTCTGCAGCGGCAGGAATTCCATGGCGAAATGCACGCCCTTCAGTTCACGCCCCGGGATGGGCAGATCGCGCGGCACTTCCGAGCCACCGGCCAGCACGACGGCATCGAAGCTCTTCAGCAGCTTGCTGGCCGGCATCGTGCCCGTGGACAGGTTGCAGACCATGCCCGGGAAGTCGCTGGTGACGGCCACGCCGGTACGAAACTCCACGCCCTCGGCCTTCAGCTGGCCCACGCGTCGATCGATCAGCGTCTTGTCCAGCTTGAAGTCGGGGATACCGTAGCGCAGCAGGCCTCCGATGCGGTCATTCTTCTCGAACACGGTGACCGCATGGCCGGCACGTGCCAGCTGCTGGGCACAGGCCAGCCCTGACGGGCCTGACCCCACCACCGCCACCCGCCGGCCGGTCTTGCGTGCTGCCGGCTGCGGCTTCACCCAGCCTTCGGCCCAGGCCTTGTCGATGATGGCGTGCTCGATGGACTTGATGCCCACCGCGTCGGTGTTGATGTTGAGCGTACAGGCCGCCTCGCACGGGGCCGGACAGATGCGCCCGGTGAACTCGGGGAAGTTGTTGGTGGCGTGCAGCACCTCGATGGCCTCGCGCCAACGGTCCCGGTACACCAGGTCGTTCCAGTCGGGGATGATGTTGTTGACCGGGCAGCCGTTGTGGCAGAACGGGGTGCCGCAATCCATGCAGCGCGCGCCCTGCTGGCGTGCCTGGGCATCGTCCAGGTGCATCACGAACTCACGATAGTGCCGCACGCGCTCCGCAGCGGGTTCGGCCGCTTCCTGCAGCCGGGCGAATTCCAGAAATCCGGTGATCTTTCCCATGGTCCTTCCTCAGATGTCGTCGCTGCGGCGTGCGGCCGGCACCTTGCCGGCGCTGCTGCCACCCCTGGTCTGCCGTGCCTTGCCTGCCTTCGGGGCGGCATGCTGGCCATCCGCCACGGCGGCCACCGTGCCCACCGATTCGGCCTCGGCACTGCGTTCGGCTTCGCCCGGCTGCAATTCCGTCTGGCGGCGTGTGGCGATGTCGGCCAGCGCACGCTGGTATTCGGGAGACACCACCTTCACGAAGCGGCCGCGCATGGTTTCCCAGTCAGCCAGGATGTCGCGGGCCCGGAAGCTGCCGGTATGGCGGAAATGCGCCTGCACCAGCGTCTTCAGGATCTCCTCGTCGGTCTGCGCCGGCAGGCCGGGCCGGGCGCGGTGCCAGATGGACGGATCGATGCTGGCACGCTGCTCGGCCTCGGGCAGCACGGCCGAGAGCATCACCATGCTGGTATTGCACCGGCTGGCGAAATCACCCTCCGGGTCGAACACATAGGCCACACCGCCCGACATGCCGGCCGCAAAGTTGCGTCCGGTCTGACCCAGCACCACCACGGTGCCACCGGTCATGTATTCGCAGCCATGGTCGCCGGTGCCCTCCACCACGGTGGCCGCGCCCGAGTTGCGCACCGCAAAGCGTTCGCCCACCACGCCGTTGAAGAAGGCCTCGCCCTCGATCGCACCGTAGAGCACCGTGTTGCCGGCAATGATCTGTTCGGGTCCGAAGCCCCGGAAATCGTTGGGCGAGCGCACGATGATGCGTCCTCCCGACAGGCCCTTGCCCACGTAGTCATTGGCCTCGCCCACCAGGTCCAGCGTGATGCCACGCGCCAGGAAGGCACCAAACGACTGCCCGGCCACGCCATTGAACTGGATATGGATGGTGTCGTCGGGCAGGCCCTTGTGTGTGAAGCGGCGAACCACCTCGCTGGAGAGCATGGTTCCCACGGTCCGGTTCACGTTACGGATGGGCTGGATGAAGCTGACCTTCTCGCCGCTTTCCAGCGCCGGTCGCGCCTTCTCGATCAGGACATGATCCAGCGCGCGTTCCAGCCGATGATCCTGCGTCTCCACCTGACGACGCGCCACGTCGGCCGGCATGGGCGGGTTGTAGAACACCCGCGAGAAATCCAACCCCTGCGCCTTCCAGTGTTCGATGCCGCGCCGCATGTCCAGAAACTCCGTGCGACCGATCAGCTCGTCAAAGGTGCGCACCCCCAGTTGCGCCATCAGCTGGCGCACTTCATCGGCCACGAAGAAGAAGTAGTTCACGACGTGCTCGGGCTTGCCGGCAAAACGGCGGCGCAGCACCGGATCCTGCGTGGCCACACCCACCGGGCAGGTGTTGAGATGGCACTTGCGCATCATGATGCAGCCCTCGGCCACCAGCGGTGCCGTGGCAAAGCCGAATTCATCGGCCCCCAGAATGCCGCCGATCACCACATCGCGCCCGGTCTTCATCTGACCATCGGCCTGGATGCGCACCCGGCCACGCAGACGGTTGAGCACCAGCGTCTGCTGCGCTTCCGAAAGCCCCAGCTCCCATGGCGTGCCGGCGTGCTTGAGCGACGACAGCGGGCTGGCGCCCGTGCCGCCATCGTGGCCGGCGATGGTGATGTGGTCGGCCTTGGCCTTGGCGACACCCGCCGCCACCGTGCCCACGCCCACTTCCGACACCAGCTTCACCGAAATGGAGGCGCGGTCGTTGGCGTTCTTCAGGTCATGGATGAGCTGGGCAATATCCTCGATGGAATAGATGTCGTGGTGCGGCGGCGGCGAGATAAGTCCCACGCCCGGCACCGAGCAGCGCAACCGCGCGATGTAGTCGCTGACCTTGTGGCCGGGCAGCTGCCCGCCCTCGCCCGGCTTGGCGCCCTGCGCCATCTTGATCTGGATCTGGTCGGCCGAGGCCAGGTATTCGGCGGTGACGCCGAAGCGCCCGGATGCGACCTGCTTGATGCGCGAGCGCAGCGAGTCGCCAGCCTGCAGGGGATAGTCGGCCTCCACCACATCCTTGCCCAGCACGCTGGCCAGCGTGGCACCGGTCCGGATGGGAATGCCCTTCAGATCCTGCCGATAGCGCACCGGGTCTTCACCGCCCTCGCCCGTGTTGGACTTGCCACCGATGCGGTTCATGGCCACGGCCAGCGTGGCATGCGCCTCGGTGGAGATGGAACCCAGCGACATCGCCCCCGTGGAGAAGCGCTTGACGATCTCGGAGGCCGGTTCCACCCCGTCCAGCGAGATGGCCCGTTCGGGGTCGAAGCGAAACTCGAAGAGTCCGCGCAGCGTCATCAGCCGCCTGGACTGATCGTTGATCAGCTGCGCATATTCCTTGTAGGTCTGGAAGCTGCCGGCCCGCACCGCATGCTGCAGCCGGGCAATCGAATCCGGCGTCCACATATGCTCCTCGCCGCGCACGCGGTAGGCGTATTCGCCGCCCGCCGCCAGCGCATGGGCCAGCTCGGCCTGGTTGCCGTAGGCGGTGCAGTGCATGCGCAGCGCCTCTTCGCCCACGTCGAAGACGTTCATGCCCTCGATGTTGCTGGCCGTACCGGTGAAATAGCGATCGACCAGTTCGCACGCCAGACCCACCGCCTCAAACACCTGCGCCCCGGTGTACGACATGTAGGTGGAGATACCCATCTTGGACATCACCTTGCGCAGCCCCTTGCCGATAGCCTTGATGTAATTGGCAATGGCCTTTTCCGCCGACAGTTCCGCGCTCAGCTCGCGGTGCATGTCGACGATGGTCTCCATGGCCAGGTAGGGATGGATGGCCTCGGCCCCGTAGCCGGCCAGCACGGCGAAGTGATGCACCTCGCGTGCCGAGCCCGTCTCGACCACCAGGCCGGTGTTGGTGCGCAGCCCGCGGGCGATCAGGTGCTGGTGCACGGCCGACAGGGCCAGCAGCGCCGGAATGGCCACGTGATCGCGGTCCATGGTCCGGTCGGTGATGATGAGGATGTTGTAGCCGTTGCGCACCGCGTCCACGGCATCGGCACACAGGGCGGCCAGCCGCGCCTCGATGCCGTCACGCCCCCAGGCCACCGGGTAGCAGCAAGGCAGCTCCAGGCTGCGGAACTTGCCGTCGGTGAAGCGCGCGATGTCGCGCAGCCTCGCCATCTGCGGCGGCCGCAGGATGGGCTGATCGATTTCCAGCCGCAGTGGCGGGTTGACGTTGTTAATGTCCAGCAGGTTGGGCTTGGGGCCGATGAAGCTCACCAGCGACATCACCATTTCCTCGCGGATCGGGTCGATGGGCGGGTTCGTGACCTGTGCGAAACGCTGCTTGAAGTAGTGGTAGAAGGGCTTGTTGTGGGCCGACAGCACCGTGATCGGCGTGTCGGTACCCATCGAGCCGATGGCTTCCTCGCCGTTGAGCGCCATCGGTGCCATCAGGAACTTGATGTCCTCCTGCGTGTAGCCGAAGGCCTGCTGGCGGTCCAGCAGCGATTCCGTCGGCTGTGGCACGCTGTCGTCATCAGGGCCGGCCACCTCGTCCAGACGCATGCGCAGCGCGTCGATCCACTGCCGGTAGGGCTTGGAGGCGGCCAGCTGCGCCTTGATCTCGCTGTCGTCGATGATGCGCCCCTGCTCCAGGTCGATCAGGAACATCTTGCCGGGCTGCAGCCGCCATTTCTTGACGATACGCGAATCGGCAATCTCGGGCAGCACGCCGGATTCCGACGCCATCACCACCAGATCGTCTTCCGTCACCAGGTAGCGCGCCGGCCGCAGGCCGTTGCGATCCAGCGTGGCGCCGATCTGCCGACCATCCGTGAAGGCCAGCGCCGCGGGGCCGTCCCACGGCTCCATCATCGCAGCGTGATATTCATAGAAGGCCCGCCGCGCCGGGTCCATGGCAGCATGCTGCTCCCAGGCCTCGGGAATCATCATCATCACCGCGTGGGCCATCGAATAGCCCGACATGGTGAGCAGCTCCAGCACGTTGTCGAAGCAGGCCGTGTCCGACTGGCCGGGGAAGATCAGCGGATAGAGCTTCTGCAGGTCGGCACCCAGCACCGGCGAGGCCATCGTGCCCTCGCGGGCACGGATCCAGTTGTAGTTGCCGTTGACGGTGTTGATCTCGCCGTTGTGCGCCACCATCCGGAACGGGTGCGCCAGCTCCCACGCCGGGAAGGTGTTGGTGGAAAAGCGCTGGTGCACCAGGGCCAGCGCCGAGGTGCAGCGCGGGTCAGCCAGATCCTTGTAGTAGACCCCCACCTGGTCGGCCAGCAGCAGCCCCTTGTAGACGATGGTGCGCGTCGACATCGACGGCACGAAATAGGTGTGACCGAACTTCAGGTTCAGGTTCTGGATGCGGTGCGCCGAACGCTTGCGCAGCAGGTACAGGCGTCGCTCCAGCGCATCCTGCACCATCACGTTCTGGTCCCGGCCAATGAAGAGCTGACGGATGACGGGTTCGGAGTCGCGCACCAGCGGCGACATCGGCATGTCGGCATCCACCGGCACGTCACGCCAGCCCAGCACCACCAGGCCTTCGTCGCGCACGGTGCGCTCCAGCTCCTTCTCACAGGCGGCGCGCGAAGCCGGCTCGCGCGGCAGGAAGATCATGCCCACGCCATATTCGCCCGCTGGCGGCAGCGTCACACCCTGAGCCGCCATCTCCTCGCGCAGCAGTGCATCCGGAATCTGCAGCAGCATCCCGGCCCCGTCACCGAACAGCGTATCGGCCCCGGTGGCACCGCGATGGTCGAGGTTGAGCAGGATGCGCAGCCCGTACTGCACGATCTCGTGGCTCTTGCGGCCCTTGATGTGCGCCACGAAGCCGACGCCGCAGGCATCGTGCTCGTTGACGAGGTTGTACATCCCCTGCGGGGCGGGCAGCGCCCGGGGCTGGAATATCGGCATGGGTTCTCTCCTGGTTCCGCAAGCGCCTGCCAGAGCCCCTTGTCAGGACTTTCCCGGACACGCTACGAACGCAAGAATAAGAATGTCAAACCCTGCTGCGCAATGAGAAAATTAGGGTCAGAGCAAGTTAAATAATGTCGAATAGCCTATTTTTTCAGTAATAGGGACAGAACAACAAGCGCATCCGCATCTCTCCCAGAAGATATTTATACATATAAATCAATAGCTTACAAACATTCCTTTTCTTCCGTCGCCTCATTAACAAGGCAGCCCATCGACGGACTGCAGCGGGCGAACTCGCCCAGACGCCTTCATTCATCCAAACGCCCTGATCCCTTTGGGTACCGTCATGCACCCAGGTGCCCCATCAGCGGGGCACTCTTATTTCGACCCATGGAAGCCTGGCACACTCGAAGCCTGTCGTGACCCGGTGGCGATCCGCCGCACTGGCCGGCCGACGGTACGAAACTGCAGCGTCCGGTCATAGATCAGCTCCAGCCGGTGCAGCCAGGCATCGGTGGCGATGGGGTGCCCACTGGCCAGGGCGCGTGCCAGATCACGATGGGCCAGGTGCGGATGCACCTCGGCCAAGGCCTGGGCGAGGGACTCTTCCGTCAGCCGTGCCTGCCAGGCAGCCTCACGCTCGAAGGGCGTGTTGCCCAGCGCCCAGTAGGCAGGCTGGGGCTGCAGGCCAGGCTCATGCTCAAGCCCCAGGTGGTGACGTGCGCTGGACCACAGGTAATGGGCAGGCGTGGGGGCCAGCCCCATCGCCACCGGCAGCCGTTCCAGGTACTGCTGGCAGACCAGGCCAAAGCGTGCCCCCTCGATGAGCGATGCACGAAAGCGTCCTTCCCAGAGTGTGCCGCTGCGCCGGTGACGGGTGTTGAAGCAGCGCACGTACTGACGGCCCAGCGTCTGCATGACAGCGGCCAAGGCCCGCTCCTCGCGCGGGGTGACGAGCAGATGCACCCGGCTGGGCAGCAGCAGCCAGGCATGCAGCGTGGCGCCCTGCTGGCGAACAGCCTGACCCAGGATCTGACGAAACGCCTGGCGATCCTCGTCGTCGACGAACACCGGCTGGTCGTTGTTGCCGCGCAGCAGGATGTGATGGAGCTGACCGGGCAGGATCAGGCGCGGGCGACGGGCCATCGCTTCATTCCTGTTGCGTCAGGCGCCGAAGTCCATCACGCAGCTTCCCAAAACTGGGCGAGACGTTACGATCAGGATCCATCAGGGGAGCGATCCGGGCCGCCCACTCACTCTTCAGCTGCCCTGGCAAGGGCCAGCCTGCCTGCTTGACGGCCGCGACCCCACCGGGGTGTACGGCATCGGCCAACAACTCCCAGGTACCACAGGCACAGTCCTGCTCATAACGATGCAATACATCGAGTTTCGCTTTGGGCCACGCCTCCAGCAGGGCCAGACGATCCCCCAGATACCAGGCTTCCAGCTCCTCGATGGCAAGACGGTACAAAGGCATCGACTTGAGCTCGCATCGGGCGGCCAGGCCTCTCAACTCCGCGAGGAAGCTCACGCAATCACGGCGATCGACATCCAGCACCACGACGACGGCATCGATGCCCGGTGTCTTGTCATAACCGCGCAGCAGCGAAGGAAGCCTGTCCAGCAGCACACGATGAGCAGCATCACTGCCAGACTTCAAGCCCCTGGGAACATGCCCCACACCCTTGTATGCGATCACCCGCCAAGTATGCGGATCACCAAACTCTCCCAGCAAACGGGGCATCATGATGTCGAGAAACGTCTTGCCGGAGGCATCCTCCACCAGGACTTCGATGTGCATGGTCACCTCGAATCCAGATAGTCCGAATACCAAAGTCCACCAAGCGGCAACCCCTCATCCACCATGTTCCGGACGATGGCAATATCGGACGCCCGGCGTATCACGGAGAATCCATCTCTGCCCTTTTCCAGAATCCATACCTCCAAGGGCGAAAGGGCGTCGACGAAATATGGCTGGTGAGTCGTCACGAAGATCTGAGGCGCATCGCGCCTTCCCGTGGCGTGAGCACGGAATGCCAGGGCGAGCGATTCCAGAAGCTTGTGATACAGGCCGTTCTCCGGCTCTTCGATGCAGATGAACGGGGGAGGCTCCGGGTCCTCCAGCAGCAGCAGGTAGGCAAACATCTTCAAGGTGCCATCGGACATCTGCTGCGCAAAGAAAGGGTCGACGAAGGCCCCATCGTTGAAGCGCAACAACACGCGCTTGTCTGATGTCACCTCCGTATCGATCCGCTCAATACCCGGGATCTTCTCTGCAATGCGTGCCAGAACGGCGCGAAAGCGCTCTTTGTGCTCCCTTTCCATGAACTGCACGACATTGCCGATATTGTCGCCATGGACATTCAGATGGCGCTGCGGCCCCGCCGCCGGAAGACTCCGTGCCGCATCAGGGTGAAAATAGGACAGATACCAACCTTTCAGAAAGTCCCGGAAGCGCTTGATGCGCGGATGCTCCTTGAGCGTTCCCAGCGTACCGATTCCCAGCTGCCGGGTATCTGTCAACTCCACCGGCGCCTGGGTACGGTCTTCCTCTCCTTCAATTTCGACAGCCTCTTCACCCGCCCAGACAAGCCCCTTGCCATGATCAAGCCGCAGAAAGGGATAAGGCCTGCCGTGCTTCTGCCCCTTGCGGCGCTGTTTCAGAAGCTCGGATTCAACAAAAGGCCGGCCACTGTCATCGAGATCGATGGACAGTTCATACGTGATGGGGCGCTCGTTGGGGGCTTCCCTGTAATAGATCTCGAAACGGACCGGCTCATTCACCCCCTTGCTGCGCAGACGTTCAAAACCGCCTCTCTGCTTCATGTCACAGGCGGTTTCGACATCGGTGGCCAGGCAATCCGCCACGAACCCAAAGGCATCGAACAACGAACTCTTGCCCACCCCGTTCTTTCCGATGACCACGGTGAAGGGCGTCAGCGGCTCGCCCAGGGAACCCGACAGGCGCCCCAACGTCACATCACGCAAGGCACGGAAATTCTGGACTCGAAAGCCTTCGATGACGGCCATCTGGTTTTCCTTACGACAACCTGCAAAGGTACTGTATCAACCCCGAAAAACGAACCTCTCTCCTGGGGGTGGACCCGGACGCCCCGGCCGCGACTCACCACAGATCCACGGCTCACCGTAAATGATCCGCGATGACCGCCCGCACCAGCGCCTCGTCGGCGCGGGTGGTGGCCGCATGGCCCAGCCCATTCAGCACCACGAAGACAGGGATGCCGTGGTCGGCCTTCTTGTCGATGGCCATGTGGCGCAGGTAGTCATCCACCGGCCAGGCGGGCGCCCGGGTGGGCAGATTGGCCGACGTGATGATCCGGCGCAGCTCATCGAGCTGCTCGGCAGGCATGCGGCCCAGCCGCACCGACAGGTCGGCCGCCATCACCATACCGGCGGCGACGGCCTCACCGTGCAGCCACTTGCCGTAGCCGGCGCCCACCTCGATGGCATGGCCGAAGGTGTGGCCGAAGTTGAGGTGCGCCCGCACGCCCGCCTCGCGCTCATCGGCGGCCACCACGGCCGCCTTGATGCGCACGGAGGCAAGGATGGCGCGCGCCAGCGCCTCGGGCTGGCAAGCCAGCAGTGCCGGCATGTCGACGGCCACCTGTTCCAGATAGGCACGGTCGGCGATGGCGCCGTGCTTGATGACTTCGGCCAGGCCGGCCGCCAGCTCACGCGACGGCAGGGTCTTCAGCGTGCCAGTGTCGGCCACGACCAGCCGGGGCTGGTGGAAAGCCCCCACCATGTTCTTGCCGCGCGCGTGGTTGATGCCGGTCTTGCCGCCCACGGAGGAATCGACCTGCGCCAGCAGGCTGGTGGGCACCTGCACGAAGTCGATACCGCGCTGGAAGCTGGCGGCCGCAAAGCCGGCCAGGTCGCCCACCACGCCGCCTCCCAGCGCCACGATCAGACTCTTGCGGTCCAGCCGTGCCACCAGCATGCGGTCATGGATGGCGTCGAGCTGCTGCCAGCATTTGCTGGCCTCGCCGGCCGGCACCACGATGCGCACCGCCTGGTGCGCCACCGGGGACAGCAGCGTCTCGACCTTCGCCCCGTAGATCGGGTCGACGTTGCTGTCGGAGATGACGGCCACCGACCGGCCGCGTGCCAGCGCCTGGAAGGCGGGATTCTCGTCCAGCAGGCCATGGCCGACCTGGATGTCGTAGCTGCGTTCGCCGAGATCGACGGTCAGGATCTGGGGGCTGGACATGGGAAACTCCTCAGGGTTGTGTGTATGTCGGCGCATCCTCTTGCGCCTGAAGCACCTGCACGATGGTCTCGACGATCTGCTCGATGGGCTGGCGGCTAGTGGTGACGATGTGATCGGCCACTTCCAGATAAAGCGGCTCCCGCTCTGCCGTGAGCCGGTGAATGCGTTCGCGCGGGTTGGCGGTGCGCAGGAGCGGCCGGTGGCGGTCGCGGCGCAGCCGCTGCCAAAGGTCGGCCGCCGAGGCCTGCAGGTAGACGACCCGGCCGCGCGTGCGCAGCATGTCGCGGTTGACGGGCGAGAGGACGGCGCCACCGCCGGTGGCCAGCACCAGGCCGTCGCGGGCACTCAGTTCGTCCAGCAACTGGGTCTCGCGGCGGCGAAAGCCCTCTTCGCCCTCCAGCTCGAAGATGGTCGGTATGCTGACCCCCAGCCGTTCTTCCAGCTCACGGTCGGCGTCGATGAAGGCACGACCGAGCCGCCGAGCAAGCCCCAACCCGACGGTCGACTTGCCGGCACCCATCATGCCCACGAGGAAAATGGAAAAGGCGGCTTTCATGCCGCCTTAAGTTACCAGAAAGCCGGCCTGCCGTCGGCAGGCCATTTTCGGGATGACCCGGATCAGCGCTGGGCCAGCGTATCGGTCACGATGCGCGGGGTGAGGAACACCAGCAGCTCGGTCCGATCGTTGGTCCGCGTGGTGCTGCGGAACAGGTAGCCCAGGACCGGGATGTCGCCCAGCAGAGGCACCTTGTCGGTCCGGTTGCGCTCGAACTGCTCGTAGATGCCGCCGATCACCACCGTACCACCGTCTTCCACCAGCACCTGGGTCTTCACGTGGCGAGTGTCGATGGCGTAGCCGGCGTTGGTCAGCTGGCCTACCGCGTCACGGCTGACGTCCACATCCAGGATGACGTTGCCTTCGGGCGTGATCTGCGGGGTGACTTCAAGCCGCAGGTTAGCCTTGCGGAACGACACCGAAGTGGCGCCGCTGGAGGTGGCCGACTGATACGGCAGCTCGGTACCCTGCTCGATCACCGCCGGACGCTGGCTGGAGGTCAGCACGCGCGGGCTGGAGACCACCTTGCCGCGCTGGTCGGCTTCCAGGGCCGACAGCTCCAGGTTGATGAAGCGCGACAGGCTGGAGCCGAAGAGGCTGATGGCCAGCGAAGCCGGGTTGGTACCGTTGATGCCGTTTGCCGGGAAGCTGAAGAAGTTGGTGTTATCCAGCGCCGTGGCCTTGCCCAGACCCAGGACTTCGCCGGTACCGTTCTCACCACCCAGCTGCGAGGACAGGTCGGCCGCACCGGACAGGTTGCCCGAGATGGTACCGAAGCCGATACGGTTGCCCAGCGAGGAGCCCGGACCATGGACCGGCACGTTGACCGATTCCGTCTCGCCCGTGACCGGATTGGTGCGGGCAGCGGTACGGTAGATCGTGCTGCGGCGATCGTAGTAGCCCAGCTTGGTGCCCAGGTTGCGCGAGAAGCGGTCGTCGGCCTCGACGATGCGCGCCTCGATCAGCACCTGGCGGACCGGGATGTCGATCTGCGCGATCATCTGGCGGACTTCGTCCAGACGCGATGGCGTGTCCATCACGAACAGCTTGTTCGAGCGGATGTCGGCCAGCGCACTGCCGCGCTTGGACAGCACCGACTGCTTCTCGTCGGTGAGCATCTCGCGCAACTTCTCGGCGGTCTGGTAGTTCAGCGTAAAGGTCTCGGTACGCAGCGGCTCGATCTCGGAGATCTGCTGCTTCGATTCCAGCGCGAGCTTTTCCTTGGTGGCCAGCTCTTCACGCGGCGCGATCATCACCACGTTGCCGTTCTTGCGCATGTCCAGGCCGCGCGACTGCATGATGATGTCCAGCGCTTGATCCCAGGGCACATCCTTCAGGCGCAGCGTGAGCTTGCCCTGCACGGTGTCGCTGGTGACGATGTTCAGGTTGGTGAAGTCGGCGATGACCTGCAGCAGCGCACGCACGTCGACGTTCTGGAAGTTCAGCGACAGGCGCTCGCCACGGTAGCCGGGACGGCTACCCTGCGTGAGGCGGTTCGGATCTTCCTTGACGGGCTTCACTTCCACCACGAACTGCGAATCGCTCTGATAGGCGCTGTGCTCCCACAGACCCTGCGGCTCAATGATCAGGCGGGCGTTGCCATTCTGCTGGACGCTGCGGATGGTCTTGACGGGCGTACCGAAGTCGGCGACATCCAGCTGACGGCGCAGGTTGTCCGGCAGGCGCGTACCCTGGAATTCGACGATCAGGCTCTTGCCCTGCTGACGCACATCGACGCCCGCACCATCATCCGACAGGTTGATGACCACGCGACCCTCGCCATCCTTGCCACGGCGGAAGTCGATGTCCTTGAGCGAATGCGCATGGCCGGCAAAGCCACGGGCCGCATTCTTGCCCGCCTGCGCCACCATGGGCAGCTGACTGCCACGTGCCGCGGGCGAAGCCTCGACACTTTCCTGACGATCCAGCGACAGGATCAGGTCATTGCCCTCGATCTCGGACTTGAAGCGCATCGGGCGCGTCATGTTCAGCACGACACGGGCGCGCTCGCCACCCTGCACCACGTTGACGCTCTTCACGTCACCGCCCGTCAGCTCGACCAGGCTGCGGCCGATACGGTTGTCGGTGTCCTTGAAATCGAACGCCAGCCGGTGCGGATTGGCCAGACTGAAGCTGGCCGGCACTTCCGTGAGCGGCATGCCCATGCGGATGCGCACCTGCGTGGTACTGCCCTGCTGCGCACCGATGATCGATTCGATGGAATTGCTGACGGCCCACGCCGGGCTGGCAGCGACGGTGCCGAACCCGACAAGGGCTGCGGCAATGGAGGTTTGGAGAAAGCGCATGGCCGTTTTGTTCCCAGGTCGTTGGTTCATGGTTTGGGTTCGTCTTCCAGGGCAAGGGTGGTGTCCTGCTCCACCCAGTCGCCGGTCGCGTCTCGCACCAGCTCCTTGATGCCCATCTCGGTTTCGGTAATCTTCACGATGCGGCCGTAGTTCTGGCCCACGTAGTTGCCCACGCGTGCCTGGTAGACCACGTTGTCGACCGACAGCAGCGCCACGTTGCCGTTGGTCTTGTTCTGCATGTGCCCGACCAGGCGCACCGTGTCGAGCGGGAAGTTCTCCAGCACTTCACGGCGGCGGTTTCTGTCAGGCGCCAAACCGGAGCGGCTGCGATCGGTCAGGTTGGCCATGGCCACGGCCAGCTTACTGTCAGAGAACGGGTCGTAATCCAGTCGGGCTTCATAGCGGAACGGCACGAAGTTCTTCGGTTCGTCCAGCTTGCCCACGCGGCGCGGCGTATTGGCGCGGGTCTGATCCATCCAGCCCTGCACTTCATCCAGATCGGCGCTGCAAGCCCCGAGCATCGTGCTCGCCAGCAGGACGGATCCCACCGACATCAGTCTTTTGGTCGTCTTCATTTCTTGCCTCCAGCGGACTGACTGGCAAGCTCATCCTTGTCCAGGTAGCGGAAGGTTTTGGCCGTGGCGCTCATTTCCAGGTTCCCACCGTTGCGATGCTCGATGGTGATGTTGTTGAGCGTCACGATGCGCGGCAGGTTGGCCAGGTCACTGCTAAACGAGGCCAGATCGTGAAAGCCCCCCACCACCTTCACGGCAATGGGCAGCTCGGCGTAGTGCTTCTTCAGCTCCACCGAACCGGGGCGGAACAGCTGCAGCTGCGCGCCGCGGCCCACGCCCGCCTGGTTGATGTCGGAAAGCAGTGCATCCATCTCGGCACGGCTGGGCAGCTGCTTCTCCAGCACGCCCACATACTGCTCGGCCAGAACCTTCTGCCGGCGCAGATCGTCCAGGTTCACCGCCTTGGCCACTTTCTGCGTGTATTCGTCCTTCAGGGTCTGTTCCTGCGCCTCGGTGGACTCCAGTTCCTCGTTCAGGCCGCTCCAGTAGGCAAACCAGCCCCCCACCACGATGGCAGCCACCACGCCGGTCAGCAGCAGTGCCTTCGGCGCGATCGGCCACAGGCCGGGATGGCGACCGTTGAGACCCTCGAACTGCTTGGTCAGGCCGCCGAAATCAAGTTCGATGTTCTTCATCAGTTGGCTCCCGCGTTGTTCAGGGCGACCTGGGCGCTCTTGGTGGCGTCGGACGGTGCCTGGCGCTTGACCACCACATTCAGGCGGAATTCATGCGCGCGCTTGATCTCGCCGTCCTTGCCACGGGTGCGCACCTCGTTCTCGCGGATTTCCTCGAGCTGCGGCTTCTCCAGCCAGGCGCTGCGCTCGCTGAGGTTGCGCAGGAACTCGGCCACCCGTTCGTTGGACTGCGCCATGCCCGAGAGCGTGACCTGCATGTCGCGCTGCTCCAGCTTGCTCAGGTAGACACCTTCCGGCGTCATCTTCACCAGCTCATCGAACAGGTGTACCGGAATGGTTCGGTCGCTCTGCAGATCCTCGACCGCGTTCTGGCGCGCCTTCAGCGAAGCGATGGCACCTTCCAGGTCCTTGATCTCGGCGATCTGCGTGTCGAGCTTCTGGTTCTCGGAACGAATCAGGTCATTGCGGGCGTTCTGGTTCTCGATCTGGTGGTTGATGAACATGCCACCCAGGAAGACAATGCCGCCCCCGACGATGGCGGAAATCACCAGCTGGCCGTTGAAGTCGCGCTTGCGACGCTCACGTTTCTGCTCGCGGTGCGGCAACAGGTTGATGCGGATCATTGGTCGAACCTCCTCATGGCTAGGCCGCAGCTCACCAGGAGTGCCGGGGCATCCAGAGTCATCTGCTTCTCGGAAATCGAATCACCGATCTCCATGCCCTGGAACGGGCTGAGGATCTCGGTCGTCACCGATGTCTTCTGCAGCACGGCTTCGGCCAAACCCGGCGTGACGGCAGCACCGCCAGCCAGCAGGATGCGGTCGACGCGCTCATAGGGCGTAGACGAGAAGAAGAACTGCAGCGAGCGCGCCAGTTCGGTAGCACCTTCTTCCACGAAGGGGTGCAGCAGTTCGGTCGTGTAGTTTTCGGGCAGGTCGCCGGTGCGCTTTTTCAGCTCGGCTTCCTCAACCGTCAGCCCGTACAGGCGCACGATTTCCTGTGTGAGCTTGCTGCCGCCGAAGGGCTGCTCACGCTCGAAGATGGTCTGGCCGTTGTAGACGACGGACAGACGCGTGGCGGTCTGGCCGATGTCGAACACGGCCAGGATCAGGCCTTCACCGCCAGCGGGCAGCTGGCTGATGATGCTGTCGATGGAAATGCGTGCCGCATAGGGTTCGACATCGATGATCACGGGTTTCAGTCCGGCCAGTTCGGCCACCATCACCCGGTCATCGACCTTTTCCTTGCGCGAGGCCGCCAGCAGCACATCCACGCTGTCTTCCGAGTTGGCCGAAGGACCCAGCACCTGGAAATCCAGGTTCACCTCGTCGATGGCAAACGGGATGTACTGGCTGGCCTCGGATTCGACCTGCACTTCGTAGTCGTCCTCTTTCAGGTCCGCCGGCAGCGTGATCCGTTTGGTGATGACCGAGGAGGACGGCAGTGCCATCGCAACCTGCTTGGTCGACGAACCTGTCTTGCGCAGGGCGCGCAACAGGGCATCGGCCACCGCTTCATGCCGTTCGACGTTGCCGTCAACGACGGCGCCCCGCTCGATCGGCTCGATGGCATAACGTTCCAGACGCATCGGCGCCTGTTTTCCAGGCGAAAGCTCGACGACTTTGACGCTGGACGCGCTGAAATCCACCCCGATCAACGGGGCTGGTCCGCGCGCTAACAATGTTTGAAGGCCAAATCCCACAAAACCACCCGATCTAGAAAAAAGTCCCGTCGAAACCGGTCGCTGGACCGACTTCCCTTACAATTCCCCATGTACCGCCTGAAAGACAGGGGCTCACTTTAAGAGTTTTTTCGTCGTTTTCATCCCCCTCGCCACACCACCGGTCAAGGCTCGTTACCCTTTAGTCGCTCATGCCGGAAGAGCAGTCGAATTCGGGGGTTGAACGGTCGTTCGGGGTACTGCGCACGGTGTGATCAACGACACGGATGGAAGACATCTCTGCCACGATGGGGACACGCGCGAACGGCCCTCACGGCCACGCGGTGCACCCGCCGCATCCAAAGGACAGGCATTCGGTCCGGAGGGCAGCCCGTCGTGCGCAACGGCCACCGCCCCGTCGACACCGGCATGGGCATGGGTGGTGCCATCCAACCGTGCAGCATGGCCCCGCCCGAGCGTGGCGAGTTGCAACTTCCGACCGGTGGCGCGCCTGGCCGGATGACCTCCCGGCGGGCATCCTTTATAGTGTCGGGTTGGGAATCTCCCGGCTGCTTGACCGGCAATCTTCTTCGCCGCCGCCGGACAGGGCCTTGACAGGGCGTTCGCCGCACCGCATCTCCGATGAATGCCCGGCCTGCATGCCCGCCAGCCTCTTTCCGGCACCGACTCCAGCTCCCTCTCGATGAAGCCATCCGCCACCACGACCCGATCTCCTTCCAGCAGAATCCCCGGCAACGGCGCCGGAACGCGCCAGCCCGGCCGGCGACGCCCGCAGGCACCACGCCGTCACCCGGTGCTGCGCTTTCTGGGCTGGACCGTGGCGCTGGGCGGCACGCTGGCAGTATCAGGGGCGCTGGTGGGCATCGTGGCCTACGAGGTGGCCTCCAGCCGGCTGCCGCCGCTCACCTCGCTCACCGATTACAAACCCAAGCTGCCGATGCAGGTCTTCTCGGCCGACGGACTGCTGATCGGCGAGTACGGTTCGGAAAAGCGCACGGTCGTGTCGTACAGCAGTTTTCCCGAGAAGATGCGCCAGGCCATCCTGGCCGCCGAGGACGACGACTTCTTCACCCACCACGGCATCGACCTGTTCGGGGTGGCGCGCGCCGTCCTGGCCAACGTGAAGAAAGGCGGGCGCGGTCAAGGGGCCAGCACCATCACCATGCAGCTGGCCCGCACCACGTTCCTAAGCCGCGAACGCAGCTTCGTGCGCAAGTTCTACGAGGTGCTGCTCACCCTGCGCATCGAGCAGCAGCTCTCCAAGTCGCAGATCTTCGAGATCTACGCCAACCAGATCTTCCTAGGCCAGCGTTCGTACGGCTTTGCCACGGCGGCCCAGACATATTTCGGCAAGCCGCTGTCCGAGCTAACCATCGGTCAGATGGCCATGCTGGCCGGGCTGCCCAAGGCACCGGCACGCGACAACCCCATCGCCAACCCCGAGCGGGCCAAGCAGCGCCAGCGCTATGTGCTGTCGCGGATGCGCACGCTGGGCTTCATCACCGAGCCGGAATACCAGGCGGCGCTGAATGAGGAGCTGAAGCTGCACACCGACCGGCCCACCTTCCCGCTGCACGCACAGTGGGCTTCGGAGATGGCGCGGGCGCTGGTGGCCGATCAGTTCAAGGAGGACGCCTACACCGGCGGCCTGAAGGTCTACACCACGGTGCGTGCCAAGGACCAGCGGGCCGCCAATGCGGCGGTTCAGCGCGCCGTGTTCGCCTATGACCGCAAGCACGGCTATCGCGGGCCGGAGTCGATGGTGGACCTGAAGACGGCCGACGAGCTCGAACGCGAGGAACGCATCGAGGAAGCCGTGGCCCAGGCCGGCGATGTGGGCAAGCTGCTGTCGGCCGTGGTGCTCAAGGTCACGCCGCAGGCGGTGACGGTCTCGCGCGGGCGGGGCGTTAGCTTCGACATCAGCGGTCAGGGCCTGGCCTTCGTGAACGCCTGGCTGAACCCGAAGGCGGCCGCCAATCGCCAGTTGCGCCCGGGTGCCGTGGTGCGCATCACTGAAGGGCAGCATGGCTGGGAGATCACCCAGGCCCCCGAGGTGGAGGCGGCGATGATCACCATCGACACGAACGACGGGGCAATCCGCGCGATGGTGGGTGGCTACGACTTCAGCCGCAGCAAGTTCAACCGCGCCACGCAGTCCATCCGCCAGCCGGGCTCGGTGCTCAAGCCATTCATCTATTCGGCCGCGCTGGAAAAGGGTTTCATGACCAGTACGATGGTCAATGACGCCCCCATCATCCTGGACCCGGCCACGACGGGCAACCAGCTCTGGGAGCCGAAGAACTACGGCGGCGGCTACGACGGCCCGATGACGCTGCGCAGCGCGCTGGCGCGCTCGAAGAACATGGTCTCGATCCGCATCCTGCAGGATATTGGCGTGGACTATGCGCAGGACTACCTGGGCCGCTTCGGCATCCGCCCCGAGCGCAACCCGGCCTACCTGACCATGGCACTGGGCGCTGGCAGCGTGACGCCCATGCAGATCGCTACCGGCATGGCTACCTTCGCCAATGGCGGCTACCGCCTGGAGCCCTATCTCATCGACCGCATCACCGACACCACCGGGCGCGAGGTGGCCAAGGCCAACCCGGTGCAGTCCGGCGACGAGAACGCGCTGATCATCGACCCGCGCAATGCCTTCCTGATGGACAGCATGCTGAAGACGGTGGCACAGTCGGGTACCGCGGCACGCGTGACGAAGGAACTGAAGCGCAAGGACCTGGCCGGCAAGACCGGCACCACCAACGATTCACGCGATGCCTGGTTTGCCGGCTATGCCACGGGCGTGGCGGGCGTGGCCTGGCTGGGCTACGACCGGCCGCGTTCGCTGGGCGAGCGCGAGACCGGCGGCGGCCTGGCGCTGCCCATCTGGATCGACTACCTGAAGGGCGTGCTGCCTGACGTGCCGCAGAAGGAGCGCCCCGTGCCGCACGGGGTGACACAGGTCAACGGAGAATACTATCTGGATGAGGCACAGCCCAGCAGTCCGGGCGTGAAGCGCGCGCTGGGCATTGCCGAGGACGGTCTGTCCTCTGACGTGAAGGACCTGAAGGACGCTCAGCAGACCAAGGACCAGATCTTCTGAGCCGGGGTCGGTCAGTCCGTGAAATGGATAGCCGACAGATCGATGGGCTGGCCGGCGTGAAAACCGATCTCGTCGGCCACCAGATCCAGCAGCTCACGGCCGCTGCGGGTGTCGATCCAGCCCTGCTCGCCAGGCCGGAAGTGAAAGCCCCCCCGTTTGGAAGCCACCCAGACCTCGCCGGCCGCTTCGTGGCTGTTGATGACCATCTGCGACCGGTCCTCGAATTCGAGAGTGATGACATTGCCGGCCCGGGTCACTTCCAGATCCATGTCGACCGCTTCGGCCGCTGTCTCGATACCTTCGGTAAGGGCGTCCAGGACGACACCCACCCGCTGCGAAAAACTGTTTCCGCTCATGCTAGAGTTCTGTTCCCTGTTGTGACCGGGCCCGCCACTGCCAGGCCCGGCGTGGATGAATCATGCGTGCTTCCATTTTAATCACTCCGCCGGCCCTCCTGCTGGCCGGCGCCTGCCTGCTGGCCGGCTGTGGCCAGAAGGGCCCTCTGTATCTGCCGCCCGAGCCGCCCACCCAGAAGCCGGCCCCGGTTGTCACCTCACCTGCCCGTGAAGGCAGCACTGTCGACGACATTACGTCGGGCGAGACCGGCGCAGCCGATGGGCAGGCCACCGATACAGCCCGCCGGAAAGGGCCCGACAAATGAGCGCTACCCCCCTCCCCTTCGACACCCCCGACGGTTGGCTGTCGCGCAATGCCCAGGGCGAGCTGCTAGCAGGCGGCCACAGCCTGCTGGCGCTGGCCGGCGAATACGGCACGCCCCTCTACGTCTACAGCCGGCAGGCCATTGAGGCCACCTGGCAGCGCTTTGCCCAGGCATTGGCCGGGCGTGACGCCCGCATCTGCTTTGCCGTGAAGGCCAATTCCAACTTGGCCATCCTGGGACTGTTCGCCCGGCTGGGCGCCGGCTTCGACATGGTGTCGGGCGGCGAGCTGGCGCGGGTCATCGCGGCCGGCGGCGACCCGCGCAAGGTCGTTTTCTCGGGCGTGGGCAAGTCGAGCGACGAGATCCGCCAAGCCCTGGCGGCCGACATCGCCTGCTTCAACGTGGAATCGCTGCCCGAGCTGGAGCGCATCAACCAGATTGCCGGCAAGATGGGCAAGCGTGCCCCCGTGTCCCTGCGCATCAATCCGGACGTGGACGCCGCCACCCACCCCTACATTTCCACCGGACTGAAGGAAAACAAGTTCGGCATCCCGCACAGCCAGGCGCTGGCAGCCTATCGCCAGGCGGCAGCCCTGCCCCACCTGCAGATCCACGGCATTGACTGCCACATCGGCTCGCAGATCACTGAGGGCTCGCCTTTCCTGGCGGCGCTGGACCGGGTGCTGGCCCTGGTGGACCAGCTGGAAGCCGAGGGGATCGCCATCAGGCATCTGGACCTGGGTGGCGGCCTGGGCATCCGCTACGACAACGAGACGCCGCCCACCCCGGAAGCGCTGATGCAGGCGCTGTTCGACCGCCTGACGCAATGGCGTCCCGACGGGCTGCCGGGCGTGACCTTCGAGTTTGGTCGCGCGCTGGTGGGCAACGCGGGGCTGCTGCTGACCTGCCTGGAGTACCTGAAGGACAACGAGGGCCAGCATTTTGCGGTGGTGGATGCCGCCATGAACGACCTGATGCGGCCGGCGCTGTACCAGGCATACCACCGCGTCGAGGTGGTGAACCCCGGTGATGCGCCGGAGGTGACGGTCGACGTGGTGGGTCCGGTGTGCGAGAGTGGTGACTGGCTGGCCCGGCAGCGCCCACTGGCCCTGCCGTCAGATGCCGTGCTAGCCATTCTTTCGGCCGGCGCCTATGGTTCTACCATGGCCTCCAACTACAACTCCCGCCCGCGGCCGGCCGAGGTGCTGATTGACGGCAAGCATGTGCACCTCATCCGCGAGCGCGAGACGATGGCGGACCTGCTGCGGCACGAGAAGCGGCTGCCTTGAAACGCCCTTGACGGGTGATGGCAGGGTCGGCTCAAGCGGATCCGACCCTGCCCATTTCCGAACTTGCCCGTGGCCGGTTTCAGTCCGTCACACCGGCTGACGCCTACGGGCAGCGATGGTTCTCGCACCAGCAGCCGGGCCACAGAAAGCCCCGCAAGTCCAGGCCCCTGGAACGAAGCAGGTGCTGAGCATTTCAGGAGAAGGCCTTCAGGTTTCCTCGGAGGGGGATTCTCCACCTTTCTCGATGACGACATCTCCCCACTTCCTGAAGGGGACACCACGAAGATGCCGGTACCATGGGAAAAAGATCAGTAGAAGCCCGACAATAGAAAAAAAGAGAAACAAGACTCCCATCGCCTGGTCCTTGAGAACCCTGAATTCGAAATACCCATCCACTTGCTCAGGCCAAACCAAGACCTCGTTTTCAAGTGTAGTGATGGACCAGGCTCTCCACCCCCCTCGGCTTCGCACAAAATAGACGATGACATTCGTGCCACCCGAGAGTCGTGGTCGGTGGTTCAGGTCGAAGTTGAGGTAGCTGACAGAAACCTGCCTCCGGCCTATCACGGTCAACAGGCATTTGCTGTCCAGCTCTCGATCAACAAAACGCACGGTGGAAGTGTTGCCTTTGTTATCGATAGACTCCTTGCCGACAACCTTCAGGATGCATCCCTTCTGCTCATAAGACCCGGGAACCCCGATGACCCTCATCTGGGAGTTCCCGTATTGAGAGGACAAACATATCGATAAAATGAAAAGACACAAACAGGTCGGGAACAGGCAAGCCTTTACTCGATCGTAAGGCTTGAGACTCAAATACAATGTCACGAGTTTCTTGATGTTCCGGAACACGTTGTCTCTATATTCGTATTGACTGTACGTTCTGCACGAGCAGGCCTTACCATTCTAAAGGTGCCCATATCGACAGGGGGCACCACGGTCAGCCGCCAGTCTCCACGCCCCTCCCCGCTTGGACTTGCCAGAACAGGGGTGTCCCTGTCACACCACGACTCCATCCGGCCATGATCCGGCCTCGCCCTCAAAAGGAAAGCCTGGCCTGGGGTGCCAGCAGCTGAATCCGGCGCATCGCGGCGCCGCAAAAAAACCTGATACATTATCCCAAAATCTTCAGGGCTCTTGATCAAAGACAAGACAGAATCCCTCCGCCTTCTTCAAGATACGAGCCCTAACCGGCAGCGCGCGGAGACCCTCATTCCATCGGAGTGAGCGATTCCTGCCGGAATCCTTTCCATCTAACCAGCGGGTCGTATTTCCCTGGGCAGGATGGTGCGTGGCTGCGGCCGAATATCCCGTGCGCGCCTCCTTTCCTTCCTTGAACCCCTCACCATGAAAACGACGCATCACGGCGGCCATGCAGGCCGACCGCAGACCGCCTCTTCCCATTCGTCCCTCATGGCATCGCCCCGGCTGCCCAGCCTGCTGCTGGCGCTTTCGTGCTCTCTGGGCGTGCTGATGGCACCGGCTGCCCATGCGCAGTCGGTCGACACCAACGACGCTGCCAAGCAGCCTGCCAACGCCCCCTCCGCGACCAGCACCAGCCAGCATGCGCAGCTGCCGACCGTGTCGGTACGGGATCACCAGGAAAGCCCCAATGGCCGGCTGGACATGGACATCCCCAACCTGGCCGGCAGCCGGCTGGGCCTGACCGAGCGCGAGACCCCGGCCTCAGTCACGGTCGTGGACCGTGCAACCATCGAGACCCGCGGTGCCCGGGACACGCACGACATCCTGCACAGCATGCCGGGCGTGAGCACCAGCGCCACGCCGGGCGATACGCAGGTCCGGCAGCGGGGCTTCAACAGCGCATCGGTCAACCAGACCTACAACGGCATCAACCTGCAGTACACCATCGCCACCCAGCCGGTGGACAGCTGGATCTACGAGCAGGTCGAGGACATCGCCGGTCCGTCGAGTTTCCTGTACGGGGCTGGCGGGGTGGGCGGCACCATCAACTACGTCACCAAGACGGCACAGCGCCGTGACAGCAGCGAGGTACAGGTGGGCTTGGGCAGCCACAACAAGCGCCAGGCAGCCTTCGGTCTGAACCGGCGGATTGCCGGTGATGGCAACGGCCAGGGCGATCATTACTGGCGCATCGACGTGAACCACGAACGCGGCGGCGAAGTGACCGACGACACCCGTGAGCACAGCAGCCAGGTGCTGACCTCGCTGCTGTCGGATCTGGGCGGTGGTCTGACGCACACGCTGGCCTATGAACACCAGCGCACGCGGGCACACCGCCCGTACTGGGGCACGCCGCTGAACCAGCCTGCCACCGGCGAGCTGAACGTGCTGGAGCGGCTGCGCTACAAGAACTACAACAGCGCGGACGGCATGTTTGCCCAGCGGGTGCAGTGGCTGCGTTCGATGACCGAGTGGAAGGCAAGCGACGCGCTGTCGCTGAAGAACACCTTCTATGCCTATGACGCGCTGCGCGACTACCGCAACGTGGAAGTCTACGAGCTGAACGGGGCAGGAACCGAGGTGACGCGTACCAACCCGCTGCTGCAACGTCATGACCAGCGGGTGTATGGCGATCGCATCGACGGCACGCTGCGCCACGACCTGGGCAGCCACCGCAGCGACTGGAGCTTCGGTCTGGATGTGTCGTTCAACCGGCAGACCACCTACCCGTCGTACAACGACGATTTCAAGAGCGTGGTCGATCCGGACCGCTTCGTGACGGAGTACTTCTACGACATCGAGGGCATTCCGTCCCGCTATGACCCGAAGAACCGGCATCGCGTAGACACGGTGGCGGCGTACCTGGAGAACCGTACCGAGCTGACGCCGACCATCAAGCTGATCACCGCCCTGCGCCACGAGCGCGTGAAGCTGCACTACACGAGCTGGGATGATGCGGATGCGGTCGACGAGCGCGACATCAGCCGCACCTACCACCCCACCACGGGCCGCATCGGCGCCACCTGGGACATCAGCCCGCAGGTGATGGTCTACGCCCAGTACGCCACGGCGGCCGACCCGGCCTCGGGCAACCTGGCCAGCGCCTATTTCTCCACGCTCTCCGACAACACCAAGCTGACCACGGGCCGACAGCTGGAGATCGGCAGCAAGCTGGACTTCCTGGATGGGCGGGGCAATGCAACGGTGGCGCTCTTCGACATCGAACGCAAGAACATCGCCACCACCAACCCGCTGAATCCGCGTGAGCAACTGCTGATCGGCAAGCAGCGTGCGCGCGGCGTCGAGCTGAAGGCCGGACTGCAACTGACCCGGCAATGGAGCGTGCAGGGCAATGCCACCTATACCGACGCCGAGTACCGCCACTTCTATCAGGGCGACGTCTCGCTGGCCGGCAAGGCGCCCACCAACACGCCAAGCACCATCGCCAATCTGTGGAGCACCTATGCGCTGACGCCGAACCTGAGCGTGGATGCCACGCTGCGCCACGTGAGCCGCCTCTACGCCAACGCCCAGAACACGGCCTACTGGCCGGCGGCCACGCTGGTGGATCTGGGGCTGGAGTACCGGATCAACCGGCAGATGACCCTGAACGGTCACCTCGACAACGTGGCAAACAAGGTCTATGCCGAAGATGTGGATGACCGGATGGCCGTGCTGGGAGATCCCCGCACCGTCTTCGTGTCCCTGAAGATGGAGTTCTGATGCAAAAAGGGCCTGCTGGAATCGATTCCAGCAGGCCCTTTTCGTTGAAGCCCTTGTTGGGTTCCACCGCGCACCGGCGAAAGCCGGTGCAGCAGCGAAAGCGACCGATCAGTGCGCCTCGGAGCGCAGGCCGGCAATGTAGTCGGACACGGCCTTGATTTCGGGGTCGGTCATGCGGATGGCGATGGCCGCCATCGGGTGGTTGTTGGTGCGGGTGCCATCGCGGAAGGCCACCAGCTGAGCCTGGGTGTATTCGGCGAACTGGCCGTGAAGCGCCGGGTACTGGGCCGGCATGCCGTCACCCGCTGGGCCATGGCAAGCGGCACAGGCCGGCACGCCTTTGCCCGGGATGCCACCCCGATAGATGTTGCGACCCAGCTCCATGGATTCGGCATTGTGGGCTGCCGTGGGCTCAAGCTTCTGCGAGGCAAAGAAGGCCGCCACGTTGACCACGTCCTGCGGGCTGAGCTGGGAGGCAAAGGCGCCCATCACGGCATTGACGCGGGCAGCAGGCTTGTCGCCCTCACCGGGTGCAAAGTCCTTGAGCTGCTTGCGGATATATTCGGCATGCTGACCCGCCAGCTTGGGATTCTGGGGAATCTGGCTGTTGCCGTCTGCGCCGTGACAGGCGGCACAGACTTCCTCGACCGTTTCCTGGCCGGCCTTGAGGTCCGGCTTGAGCGGCCCTTCCTCCTTGGCGGCCTCCTGGGCCATGAGCGGGCCGGTGGCGCACAGCATCAGCCCGGCAGCCAGGCCAGCCAGCGCACGCGGCCGCAGGTACTGGGTCAGCCGCAGGGCCATGCCCGACACTTCCGTCGTCGCTGCCGTCTCTCGGCAATCACAGGCATCCTGCATGCCCAGTCGCGCTGCCATCGTTCCTGTCGTCCGCATGTTCCTATTGACCTACTCGTAGCTAGTTCAGGATCGCCCAAGCATAGCGATGATGGGCCGACAAATCGTTGCGCCTGATCAAACTTTTTGCCCCCAGCCGCGTTGGCGGCAACCGTCCATCGGCCGGGAGCCAGGGCGGCCGGAACCACGACGGTCGGAGCCGGGCGCGCGAGTTTACGGGATAATGGCGGCATGAGCATCCTGACGACCGCCCGCTTCGCCGACACGGTGGCAAAGCTGCCCCAGCTCGACCGGGCCAACCCCCATGGACTTCCGGAGGTGGCCTTTGTTGGCCGCTCCAATGCCGGCAAGTCTTCCTGCATCAACACCCTGTGCAACCAGAAGCGACTGGCCTTCTCCAGCCGCACGCCGGGCCGCACGCAGGCCCTGAACCTGTTTGCCGTGGGCCCCGTCAAGCAGCCCGAGCCCCTAGGCTTCCTGGTGGACACGCCGGGCTATGGCTTTGCCACGGCCAGCCCCGAAGCCAAGCGGTCCTGGCAGGCGCTGGCCGGTGACTACATGACCCGCCGTCAGGCGCTGACAGGCATTATGCTGATGGTGGACATCCGCCGTGGCCTGACCGATCTGGACCGGCAGCTGCTGGCCTGGATTCCCGGCGTGCTGCCGCTGGTCCTGGTGCTGACGAAGGCCGACAAGCTCTCGCGCCAGCAGGGCCTGGAGGTGCGCCGCCAGCTGCTTCAGGAAGCCATCATCCAGCAGCGGGAAGGGCCGGTGCTGCTGCAGCTCTTCTCGGCCCTGAACCGTACCGGTGTCGAGCCGCTGCGCGATGTCATCGCCTGCCTGCTGGAAAGCGGCGCCCAGGACTGGCCAGCGCTGGTGGCCCAGGGGAACGGCCCCTATGCACCGATGCTGCTGAAGGAACAGGGCATGATCCTGCATCCCGTGTGACGGCACATTGACCTCAACCCGGGCTCGTCTGACCGAGTCGGACCGGGTACTTGGCAGGCATGCGCTCCGCCTGCCCCGCTCGACCATTGCGAAAGGCTTTTCCGGACGCGGTGAGTGCAGCCGTTTCATCCGCCCCCCACCCTCTTCATCACCATGAATCAGGACATCTCACACCCCAACACCAGTGCCAACCTGGGCTCCTTCCCCACCATCCGGATGCGCCGCAACCGACGGCAGGACTTTTCCCGGCGCCTGGTGCAAGAACATCACCTGCGCCCCGACGATCTGATCTACCCCGTCTTCGTTCACGAAGACAACGGGGCGGCCACCCGCGAGCCCGTGCCCGTCGGCTCGATGCCGGGCGTGCATCGCTACACCATCGAGCAGCTTCTGAAGGTTGCCGAACAGTGCTTGGAGCACCGGATTCCGGTCATGGCGCTGTTTCCTGCCATTGCCAGCAATCTGAAGACTCCCGATGGCCGACTGGCCACCGATCCGGAAGGCCTAGTGCCCCGTACCGTGCGTGCGCTGAAGGCCCGCTTCCCGGAGCTGGGCGTGATGACAGACGTAGCTCTGGACCCCTACACCAGCCATGGTCAGGACGGTCTGATCGACGAGAGCGGCTACGTGCTGAATGACGAGACCCTGCCGCTGCTGCGCCAGCAGGCGCTGGTGCAGGCACAGGCCGGCGTAGACATCGTGGCACCATCGGACATGATGGATGGCCGCATCGGCGTCATCCGTCGTGCGCTGGAAGAATCGAGCTTCATCCACACGCAGATCATGGCGTACTCCGCCAAGTATGCGTCGGCCTGGTACGGCCCGTTCCGGGATGCTGTGGGCTCGGCCGCCAATCTGGGCAAGAGCTCCAAGAAGACCTATCAGATGAACCCGGGCAACAGCGACGAGGCACTGCATGAGGTGGCCCTGGACCTGCGCGAAGGCGCGGACATGGTGATGGTCAAGCCTGGCCTGCCCTACCTGGACATCGTGCGGCGGGTGAAGGACACCTTCAAGGTGCCCACCTTCGTCTACCAGGTAAGCGGCGAGTACGCCATGATCAAGGCGGCCGCCCAGAATGGATGGATCGACGAGCGGGGTGTGGCCATGGAAGCGCTGCTGGCCATGAAGCGCGCCGGTGCGAACGGCATCCTGACGTACTACGCGCTGCAGGCGGCAGACTGGCTGAAGGAACTGGAGGGCTGATGAGCCCGTGAGCCCGCCTGCGGGCGCCGCTGTCCGGACCCCTGGATGACGGCGCCTGGCGGGCTGGCAGCGTCAGAGATGAACGAACAGGGGCGGCCACCACCCACGGCGGCCCCGAAATGAAAAATGCCGGGCAAGCCCGGCATTTTCTTTTGCTGAGCCAGTGCCCGAAGACACTGGCAAAGCTCACTGCTTACGCAGCTTTTTCTTCCTCCGCGCCTTCCGGCACTTCGGGACGGTCCAGCAGCTCGACGTAAGCCATGGGAGCATTGTCGCCATCCCGGAAGCCGAACTTCAGGATGCGGACATAGCCGCCCGGACGCGAGGCATAGCGCGGGCCGAGTTCGTTGAAGACCTTGACCACCATTTCACGATCGCGCAGGCGATCGAAAGCCAGACGGCGGTTGGCCAGCGACGGCTTCTTGCCCAGCGTGATGATGGGTTCGACGACACGACGCAGCTCCTTGGCCTTGGGCAAGGTGGTCTTAATGACTTCATGACGCAACAGCGAGTTGGTCATGTTGCGCAGCATGGCGAGACGGTGCGCGCTGGTACGGTTAAGTTTTCTAAGGCCGAGACGATGACGCATGATTCAGATCCTGTTCTTTCGAAGCGGGTTCAGCTGGAACGCTCCAACCCGGCAGGCGGCCAGTCGTCCAGCCGCATCCCTAGCGTCAGACCACGCGACGCCAGCACTTCCTTGATTTCGTTGAGAGACTTCCGACCGAGGTTCGGCGTCTTCAGCAGCTCGTTCTCCGTGCGCTGGATCAGATCACCGATGTAGTAGATGTTCTCGGCCTTCAGGCAGTTTGCAGAGCGGACCGTCAGCTCCAGATCGTCGACCGGACGCAACAGGATCGGATCGATCGTGCCCGTGGATGCACCGAAGCCAGCGGCACCGCCGGCACCCAGGCCTTCAACACCGGACGGCACGCTGGAAATGTGACCGCCCATCGTGCCAACGATGGGCGCCTGGCCACCAATGGGCACAGCCGGATCGTTGCCCTCAATGGAGGCGAACACCTGCAGCTGGTCAACCAGGATGGCCGCCGACTTGCGCACCGCTTCCTCGGGCGCGATGGCGCCGTTGGTCTCGATGTCGATCAGCAGACGGTCCAGGTCGGTACGCTGTTCCACACGGGCGCTCTCGACCGCGTAGCTGACGCGCCGAACGGGCGAGAAGGACGCGTCCAGAACGATGCGGCCGATGGTTTTGCTGTCGCCCAGGTTACGCATGTTGCCGGGCACATAGCCGCGGCCCTGCTCGACCTTGATCTGCATGTCCAGCTTGCCCCCCTCGGTCAGCGTTGCGATGACGTGATCGGGGTTGATGATCTCCACATCGTGCGGCAGCTCGATATCGGAGGCCTTGACCGGACCAGGCACTTCCTTGCGCAGCGTGAGGAACACTTCGCTGCGGCCGCGCAGTTTGAAAACGACGCCTTTCAGATTCAGCAGCAGATCGACCACGTCTTCACGCAGCCCGTCCACCGTCGAATACTCGTGCACCACACCGGCGATCTGCACCTCGGTCGGCGCATAGCCAACCATGGAGGACAGCAGCACGCGCCGCAATGCGTTGCCGAGCGTATGGCCGTAGCCACGCTCGAAAGGCTCCATCACCACGCGGGCATGCGAAGGTCCACTGATCTCCTGGACTTCCACAAGGCGTGGCTTGAGCATTGCAGTCTGCATAGGGACTTACCTCACTTGACCCGATCAGCGCGAGTACAGCTCGACGATCAGGCTTTCATTGACGTCGGCAGCGATCTCGGACCGATCCGGGTAGGCCTTGAAGACACCTTCCATCTTGTTCTTGTCCACGGAGACCCAGGACGGGAAGCTGTACTGCTCAGCCAGGTTCAGCGCGTCGACGATCCGAGCCTGTTTCTTGGCGGATTCCTTGACGGCAATGACGTCGTTGGGCTTGATGGCGGCAGAGGGGACGTTCAGGATGGCACCGTTGACCAGAATGGCGCGGTGCGAGACCAGCTGACGTGCCTCGGCGCGGGTGGAAGCCAGGCCCATGCGGTAGACGACGTTGTCGAGACGGGATTCCAGCAGCTGAAGCAGCAGCTCACCAGTGTTGCCGCGCTTGCGGGAAGCTTCGGCAAAGTAGCGACGAAACTGGCGCTCCAGGACGCCATACATGCGCTTGACTTTCTGCTTCTCACGCAGCTGCAGGCCATAGTCGCTGGTGCGCTGGCCACTGGTGCGACCATGCTGTCCAGGCTTGGTGTCGGCTTTGGCCTTGGAGTCGAGGGAGCGACGAGCGCTCTTCAGGAAGAGATCGGTGCCTTCGCGGCGAGAGAGTTTCGCCTTCGGTCCGGTATAACGTGCCACTTTACGTTCCTTTGTTGCTGCGCGGCTCTTGCCGCGGTTAGTCCGCCGCGGGCATCAGTACCCGCCGGTCGAACAAGGTGGTCTTGAAAGAATCAGATACGGCGTTTCTTGGGCGGACGGCACCCGTTGTGGGGCACCGGAGTCACGTCCGAGATCGACAGGATCTTGATGCCCAGCGCGTTCAGCGCACGGACGGAGGAGTCACGGCCAGGGCCAGGGCCTTTGATCCGAACGTCCAGGTTCTTGATGCCATACTCGATAGCGACACGGCCGGCGGCTTCGGCCGCCACCTGGGCTGCAAACGGCGTGGACTTGCGCGAACCCCGGAAACCGGCACCCCCGGAAGTCGCCCACGACAGCGTGTTGCCCTGGCGATCGGTGATCGTGATGATCGTGTTATTGAAGGACGCGTGGACGTGTGCGATGCCGTCGGAAACGTTCTTCTTGACTTTCTTGCGGGCGCGCTGGGAAGCGGCAACCTGCTGCGCTGTAGGATTACGTGCCATCTTTGCTCAGGCTCCTTTACTTCTTCAATGCCACGCCGGCCTTGCTCGGACCTTTGCGGGTGCGTGCGTTGGTACGGGTACGCTGACCACGGACCGGCAGGCCACGACGGTGGCGCAGGCCACGATAGCAACCCAGGTCCATCAGGCGCTTGATCGACATCGAGACTTCGCGACGCAGGTCACCCTCGACGACGAAACGGCCAACCTGATCACGGATGCGCTCCATCTCGGCATCGCTCAGGTCGCGGACCTTCTTGGAAGGCTCGATACCGACCGCGGCGCAGATGGCCTGGGCACGAGCCCGGCCGATGCCGTAAATGGCCGTCAGACCGATAACGGTGTGCTGACGATCCGGAACGTTGACTCCAGCAATACGTGCCATGTTTCAGATTCCTCTCTCAACCCTGACGCTGCTTGTGCCGGGGATCGACACAAATAACGCGGACAATTCCATTGCGCCTGATGATCTTGCAATTCCGGCACATCTTCTTGACACTGGCCATGACTTTCATGTTCTGTCCCTTGCTCACCAAGCGGGGCTCGCCCCGCCTTATTAACCTCTAATGACCGCCGCAGTGGACGCCACGGCAAACACCCCGTCTTATTTCGCGCGAAAGACGATACGCGCCCTGGAAAGATCGTAAGGCGTCAGCTCGACCGTCACCTTGTCTCCAGGCAGGATCCGGATGTAGTGCATCCGCATTTTCCCGGAAATGTGGCCAAGGACCACATGACCATTCTCCAGCTTGACGCGGAACGTGGCGTTGGGAAGGTTCTCCAACACCTCGCCCTGCATCTGGATGACATCTTCCTTCGACATTGTTTTCCTGTAAGAGTCGCTGAAGTATCAGCGACCCATCGAACCCAGCCCCTTGAAGTTGGCTTTCTTCAGCAGGCTTTCGTACTGGTTGGACATCAGGTGCGTCTGAACCTGTGCCATGAAGTCCATCGTCACCACCACGATGATGAGCAGCGAGGTTCCACCGAAGTAGAACGGAACGTTCCACTCCAGGATGAGGAACTCTGGCAGCAGGCAGACCAGCGTGATGTAGAGCGCCCCCACGGCGGTCAGTCGGGTCAGCACCTTGTCGATGTACTTGGCCGTCTGCTCACCCGGACGGATGCCCGGGAGCATAGCACCACTTTTCTTCAGATTCTCGGCGGTGTCACGGCTGTTGTACTGCAGGGCCGTGTAGAAGAAGCAGAAGAAGATGATGGCGATGGCGTACAGCAACATGTACACCGGCTGACCAGGAGACAGCGTGGCGGCCACGTCCCGCAGCGTACGGACCGCGACGTTCTCGCTGTCACCAGAGGTGAACCACTGCGCAAGGGTGGCCGGGAACAGGATGATGGAGCTGGCAAAGATCGGCGGAATGACGCCGGCCATGTTCAGCTTCAACGGCAGATAGGAGGTCTGCCCCTGATAGATCTTGTTACCGACCTGACGCTTGGCGTAGTTGATGGTGATCCGACGCTGACCGCGCTCGATGAAGACCACGAAGGCTGTCACCAGAATGACCAACGCCATGATGATCAGCGCCGCCACCGGGTTCATGTTGCCGTTGCTGACCAGCGAGCCCATGCCGCCAATGGCGCCGGGCAGGCCGGACACGATGCCGGAGAAGATGATCAGCGAGATGCCGTTGCCCAGACCCCGTTCGGTGATCTGTTCGCCCAGCCACATCAGGAACATCGTGCCGGTCACCAGCGAGATGACCGCGACCACCCGGAACATGAAACCGGGGTCGGAGACCAGGTTGCCCTGGGACTCCAGTGCCACCGAGATGCCCAGTGCCTGGAACGTGGCCAGTGCCAGCGTAGCCCACCGCGTGTACTTGGTGATGATGCGCCGACCGGCTTCGCCTTCCTTCTTGATCTGATCGAGCGACGGAACGACGACCGTCAGCAGCTGCATGATGATCGATGCCGAGATGTACGGCATGATCCCCAGCGCAAACACCGAGAACCGGCTGAGCGCGCCGCCCGAGAAGAGGTTGAACAGGCCGAGGACACCACCCTCCTGGTTACCGAAGAGTTCCGCCATCGCGTCCGGATTGATTCCGGGCACAGGGATGTGGGTGCCGATGCGGAACACCACGAGCGCCAGCAGCAGAAACACAAGACGGCGCTTCAAGTCGCCGTACTTGTTGGCCTCACGAGCCTGCACTGACCGATTGGTTGCCATTTACTCAGGCCGCAGCTTGTTCAGCGAAAGGATCCTGGACGCTGCCACCAGCGGCCTCAATGGCGCTGCGAGCACCCTTGGTAGCACCCACGCCAACCAGGGACACCTTGCGCTTGATCTCGCCAGCCAGGATGACCTTGGCGGACAGCGCCAGCTGCGACACGATGCCGGCGGCCTTCAGCACGCTCAGATCGATCTCGGTGGCTTCCAGACGTTGCAGGTCGGACAGGCGAACCTCGCCCACACGGCCAGCCTGCAGCGACTTGAAGCCGCGCTTGGGCAGGCGGCGCTGCAGCGGCATCTGACCGCCTTCGAAACCAACCTTGTGGAAGCCGCCGGAACGGGATTTCTGGCCCTTGTGGCCACGACCGGCCGTCTTGCCCAGGCCGGAACCGATGCCGCGACCGACGCGCTTGGCGGCGTGCCGGGCACCTTCTGCGGGTTTCAAGTCATTCAGTCGCATATCAATCCACCACCTTGACCAGGTATGCCACCTTGGTGATCATGCCGCGCACCGCGGGCGTATCTTCCAGTTCGCGGACCTGATTCATCCGCTTCAGGCCAAGGCCGAGAACCGTGTCACGATGCCCGCCAACCGTACGGCTGGGGCTACGGACCAGCTTCACTTTGACCGTTTTCTTCTGTTCGTTGCTCATCAAGTCTCTCCAGACTGAACGTTCGCGGTGTCAGCGGACGTTCAACCCAAGATTTCCTCGACCGTCTTGCCACGCTTGGCAGCGATCTCGGCCGGGGTCGACAAATTACGGAAGGCGTCCAGCGTTGCACGGACCATGTTGTAGGGGTTGCTGGAGCCATGGCTCTTGGCCACGACGTTGCTCACGCCCAGCACCTCGAACACGGCACGCATCGGACCGCCGGCAATCACGCCGGTACCGTCAGCAGCCGGGGCGATATACACGCGCGAGGCACCGTGGCGACCTTCGACGACGTGGGGAACCGTGCCGCTGCGCAGGGGCACCTTGAACATCTTGCGGCGTGCTTCGTCCATGGCTTTCTGCACCGCCACGGGCACCTCGCGGGCCTTGCCCTTGCCCATGCCGACGCGACCATCACCGTCACCAACCACGACCAGGGCTGCAAAACCCAGAATCCGACCACCCTTAACAACCTTGGTGACCCGGTTGATGCCGATCATCTTTTCCTTCAGACCGTCATCACGCTCATCGGCCCCGCGCTGCGGGCCACGTGCCTGAACCTTTGCCATTCGTTTTCCGTCCTCAGAACTTCAGTCCGGCCTCGCGTGCGGCTTCAGCCAGCGCGCGGACCCGTCCGTGATAGCGATAGCCGGAGCGATCGAACGCAACCGATTCGATACCAGCTTTCAGTGCCTTCTCTGCCACGCGCTTGCCGACGATCGACGCTGCACCGACGTTGCCGCCACGACCCGGCTTCTTGGCCAGCTCGGCACGCACATCGGCTTCAACCGTGGAAGCCGACACCAGGATCCGGTCACCCTCCGGCGACAGGACGTTGGCGTAGATATGCGCATTGCTGCGGAAAACGGACAGGCGGTTGACGCGCAACTCGCTGATCTTGTGCCGCGTCTGGCGCGAACGCCGCAGGCGCGATGCCTTTTTGTCAAATGCCATCTCTGTTCCTTGCACCCGGATGATCGGCCCTCTGCCGGCCGGCCTCTCTGGCCGACCCGTGGGCGATCACCCTCTCGTGCCCTTACTTCTTCTTGGTTTCTTTCAACGTGACCCGCTCATCCGAGTAGCGAACCCCCTTGCCCTTGTAGGGCTCGGGCGGACGATAGGCCCGGATATTGGCGGCCACCTGACCAACCTTCTGCTTGTCGGCCCCTTTCAGCACGATCTCCGTCTGGCTGGGCGTTTCCGCCTTTACGCCTTCCGGCAGCTTGTGCACGACGGGGTGCGAGAAACCGAGCGACAGGTTGAGGTTACTGCCCTGAGCCTGTGCACGAAACCCCACGCCGACCAGGGTGAGGCGACGCTCGAAGCCCTTGGTGACGCCGTTGACCATGTTGGCCACCAGTGCACGCAGCGTACCCGACATAGCGTTGGCTTCAGCCGAGTCGTTGCTGGGGCTGACCAGCAGCTGATCGCCTTCCTGCTTGATCTGCGCGTTGGGATTGATTGCCTGGGTCAGCGTACCCAGTGGGCCCTTGACCGTGATGCTGTCGGCAGCCAGCTTGACCTCCGCGCCCTTGGGCACGGCAATCGGCATCTTTCCGATACGGGACATGTTCTGGCCTCCTTAAGCGACGTAACCCAGCACTTCGCCGCCGATGCCGGTCTGGCGTGCCTTGCGATCGGTCATCACGCCCTGGGAGGTGGTGATGATGGCAACACCCAGGCCGTTCATCACCTGAGGCAGGTCGTTGCGTGCCTTGTAGATCCGCAGACCAGGACGCGACACCCGCTCGAGGCGCTCGATGACCGGACGGCCGGCATAGTACTTCAGTGCCACTTTCAGCAGTGGCTTACCGTCGTTCTCGAGGACTTCAAAGCCCTCGACATAGCCTTCCTCCTGCAGAACGCGGGCGATGGCCACCTTCAGTTTGGACGACGGGATCACGACGGATTCCTTCTCGACGCGCTGCGCGTTGCGGATCCGCGTGAACATGTCGGCGATCGGATCGCTCATGCTCATTGGTAATCGCTCCCGTAGCAGGCCAGTGCCGGCTTGACGCCCAGCTTGGCCGAATTCGATTCAAACTTGATCACTTCTTTCACTCCGACGCAGTTACCAGCTGGCCTTGGTCAGCCCGGGGATCTCGCCCCGCATGGCGAACTCACGCAACTTGTTACGGCCCAGGCCGAACTTGCGGAACACGCCGCGCGGACGTCCCGTGAGGGCGCAGCGCTTGCGCATGCGCGTGGGACTGGCTGCGCGCGGTTGTTTCTGGATGGCGAGACGCGCCTGATAGCGCTCCTCGTCGGATTTGGATTGATCGTCGATAATGGCCTGAAGTGCTGCACGCTTGGCGGCGTACTTCTTGACCAGTGCTTCGCGCTTCTTCTCGCGCTCGATCATGGATGCCTTTGCCATTCATTCACCCCTGGAGGTCAGCTTCGGTTTTCGGCTAATGCCAGCCAACCTCAGTTGCGGAACGGAAACCGGAAAGCGGACAACAGCGCCTTGGCTTCCTCGTCGGATTTTGCGGTCGTCGTGATGCTGATGTTCAGACCACGCAGTGCGTCAACCTTGTCATACTCGATCTCGGGGAACATGATCTGTTCCTTGACACCGAAGTTGTAGTTGCCGCGACCGTCGAAGGAACGGCCGGACACGCCCCGGAAGTCACGCACCCGCGGCAGCGCCACGGTGATCAGACGATCCAGGAACTCATACATGCGGACACCACGCAGGGTGACCATGCAGCCAATGGGATAGCCTTCCCGGATTTTGAAGCCGGCAATGGCCTTGCGGGCCTTGGTGACCACGGGCTTCTGGCCGGCGATCTTGGCCAGGTCGGCCACGGCGTTGTCCATGATCTTCTTGTCGGCGACCGCTTCACCCACGCCCATGTTCAGCGTGATCTTGGTGATCCGGGGCACTTCCATCACGGATTTGTAGCCGAATCGCTTGGTCAGCTCGGGAACGAGCTTTTCACGATAGGTTTCTAAGAGACGCGCCATCGATGTTTCCTTTTGGGTCTTCCGATTCCTGCCGGAATCAGGACTTCAGCTCTTCGCCGTTGGACTTGAAGACGCGGACCTTGCGACCATCCTCAAGAACCTTGAATCCAACCCGGTCACCCTTACCGGACGTGGGGTTAAACAGCATCACGTTGGACTGGTCAATGGGCATCGACTTGTCCACCACGCCGCCGTTGGTGCCCCGCATGGGGTTCGGCTTGACGTGCTTCTTGACGATGTTGACACCGTCGACGAGCAGGTGGCGGTCATCCACGCGCTGGGTGACGGTACCGCGCTTGCCCTTGTCCCGCCCGGCGATGACGATGACCTCATCACCCTTACGAATCTTTTGCATCATGATTAAACAGCCCTCGGCTTGAATCGCGTGTTGATCGGCAGGCTCAAAGCACTTCCGGTGCCAGCGAGACGATTTTCATAAACCGCTCGGTACGCAGCTCACGCGTGACAGGCCCGAAGATACGGGTGCCGATCGGCTCAAGCTTGCTGTTGAGCAGCACGGCGGCGTTGCCATCGAAACGCAGCAGCGAGCCGTCGGGACGACGCACGCCCTTGGCGGTACGCACGACAACCGCGTTGTAAATCTCGCCTTTCTTCACGCGACCACGGGGCTGCGCTTCCTTGACCGAGACCTTGATGATGTCACCGATTCCGGCGTAGCGGCGCTTGCTGCCACCGAGCACCTTGATACACATGACCTCGCGCGCCCCCGTGTTGTCGGCGACACTCAGCGTCGACTGCATCTGAATCATTGCAATATCCTGACGATTTCTTGCCCAACTTGGACCCGCGTTGGCAATACCGCCGCAGACCAGTCTTGGTTCCGTTGACCGATTGGCCCACGCCGGGACAACCGATCGGATTGAATTCATTGAAACGATCTGCCCTGACTGCCCGTGGATGCCCGGGGCAAAGCCACCGAGGCTGAGCAGACAAAGCCGATCGCGTTGCCGGAAGGCGATACGACCGCTTGGGTCGTGTGCCAGACCGGCAGCCCCATGCCTTGAATGACGAGGATGTCACGCCTGACGCTGGGAAGATTTAGAGTATAGGAAAGTTCCCGACTCTTTACAAGCCTGACAACGCAATTTTCCACCCTGCCCAGCCCTTCATGGCGAAACAGGCCGGACCGGGTGACGGGAAGCTCCACCCTGGGGGAGACTGGCTAGACAGAAAGCCTCAGGGAAGCGCCTTTGGTGTGGGTGCGCCTGGACGCCCCTCGTCCAACCAGACCCTGGCGGAGGTGCCGCCGCACCCGGGCCTGAGCCCGGATCTGAACCGAAACCCGGAGCCGATTCCAGAAAGCACTACGCCCGGCATACGGCCGGGCGTAGTGTTCATGTCGTGTCCGACTAGATCAGACCACCTTGGCAGCAGTCAGCAGACGGGAGACATACCAGGACTTGGTCTTCGAGACCGGACGACCCTCCTGAATCTCGACGATGTCGCCCTCGTTGTACTGCGTTTCGGTGTGCGCGTGATACTTTTTGGACTGCACAACGTACTTGCCGTACACCGGATGCTTGACTTTGTGCTCGACCAGCACGGTCACAGTCTTCTGCATCTTGTTGCTGGTGACCCGGCCGGTGAGGGTGCGGGTGCGGGAGGTGTTGGTGGTTTGCACCGCTGCTTGATCACTCATTTGGCTGCCACCTGCTTCTCTTTGATGACGGTCTGCACGCGAGCGATGTCGCGGCGCAGCCGCTTCAGTTGGGCGGTATTGCTGTTCTGCTGAGTGGCAATCTGCATGCGCAGCGCGAAATGCGCGCGGCCCAGATCACTCAGCTCCTGCTGCAGACCTGCCACGTCCTTGGTTCTCAGTTCTGTCGCTTTCATCTTCGACTCCAGTTGGCGTCAGGCGCCAATCTGACGGGTGACGAAAACCGTGGACAACGGCAGCTTGGCCGCAGCCAGGGCGAAGGCTTCACGGGCCAGCGCTTCGTTCACGCCGTCCATCTCGTAGAGCACCTTGCCGGGCTGGATCTCGGCGACCCAGTACTCTGGGTTACCCTTGCCGTTACCCATACGGACTTCCGCAGGTTTCTGGGAAATCGGCTTGTCCGGGAAGATGCGGATCCAGATCCGACCACCCCGTTTGATGTGACGCGTCATGGCACGACGAGCCGATTCGATCTGACGAGCCGTCAGGCGACCACGAGCGGTCGCCTTCAGGCCGAATTCACCGAAGGCAACGGTGGCGCCACGGGTGGCGAGACCCGTGTTGCGGCCTTTCTGTTCCTTCCGGTATTTACGTCTGGAGGGTTGCAACATGATTCTTCTACCTTAGCTTGGTTCACTCATCGGACTGCACAGGCAGACCCATCAGTTGTCGCCCTTGTCTTCTGCCGTGGCAGGCGCTGCTTCGACAGCGGCCTTGCGGGGCGCGCGACGACCAGGGGCGCGGGCATCGGCGCCTTCGGCACCGGCCTCACGACGACGACCACGACCGGGGGCAGCACCAGGACGACCCGGGCGGCGACCGCGACGGTCTTCACGCTCGTTGCCGGCGGCTTCCTTCTCGGTGGTCTCGGGCGCTTCGCCGCGACCCAGGGTGTCACCCTTGTAGACCCAGACCTTGACACCGATGATGCCATAGGTGGTGTGGGCTTCGGAGGTACCGTAGTCCACGTCGGCGCGCAGTGTATGCAGGGGCACACGACCTTCGCGATACCACTCGGTACGGGCGATCTCGGCACCGTTCAGACGACCGGCGCTCATGATCTTGATACCCTGGGCACCCAGGCGCATGGCGTTCTGCATGGCGCGTTTCATGGCGCGGCGGAACATGATGCGCTTTTCCAGCTGCTGGGTGATCGAGTCAGCGATCAGTTGGGCATCCAGCTCAGGCTTGCGGATTTCCTCGATGTTGACGTGCACGGGCACCCCCAGCATCTTGGTCAGCTCGACCTTCAGACGCTCGATGTCCTCGCCCTTCTTGCCGATCACCACGCCCGGACGAGCCGAGTAGATGGTGATGCGTGCGTTCTTGGCAGGACGCTCGATCAGCACGCGGCCAACCGAGGCGTTCTTCAGGCGCTTCTTGAGGAACTCGCGCACTTGCAAGTCGTCTGCAAGCATGCCGGCGAAGTCTTTGTTACCTGCGTACCAACGCGAAGCCCAGTTGCGGCTGACGGCAAGCCGGAATCCGGTCGGGTGAATTTTCTGTCCCATGTTCTCGGTCCTTCCTCAGCTCAGGACTTCTTGCCAGTACCGACCGTCAGGTAGATATGGCAGGTTTGTTTCTCGACGCGGACGCCGCGACCCTTGGCGCGCGCCGAGAAACGACGCAGCGACTGGCCTTTCTCGACGTGAACCCGGCTGACCCGGAGTTCGTCCACGTCTGCACCATCGTTGTGCTCGGCATTGGCAATGGCCGATTCGAGCACCTTCTTGAGAATCTTCGCCGCTTTCTTGGGCGAAAAATTCAGGATATTGAGCGCAGCTTCCACCGACTTTCCGCGAACCTGGTCTGCCACCAGGCGACCCTTCTGGGCAGAAATCCGGACACCGCGCAGGACTGCTTGAGTTTCCATCTCGTCAACTTTCCCTTGATCTTGTCAGGCCAACATGGGGCGGGCCACCTTGGACACGGGGTCTGCGGCGGCCCTCACCATCAGCGCTTGGCCTTCTTGTCGGCGGCGTGCCCTTTGAACGTGCGAGTCAGCGCGAATTCACCCAGCTTGTGACCCACCATGTTCTCGTTGATGAACACCGGAACGTGCTGCTTGCCGTTGTGAACGGCAATGGTCAGGCCAATGAACTCAGGCAGAACCGTCGAACGACGCGACCAGGTTTTGATTGGGCGCTTGTCCTTGCCCGATGCAACTGCATCGACTTTTGCCAGCAAGTGATGGTCGACAAACGGACCCTTCTTGATTGAACGTGCCATGTCGTATTACCGGTTATTTCTTCTTGCGCCGCTGAACGATCATCGAATCGCTGCGCTTGTTGCGACGGGTGCGATAGCCCTTGGTCGGCTTACCCCACGGGTTGACAGGCACGCGGCCCTCACCCGTGCGCCCCTCACCACCACCGTGCGGGTGGTCGATCGGGTTCATGGCCACGCCACGGACCGTCGGGCGGATACCACGCCAGCGGGTGGCACCGGCCTTGCCGATCTGGCGCAGGCTGTGCTCGCCGTTGCCGACTTCGCCCAGGGTTGCACGGCACTCGATGTGGATGCGACGGATCTCGCCGGAACGCAGACGAACCTGTGCGTAGATGCCTTCACGCGCCAACAGCTGTGCAGAACCACCAGCGGAACGAGCAATCTGACCACCCTTGCCCGGCTGCATCTCGATGTTGTGGATCGTGGACCCCACAGGGATGTTGCGGATGGGCAGGGTGTTGCCAGCGCGGATCGGGGCCTCGGAACCGGACATCAGTTCGGCGCCGGCCGAAACGCCACGCGGTGCCAGGATGTAGCGGCGCTCGCCGTCTGCGTACAGCAGCAGGGCCAGGTGGGCGCTACGGTTCGGATCATATTCCAGGCGCTCGACGCGGGCGGGAATACCGTCTTTGTTGCGGCGGAAGTCGACGATCCGGTAATGACGCTTGTGACCACCACCACGATGACGGGTGGTGATGTGACCCAGGTTGTTGCGACCCGAGCCGCGTTTCTTCGGCTCGATCAGCGACGCAACCGGGGCGCCCTTGTGCAAGGTCGGAGTAACGACCTTGACCATCGCCCGGCGGCCGGGCGACGTCGGTTTCAGTTTCACGACCGGCATTTACTTGGTCTCCGCGAAATTGATCTCTTGGCCCGCTGCCAGACTGACATACGCCTTGCGGATGTTCCGCCGACGCCCCATGCCGCGGCCGAAGCGCTTCTGCTTGCCCGCGATGTTGACCATGTTGACCGCATCGACCGTCACCTTGAACAGCGACTCGATGGCAGCCTTCACTTCACCCTTGGTGGCATCCTGCATCACCCGGAAGACGTACTGGTTCTGCTTTTCGCCCACCAGCGTGCTTTTCTCGGAGATGACCGGAGCGATCACCACTTGTGTCAGACGATTCGGATTCATCCCAGCATCTCCTGAATCTGCGCCAGCGCCTGCTTGGTGACCAGGACGTTGTCGTAATGGACCAGCGACAGCGGGTCGATGTGGCGGGTTTCGAGCACCAGCACGTGCGGCAGGTTGCGAGCCGCCAGATAGAGGTTCTCGTCTTCGTTGTCCACCACGATGAGCGTGGACTTCAGACCCATGCCGTTGAGCTTGCCGACCAGCAGTTTGGTCTTGGGCGCTTCCAGCTTCAGCGACTCGACCACCGACAGACGGTCTTCGCGGACCAGCTGCGACAGGATGGAGCGCATGCCGGCGCGATACATCTTCCGGTTGACCTTCTGCGAGAAGTTCTCATCCGGCTTGTTCGGGAAGATGCGACCACCTCCACGCCACAGCGGGCTGGAGGTCATACCGGCGCGGGCGCGACCCGTGCCTTTCTGACGCCACGGCTTCTTCGTGGAGTGACGGACCTCGGTACGGTCCTTCTGGGCACGATTGCCGCTGCGGGCGTTGGCCTGGTAGGCCACGACGATCTGGTGAATCAGCGGCTCATTGAAGTCGGTGCCGAAAACGGTGTCAACCACCGAGACGGCGCCAGCCTTCTGACCCTGATCGTTCAAGATATTTAGTTCCATGTTCGAACGATCCTCTCTCAAGCCTTGCCCTTGGCCTCGGCAGCCTCGGCCCGGACGGGCTTCAGGCGGCGCTTGACCGACGGGGTGATGACCAGATGACCGCCAGCCGAGCCCGGCACGGCGCCACGAACCAGCAGCAGACCACGGTCGGTGTCGATGCGCTCGACGACCAGGTTCTGAACGGTGCGGGTGACGTTACCCATCTGACCGGACATGCGCTGACCCGGGAACACACGACCCGGATCCTGCGCCATGCCGATGGAACCCGGAACGCGGTGCGAACGCGAGTTACCGTGCGAGGCGCGCTGGGAACCGAAGTTGTGACGTTTGATGGTGCCGGCAAAGCCCTTGCCTTGCGAGGTGCCCTGCACGTCGATGTACTGACCGACCACGAAGTGATCAGCGCCCAGCACCGTACCAGCCGGAACTTCGGCAGCACGCTCGGGCGAGACGTGGAATTCGGCAGCCACAGTACCGGCCTGGACGCCAGCCTTGGCATAGTGACCTGCTTCAGCGGCATTGACGCGGGATGCGCGACGCTCGCCATAGACGAGCTGAACAGCAGAGTAGCCGTCTTTTTCGACGGACTTGACCTGCGAGACCCGGTTACCGGAAACATCGATGACGGTGACCGGAATGCTTTCGCCGTCATCAGTAAAGATTCGCATCATTCCGACCTTTCGGCCCAGAAGACCAAAAGCGGAACTAGCCTGACTTCCGGCGCCGCCGGAAACATCAGCCTGAGACCCCATGCGGAGACCCCCTTCAAGCGATTATCGACACCTGCGGCTTCGATTGGCCGCAAGCCTTACCAAAGGGGGAAAGTATAAACCGCGCACCCATCCGGACGCAACCATGACGGGGCACGAATCGGTCCGGACTCCCTGGATCCCAATGGGGGCGGGCCAGGACGAAGCGCCCCTCACCCCTCAAGAACACCACCGGGAACCGACGATCGGACGGTCGCAGGTTTCCAGCCTGTCATGCGCACCTGCAGCATGACCAAGCCCAGCCCGGTCTTTCGAGGCCCCAGTTGCCTCGCATGCCTTCTTTGGCGACGTTTCCAACGGCAGAAGGTCATTGAATAGCCTGCCGAATAGGCTGTCCGGTCGCCATCCCTGCCATTTTGCAGATTCCACGTCTGTCCGTAGGTTTTGCTGCGCTGCGTTGCCCCGGAGCGTAGTACATTTTTGCGATGTGACGTGTTGCAACGTTCGAGTTACGAACGTGAAAACGCCTGGGCAGGCCTGGCAGGAGGGCCTAGCACCGTGAGAGCGGCCACGCGTCATGACCCATCTCATTTGTGCATCACGCAACCCCTGCAGGACGGACATGGCCATGCTGACACTGGAACAACAACAGACCCTGGCTTTCGAACATGTGCGCAATGCGCTGGTGCACCGTCTGGGCCGCAAGGCCACCGGTGCTCAGTGGCAGCAGTTCGAGGATCGACTGAGAACCCATCTGCCGGCGCTGCTGGACAACCTGCAGCCACTCTACGGGCATCGCCCGGACTTCCTGGAGCAGCTCGACACGCTGGTCGACACGGCCTGGACCGGTTGGTCCGAGCGCCCGAAGGAGATGAAGGCGCTGGACGAGGCCCGGGAAAAGACCCCCACCTGGTTCCAGTCGGAGAAGGTGGTGGGCGGCGTCCTCTACGTGGACCGCTTCGCGGGCAACCTGAAGAACCTGCAGGAGCAGATCCCCTACTTCAAGGAGCTGGGGCTTTCCTATCTGCACCTGATGCCCCCATTCAAGGTGCCGCCGGGCAGGAGCGACGGCGGCTATGCGGTCAGCAGCTACCACGACGTGAACCCCGAGATCGGCACGATCGACGACCTGCGGACGCTGGCCAAGGCGCTACGCAAGGAAGGCATCAGCCTGGTGCTGGACTTCATCTTCAACCACACGGCCAACGACCACCCCTGGGCACAGGCCGCGGTCCAGGATGATCCCAGGTACAAGGACTTCTATTTCCTGTTCCCCGACCGCACCCAGCCTGACATCTATGAGCGCACGGTGCGCGAGATCTTCCCGGACGAGCACCGGGGCGCCTTTACGCAGCTGCCCGACGGCCGCTGGATCTGGACGACCTTCCATTCCTTCCAGTGGGATCTGAACTACAGCAATCCGGCGGTATTTAACGCCATGGCCGGCGAGATGCTGTCGATCGCCAACCTGGGCGCCGAGATCCTGCGTCTGGACGCGGTGGCCTTCGTCTGGAAGCGGCCGGGCACACCCTGCGAGAGCCTGCCCGAGGTGCACAACGTGATCCGTGCCTTCAACGCGCTGGCCCGGATTGCAGCGCCCTCGCTGCTCTTCAAGTCCGAAGCCATCGTGCATCCGGCCGAGGTGATGTCCTACATCTCGCCGGAAGAGTGCCAGCTGTCATACAACCCGCTGCAGATGGCGCTACAGTGGAACTCGCTGGCCACCCGCGAGGTGAACCTGCTGCAACAGGCGCTGGAGAAGTGGCACCACCTGCCTCACAACACAGCCTGGGTGAACTACGTACGCAGCCATGACGACATCGGCTGGACCTTTGCCGACGAGGATGCCGCCCAGTTCGGCATCAATGGCTACGACCACCGCAAGTTCCTGAACCGCTTCTACAACAACCGCTTCCCCGGCAGCTTCGCCCGCGGCGTGCCGTTCCAGGAGAATCCGGACACGGGTGATGCCCGGGTCAGCGGCACCTTCGCCTCGCTGGCCGGTCTGGAGCAGGGTGACCCGATGGCCGTGCAGCGGATGCTGCTGCTGTTCAGCGTGATCCTGAGCACCGGCGGCCTGCCGCTGATCTACCTGGGCGACGAGGTGGGCACGCTGAACGACCCCAGCTACCTGGACTCGCCCGACGAGGCCGACGACAGCCGCTGGATCCACCGCCCGCACCGCGACGTGACCCGCTACGATCAGCGCAACAACCCCAACACGGTGCCCGGCCAGATCTTCACCGGCCTGCGCAGCATGATCATCATCCGCGCCAACACACCGGCCTTCGCCGGAGGCGAGCTGATCGGCTACCGGGCAGGCAATCCGGCCGTGCTGGGCTACACGCGCAGCAGCACCCAGCAGACGGTGCTGGTGCTGGCCAACTACAGCGAGTTCGAGCAGCACTGCCCGGCCCAGGTCTTCCAGGCCATGCCCGATCACCCGGTACGCGACCTGCTGACCGACCGCTCATACAGCCTGCGCGATGGCGTGACGCTGGCACCTTACGGGGTGCTCTGGCTCGAGGTCCGCGCGCCGGAATCGGCCGCTCACGCCTGACCCCCTGACCGGATGCCGGGTTCCTCGTCATGCAAAGTCCGGCATTCAAGTCACAGGGCGGTGGTTGGGCGGGTCCGTCCTGTTCTGGCCAGCTGCCGCTCTCTCCCTCCAACCCTTTTGCCTGAAGTAGAAAGGAGCTCTCTTGAAGAAGATGCAGATGATGGCCGCTGCCGGTACGGGCATCGTACTGGCCATGTCGTGCCTGAGCACCGCCGCCGCGGCCGAAGAGGCCGCCGCCCCCACCTTCTCGTTCGGCGCCTACCTTCGCAGCGGCGCCGGCACCACCTCCGACGGCGGCTCGCAGGCCTGCTTCCGCCTGCCGGGCGCCGCGACGTTCTTCCGTCTGGGCAACGAATGCGACTCCTACGTGGATCTGAAGCTAAAGTCGTACCTGGGAGAGGTCAAGGGCACCAAGTTCGACGCCAAGATCACGCTGTCGCACGGCACCCAGGGCATGGCCAACTGGGAGCAGAGCACGCCGGCGCTGCGCGAGCTGTTCGTGACGGCCAGCGACATCGGCTCGTCGCTGGACGTGCGGGCCCTGGACGGAGCGATCCTGTGGGTGGGCAAGCGCTTCTACAAGAACCCCGATGTCCACATGATGGACTACACGTACTGGGAGCCAGGTCAGGGTCCGGGTTTCGGTCTGGACAACGTGACACTGGGGCCGGGCAAGTTCGCCTATGCGATGTTCCGGATGGGAGACTTCACCGGCTTTGGGGTCAACAACGGCCTCAACGGCTACAACCCCGACCTGATCGGGGGCGGCTCGCGTTCGGCCACGGTGCATGACTTCCGTCTGGAAGAGATCGGGGTCAATCCGGGCGGCAAGCTGACGGTGGGCATGGACTTGGTGCGCGCCAGCAACCGCGGAGGCACCAGTACCTACACGGTGGACACCACGCAGTCGGTGGACCTGGACAACAACCCGGCCACGCCGAACGTGGACGTGGTGGTGCGCGAGACCCGCACCATCGACAACAAGGCCGGCAGTAACGGCACGGCGTTCACCCTCTCGCACGAGCAGGCCAATGCCTTCGGCCTGGGCGGCACGAACTCGGCGGTGCTGCAGTTCGCGCACGACGCGGCCCTACTGAAAGGCTACGGCGTGGGTGGCAGCACCGACAAGCGCCGCGAGTGGATGGTGTTCGACCACTGGCTGTATGAGCCGGCACACAGCAAATGGTCGGCCACATCGACCATCGGCTATCGCCACGCCAAGGTCAATGACGTGAAGATGCGCGAGATGTGGGTGGGCACCCGTCCGCTCTACAACATCAACGAGGTGCTGGGCCTGTTCACCGAGCTGAGCCACCAGCGCGTCAAGCAGGATTCGGAATCGACCCGCACGCTGTCCAAGGTGACGCTGGGCACGCAGTTCTCGATGGGACCGGGCGTGATGGCGCGGCCTGCGCTGCGGCTCTTTGCCACCTACGCGAAGTGGAACGATGCGGCGGCAAACGCCGGCCCCGTGGCCTGCACCGGTCGTGACTGCAACACGGCCGTGACCTCGTTCGCCAACAAGCGCAGCGCTGTGACCTACGGCGCCCAGGTGGAAGCCTGGTTCTGATGTTGCGTCCATCCGGCGCCGAGGCCCGGCGCCGTCTTTCAGAGGAAGATCGCTCCCATGAAGATTGACCATCGCGTGGTGATGACATTTCGCCAGATACTGCTGATGAACTTCGGGTTCTTCGGCATCCAATACAGCTTCGGGTTGCAGCAGACCGCCATCAACCCGGTGTTCAGCATGCTGCACGCCAACCCCGACCAGCTGCCGATCCTGAACCTGGCCGGCCCGGTGACCGGCCTGATCATCCAGCCGCTCATCGGTGCCATCAGTGACCGGACCTGGATTCCCAGCCTGGGCCGTCGGCGCCCGTTCTTCCTGATGGGGGCGATCGGTTGCAGTGTCTGCCTGTTCCTGTATCCGCACGTCACCGAGCTGTGGATGGCCGTGCTACTGCTGTGGCTGCTGGACGCTAGCAACAACACCGCCATGGAGCCGTATCGCGCATTTATCGCCGACAAGCTGCCCGATGAGCAACATGCCACCGGCTTCCTGATGCAGAGCTTCTTCGCGGGCCTGGGCATCACGCTGGCCAACGTGTCACTGTATTTCTTCCAGCGCCACTTCACCGCCGTGACCGATGAAGGCATGCCGGTCTGGGTGTATGGCTCCTTCTACGTCGGTGCGTTCTGCTCGATCGCCACGGTGCTGATCTCGGTGCTGACCACCCCGGAAATCGAACCCACCCCCGAGGAGTTGGCCGAAATCCAAGCCAAACCCCACGGTCTGGTCGCTGCCGTCAAGGAGATCTACGAAGCCATCCTGGTAATGCCCAAGACCCTGTGGCAGCTGGGCGCGGTCTACATGTTCCAGTGGTACGCCATGTTCGTCTACTGGCAGTTCGTGTCGCACAGCATTGCCGACTCGGCCTTTGGCCGGTCGGAAGCCACCGATCCGAAAGTTGCCGCGCACCTGTATGAGCAGGCAGTGGCCTGGACCGGGCTGGTCAACGGCTTCTACAACGTCGTCACCTTCCTGTCGGCCTTCGTGCTGATGTACCTGGCCCGCAAGTACCAGGCCAAGCTGGTGCATGCCTTTGCCCTGGCCCTGATGTCCCTGGGGCTGTGCCTGTTCCCGCACATCAGCAACAAGTTCCTGCTGTTCCTGCCGATGATCGGCTTCGGCATTGGCTGGGCCAGCATGCTGGGCGTGCCCTACATGATCGCCGTGGCCGAGATTCCGTCGGGCCGCTATGGCGTCTACATGGGCATCATCAACATGATGATCGTGATCCCCATGCTGCTCCAGACGGTGAGCTTTGGCTGGATCTACAAGCACGTGCTGGGCGATGACCCTGGCGCTGCAATGACCTGCGCCGGCCTACTGCTGCTGATTGCCTGCATCGCCACGCTATTCGTATCGACGCCACACATGCCACGTCGGGACAACTTCCCGATGAAGAATCGCACTCAGGACAAGGCCTGATCCGCGTCGGGCAAGGCTCGCCTCCCTGCAGAATGCGGGTCATGCCCCCAGCGCATTGGCATCACATTCGCCCGGCTCTGCCGGGCTCTTCTGAAAGCTGGTCCCTTCACGGGGGCCGGCTTTTTTCATGGGCTAGTCTACCTGGCCGACTCCCACCAGGTTGAGCGCGGCGGCTCGGAGAAGTCGAAGACCTGCCCGATCTCGGGCGTGACCACGTCCACACCCTTTCGATCCGCCTCGGCCATGAAGCGGCGGATCGGCTCTTTCCAGGGATGGAACGCCAGGTCGAGCTTGCCCCAGTGGATGGGCACCACCTGCCGAGCCCGCACGTCCTGGACCGCCTGTACCGACTGCTCGGGCTGCATGTGAATGAAGGCCCAGCGCTCGTTGTAGGCGCCATTCTCCATCAGGGCCACATCGAAGGGGCCGTAGCGCCGGCCGATCTCGGCAAAGTGCCTGCCGTAGCCACTGTCGCCATTGAAGAAGAGCGAGAAGCCGGGCGTCTTCAGCACCCAGGAGCCCCAGAGGGTGGCGTTGCGGTTGTCGAAACGCCGGCCACTGAAGTGACGGGCGGGAGCCAGCGTGATGTCCACATCGCCCTGTCGGGTGGATTCATGCCAGTCCAGTTCGGTGATCTTGTCGTCGGCCACACCCCAGCGCAGCAGATGGGCGCGCACGCCCAGCGGTACCACATAGTGCCCCACCCTCGGATCCAGATCGCGGATGGCACGCCAGTCCAGGTGGTCATAGTGGTCATGTGACAGCAGCACGACATCCAGTGCAGGGAAGTCGGCGGCGGTGACAGGATGCCGCATCGGGAAAGGCGCCCCTGCCAACGGGATGGGCGAGGCCCGGTTGACCAGCGGGTCAGTGACCATCACTTTGCCGGCCAGACGGAACAGCACGGTAGAGTGGCCCAGCCAGACGAACTGGCCATCCTCCAGGGGTTGCTCATGCAAGTTCAGCGGCCGGTTGGGTAGCGGTTCGGACGGCACCTTGCCCTCAGGGGGCGTCAGGACGTTGCGAAGCCATTCGATGACGCCGACCGGCTGGGTGTTTCCGGGTGACATCAACGGTGTGGGCTCGGCATTGCGAAAGACCTGACCATCGAACTGTGGCGAGGCCTGGATGCGCGCCAGGCTCCGGGCGTCCGGCTCGCCGCCGAATACAGGGTGAAAACGGATGAAGAGCCAAGTGGACAAGGCCAGGACAACGGCAACGATGGCCAGCCACTTGAGAATGACGAGAAGGGAGGCAAGCATTCACCGTATATGGGGGTTGCCGGCCAGAATCAACCCCTACCGTACCCTTGGCGAAGGGAACTCCACCAGGGTGCAGACCGCACCCAGGCGACAGCGCGGGCCACAGATCCCGCGCCTCCGTTCAGAAGCTCAGCGTCCGCCCTGCCCTGCGGCGACCGTCCGGTCGATCCAGCCGAACAGCTCGTCCAGATCGTAGTCGCCACTGTGCGGCACGTCCCAGGGCATGAACAGATCCACCTGCTTGCCGGTGTTCTGCAATCGCGTGGCCAGGATCACGGCGATGGCGTGGGAGGTATCGCGGTCGGCCGTGCCCACCCGGATGCGCCAGTGCTGAGGTCCTGCCTGCCGATGGGCGATATAGTTCATCGGGTTCATCAACCGAACGGTTTGGGCATCAGCCACGCCGGCACCCTTCACCGTGCTGTGCGCCGCCGAATACGCGGTGAAATGCCGAGCATCCACCGTTTCGGTACCGAATTCCTGATTCTCGCCACTGTCCAGCGCCAGACCGTCAAAGGCGGGCGGCGTCTTCTGGCGACCCGCGGCACGCGCGAAGGCGGCAAAGTCCACCGCCTTCACTTGGCCGTCCTGAAGGGTGAGCCAGCCACGGTCGGACAGGTCCTTGCCAGCATCCAGCTGCTTCTGGGCCGAGGCGGCCAGATACGAAGCCACATGCGCCTTGAAGCTGCCGTTGCCCTGGGCATCCAGAGACAGCTTCCGGCCATCCGGGCCCAGCAGGTGCAGGGCATTCACGTACTCGGAGAACAGCGGCTTGAGCTGGCTTGAAACCTTCTTCTGCTCGGAAGTAAGCACTCCCTTCGCAAGCTTGCGTTCGACATGGAAGTCGATCTGACGCATGTCGATCTTGGCGTAGTCATCGACGCCATTGAATTCCCATTCGTAGGCGGCATCGGCCTGCTCCAGGATGGAAATCGGGCAGTAGGCCGAGACGGCAAAGATGTCGTCGGGCGCGTCTGCTGCCCCCAGCGCCTTCAGGTAGGGCTCGTAGTCGGGCTGGTTGGCGCTGGCGCCCAGCAGGACCGACAACGCACCACCGGCACTGGTCCCGTTGGAGATGATCCGGTTGGCATCACCCGGCATGGAGGCATCGTTGTGCTTCAGATAGCGTACTGCCGCCTTCAGGTCGACGATGGCGGCCGGCGCCTTGCCGGTGGCCTGGGTACGCCCTCGCGCACCAGGCGAGACGACCACCAGGCCACGTGCCAGCGCCGCCTGCATGGCGTCGGTCTTGTCAGGGTCGCGCGGGCCAAAGCCTGCCTGCCCCATCACCCCGGGCTTGGCCGGCATGTAGCCACCAATCTGATTGGGCAGGAAGATTGGGGCCGTCCTGGCCGTGTAGCCATTGATGGTGCCACCCTGGAAGTAGGCCTCCGGCACGTAGATGTTCAGGCTCTGGTACTCGGCATCGACCGGGTTGCGAACGTAGACCACATTCTCGTAAGCCCGGTAGGCCACGGCCTTGCCATTGACGCGCGTGCTTCCGGACGTGGGGGTGAGAAGAGAGAAATCGAGGGTATTCATGTCAGCCTGGCGGGTCTGTTGGGAGGCGTTTGCGCGGACGCCATTCATTGAGGCCGAGGGCCCGTGCTGGCCGGCGGCCAATGCGACCGTTCCAACCAGCAGACTGCCGACAAGCAGGGCCAGCCGGGTGTGCCGCAGGAAGGGACGGCCTTGCTGCGGCGGTGCCGAACGCGTCCGGAGGGATGGCGTGACATAGGTATTCATGGATTCTCCTGTGTCGAGGAGCCAGGGAATGTGGATGCGCCAGAGCCAGCACATCCAGACGAACCTATTGGCCCTTGCGATGGAAACGGCTGGCCGCCCAGAGCATCAGCAGCGCCACGAACAGTGCCAGTCCGAAAGCTAGATGCAGGCCGTCGAGCATGGCTGCCCGAGCAGCCTCGGTGAGCGCACCGCCAGCGCTCGCTGCGGCGTGCGCTGCCGCGTTGATGGTAGCGCCCTGCCCTCCTGCCTGCCCCGGTTCCAGGGTCGGGTGCAGGGAATCCGTCGAAAGGGTCGTTTCGGCAGTCCCTGCGGCGCTTTCGGAAAGCCGCTCGCCCAGATGCGTGACGCCCACGAAGAAGGCTGCTCCCAGCGCACCGGCGATGGGGATGAGCGTTGCCATGATGGCGGCGCCGTGGGGGTTGAGGTTGCGCGGCAAGGCGTTGAGACCGTAGGTCTCGGACACCATGGCCGCCGCCCCAGCCGCCGAGAAGAGTCCAAACAGCGTAGCCAGCCACCACGCCTTGGATGTTGCATCGAAGCTGAGCCACATGCCCAACAGGCTGATGAGGATGAACACCGTGCCCGGCAGGACCACGAATCGCCCCCCTCGCCGATCCAGCAACGTCCCGAACACCGGCATCAGCAATGCCTGGACGATACTGCCCGGCAGTAGGATGAGCCCGGTGACGGTGGCGGACAGCATGAGCACCTGCTGGGCATACATGGGCGTGAGCAACTCCATGCCCAGGAACAGGAAGATGTTGCTGGCCAGCACGATGACTGCGTAGCCGAACTGTGCGTGCCCGAAAGCCCGCAGGTTCAGCAGCGGTGTCTTCAGACGGAACTGACGGACCACAAAAGCACCGATCATCAGCAGCGATACCGGCAGCAACACGGTCAGCTGCAGGGCCGATGCCTCAGAAAACGTGCTGCCCCCATAGACCAGCCCACCGAAGCCCAGCACCGACAGCACGACCGACAGCACATCGATGCGCGGCCGCGTGATCTCGACCAAGGTGACCTTCAGGTAACGGAGCACCAGCAGCATAGCCACCAGCATCAGCGGCACCGTCAGCAGGAACAGCCAGCGCCAGCCGAAGTGGTCGATGATGAAGCCCGAGATCGTGGGCCCCAGCGCAGGCGCAACACCGAACACCATCGCTACCAACCCCATCACCTTGCCTCTGCGTTCTGGCGGGTAGATGGCCAGCGTAGCGTTCATGAACAACGGCATGATGAGTGCAGCGGACACGGCCTGCACCAGTCGCCCCGTCAACAGAAGCCCGAAGATGGGCGCCGCTGCACAGATCAGCGACCCCGCGAGAAAGGTACCCAATGTGACGAGCGTGAGCCGGCGGGTATCGAGCCACTGCACCAGGCTGGCCGTGAGCGGTGCGAGCGCCCCCATCACCAGCAGAAAGCCCGTGGCCATCCATTGCACGGTGGTCTTGTCTACCGAGAACTCCCACATCAGCGTGGGCAGAGCCACATTGAGCAGGGTCTCGTTCAGGAACCCGATGAAGGCGCCGACGAACAGCGTGCCGATGACCAGCGTACTTGGAAAGGACGGATCATCGTCAAAGTATTCGTACTGGCGGGAGGAAGACATGGATCACTCGAGATCGTCACTGAGGAAGACTGGCTTCTCGGTCTGGTCCAGCGGAAGCAGCAGGTTGAGCACCACGGCCGTGATGCCACCGGCCGAGATGGAGTTCTGGAAAAGCACCGGAAGCTGCTGGAAGACTTCGGGCTCAAACGCAACGCCCAGCCCCAGGCCGACCGACGTGGCAGCGATGATGGTCTCTCGCCGACGGATGCCGTTGGTCATGAGGATGCGCACACCGGCAATGGTGATGAGGCCGAACATCAGCACCATGGCCCCGCCCAGCACGGGGGCAGGAATGGTGGTGAAGATCCGCCCCACCACGGGGAACAGCCCCAGCAGCACAAGAATGACGGCGATGTACTTGCCTACATGGCGAGAAGCCACCCCCGTCATCTGGATGACGCCATTGTTCTGTGCGAACGTGGTAAGCGGCAGCGAACCCAGTGCGGTGGCAATGACGGAGACGAGGCCATCGGCCAAGACGCCGCCACGCAGGCGCCGCGTGTACTCATCGCCTTCGATGGGCTGGCCTGACACCATGGCCGTAGCAGTGAGGTCACCCACGGCCTCGAAGACGCTGAGCAGGTAGATGGCGCCCGCCACCACGAAGGCGTGGCTATCGAACGCAAAGCCATACTTGAAGGGCACCGGGATCGTGACCAGCGGCAGTCCGTCGAGCGATGAGAAATCCACCTTGCCCCAGAAGAGCGCGATCAGGTAGCCGATGACAAGGCCCACCGCGATACCACTCATGCGCAACAGCGGGTTCCTCATGCAGTTGAAGAAGAGCACGATGAGCAGCACCGTCCCCGCCAGACCCAGGTTCTCGAAGGAACCGAAGCTGCCGTCTGCCTTGGCGCCGAAGCCGCCGCCAAAATCGGTGATGCCGACATGGACGAGGCTGAGTCCGATGAGCATGACGACCACCCCACTGACGGTGGGCGTGATGACCTTCTTCAGATAAGGCAACAGCCAGGCAGAGAAGCACACCAGGAATGCGCCGACGAAGGAGACACCCAGAAGCGCCGAGATCATGGCATGGGCATTCAGACCCTCGGCTTTCATGGAGGTACCCAGCGCGATCATCACCGTGACGAACGAGAAGTTGACCGACTGGATGGAGAGCATGCCCGAGCCCAGCGGCCCGAAGCGGTTGACCTGCAACCAGGTACCCACGCCCGATGCCACCATGGCCATCGACACCAGGTAGGCCGTCATGTCCACGGGCAGTTCCAATGCGCGGCCCACGATCAGCGCCGGTGTGATCATCGGCACGAAGATGGCCAGCAGATGAGTGATGGCGCTCAGCAGCGCATTTCCGAACGGAGGGCGATCTTCCAGTCCATAGACGAGATCGGCTTGATCAATGGGCTTGGATGGGTAGCTCATGATGAATTATGAATTCTGGAAAGAGCGGTCCAATAGCCGCAGCACAAAAACGTGAGTACGGCACAAATAAAAAACCCGCCGGACTTCCACGAAGGAAGACGGCGGGCTTTGGACGAGACGGGCAGCACCATGAGGCCGAGTGCTGCACACATCATCACTGCAGCTTGATTTCCACGTCGACGCCGGCGGGCAGGTCGAGTTTCATCAGCGCATCGACGGTCTTGTCGGTCGGGTCCACGATGTCCATCAGACGCAGGTGCGTACGGATTTCCAGCTGGTCACGCGACGTTTTGTTGACGTGCGGCGAACGCAGCACATCGAAACGCTCGATGCGGGTTGGCAACGGCACCGGGCCGTGAACGACTGCGCCGGTGCGCTTGGCCGTATCTACGATCTCAGCGGCGGACTGGTCGATCAACTTGTAGTCGAACGCTTTCAGACGGATACGGATTTTCTGGTTTGCCATGATGATTCCTTAAAGAGCGAGGAGCGCGCGGCAGACGCGCTCCTATGTCTGCGATGGGATGGGACGTGAAAATCAGGCGATGATCTTGGCGACCACACCGGCACCGACGGTACGACCCCCTTCACG